>Ga0208736_1000170_pt1 | contig 19236 bp, 20 predicted proteins | sample AntDryMetagUQ255_FD_188090 | JGI IMG/M metagenome (GOLD analysis project Ga0208736, IMG submission 188090) | Polar desert microbial communities from Antarctic Dry Valleys - UQ255 (SPAdes) | ecosystem: Environmental > Terrestrial > Soil > Desert | place: Antarctic Dry Valleys | collected 2008-12-31 | reverse complement strand
GATCTGGGGTCGACAACGCCAAGTCGGAGGACAAGCCCAAGTCGGAGGAGGACAAGCCCAAGTCGGAGGACAAGCCCAAGTCGGAGGAGGACAAGCCCAAGTCGGAGGACAAGCCCAAGCCCAAGTCGGAGCCGAAGGACGATAAGGGCTCGGGCGACTGCTCGAACAAGCTCCGCGATCCGCTCAGCGGCAAGGGCACGTTCACGTCTGGCTACCGTACGTCGAGCCGGCCGAGCCACGCCGGTATCGACCTCTCGGCGCCGACCGGAACCCCGATCCGCGCCGCGGCGTGTGGAGTGGTCAACTTCCTTCGGGGCACGTCCTCGAGCGGTGGCTACGGCAACTTCATCTGCGTGAAGCACTCGAACAGCTTCACCACGTGCTACGCCCACCTCTCGAAGTTCTCCAACGAGCGGTTGGGTGACCGCGTCAAGGCCGGCGAGGTCATCGGCTACGTGGGCAGTACCGGTCACTCGACCGGTCCGCACCTCCACTTCGAGACACGGACCGGGGCACCGTACGGCGGCACGCCGATGAACCCGGATCGGTACCTGGAGGGACGTAGGTTCTCGTCGTCGGGCGGCCAGGGTGGTCCCGACCTCGAGCAGCCCAAGCGCCAGCGCAGTTCGGCATCCGCGGCCGAGAGCGCCTCGACCGACGAGGATCGCTCGGCGGTCGCGGTGGCGACGGAGACCGACGAGGCTCCGGAGGCCCGCAAGGCGACGCCGAGCTCGACGAGCACCCAGCAGGCCGCTCCGGAGAGCCAGGGTGAGACAGCCCAGCAGGAGCCGGCGGCGACCGAGGAGTCCAGCGACACCGCTGGGGCCGAGGAGCCGGTGGCCCAGGAGGAGGCCGTCGAGCAGCCCGTTCAGCCCGAGGCCGACGCTCCGGCGACCCGCGAGAGCGGTGAGTCCGCTCCGGTCGCCGAGGAGTCCGAGCCGCAGGCCGAAGAGGCGGCGACGGAGGAGCAGGCGACTTCGGAGGAAGCCACCGCCGAGGAAGCCGCAGCGGAAGAGGCAGCGGCTGAGGAGGCCGCCGCCGAGAAGGCTGCCGCGGAGGAGGAAGAGGCAGCGGCTGAGCAAGCCGCCGCGGAGGAGGCCGACTCTGAGTACGAGGGTGCATCGACCGGGGACGCCCAAGGCGGCTCCGACGACACCGGCCCGCAGGACGGCGACGACGGAGCAGGTGGCGACGAGGGAGCAGGCGGCGAAGAGGCCAGCGAGGACAGTGCGTCGAGCGAATCGTCTGAGGGCGAGAGTGCGTCGGGGGCCGACGAGTCCGCGGCGGGCGCTGATATCACCGGCTCGGAGACGAACGGCGACGGCTCCTCGGGAGACGCTGGCGAGTCCAACTCGGGTGACTCCGCCGCGGACGAGAGCGCGAGCGACGGAGGCTCGAGCGGCTCGACCGAGTCAAGCGGCTCGACGGAGTCGACCGGCACGACGGAGACCGAGGTCACGGCCGGATCCGAGTCCTCGGGCTCGACCGGCTCGGCGGGCGCCGACTCCTCCTCGAGTGCGAGCGGCTCCACGAGCTCCTCGGCCTCGGGCGGCACCGAGACCGGTGGCTCGAGCGAGGGTGCGTCGTCGAGCGGAGGCTCGGCCACCGATTCGAGCGGCGCGGAGAGCTCCGCCGGCGCGAGCGGCAGCAGCTCCTCGGGCTCATCGACCGACGCCGGCTCGTCCAGCGAGGACGGCTCGTCGGGCGAGGGCAGCTCCGGCGGCGACTCCGAGGACTCCGGCACCGACGAGTAGGAGCCTCCGAGAGCCAGAACTGAACGGACCTTTGCGCCCCGTCGCGGCTCGAGCAGCGGTGGCGGGGCGCGGGTCTTTCCCGTTCAACCCGAGCGGCGCTGAGCTCGAGGCGCGGTAGAGGTCAGTGAATGTGCTCCGGTCGAGGATCGGCCGCGTCTTCGCCGGTGCTTTGGCGCTGCTCGCCGCGGCGACGGCCGTCGGACTCGTGCTGCTCTGGCCCCAAGGCGACCCGGCCCTCGATCTCGGCCCGGGGCTCGGGGCGAAGACGCAGCGCGCCGAGGTCCTGCGGATCGTGGAGTCGCCGTGCTCCGGCCTCGACGGAACCTGCCGGGGCGTGGCGGTCCGGGTCGAGACCGGGCCCGACCGCGGTCGCATCACCGCGTTCCAGCTCGGCGTGGGCGGACTCGATCCGCCGCTCGAGGTCGGCGACGTGCTGCGGGTCGCGCCCGAGGAGCCGCTCCCGGGGGCGCGCGAGCGCTCGTACACACTCGCCGACTTCGAGCGCCGCGCTCCGATGCTCTGGCTCGCCGTCGCCTTCGGGGCGCTCGTCGTCGTCTTCGGCCGGTTGCGTGGAGCGCTCTCGCTCGTCGGGCTGGGCGCGAGTCTCGCCGTGGTGCTCGCCTTCGTGCTTCCGGGCATCCTGACCGGAGAGCCGCCGCTGGCGGTGGCCACGGTCGGCGCCATGGCCATCATGCTCGTGACCATCCTCCTCACCCACGGAGTCGGCCCCAAGGCGCTCGCCGCCGCCCTGGGAACGGCGGTCAGCCTCCTGCTCACCGTCGCGCTCGCGGTCGCCTTCACCGGGCTGACCAACCTCACCGGCCTGGCCTCCGAGGAGGCGACCCTGCTCGCGGCCAACCAGAGTGGCGTGTCGCTCGAGGGACTGCTGCTCGCAGGTATCGTCATCGCCGCTCTGGGCGTTCTCGACGACGTCACCGTGAGCCAGGCCTCGACGGTTCTGGCGCTCCGGGCTGCGAACCCCGCTCAAGGCTTCGCGACGCTCTTCCGGCGCGCCCTCGAGGTCGGCCGCGACCACGTCTCCGCCACGGTCAACACGCTCGTGCTCGCCTACGTCGGTGCGTCGCTCCCGGCCCTCCTCTTACTCTCCTCGACGCAGCTCCGCCTCGGCGAGACGCTGAACAGCGAGCTCGTGGCCAAGGAGATCGTGGCGACGCTTGTGGGCTCGATCGGACTGATCGCCGCGGTGCCGATCACGACCGCGCTGGCGGTCCTGCTCTCGGGCCGGCTCGAACCCGAGGCCCTGGCCGGAGCCGAGCACGGCCACTCGCACTAGGCCCACGCTGCGCAAACGGCCCGTCCGCCTGCGCCACCCCGCGCGGTATCGTCAGGCTCATGACCGCGACCGAGAGGGCGCCGGCGATGCGCACCGACTGGAGCGGCCACGCCGAGGCGGCGCTGCGCGACGCTGGACACCGCTCCAGCGGGCCGCGGATGGCGATCGTCGACACGCTCGGACGCCACGGCTGCCTGCTCACCGCCCGCGAGATCGCCGACCGCCTGCGAGCGGAGGGCCGCGACATCGGCGTGGCGACCGTGTACCGCTCGCTCGAGCTGCTCGAGGGCCTCGGCCTCCTGCACCGGGTTGAGCGAGAAGGCGTTTCGCTCTACGAGCCCGCCCATCCGAGCGGTGAGCACCACCATCACCTGATCTGCAACCGCTGCGGGCGGGTCAGCGCCTTCGAGGACGCGGGGCTCGAACGCTCGATCCAGAGAATGGCGCGGCGCCTGGCCTTCCGGGTCGAGGGTCACGACGTCGCTCTGCGGGGAACGTGCGCTGCGTGCCTCGCCGGACAGGGGCACGCGGCCGCCGGCTAGCTTCCCCGCCCTGCGGTCGCGCTCCCAGCCGGGCGCGACTGATTCTCAGTATCGTCGCGCGGGTGCTCGAGGCCCTCGACACCCCGTACCTCCAGCGCGCGCTCCTCGCCGGCGTCGTGCTCGCTGTGCCGCTCGGCCTGCTCGGCTCGTGGGTCGTCCTGCGCGAGCTCGCGTTCTTCGCGCACGCCGTCGGCGTCGCGACCTTCCCCGGCGTGGTGATCGGCCTCGTGCTCCCCGTGCTCGGGCCGTTCGCGGGCGCGCTGCTCGCCGCTCTCGGCTTCTCCGCCGCGGTCTCGGCCTCGGAGGCCGATCATCGGCTGCGCGGGGGCGCGGTGACGGGGCTGGCTCTCGCCGTGGCGCTGGCCGCGGGCGCGGTGCTGTTGACCGTCCTCGGCGCGGGAGCGGCTCCGGTCGACCGCCTGCTCTTCGGCTCGCTGCTCGCGGTCTCAACTGGCGACGTGCTCCTGTGCGTGATCGCCGCCGCCGTATCCCTCGCCGTCCTCCTACCCATGCTGCCTCGCCTGGCCGCGACCACCTTCGACGGGACCTGGGCGGGTCCGGCCGGCGCGCGCGAGCGCGCGACCGCCTCGGCCGTCCTCGTGCTCGTCTCCCTCGTCGTCGTCTGCGCCCTCCCGGCCGTCGGCAGCCTGCTCGTGTCCGCGCTGCTCGTCGTCCCCGCCGCGACCGCCCGCCTCATGGTCAAGCGCCTCGGCCCGATGCTCGTCTGGGCGACCGGCCTGTGCGCCGCCGAGACGGTCGCCGGCCTGCTGCTGGCTCGGTCTCTCGACCTGCCGCCGGGAGCGGCGATCGCCGTCGTGGCCGGCCTCGCCTTCGGGCTTCTCGCGGGCGGTCAGGCGGCGGCGAGCCGGCTCACGCGCGTGGCTCCGGCGTGAGCATTCGTGCCTCGCCGACGGTGGCGGCCGGCGGTCTCTCGGTGTCGTTGGGAGGCCGCGAGGTCCTCAGCGACGTCTCGTTCGAGCTCTCGGCCGGCGTGTTCGCGGGGGTGCTCGGCCCGAACGGCGCCGGCAAGACCACGCTCCTGCGGGCGCTCCTCGGCACGGTCGCCCACCGCGGCTCCGTGCGACTCGAAGGTCGTCCCGCCTACGTCCCTCAGGCCGGCGCCATCGATGCCGGCTTTCCCATCGACGCGCTCGGAGTCGTGCTCATGGGCCGTTACCCGCGGCTCGGCTGGCGCCGGCGGCCCGGGGCCGAGGACCGCCGCCGCTCGCTCGAGATCCTCGAGCAGGTCGGGCTCGCCGCGGAGGCCCGGGTCTCCTTCGGCGTGCTCTCCGGCGGTCAGCGCCAGCGCGCGCTCGTGGGGCGCGCGCTCGCCCAGGAGGGCGACGTCCTGCTCCTCGACGAGCCGCTCACCGGGGTCGACGCTCCCTCCGAAGCCGTCCTGCTCGACGTCTTCGAGGCGCAGCGGCGGTCGGGGCGCACTGTGGTCATGACCACCCACGACCTGGCCCAGGCCGCACGGGTGTGCGACCGGCTGCTGCTCCTCAACCGCTCGCTCGTCGCTGACGGGCGCTCCGACGAGGTCTTCCGGCCCGAGGTTCTGCAACGAGCCTACGGGGGAGAGCTGCTGCTGGTCGACGGCCAGACAGCGCTGCTCGACGACGCCCACCATCACCACCACGGCCGCTGATGGTTGCGGCGGAGGCCCACGTGGTGCTCGCGATCGCCGTGCTCGACTGGATCGCCGAGCCGTGGGGAGCGGGCTTCATGCGTCGCGCCTTTGTCGAGGCCGTGCTGTGCGGGGCGACCCTCGGCGCGCTCGGCTGCTTTGTGCTCGTGCGCCGGCTCTCCTTTCTCGGCGAGTCGATCTCCCACACCATCGTCCTCGGCGCAGCGCTGGCCCTGGTCCTCGGCCTTCCCCTCGGCCTCGGCGGCGTGCTTGTGGCGGTGGCCACGGCCGGGCTCACGGGCGTGCTCGCGAGCGACCGACGCCTGTCCGCGGACACCGCGACGGGCATCCTTCTGCCTACGCTCTTCGCCGCTGGGGTTGCGGTCCTGGCCCTGACCGACGGCTCACGCCGGCTCGACGACCTGCTCTTCGGGTCGATCCTCGGCGTGGGCACGGGCGACCTGGTCCTTGCCGGGATCGTCGCCCTGGCCGTGCTCATCGTACTGTGGGGCGCCGGCAAGGAGCTCGCCTTCGTGGCCTTCGACCGGGCGTCCGCGCGGGCGCTTGGCTATCGGGTGGCCCTGCTCGACGCGGTGCTCCTCACCCTGGTGGCGGTGGCGGTGACCGCAGGGTTGCGAGCGGTCGGAAGCATCCTCCTGGCCGGGTTGCTGCTCGGGCCACCGCTGGCCGCCCGGCTCGTCTGCCGGACCTTCTGGCCGATGGTCGCCGTCGCCGCCGGGCTCGGAGCTGCGTGCGGTCTGGGTGGCCTCTATCTAACCTGGCACCTCGCCATCGGCGCAGGACCGGCGATCGTGCTCGTGGTGGCCTTGGTGGTCGGGCTCGCAGCGCTGGCCGGCGCCGGCGGCCCGAAAAGGGAGGCACGGGGCCGCGCTGTACGCGGCGCTCTGGTTCGGTAGCCTCCGACAGAGAATGCGAACGAGTCTCATTATCGTCAGGTGCGGGGTGCTCGGCGCGGCCGTTTGGGCGCTGGCCGGCTGCGGTGCGTCGGCCGGGTCGGCACAGGACGGACAGCGATCGCAGGTCGTGGCCACGACGATGCAGGTCGCGGACTTCGCACGCGAGGTCGGCGGCGACCGGGTCGAGGTCACAGGCATTCTCGACGCTGACATCGAGCCCCACGACTACGAGCCGACGCCGAGCGACGCCGAGGCCGTGTCCGAGGCCGATCTCGTGGTCTCGAACGGGGCGAACCTCGACGACTGGCTCGGCGACCTGCTCGAGCAGGCCGGCGCCGACGCCCCACGGGTCCAGGCGGCACGCGGGGTGGCCCTGCTGCCCACCGATGAGGAGGGCTTCCCGGGCGACCCCCACGTCTGGCACGACCCGGATGCCGCTGCTCGAATGGTCGACAACATCGCGGCCGGCCTGATCCGTGCCGACCCGCGTGGAGCCGAGGCCTACCGTCGCGGCGCAGAGGCCTACAAGCGACGGCTCGAGCGGATGGCCGCCACGATCCGCAGGAGCTTCGCCTCGATACCGCCCGAGCGCCGCGACCTGGTGACCTCGCACGACTCCCTGGGTTACTTCGCACGCGCCTACGACGTCAACGTGGTGGGGAGCGTCCTGCCCGTTGTGACCACCGAGGCCGAGCCCTCGGCCCAGCAGATCCGGGCCCTTGTCGATGAGATCCGGGCCGAGGGTGTGCGGACCATCTTCACCGAGGAGGCCGTCGAGCCAAGGCTCGAGCGGCGCGTAGCCGAGGAGGCTGGGGCGAGCGTGTCGACGTCCCTGTACGCCGACGTTCTCGGCGGTCCAGGGTCGGGCAGGGCAGGATTCGTCGAGGCGGAGCTCGCCAACGCCCGGGCGATGCGCTCAGCTTGGGTTGGCTCCTAAGCCCTGTGCCAGGGATGGATGACGGTCCCGCGTCGTGAACCCTCGGAGCCGTTACGCTTCCCGCGTGTGCACTCAGTGCTCAATGGGCGCCGTCAGCGCCCTGGCGGGGGCCACCGGGATACGGGTCTGGCTGCGGGCGAAGGCCTTTTCGTGGATGACGCCCAGACGGATGCGCGCAACGACGATCTCCTTGCTTGCCGCAGGGGTCATCGGGTCGTCCGTGGGCATCAACGGCGCGTAGCAGGCCACCTTCGCCCTTGCGCCACGCGTGGAGCTGGGGCAGGGCGGAGGCTCCGCGCGAGGAGCGGCGCTACTTCTTGGCCGACTCGAAGTAGGGGTTCTGCCCCGAGGCGTGATCGGTCACGTCGATGACCTGGTGGATCTCGGGGACGTTCTCCTTGATCTGCACCTCGATGCCCTGGCCGAGCGTGACCGTGGCCATGCCGCAGCCCTGGCAGCCGCCGCTCAGACGCAGGTAGGCCGCGCCCTCCTCGACGGCCACGAGATCGGCGCGCCCGCCGTGCGCGGCGATCGCGGGGTTGACCTGGTGCTCCAGGACCTGGAGGACCTGCTGGGCCAAGTCGCCGCTCAGGTCGGCCGCCTCGCCGTTGCCCATTCTCGGGCTCGGGCTCGCGAGACCGCTCAGCCTCAGCCCGCCGGCGAAGGGGTCCCCCGACCACTCGATCGTCACTCCGCGCAGCTTGTCGACGTCGTGCTCGGGGACGACCACGGTCAGGTCGCCGTGGGTCTCGACGCTGTCGTCGGGCCCGGCCTCGTCGGTGGGGCGCAGCGACAGGTTGTAGGTCCACTCGCCGCCGGAGATGCCGGTGATCTCGAGCCACATGGCTTGGCGCTCGGGCGTCGGGGCCTGCTCGCGGAAGCCGAGCACCTTCTGGTGCGCGTCGTCGGTAAAGGCGAGGATGGTTGTCGAGCCGTCGATGGTCATGGGCCCCCGGGACGGGCCACCTACGATAGCGGTGTGCCCCGCGCCCTCCTCCTTCTGCCCTCGGCCACCTACAGGGCACCTGACTTCCTCGCCGCGGCGCGCGCGCTCGGAGTCGAGGTCGTCGTGGCCTCGGACCGCCGCCAGGCGCTGTCGGGAGTGCTCGGCGACCGAGCGCTGACGCTCGACCTCCGCGATCCGGAGGCCGCGGCGCGGCGGATCGCCAGCCTGGCCGAGCGCTCCCCGCTCGACGCCATCGTGGCCGCCGACGACGGCGGCGTGATCGCGGCCGCCCACGCCTGCGAGCGCCTCGGCCTCCGCGGCAATCCGCCGGCCGCGGCGGCGCGCACCCGCGACAAGGCGGCCCTGCGCGAGGCGCTGGCTGTGGCGGGTGTGCCCCAGCCCGAGTTCCGCGTCGTCGAGCCCGCCGCCGACGTGGCGGCGCTCGCCGCGCAGGTCGGGCCGCCGTGCGTAATCAAGCCGCTCTCCTTGTCGGCGAGCCGCGGCGTCATCCGCGCCGACGATCGGCGCGCCGCCGCCACGGCGGCCGAGCGCATCCGCTCGATCCTGGCCGAGTCCGGACGCGATCCGGCGGCTGAGCGGCTGCTGGTCGAGCGCTACGAGCCCGGTGTCGAGGTCGCCGTGGAGGGGCTGCTCGTGGACGGCGAGCTCGAGACCCTCGCGGTCTTCGACAAGCCGGACCCGCTCGAGGGCCCGTACTTCGAGGAGACCCTCTTCGTCACCCCCTCGCGCCTGCCCGCGACGACGGTGCGCGCGCTCGAGGACACGGCGGGTGCCGCGGCCAGCGCGCTCGGCCTACACGAGGGGCCGGTGCACGCCGAGCTGCGCGTGGGCCCCGCGGGGCGCATCGTGGTGCTCGAGCTCGCGGCGCGGACGATCGGCGGGCTGTGTGCTCGTACGTTGCGGTTTGGGCTCGGCGTCTCGCTCGAGGAGCTCGTGCTCCGCCACGCCCTCGGGCTCTCGCTCTTCGGCCTGCGCCGGGAGGAGGCCGCGGCCGGCGTGATGATGCTGCCGATCCCGGCCGCCGGTGTGCTCGAGGAGGTGCGCGGCCGCCAGCGCGCGCTCGCGGTGCGCGGGATCGCCGGGCTCGAGCTGTCGATCCTCCCCGGGCGGCCCGTGCGCCCGCTCCCCGAGGGCGACCGCTACCTGGGCTTCCTCTTCGCGCGGGCCGGGAGGGCGGAGGAGGTCGAGCAGGCGCTGCGCACCGCCCACGCGGAGCTCGACGTCCGGATCGTCGCCCCGGCCGCGGAGACCCCGCCGTCGGAGACCTCCGCTCCGGCCGCGGACGGCTCGGCGCCGTCGTCGGCGACCGCGCCGGCGCGCGCGCAGGCCTCGCCCTCATCCCCGCCACCCGCCGCGCTCGCCTCGTGAGAGCGCTGCTCGTCTCCGGCTACGAGCTCGGGCACCAGCCCCTGCACCTGGCCTCTCCCGCCGCGGCCCTGCTCGCGGCCGGCCACGAGGTCCGCTGCCTCGATCTCTCGCTCGATCCCTACGAGCCCGAGCTCGTCGACTGGGCCGAGGCCGTCGCCTTCTCGGTCCCCATGCACACCGCCATGCGGCTCGCCGTGCGGGCGGCGGGCGCGGTGCGACGCCGCCGGCCGTCGCTGCCGATCTGCCTCTACGGGCTCTACGCGCCCGTGAGCCGCGACCTCACCGCCGGCGCGCTCGCCGACCGGATCATCGCCGGGGAGTACGAGCCGGCGCTCGTGGCGTGGGTCGACGGTCTCGGCGAGGGCCGCGGAGGCGACGGCGCGAGCATCTTCGACCTTCGCCTCGAGCGCACGTCCTTCCGCGTGCCCGCCCGCCATCTGCTGCCGCCGCTCGAGCGCTACGCGCACCTCGCGCTCGACGGCGAGGAGCGACCGGTCGGCTACGTCGAGGCCACCCACGGCTGCCGCCATCGCTGCCGGCACTGCCCGCTGCCCGCGGTCTACGACGGCGCCCTGCGCGTGGTCGAGCGCGACACCGTGCTCGCCGACGTGGAGCAGCTCGCGGCCGCCGGTGCGCGCCACATCACCTTCGGGGATCCGGACTTCCTCAACGGGCCGAGTCACTCGCTGCGGATCGTGCGTGCGATGCACGAGCACTTGCCCGACCTCACCTTCGATTGCACGGTCAAGGTCGAGCACGTCCTCGACCACGCCGAGCTCTGGTCCGAGCTCGCGGCCGCCGGGTGCCTGTTCGTGGTCACCGCGATCGAGACGCTCAACGACGGCATCCTCGCCCGCCTCGACAAGGGCCACACCGCCGCTCAGGCCGCGGCCGCCGTCGAGCTGCTGCGCGCGCACGGGATCGAGCCACGGCCGACCTTCCTTCCCTTCACGCCGTGGACGACGGTCGACGACCTGCTGGAGCTGCTCGACTTCGTGGCGGGGCACGACCTCGTGGGCAACGTCGACCCGGTGCAGTTCTCGCTGCGGCTGCTGGTGCCGGAGGGCTCGCTGCTGCTCGACGGCGCCGATCCCGAGCTCGGCGAGCGCCTGGGCGACTACGACCCCGAGCGCCTCAGCTACGCCTGGACCGCGGCCGATCCCATGGTCGACCTCCTCCAGGCCCGCCTTGCCGAGCTCACCGAGCGAAGCGCCGCCGTCGGCGAGGCCGCGCCCGAGGCGTTCGCCGGCGTCCGCGCCGCCGTGCGCGAGGTCGCCGGGCTCGACCGCGAGCCGGCTTTCGCCATCCCCGCCGGATCGACCGAAGGGAGGCCGCGGCTCACCGAGCCGTGGTTCTGCTGAGCGGAGCCCACGGAGGGCCAGTTCGGCGCTCTCGAGGAAGGCTAGGGGGAGGAGGACGCGCCGCTTGGGGCTGAGCTCGTGTCGTTCGCGCGGCGGCCCTCGGGCGCGAGCCCGCCGGGGTGGCGCTCCGAGTCCGGCGCCTCCCCCGACAGTCCGAGCCCGTCGGCGATGGTGAAGAAGGCGCGCGCGTAGGGCGACTGCCCGGTGCGCACGCGCAACGCGGGCCAGTCGATCTGCTCGCGCACCGAGCGGGCGATCTCGATCAGCGGCTCGAGGTCGAGGTAGTGCTCGTGCATGGCCAGCAGCTTGGCCGTCAGCACGTCCTCGATCCGCATGACGTGGATCGACACGCCGAGCACGTCGAGCGTGCCGCTGCGCTCGAACAGGTCGTCGTCGACCACGAGCCCGATCGGCGCGAAGATCAGGTCGATGAGGACGTCTCCGTCCCAGGCCTTGACGAGCCACTCCTCGGGCGGATGCTCGCCGCGAATGCCCGCCGCGTCGAGGGCGGCGAGCGCGGCCTCCGCGTCGCGGGGGCGGACCATGTAGTCGATGTCGTGGGTGGTCGAGGGCCCCCCGCGCGCCCAACAGGCCACGCCGCCCGCGAGCACGAACTCGACCTCAGCGGCCTTGAGCGCGGCCGAGGAGCGCTTCAACGCCGCCTGGATCTCCTCGAAGGTCGGCTCGCGCGCGGCCATGAGGGCGGAGGTACCCTCGCCGACCGGGCGCGAACCGGATGCCCGGCGCAGCCACCGTGGCGCGTTCGGGCGCCGCGGGGATGGGTAACGAAGCGGGGATGTCGGCCGAGACCTCCTCCGAAGTCCTCGCCGAGCGCCCGCTGCGGATTGCCGCGGCCGGCGACGTGCACTGCTCGCCCGAGAACCGCGACCGGGCCGAGGCCGCCTTCGCCCGCCTCGCCGGGACCGCCGACCTGCTCCTGCTGGCTGGTGACCTGACCACCCACGGCGAGCCCGAGCAGGCCGCCGTCTTGGCCGGGGCGTGCCGGGCGCTTGAGATGCCGATCTTCGCCGTGCTCGGCAACCACGACTGGCACACGAACCAGGGCGACGAGCTGCGCGGCGTGCTTGCCGAGGGCGGGATCACCCTGCTCCAGCGCGAGACCGCCGTCTGCGAGCTGCGTGGCGTCGAGGTGGGGATCGTTGGAGCGAAGGGGTTCGTCGGCGGGTTCGAGGGCTCGTTCCTGCCCGACTTCGGCGAGCCGTTGCTGCGGGAGGTCTACGCCGAGTGCGGGCGCGAGGTCGAGGCCCTCGACCGCGGCCTCGAGGCCGTCGCCGACTGCGACCTGCGGATCGCACTGATGCACTACGCGCCGAGCGCCGCCACCCTCCAGGGCGAGCCGCCGGGGATCTTCACCTTCCTCGGCTCCGGGCGCCTGGCCGAGCCGATCGCCCGCCACCGCCCGGATCTGGTCCTCCACGGCCACGCGCACGCCGGAACGGTGGAGGGCACGATCGAGGGCGTGCCGGTGTTCAACGTCTCCGTGCCGGTCATCAGGCGCGACTTCTGGCTGTTCGAGCACGTGGGCGCGCCGCGCGCCGAGCGCGAGGGGCTCAGGTTGCGGACGGCCTGAGCCCGAACGACGAAGGGCGGCCACCGGGGCCGCCCTTCGAGTCGTCCGGCGCCTCGACTACTGGGTGTCGAGGGTGATCTTGGCCTCGCCGATCGGCAGGCCCTTCTCGAACGCGTCGACCTCGAACGTCGTGTTGAGGAGCTCCGCTGCGTCCTCGGTCAGGGTCACATCGGTGCCCTTGAGGATCGCCTGGTTGCCCTTCGTCTGGAGCGGCTTCAGGTTCGTTCCGTCGAGGAAGAACACCTCCGCATCCTCGGCAGCCACCTCGCCGTTGGCGCTCACCGTCGCGGTCAGCTTCGAGTTCCCGGGGTTGACCACGAAGTCCTCGATCTCGACCTTGGTGTCGCCGGCCTCGAGGCTGAGACCGCTCCCCTCGTGCATGATCTCGCCCTGCACGGACGGGCTGACACTGCCCGGCTCGAAGTAGGTCACGTTGCCGGCCGTGATCGGGAACTTGGCCACGCCCGCTTCCGAGATCTTGGCGTCGCCGACCGGACCCGGGGTCACCTTGAGCTCCTCGAGAGCCCCGGTGAACTTCTCGTCGAGCGTCACGGCGGTGCTCTCACCACTCAGGTTCGAGACCTCGGCCACCGGGGTCGGGGCCTGGGCCTGTGGTTCCTGCGCCGGCTGCTGGGCCGGCGGCTGACCGCCGCCGCCGCCGCCTCCTGAACCGCCACATGCGGACGCACCGAGCGCGAGCGCGGTGAGCGCCGCCCCAATCATCGGCAATTTGATACTCATGAACTACCTCCTGAGTGTTTTGACATTACTCAGCTATTCGTAACGCAACCGTAAGCGGATGTCTCGAGCGGCAAATCGGCTCTGTGACACGTTCTCCAGGCGCGATCGCGAGCGGCGCCGTGACTCACCGGGATCGCTCGGGTCACGAGGAGAGAGGGACGCGCACGAGCGGGGTCTCGGTCGGGGTGAGTGCCCCGCCGGCCCGTTCGCGCGTGATGAAGACCGCCTCGATGTCCTCGGAGCTCCCCGGGATGCCGGTCACCGCCGCACCGTCGGCGGTCGGGTTGAAGAGGGGCCCCGGTGCGACCTCGCCGTCTCGCTGGACCCATATCTCGTAGGTGCGCTGCGGGCCGAGGTTGCGCAGGCCCGCGAGCCGGAGCACGGGATCCTCGCCCTCGGCGGGGATCGTCATCCTCGCGCTCGCCTTCGGCAGGCGCTCCCGGTCGACGGAGGCCGCCACGGTTCGGTCGTCGGTGCTCCGGGCGCCGCCGAGGGCCCAGCCCGCCACGCCGGCCACGAGCGCCAGAAGGCCCGTCGCGAGCACCAGGGCCGGGCGGGGCAGGAGCGTCCCGCCGGCGCGAGAACCGCCCCGGCGTAGGCGCGTGCCCAGGCGGCGGAGCGCTCCGCTGTGCTCGGCGCCCGGCGAGGTCTGGGCCGCGGGGGCGTGAACCGGGGGCGGCGCGGACGGGGCCTCGGCTGCGCCCGCCTCGCCGGCCACCTCCTCCAGGAGCCTCACCCGCAGCGCGGCCGGTGGCTCGATCTGCTCGACCGACCGCGACAGCAGCTCGGCCCCAGAGCGCAGCTCGACGAGCTCCCGCCGGCAGTCGGCGCAGGCCCGCAGGTGCGTTTCGAGGGCCTCGGCCTCGAGGGGGGCGAGGGCACCCAGCACGTAGGGGGCGACGTCCTCCGTGTAGCGCTCGTGGTCGCGGGCCATCAGGCGGCGTCTCCCGCGAGCTGCATACGGAGCTTCTGAAGTCCGAGCCGCATGCGGCCCTTGACCGTTCCCATCGGCTCCTCGAGCATGCCGGCGATCTCGCGGTGGGTGAAACCGCCGAAGTACGCGAGCTCGACCACCTTGCGCTGGGCGGAGGGCAGCTCCTCGAGCGCGGCCCGCACCTCGCTAGCCTCCTCGCGCCGGATGACCTCGACCTCCGTGCGGTCGCCCTCGAGGTGGCGGTCCTCGTTCTCGCTGGCCGCCTGCTGGCGGCGCAGATGGACCACGTTGCGACGCAGCACGTCGATCGAGCGGCGATGGCAGATGGCGAGCACCCAGGTCCGCACACTGCCGCGCTCGGGCATGTAGCGCGAGCGGCTGCGCCAGACGGTGAGGAAGGCCTCCTGGAGGGCGTCCTCGGCCGCTCCGCGCGAGCCGAGGATGCGGTAGGCGAGCGAGTAAGCCGCGCCCGAGTGACGGTCATAGATCAGGGCAAAGGCCCGCGACTCGGACTCTCCGGTGAGGTGCATGAGGTCCTCGTCGGCGAGGCGCTCGAGCGGGCGCGCGGAGCGGGAGCCGCCGCTTCCGGCGCGCTGGTTCTCGGCCGTATGCGATTCCGGGGTGCTCGCCTCTGTCAATTCCTCTTCCTACCCTTCGGCGGCGGCGCGCGCGGTCGGCCGCTCGGGTGCATCTCTACTTCGCGCCGGCGCAGGTAGTGGATCATGGGAAGGGCCTCGCCGGTGCTTCAGGCCTCCACGCCCTGGTCACGCAGCCAGTTCGCGACCTCCTCGGGTGGGCGACCGCCCTCGAACTCGGCTCGGGCGGCCAGGCGGAGCAGATCCTCGCGGCCCTCGCTCGTCCCCTCACGGCGGTAGGCCAGGTAGTTGGCCACCGCGGCGGCCATCGTCACCGCCGGCACGTCCCCCTCGGGATCGGCGGCGCGGCGCGCCTCTTCGAGACGATCGCCCAGGCCGGCGACCGCGGTGACCGGCTCGTCGTCGTCCTCGAGATGGGCCACGAAGGCGCCGACGTCGGCGTCCTCTCCGCCGGGGTCGACGGTGTCGGCGGCTCGCCGGGCGGCCGCCGCGACGGTTGGCGGGTCGGGGTGTCTAGGCATCGGGGCCGGTTCCCCCTGGTCGGGTTCGGTCCTCTCCTACCCGGGTCGGGCGGGCGCGATGCCGCGCCGCCGGTCGCGGGAGCGGACGGGACGCCCTCGCCGCGCCTTCGAGCTCAGACCGGCCAGCTCTCGCGCTCCCATGCCATCTGCCAGAACGCGAGCTCGTAGCGGGTGCTCGTCAGGAAAGCCTCCGCCATGCGCGCGCGAACGTGTCCGCCGGGGGGCAGCTCGCCGCCGATTCGGTCGCAGAGCTCGCGACACCACTCGGCGAGTTGGGCGAACTCGTCCGAGGCGTACATGTCGATCCACTTCGCGTAGCGCCCGTCGGCCGGGCGTCCCCGCTCGGCGAGCCGGCGGCCGATGTCGCTGAACCCCCACATGCAGGGCAGGAGCGCTGCGACGAGCTCCGCGAAGTCCTCGTGGGCCGCCGTGCGGACCAGGAAGTCGGTGTAGCCGCGCGTCGTGGGCAGCATCGCCTCGCGCTCGAGCTCCGCCGTCGAGATCCCGAGGTCGGCGGCGTAGGATCGATGCAGGTCCATCTCCTCGCGCAGCGTCGCCCGGGCGAGGTCGGCGAAGCGCGCCATGGCGGCGAGGTCGGGGGCGCGCGCCGCGCCGAGCGCGAGGGCCCGCGCGTACTCGATCAGGAACAGGTAGTCCTGGCGGACCCAGAGGTTGAAGCGCTCTGAGTCGAGCGTTGCGTCGCCGATCCCGCGCACGAACGGATGCTCGTGCTGGGCGTCCCAGACCTCGGCCGCGCCCGCGCGCAGGTCGTCGCTCAAGTGCGAGGCCACCGCGCCGCTCAGAGGCCCGCGCCGACGGCGTCCCAGAACATCAGCTCGTAGGCCTGGAGTAGGCGGGCGGCGCGGCGAGCGGTCCCCGGCGACTCGCCGGCCCCCAGACCCGCGTCGACGACCGCGAGCGCCGCCTCCTCGAAACCCGGCGGCGAGGTGGCGAAGAAGTCGAAGAAGGCGACTGCCTGCTCGGGCGCGCCGTGATGCTCGCGCAGGGCTTGCGCGACGCGTCCGCAGTTCTGCCCCCAGGCGGGGAGGTTGGCGAGGAAGGCGAGCGCCACGGCGCTGCTCGGCGCATTCAGCGCGAGCGACGCGACGAAGGCGGGATACGCCTGGGCTTCGGCCTGCAGCTCGTAGGCGAGGAGCGCCCGCTCGTCGAGGCCGAGCCACTCCGCGAAGTGGGCGAGGTGGGCGAGCGCCTCGCCCTCCCCCTGTGCCATCGAGAGGAAGAAGTCCCCGGCGGGAGCCGAGGGGAAGCGCGCCGCAAGCTGGGCGAAGCTGCGCCGGTCGCTCGAGACGATCGCGAGCTGCTCGGCGGCCAGCGCGTGCAGGCGCTCGCGCGGCACGCGGCGCTCGGCGAGAGCGTCGGGGAAGGGGTGGGCGCGGATCGCCCGCTCGACTTCCTCGAGATCGCGGCGGACCGCCTGGAGCAAATCGGAGCCGGTGGTCGGCGCGGTGGACTGCGTCATCTCGTCCTCCCTTCGCTGGCATGACCCAGATCAGGTTCGGCGGGTCGACGCTAGGAAGCGCCCTCTCAGCCCCTCGACCAGGGACCCCCCGGGGTTGGCGTTCGGCGTTTGGGCTACCCGTCGGCGGTCCGCCCTACACGGGCGGCGTCGCTGCGGGTGGGCGGACCGCGTCACCCCCATACTCCGCGCATGGACCCCGACCGCTGGGACCCTGAGGCGTACCGCGACTTCATCCGGACCGAGATCCCGGAGTACGACCGCCTTCAGGACGAGCTGGCGACCGCGACGCGCGGCCTCGTTGTCGGATCGATCCTCGATCTCGGCGTGGGGACGGGCGAGACCGCCCGCCGCGTGCTGGACGAATACCCGAACGCACGCGTCGTCGCGGTGGACGAGAGCCGCGCCATGCTCGCTGCGGCCGAGCAGGCCCTCGACCGGCCCTCCGCGCGCTTCGAGCTCCGACGACTCGAGGACCCGCCGCCGCCCGGGCCGTTCGACCTCGTCGTCTCGGCGCTCGCGGTCCACCATCTCGACGAAGCCGGAAAGGCACGGCTCTTCGCGCAGCTTCACGACCGCCTGCGCCCGGGCGGGCGGTTCGTGCTCGCGGACGTCGTGCTCCCCGAGCGCGCGGAGGACGCCGTCACGCCGACCGATCCGACCTACGATCGGCCGAGCGCCGCAGCCGCGCAGCTCGCTTGGCTGCGCGCCGCAGGCTTCGTCGCCTCGATCGTGTGGAGGGACCGCGACCTCGCCGTGCTCGTCGCCGACCGCGGCGAGCCGAGGCGCCACGCCGTAGACACGGCTGCTCGGGCGCGCCGTTAGACGCATTCACGTCCGAGGACGCTGCGGATGAACTCACCCTTCGCCTGCGTGTACGTCTCGCGATCGTGCTCGAAGCGGAGTGCGAGGCGCCGCTTGAGCGCAGCGTACGCGCCGGCGAGCGCGGGCTCGGCTCGCAGCCGGTCGCGAAAGTCGAGCTCGTCGCGGAAGCGTCGGGAGTCGGTCGGCACGAGGTGCAGATGGTGGGTTCGCCGGCTCGGATGAGGCTTGCAGAACCAGTGCATCTCGTCCGACCGGTACGGCGCGTAGAGGTAGCCGAGCCTCGCCAACGGCCCGAAGCTGGATCGCGAGGAGCCCAGATCGTGGACGCCGACGAGGATGTCGACGACCGGCTTGGCGTCGAGCCGGGGGACGGCCGTGCTGCCGACGTGGTGGATGCCGCCCGTGGCCCAGTCCCCGATCGCCCGCTCGAGCGCGTCGCGCTCCTGCTCGAAGCGCCTCGGCCACTCCGGGTCGTAGGTCTGGATACGCACCGTTTCGTCCGACCACTCCCTCACGTCCGCGTCGGCTGGTGAGTCCGCGGAGGGGTCGTCCGCCATCGTCAGCGCCGACCGCGAGCCTCGAGGCCGGCCGACCGCCGCTACTCGAAGTCGTCCGCCGCATGCGGGCCGACGCAGGCGACGGTCGGCGGACCCACCACCCCGCGGGCGATCTCGCGCACCTCGTCCGCGGTGACTCCGTCGAGCGCCCCGATCGCGTCCTCGGGCGAGGAGATCTCGCCGAAGGCGACCTTCTGCGAGGCCGCCCGCCGCGCCACCGCGTTCGTGCCCTCGAGCGCGAGCACGGTCGAGCCCGCGGCGTAGGCGCGCGCCCGCTCGATCTCCTCTTCGCGGGGCCCGTTCTCGGCCAGATCGGCGACGATCTCGCGAATGCGCCGGTAGGCCTCCTCGCACTTCGAGGAGTCGAGACCCGAGGCGACCTCGAGGCTGGAGGCGTCGGCGTGGGCCCACGAGTACGAGCGGATGGCGTAGCAGAGGCCGCGCTGCTCCCGGATCTCGTCGAACAGGCGCGATCCCATCGAGCCGCCGAGCAGCGTCGAGTACACGCCTAGCGCCGCGCGCTGGGCGAGGTCGGCCGGGTCGATCCGGGTGCGCCAGTGCAGGCGCAGGTGCGATTGGTTGGTCTCGCGCTCGGTGACGAGGACGCGGCGCTCGAAGTCCGGCGCGGGCTCGACGCCGTCCTGCTCGGCGCGGGCCGGGAAACGGTCGAAGAGCTCGCCGAGCCGGTCGGGTTCGACGCTCGAGAGATCGCCGGCGACGAAGGCGCCGCCGCGACCGGGCGCCCAGCGGCGCTCGCGGAAGGCGACGACGGCCTCGCGGCTGAAGCTCTCGAGGTGCTCGGCCGGCCCGAGCACCGGACGGCCGAGCGGATGCTCACCGAAGGCGGCACGGTCGAGCAGCTTGCTGGCCACGCTCGCGGGCTGGTCGTCGGAGCGGTTGATCTCCTGGATGACCACGCCGCGCTCGCGGTCGAGCTCGTCGCCGGCGACGCGGGCGTTGGCCACGAAGTCGGTCAGCAGGTCGGCGGCGTCCATCACCGCCTCGGCGCGGCAGGTCACGTGGAAGGCCACGACGTCGTGTGAGGTGTAGGCGTTGAGCTGGGCGCCGAGCCGCTCCGCGGTCTCGTTGACGTCGCGGTAGGTCGCGTACTTCTCGCCGCCCTTGAATACGAGGTGCTCGAGGAAGTGGGCCATTCCGTTCTCCTCGGCGCGCTCCGTGCGAGCGCCGGCGTCGAAGGCCACGAGCAGGGTCACGGCGCGGGTGCCC
>Ga0208736_1000169_pt1 | contig 19251 bp, 24 predicted proteins | sample AntDryMetagUQ255_FD_188090 | JGI IMG/M metagenome (GOLD analysis project Ga0208736, IMG submission 188090) | Polar desert microbial communities from Antarctic Dry Valleys - UQ255 (SPAdes) | ecosystem: Environmental > Terrestrial > Soil > Desert | place: Antarctic Dry Valleys | collected 2008-12-31 | reverse complement strand
TGAAGGAATTAATATTCACCTGCCTACCTCTTTAACGCTTGGTCCTTGGGATGGTGGAATAATTAATTTGCCTGCAGTATTCATCATCGTATTAATGAGTTTATTGCTGGTAAAAGGAACCAGGGAAAGCGCTGTTGTCAATGGATTTATCGTTGCATTAAAAGTTGCTGTAGTCCTAATATTTATTATACTGGGTTGGCAGTATATCAATACCGACAACTATACTCCTTATTTCATTCCTGATACAGAACCGGGACATGAAAGTTTTTTTGATAATGGATTTGGAGGTGTAATACGGGCGGCAGCAATCGTTTTTTTTGCATATATCGGGTTTGATGCGGTTAGTACTGCTGCACAAGAAACAAAGAATCCAAAAAGGAATATGCCAATTGGCATTTTAGGCTCTCTTGCCATTTGCACTGTTTTGTATATTTTATTTGCTCATGTAATGACGGGAGTTACCAGCTATACAAGCTTCGCCGGTAAGGACGGTATTGCCCCTGTTGCGGTAGCAATTGATCAAATGGGCCAGCCGGATGCTTCGGGTGTTATACAACCTGATTACCCCTGGTTAAACAGGGCCATAATATTAGCTATTCTTGGTGGTTATGCATCCGTAATATTGGTAATGCTTATGGGACAAAGCCGTGTATTCTTTAGTATGAGTAAGGATGGGTTAATGCCTAAAATTTTCTCCGCCGTAAATCCAAAAACGCAAACACCGGCAAAAAATAATTTATTGTTCATGATATTCGTCAGTCTTTTTGCTGCATTTGTACCAGCACGTGTGGTGGGCGAAATGACCAGTATAGGAACATTGTTTGCCTTTATCCTTGTATGTATTGGAATTTGGGTAATGCGCAGAAAAATGCCGGAATTACCAAGAGCATTTAGAACACCAATGGTTCCCTTAGTACCCATCCTTGGAATTGTTGTTTGCTTATTTATGATGGTATTTCTTCCGATGGATACGTGGATACGTTTGCTGGTTTGGATGCTGATTGGTTTGGATATTTATTTAGTGTATGGCGCCAAACACAGCCATTTGGGTAATGGCACGATTGTAAGAAAAGGCATGCGGGTAGCCCGCTACACCGGAATTGCGCTTGCCCTTTTACTCGTTGTTGCGGGTGTTCTTCATCAATATACGGTGGGCTTTGATACAGATAGAACATTGTTTTACATCTCTGTTGTATTTGCCATAATTCATCTTGGTGTTTTTGCTACCAAGTTGGGAAGAGCTGAACCTGTTGATGATGGTGAGGCTTCAAACCCGATGGAGAATCGATAATCTATTCAGAAACTTATAAAAACCGCTGACATTCAGGGGTTTTTTTTGTTGCCGTACCTTGTAGATTTTCGACGATAAAGTGTAAGTGTCGCGGAATCTTACATTTTATTGAGCTATGTACAAAACGTAATCTATAAACACTCACGATCGATCTTTGACTTCCGCTATTGATTTAAATACTAAAACTTTTTTCCGTCAGCATTTTATCTGACTTCCAATGGTGAGCACCTTGCATCATATACGCCTTACTTTGCTCAATAGCATCCATGACCTGGATTAAAATATTTTCAGGTTTATCATCATAATCAATGACAAGTGGGGGTTTAAATGTTACTGAAAGTTGCACGCCTTTCTTTTTCATTTTCAAGCCTTTTTTATCAAAGGCACGCCAGAACCCCTGTATTACAACAGGGATAACAATGGGCTGGGTCATTTTAATAATATATGCCGTTCCTTTTCTCCCGGGCGCAAATGGCTTGGTAGTACCTTGCGGAAAAGTGATGACCCAATTGTTGCCTAATGCCCTATGAATTTTTCGGGTATCGGAAGGATCCAAACCACGGCGTGTGTCATTACCATCTTTTTTCCATGTACGCCTAACCGTGAGCGCACCGGCTAATGTAAACAACCGGCTGATCCAACTGCTTTTCATTGTTTCTTCAGCAGCTACATAATATACATTGGTAAATGGATTTAATAAATAATACGGCAGGCCTAAGCGATTGTGCTTACGCCATTTAACAGCGCAAAAAATATGGAGGAAGGTGATAACGTCAGCAAAATAGGTTTGGTGATTAGAAACAAAGAGTACATTTTTTTGGGGAAGATTTTCTATATGTTCTGTACCGCTGATCTTTAATTTGTTGATAATGGCTAACCCAGGGTAAGAAAAAATGCCAACTACAGCATATACAAATTTTCTAATGAGTTTGTATTCTGCCAACTTTCTCCAAAAACGCATGTGCAATCGATTAAGGGGGTTAAAGTTAAGTGTTTCTCCTCACCCCCGATCTCTCTCCAATCCAGCATCTTGCGGGAATGAGGGGAGAAAATAACGGAGGGCTGTAAGGATTATGTAATAAGCTTTCTTTTTACATCTACATAAAAAATAGTACCATGAAAAAAATTTTGATCCCAATTCTGGTGATTTTAGTTAGTGCCGGCAGCTTTGCACAAAATATAAATCCTTATCCTAAAACAACTACAGTAACAGGAAGCGCTGAAATGGAAGTAATTCCCGATGAAATTTATGTGCAGGTTGACTTGAAGGAGTATGAAAAAAAGGGACAGGGTAAAGTAAATATTGAAACGATAAGGAGAGATATCCTTTCAGCTGCCAAAAGTATTGGCATTGCAGATTCTTTAATTAGTATTGCTTCCTACGACGGCTATAATGGAAACCCATGGCTGCGCAAAAAAAATAAAAAAGATGAATTATATGCATCCATTTCCTATGAAATAAAATTTAAAGAGAGCAAACAATTAGATGCATTGGTTGAAAAACTTGATGACAATGCCACCAGCAATTTTTTTATACAACGTACATCGCATAGCAGGCTGGCAGAATACCGCAAACAATTAAAAATAGCGGCAGTAAAAGCAGCAAAAGAAAAAGCGGAATATCTATCAGCAGCTATCGGTGAAACTATAACTAATGCAGTTACTATAAATGAACCTGTAGAATATTATGTTCCGTATTACAATATGAACAGGCAAACATCAAATATGAGAATGATGCAGGATGCTGCAGATATGGCTCCAGATGTGGCTCCCACCGATTTTAAAAAAATAAAGTTGAAATATGATGTTACGGTGGTTTTTGGGTTGAAGTAACGGCCTCACCCCTAACCTCTCTCCAACAAGTTGGAGAGGGGAACTTACATCGTACAGCAAACGCTTTTATACGAAATTTATAAAACTCATTTAGCGATTGACTGGTTAAGGTTTTATTCCTATTCAATACCCAATGCACAGCATAAAGAATGACTGCACATTGCCCAATAGAATTAACAACTGATGAACGGAGCGCCGCAACGATTGTTTAATAGTAGCACTTTGCTGGTTACCAAATAAAAAAAAACTTCGCGGTGCTTAAGTGTGGTATAAAAAAAGCACCCTAAGATTTAGGATGCTTTTTGTTTATAAAGCTGTTCGCTTATGCGGTTTGTACGGGAAATTATTCACCTCCTTCAGAGTTGTCAGGGGAGGTCTTTCCTTTTTCCTGCTGCTGTAATTTTTCTTTGATCTGCGCCAACGCACCTAAGTCACCAAGTGTTGGTTTTTCAACCTTACCCTGGATTGTTTTTACTGCTTTTTTAGTTTTATCTGCTTCCGCCCTTTCTTCTTTCCTGGCTGCATCTTTTTCATTTATCTGCGCCTGCTCCCAAATTCTTGAGTGAGAAACAACAATACGTTTTTCGTTACGATCAAATTCAATAACCATGAAAGCTGCAGTTTCTTCGGCGTTTACACTCTTACCATCTTCTTTTATTAAATGACGATTAGGGGCAAATCCTTCCAGTCCATAAGGCAATTGTACTGTCGCTCCTTTATCATCTTTCCGGCTTACAGTTGCTTCATGAATAGTTCCAATTGCAAAAGTATCCTGCAAGCTATTCCATGGATCTTCTTCTAATTGTTTATGCCCTAACTGAAGTTTACGGTTGTCTTTATCTATTCCTAAAATGGCAATGTCAATGCTCTCGCCTACTTTAGTAAATTCAGTTGGGTGATTGAAGCGTTTTAACCAGCTCAAATCAGAAATATGAATCATACCGCCAATACCGGAACTTAATTCTACAAATACACCATACGGCGTAATGTTTTTAACTACTCCAGCATGCCGGCTGCCTTCAGGAAATTTAGTTTCGATGTCTGACCAGGGATCATTAGATAGCTGCTTGATAGAAAGGCTCATTTTACGGCTTTCCTTATCAAGTGTTACTACTTTAGCTTCGTGATCATCACCTAATTTAAAAAATTCTTTAGCATTGATAGGTGTATTAGCCCAAGTGATCTCAGATACGTGTACCAAACCTTCCACACCTGCTAATATTTCGAGGAAAGCCCCATAATCTTCAATATTTACAACTTTACCTTTAACCACTTCCCCTTCTTTAATGGTATCAGGTAATACATCCCATGGATGTGGCGTCAATTGTTTTAAACCAAGTGATATTCTTCTTTTTTCATCGTCAAAATCCAGGACCACCACGTTTATCTTCTGGTCAAGTTTCAACACCTCTGTAGGGTGATTTATACGACCCCATGAAATATCAGTGATATATAACAAACCATCTAAGCCGCCAAGGTCCATAAAGGCACCGAAGTCAGTAATGTTTTTAACAGTTCCTTCAAGTACCTGGCCTTTCTCCAGCTTCCCTATAATGAGTGCACGTTGTGCTTCGATATCGCTTTCAATAAGCGCTTTGTGAGATACGACAGCATTTTTAATTGCCTCATTAATCTTCACCACTTTAAACTCCATTGTTTTATTTACAAACTGATCGTAGTCAGTTACGGGCTTCACATCTATTTGAGAACCTGGTAAAAATGTTTCCATACCAAACACATCTACTATCAAACCACCTTTAGTTTTTGATGTGACTGTTCCTGTAACAATTTCGCCGGTTTTGTGTACTTCAACAATACGTTCCCATGCACGTGTTGTTCTTGCCGTTTTGCGACTCAGATCAAGGTTACCATCGCGGTCTTCTTTTTCTACTACCATCACCTCCACTTCATCACCAATTTTCAGGTTTTGAATGTCGCGGAATTCGTTTAAAGAAACAAGGCCATCACTTTTAAAACCAATGTTTAAAACAACATCTGTTTTAGTGATACCCACCACAATTCCTTTAATCAGTTCGCCATCGTTGATCTGTACAAAAGTGTTGTCATACACTTTATCGTACTTTTCCTTTTCGTCGTTTGTGTACGAAGCAACATTGCGTTTGTCAATACTCCAGTCAAAATCATCATGTGCAGCTAATTTTTCTTCAACAGGCTCTTCAATCTTAACTTCGTTTACTGGTTCAAGGATTTCTGTGTTTTCTACTCCAGTTTCAACCTGGGATTCTGCGGCAGGTTCATTTGTTGTCGCTGTAGCAGTTTCAGTAGCTTCTGTTGCTACCGGAGCCTGCTCCTGGCCTTCAGCGTTTTGGTTAATAATTTGATTTTCTTCCATAAAAATTCCCGTGAGTTTTTTATTCGGGGCGGCAAAGATAGGTTTAAGCGTCGTAGTTAAGCTCAAAGAAAGCATTTTTTTGATTTTATTAAGTCGGCTGCAAAGCCCTAATTGAACAAGGGCTGAGATGCTCCATTGACAGGCTGGGAGTGGTTATTATACAATTTTTTGAGCCACAGTGGCGAGAAGGCACAGAGCAACACGGGTATTAATGAACAAAGAATATCCCCCATACCGGGACGCACGGGAAATGTGGAATAAGAAGGCTGGAGCAATTTCATTAAGTAATTCTCAACTCTCGATTTTCAATACTCAATTCTCAACTCTATAAAGGGTATGACAATTGCAGCTAAATAAAAAAAAACACAATGGATAAAAGAGAAAAATTGGCAATGATGGATAAAATTCTTCGTGAATTAGAAGACCTTACCAATAGCCAGACATCGGTATTAAAAAAAATTGGTCAGATTGAAGCTGAAAATATAAACCTCGGTGATCGATTCCTGGAAAAAAAGTTGCCCGATATTTATGAACACGCGGATGAAGCACTTAAAGAAGCAACTGCTATACATGAAGAATATACAGAAGTGAGAGAAAAATTTGTGAAAGATAATAAGCTGGATGTGGTTGAAGCACAAGAATAGTTGATCGTTGGGAGTTGATAGTTGGTTGATAGGAAGTTCATACAAATTACCCATCTATCAACTGCCATCATTTTTTATGGGCAGGAAATTCGTATTCGCTAAAAATATTTAATCTGCAAATCTTAGTGCATATTTTTCGCTGCTATCCATCCACTTGACCAGGCATGCTGAAAATTAAAACCGCCCGTTATACCATCAACATCTAAAATTTCTCCTGCTAAAAAAAGGTTAGGTATTTTTTTACTCATCATAGTGTTTGCATCTACTTCCGCCAAATTAATTCCACCTGCTGTAACAAATTCTTCTTTAAATGTTGTTTTGCCTTTTACTTCTACAACATAATCAATTAGGTTCCTGATTAATGTATTTTCTATCTTCGCAGGAAGATCAGCAAAACGTATGTCTTCTTTTACACCTGATTGCTCTAACAAAAACTGCCACAAACGATGGGGCAGATATGCAAAATTGTGATTGAAGATTTTCTTTATTGAATTTGTAATTCTAAAATAATTAAATTCTTCTTTTAGACTTTGCTCATTATATTCAGGCAACCAATTGATATGAACTTTAAATTCATAATTCCTATCTGCTAATTCCCTTGCCCCCCATGCACTCAAACGCAATATAGCCGGCCCACTTAAACCCCAATGTGTAATAAGAACAGGTCCTTCTTCTAATAATTTACTTTCTCCAATTTTTACTCTTGCTTTTTCAACACTTACTCCCATTAGTTTAATGATTGGGTGTTTAACAAGATTGAATGTAAACAGCGATGGAACAGGGTCTGCAATAGTATGGCCTAAATTTTTTATCCATTGAAACATTGATCCTTTTGGATAACCACCAGAGGCAATGCAGAGAAAGTTGGCTGTTGTTTGTTGACTGTTGGAAGCAATAATTTTCCATTCGCCATTGTCAATTCTCAATTCTTTTACGTCTGTATTCATACGAATTTCTACATTATATTTATTCGCTTCATTCATTAAACAATCAATGATCGTTTGCGATGAGTCTGTAACAGGAAACATTCTTCCATCTTTCTCTATTTTCAATCTTACTCCTCTTTCCTTAAACCAACTTATTGTATCAGTAGTAAAAAATTGATGAAAAGTTTTTTTGACAAAATTTTGTCCGCGGGGATAACATTTGCTCATTTCTGTTATATCAAATAATGCATGCGTAACATTACATCGTCCACCTCCTGAAACTTTTACTTTGGAAAGAAGCTTGCTTGTTTTTTCAAGAAGAATAACTTGTAAAGAAGGATTTATTCTTGCTGCATTTACGGCACAAAAAAATCCAGCTGCTCCACCGCCAATCACTACCAGCTTTTTCTTCATTTCATCAGCATAATTGAAGCCATCATATCAATGCCATCACGAAAATTTTTGATCCGTATGTTTTCATTCTCCGCATGTTGATTATTATCAGGATTGGCAATGGGCACAATTAAAAATTTTGCACCCAATACTTTCACCAGATCTTCCACCGGCAAACTGCCGCCCAGCGTTGGAATCTGTAATACAGTTTCGGAAGATGTCTGTTGCACTGCAGCAGTTACATTTTTTGCCAGTGGCCAATCCATGGAGGTGCGTTCGGCATTGCCACCCATGCTTTCCGTTACCTGAACGATCTTTTCAAATTTGGCTCTTTCCTCATCGGTAGGGGGCTTCTTTGTAACATGAAATCCCTGCTCTTTAATATGTGTAATCACCTTTTGCTGTTGTCTTTTCCAATCGTTTCCAAGCACCAGGCGAAGGTCTAAAACTGCTGTTGCGGAAACAGGGATTACATTGGCATTGATCGTTCCAACATTTGAGCTTTCAATTCCATTGATATTTAAAGAAGGAAGGTTGATGGATTCTGCCAGTGAGCTACCTTGTATCTCTTCTTTTATAAAACCTATTTTCCTTTTTAAATCATTCTCTACATCGGGCACATAAGACAAAGCTTTCTTTTCTGCTGCAGTTAGCGGCACCACATCATCGTAAAATCCTTTGATTGTAACTTTGCCTTTATCATCTTTCATAGAGGCCAATAGCTTTGCCAACATGAGCACAGGATTTGGCACCCAATTACCATAATGTCCACTGTGCAAAGGATTTTTAGGCCCATATATCTTTAGGGTAAGATGCGTATCACCACGTACGCCAAAAACAATTTGCTTCCGTCCTGACTGGTGTACCGGCCCATCGCAAATGATCCACATGTCTGAGTGCAGCAGGGTTTTGTGCTTTTGGAGTATTTGTGCCAGGTGCGGTGAGCCTTGCTCCTCCTCACCTTCAAAAAAGAATTTAATGTTGTATGGAAATTTTATACCTGATTCTTTAATGGCACTGAATGCAGTAAGTATGGCCATTATACCTCCTTTATCATCAGAAGCTCCTCTTGCATAAATTCTCCAGTCATCCGGTAAGGGAAACGGTACAGTTGATTGAAGAGATGCATTTTCATCTGCCCGTCCGTTTAATAATTGAGGTTTAAAAGGATGTAAATCTTTTGCCCAGGTTGCAGGATTTACGGGTTGCCCGTCGTAATGTGCATAAAAGACAACCGTTCTGGTTGCACCCGGCATCATTACTTCGCCATACACTACCGGTGGCACTGATTGATCATCAGCCTGCAAAAGTTGTACATTGGCTATGCCTTTTGCTTTCAGTAACTGTACCAGAAAAGACGCGTTCTTTCCAATGTTTACGCTATCCGTAGCAACGTTTGGAATTTTTAAAAAAGAGATAAAGTCATTGTAAATAACAGCCTCATTTTTTTGCCTGTAAGAGCGCACCTTTTCTAAGTAAGTTAATTGAGCTGAGGCAAGGAGAGAAGCAAAGAGTGTAATAAGAAGCGTTAAGTATTTCATGTTCCTTATTTCACTGTAAAATAGTTTCTTACCCGTAATAGTCAGAAAATAAATTGGCATTTGCTTTTTCAGCAGCTTCGATAGCGGCATAATCAGAAAGTATATCTCCCATTCCTTTTTTTATACAAACATCATGTTCAAAATGAACCGAAGGCTTTCCATCCTTGGTGCGAACGGTCCATCCATCCGGCTCTGTATAGACATCTTTCTTTCCGAGATTGATCATCGGTTCAATAGCTAAGACCAATCCTTCTTTCATAACCGGTCCATTACCCCTTTTACCATAATTGGGAACCTGCGGATCTTCATGCATGTTTTTACCAAGGCCATGCCCAACCAGCTCTCTCACTACACCATAACCATATTTTTTTTCAGTATGATCCTGTATAGCATAGGATATATCTCCTACCCTATTACCGGCCACTGCTTTTTCTATTCCTTTATATAAAGATTCCTTCGTTATCTTAACTAATTGCAACACTTCTTCCGGATGCTCACCAATCAAAAAAGTATAAGCGTGGTCGCCATGAAATCCATTTTTATAAATGCCAATATCTATTGAAACCAGGTCGCCTTCCTTTAGTTCATTTTTGTTTGGAAAACCATGCACCACTACATCATTTACAGAAATGCAGGAATTAAATGGATAACCATGAAAGTTTAAAAAAGAAGGAATACCACCGCAATCTTTTACGATATTTCCTATCATTTCATCAATAGAGAGTGTTGTAATTCCAGGCTTTAAAACTTTTGCCACTTCTGCCAAAGCACTGCTTACTAATAAAGCACTCTGTCGCATCAACTCTATTTCCTCGTTTGTTTTTAATTTCATCATACTATTAAAATAAAAACCCGGCAAGAATTCTCACCAGGTTTTTAAAGCGATTTTCAGCATATTAATAAGAAGCTTGTGTTACCTGTCTTCCCTGTATCCGCCCGCTTTTCATCAAGCCATCATACTGCCGCATTAGTAATTGTGTTTCTATTTGTTGCAAGGTATCCAATATTACACCTACCATTATCAACAAAGAGGTTCCGCCAAAGAAGGTGGCAAACCCTTGCGTAACACCTAACAATTGAGCTATACCCGGCAAAATTCCTACAAATGCTAAAAGAACGGCGCCTGGTAATGTTATCCGGTCCATAATGGTACCAATATAGTCAGCAGTAGGCTGGCCAGGTTTTACGCCAGGTATGAAACCATTATTTTGTTTTAAATTATCTGCAATTTGTTTTGGGTTAAATATCAAAGCTGTGTACAGGAAAGTAAAACCAATTACTACCACTGCATAAACGGTCATGTACCAAACATTTGATGGGTCTGTAAAAACAGCCGCAATACCTTGCCCCGTGGCCGTTCCCGTAAAGTTGAATAATGTTGGCAAAAACAATACAGCCTGGGCAAAGATTATTGGCATAACGCCGGCACTGTTTACTTTAATAGGCAAAAATTGCCGGGCGCCTCCACCAATCTGGCGGTTACCTACAATCTGCTTTGCATAGTTAACCGGTATTTTACGTACACCCTGCACTAATAAAATACAACCCATAATGATGGCTATTAAAATAGCTATTTCAACAATGAAGATCAATATCTCACCAGCACGTGTAGACTTGTCTGTCAATTCCTGGAAGAAATTTTGTGGTAAACGAGCTACGATACCCATCATAATAATTAGTGAAGTACCATTACCCAAACCCTTGTCTGTAATTTTTTCACCAATCCACATCACAAACAAAGTACCTGCAGTCAACAATAAAATAGTTGATAGCCAAAAATAACTTTCATAGCCCGGCAAAATAGCACCCGATTGCGCTGTCATTTGGCGTAAATAAGTAACATAAGCAGAAGCCTGAACAAGCGTAACAGCAACAGTTAGATACCTCGTCCATTGGTTAATTTTTTTCCTCCCGCTTTCACCTTCCTTTTGCATTTTTTGAAACTGGGGTACAAGCACCGTCATCAACTGCATAAAGATAGAAGCTGAAATGTAAGGCATAATGCCTAACGCTAAAATTGAAGCCTGTGAAAATGCACCGCCCGCGAATGTATCAATCAAACTAAGAATACCAGTTTGTGCACCTGCCAAATCGAGTTTGGTAGGATCAATGCCCGGTAATACAATGTGTGTGCCTACTCTATAAATAAATATAAGAAGAAGAGTAAAGATAATCTTACTGCGAAGCTCTTCGATACTCCAAATATTTTTAAGTGTCTTTATAAATTTTTTCACGGAAATTGAAAAGTTTACGGTCAAAAAAAGAAAGACGCATTGATGCGCCTTCAAATTTACACTAAATTACTTCACTATCTCTACCGAGCCACCGGCACCCTCAATAGCGGTTTTTGCTTTTTCACTAATGGCATTTACTTTAAAAGTTAGCTTGGTGGATTTTAATTCACCATTGCCTAAAATTTTTACTCTATCCGTTTGGCTTATCAATCCATTTGTATAAAGATTTTCTAAAGTAAATTCCTGGATGCCATATTTTTCAGCAAGTTGATCAATCTGCCCCAGGTTAAAAACTTTATATTCTATTCGATTGAAATTTTTGAAGCCTCGCTTTGGAATACGGCGCTGAATAGGCATTTGCCCGCCTTCGTGTGCAAACTTGCGCTTGTAACCAGTACGTGCCTGCTGACCTTTATTACCTTTTGTGGAAGTGCCTCCTTTACCGGAAGCTTCACCGCGTCCAATTCTTTTTTCTTTGTGTACAGCGCCTTTTGCAGGTCTTAATTCGTGTAATTTCATTTGTTTGATTTTTACTTAACGCCATTTAATTTGCTAATGTGATAATGTGATAATGTGATGATATGATGATATGCTAATGAAAGACGCTTCCTAATTAGCAGATTAGCACATTATTGAATTAGCTAATTAATTCAATTCCTCCACAGAAATCATGTGTTCTACTTTACGAACCATGCCTAATATTTGATCAGTAGCTTCTACTTCCCTGGTTGCATTCATTTTATTTAAACCAAGCGCCTTCAACGTTTGCTTTTGACGCTCCGGTCTGTCAATTGGACTTTTTACCAGAGTAATTTTTATCTTTTTCATTGTAATTAGTTTACCGTTCACTGTTTACTGTTTACCGTTTTAGAAGCCGCAGCAATTTTAAACTGTGAACTGTAAACCGTAAACTTCTCTATCCGTTGAAAACTCTTTTTAGAGAAATTCTTCTTGTTTTTGAAACCGCAATTGGTTCACGTAATAAAGCCAATGCCTTAAAGGTTGCTTTTACAACGTTATGAGGATTTGCAGAACCCAATGATTTTGCTAATACGTCTGTAATACCTGCACTTTCCAATACAGCACGCATTGAACCTCCTGCAATTACTCCCGTACCATGCGCAGCCGGCTTGATCAATACTTTAGCTGCACCTTCTTTGGCTAATTGATCGTGAGGAATAGTTCCATGCATAACCGGAACTTTTATCAAATTCTTTTTTGCATCTTCAATTCCTTTGGTAATTGCTTCCTGCACTTCTTTAGCCTTACCTAATCCGTGTCCGACCACACCTGCCTGGTTACCCACCACTACCAATGCAGAGAACGAGAAAGCACGACCACCTTTGGTAGTTTTTACCACCCGATTGATTGCAACTACCTTATCCTTCAATTCAAGGTCGCCTGCTTTTACTCTGTTTAATATTACTGTTGCCATTTAATCTATTTAAGATTTAATATGTAAAATTGAATATTGATTGAACGACCTAAATATTAAATCTTCAATCTTAAATTTAAAATACCAGCCCGCCTTCTCTTGCGCCTTCTGCTACCTGCTTTACACGGCCATGATATAAATTACCACCCCGGTCAAATACTACTGTTTCTATTCCTAATTCTTTTGCCTTCAAAGCAATAGCCTCTCCTACCAGTTTACTTTTTTCTGTCTTTGTACCTGTTTGCGCACTAATATCCTTTGCTTTGGAAGAAGCCGCCGCCAACGTAACACTATTTTCGTCATCTATCAGTTGAGCATAAATATCTGTATTGCTGCGAAAAACGGAAAGGCGTGGCTTTTGAGCGGTGCCCGAAATTTTTCTGCGTATAGCGTAGCGCAGTTTTTGTCTTCTTGTTGTTTTTGCGTTTGTTCTCATTGCTTATACTTTAGCTCCCTGATACTGCCAGGGAAAGTTTATTTGTTTATTGGTTAATCGGTTTATTGGTTGAATGATAACTTACTAACTATTTAACCGATTAACTGATTTACGTTTTATTTACCAGCTGCTTTACCAGCTTTCTTGCGCACCACTTCACCCACGTATCTAACACCTTTTCCTTTATATGGCTCTGGCTTACGTAAACCACGAATCTTTGCTGCTACCTGCCCGATTAACTGACGGTCAATACCATCTAATGTAATAGTGGGGTTTTGACCTTTTTGCTGTTCTGTCGCGACTTTTAATTCTTTAGGAATTTCAAAAATAATGTTGTGCGAAAAGCCTAAAGCAAGATCCAACACGTTGCCTTGATTGACTGCCTTGAAACCTACACCAACCAGTTCTAATTTTTTTTGATAACCATCAGTAACTCCTTTTACCAGGTTGGCTACCAGGGCACGCGAAAGACCATGTAAAGCACGGTGGCGAATTTGATCAGTAGGGCGAAGGATATTAATTGATCCATCCTTCACTTCTATTTTCATATCGCGGTCTATTGGTTGCTTTAATTCACCTTTTGGACCTTTTACGGTAACTACATTATCCTGGGTTACATTAATTGTAACACCACTTGGAAATGTTACTGGCTGTTTACCTATACGAGACATAATGATTTACGATTTTAGATTTAAGTTTTGAGCTGCGAGCTTTGAGCTATGAGCTTTGAGACTTTCACTCGCCGCTCTCGTAGCTAATAACTCGCTGCTTTTCCTAGTATATATAACAAAGCACTTCTCCACCTACATTCTGTGTCTTCGCTTCTTTATCTGTTAATACACCTTTTGATGTAGAGACAATGGCCACGCCTAACCCGTTTTTTACACGACGAAACTCCTCAGGCTTAGAATAGTGACGTAAACCCGGACGGCTTACTCTTTCTAAACTGTGTATAGCAGGTTGTTTTGTTTGAGCATCATACTTTAAAGCGATTTTGATCAAACCTTGTTTATTATCATCTTCAAACTTGTATTTTAAAATATAACCTTGATTGTACAAAATCTCGGTCATACGCTTTTTTAAGTTAGAAGCAGGAATTTCAACAATTCTATGTCCTGCCATTTGTGCATTACGAATTCTTGTCAAAAAATCTGCAATAGGATCTGTTACCATATCTATGTAAGATTGTAGATTTAAAATTTAATATTTTAGTTGACTGAAGACCAATATTCAATATTAAATCTTCAATCTTCAATAATTTCTACCAGCTTGCTTTCTTCAAACCTGGTATCATACCATTTAAAGCCATATCACGCAGCGCAATTCTTGATATACCGAAATATCGAGTATATCCTCTTGGACGGCCAGTCATCTGACAACGATTTTTCAAACGTACCCTGGATGAATTTTTAGGCAACGCATCTAAACCAGCAAAATCACCGGCTGCTTTTAATGCTTTTCGTTTGTCCGCATATTGGGCAACCATTTTTTCTCTTTTGCGTTGTCTGGCCTTTACTGATTCTTTAGCCATAATTTATTTAATTTGATAATTTGCTAATTCGATAATGTGCTAATTATGTTCTCAAACCACACACCATCTTTTATTTTAAACTTTTATTTTTTGCGAATACTGCTTATGCTTCATTAGCAGATTATCACATTGTCTTATTATCCTATTATTTTTTTACGTTTTTAAAAGGCATTCCTAATTCCTTCAGTAACTCAAATGCTTCTTCATCAGTTTTGGCAGTGGTTACAAAAGTGATGTCCATACCGGTGATCTTATTTACTTTATCAATATCAATCTCGGGGAAAATGATCTGCTCGGTTACACCCATTGTATAATTACCACGGCCATCAAATGATTTTTCATTCACACCTTTAAAGTCACGTACACGCGGCAGGGCAACAGCAATTAACCGATCTAAAAACTCATACATTTTTTCTCCACGTAAGGTCACTCTTGCACCGATGGGCATGTTTTTACGTAACTTAAAATTGGATATATCTTTTTTTGACATGGTAGCCATTGCTTTTTGACCTGATAAAATTGTCATTTCATCCAAAGCAATATCTACCAATTTTTTATCCGTAACTGCACCATTTACACCACGGTTCAATGAAATTTTTTCCAGCTTTGGTACCTGCATAACAGATTTGTAGCTGAAGCGCTTCATTAAAGATGGTATCACTTCATCCTGGTATTTTTTTCTTAACCTGGGAGTATTTGTTGTTGTTGCCATTATTTAATTACCTCCCCTGATTTTTTAGATACACGAACTTTTTTATCGTCTTTTTTATCTCTTCTCACTTTAGCCCCTTGCTTCCCATCCCACAACATAACATTAGAAATGTGAACCGGCGCTTCCTGCTTCAGTATCCCGCCCTTTGTATTTTGAGCAGATGGTTTAGTATGCCTGGTTTTAATATTCACACCTTCAACCAATACCTTCGCCTCTTCAACCAATACTTCTTTTACAAGGCGTGGTTTTTTCAGGTCTTTATCATCTCCGGCAATAATAACTACCTGGTCACCCTTCCTGATATTATACTTTGGTTTAAATCTTGTTTTCATACCTAAATCCCTAAAAAGACTTTTTATTGTTTTAAAATGAGTTCTCTTATTATCACTGGATTTGCCAATCGCAATCCCTACAATACTTCCGGTGCCAACGAAATAATTTTCATATAACCTTTATCACGAAGCTCCCTTGCTACCGGCCCGAAAATGCGGGTACCCCGTGGTTCATCTGTTGCACTTAAAATAACTACCGCGTTATCATCAAAACGAATATATGATCCATCTTTGCGACGGAGTTTGTTTTTTGTACGAACAATAACTGCTTTTGCTACTGTTCCTTTTTTTATTCCGCCGGCTGGTATCGCATCTTTAACAGTCACCACAATCTTATCGCCAACTCTTGCATATCGCTGACCGCTATTACCCAATACACGGATACAAAGCACTTCCTTAGCGCCACTATTATCTGCTACATTCAAACGCGATTCTTGCTGTATCATTTCTTTTAGCTTTTAGCTTTCAGCTTCGAGCTTCGAGCTCTTGCCTAAATTTTATTATCTTCTTTTCTCGTAGCTCGTGGCTCAATGCTCGTAGCTTATTCTTTACTTAACTTTCTCAACCACTTCCACCAATCTCCAACGCTTTGTCTTACTCAATGGGCGTGTTTCCATAATACGAACTACGTCCCCAATGCTGCACTCATTCTTTTCGTCATGTGCATGAAACCTGTTCGTTTTCTTAACAAACTTCCCATAGATAGGATGTTTTACTTTACGTTCAACAGCCACCGTAATGGTTTTTGTCATTTTATTACTGGTTACTACGCCAGTCTTTATTTTTCTTAAATTTCTCTCCAGAGTATTTATTTCTTCAGCCATATCTTTAAGCTTTGGGCCTTGAGCTTCGAGCTTCGAGACTTGAGGCTTAACTCGCGGCTCACAGCTCACAGCTCGTAGCTGTTTTTATACTGTTTGTTTCTTTTTTAATTCAGTTTTTAAACGAGCCACTTCTCTGCGCAGATTCCTGATGCTCATTGGATTTTCCAATGGTGAAAGAGTATGCGCAAATTCAAGCTTTTTTAAACGAAGTTCATCTTCTTTAATACGGGCATTTAAATCGTTTTCATTTAAACCCAGAATACTTTTTTGAAAATCAATTATCCTTGACATTGTTTTAATTTGATAATATGATAATGTGCTAATTCTTTTCTTCACGCTGTTCCTCATTAGCATATTGGCTAATTAGCAAATCAGCACATTAATTATGCTTCCACTAAATCACGGCGAATAACAAATTTTGTTTTTATGGGCAGTTTGCCTGCTGCTAAATGCAATGCCCCTTTTGCAACTTCTTCCGTAACACCATCTACTTCAAAGAGGATGCGCCCCGGCTTAACAACTGCTGCCCAATACTCCAGATTACCCTTACCCTTACCCATACGTACCTCTGCAGGTTTGTTGGTAATTGGTTTATCAGGGAATATGCGTATCCAAACATTACCCTCACGTTTCATATGGCGGGTTAATGCCTGGCGGGCTGCTTCTATCTGCCGGTCTGTGATCCAATGACTGTCCATTGCTTTTAAACCAAACGAGCCAAAGGAAATAGTAAATCCTCTTTTTGCATCGCCTTTCATGCGACCTTTCTGCATTTTCCTGTGTTTCGATCTTTTCGGCTGTAACATAAATCAATTTGATAATTTGATAATTTGCTGATGTGCTAATTATATCACACCACCTTATCTTATTTATTATATTCTCTCTTCATTAGCAGATCAGCTAATTAATTTACCTTCTTCCACCACCCTGGCCACCAGGCCTGTTTCCACCACCCTGCCCACCTTGCCTGTTTCCGCCTCCACCACCGCCGCCGCGATTGAAGTTTCCTCCACCGCCGCCGCCGCCCCTGCGATCACCGCCACGGTCATCACGTCTTCCAAAATCTCCACCCCTGTCATCTCTTCTATCTCTTCTGTCTCCCATTTGTCCACCTCCTCCTTCCTTACCACCAACAAAGTTTGGATTCAGATCTCTTTTCGCTAAAACTTCGCCCTTACAGATCCATACTTTAATACCAATTTTTCCATACACTGTTTGTGCAAATACATTTGCGTAATCAATATCCATACGGAAGGTGTGTAATGGAACACGACCTTGCTTAAATTCTTCGCTACGGGCAATCTCAGCGCCATTCAACCTACCGCTTAATTTTATTTTAATTCCTTCTGCACCCATGCGAAGTGAAGAAGCAATTGCCATTTTTGTAGCACGTTTAAAGTTTATGCGGTTTTCAATCTGCCGTGCAATGGTATCGCCAACGATCATGGCATCTAATTCAGGGCGACGAATTTCCAAAATATTGATCTGTACATCCTCTTTATGAGTCAGCTTCTTTAATTCTTCTTTTACCCTATCTACTTCCCCGCCACCTTTACCAATAATAATACCCGGCTTAGATGTGTGAATAGTGATGATCAATTTACCTAAGGTTCTTTCAATAACAATTCTAGCGATGCCCCCTTTATTGATACGGGCATTGAGGTACGTTCTGATCTTATGGTCTTCAATTAGTTTTTGTGCGTAGTCCTTTTTATTGCCATACCAGTTAGACTCCCATCCACGAATGATACCTAACCTGTTACCAATTGGATTTGCTTTTTGACCCATGTTTATTGGTTGTTCGTTGTTATTTCTAAATTATTTTCTTTGACTTTGGAAGAATAAGTTTTCTTTGCCGCTGTTTTCTTCAATTCTTTTGCAGTAGGAGTATTGTCAACCATTAGTGTTACGTGATTGCTACGTTTACGAATTTTGTAACCACGACCCTGCGGCGCCGGACGCATACGCTTCAACGTTCTTGCTCCATCAACAAATACAGTAGTTACATATAGTTGACCTTCATCACCACCTTCATTCTTCTGTTTCCAGTTAGCAATTGCGCTCAATAATAATTTACGCACAGGCTCAGATGAATGCTTTGGGTTATGCTCCAAAACAGCCAGCGCTTTGTCAACCTTCATCCCGCGAACCAAATCAGCTATTAACCGCATTTTGCGTGGCGATGTTGGATAATTTCTCAGTTTTGCTACTGCTTCCATTTTTATAAGGTTTAAGGTTTGGGGCTTAAGGTTTAAGGTTCTGGCTTTCACCTTCTGCCTTCTACCTTTGGCCTTCAGCCTTTTTATTTTATCTATCCTTTTTTACTTGAGTGTCCTTTAAAATTTCTTGTCGGTGCAAACTCACCTAATTTATGCCCAACCATAAACTCTGTTACATACACAGGGATAAACTTATTACCATTGTGCACGGCAAAAGTATGTCCCACAAAATCCGGAGTGATCGTTGAACGGCGGCTCCATGTTTTGATGACCCCTTTTTTGTTTTTGCCTTCATTGATCGCCATCACTTTTCCTTCTAAGTGAGCCGCTACATAAGGACCTTTTTTAATTGAACGAGCCATGCTTATTTACGATTTTAGATTTACGATTTCAGATTTTGGAGAACAGTTGCATAATCTGCAATCTGCAATCGCAAATCTGCAATTGTTTTATTTTGCTAGTTTAGAACCACTTTTTCTTTGAATAATAAGCTTATCGCTACCCTTTCCCCTGGTACGTGTTTTTGCTCCGCGGGAATATTTACCCG
>Ga0208736_1000168_pt1 | contig 19318 bp, 14 predicted proteins | sample AntDryMetagUQ255_FD_188090 | JGI IMG/M metagenome (GOLD analysis project Ga0208736, IMG submission 188090) | Polar desert microbial communities from Antarctic Dry Valleys - UQ255 (SPAdes) | ecosystem: Environmental > Terrestrial > Soil > Desert | place: Antarctic Dry Valleys | collected 2008-12-31 | reverse complement strand
GCGGCCGCTCCCAGGCCGATCGGCCCGCCCCAGTCCTGGCCGACCGGAGTCCAGCCCTGTAGGTAGGGTCGCCAACACCGACTACTGGGACCGCCGCCGCGGGCCGCGCCTCGGAGAGGTCGTCTTCCGTAACGACATCCCGTCGGAGCGCGCCCTCGAGCTCGTCTGCACCACCGAGGGCGAGGTCGACTTCGTCACGACGTTTGAGCTCGTCGAGTGCGAGGTCGGCGCGGGCCACTGGTCACGGCGCTGAGCGGCCCGGCCCGGCCGCCGATCCCAGCGATCGTGCCGGCGAGACGCGCGGGCCCTGAGACGCACGGCGTGTAGCCCCCGGCCTCCCTTGACGCGCCGGGCGGGTCCCCCGAGGGCGCCGACCGGTCCGATCGGACCGCCTGACGACCGCCGGTTGTGGGGTGCTTCCGCGCGAGGCACCCCCAGTTCGCCGATTGTTGGCCCGCTCAGCGGCGACGCCACTGTCTCCGCGCGGCGAGCGCAGCACCGGCCCCGAGCGAGGCGAGCGCCACCAGCGCGGGAAGCCGCGCGACCCGTGGCTCGCCGCGCCCGCGCGCCGCCTCGGGGCCCGCAGGGCTCGGCTCGCGCTGAGCCTCGAGGCGCCGGTCCGCTCCCTCCTCGAGGGCCATCCCGATCACCTCCGCGGTATGGAGCGCCGTGCGGCCGGTCAGGTCCTCGACCTGCGTGCGGCAGGAGAAGCCGTCGGCGATCAGCAGCGTCTCCTCGGCAGCGGCGCGGACCCGCGGCGCGAGCCGGTGCTCGCCGACCCTGACCGAGACCTCGTAGTGGTCGCGCTCGAACCCGAATCCGCCGGCCATGCCGCAGCAGCCCGAGTCCAGCACCTCGAAGTCGACCCCCATGCGCGCGAGCAGCCGCTTCTCGGCGGAGATGCCCATCACCGCCTCCTGGTGGCAGTGGCCGTGGACGAGCGCGCGCCGCTCGAGCCGCGGCGGCGGCCAGCCGGGCGCGTGCTCGGCGAGGAACTCGCTGAGCGTCTGCACCCGCGCGGAGAGTCGCTGCGCGTCATCGTCGTCGGACAGCAGGCCCGGCAGCTCGTCGCGGAAGGCGGCGACGCAGCTCGGCTCGACTCCGACGATCGGCCAGCCGGCGTCGAGGCACGAACCGAGCACGCGTAGCGTCCGCCGCCAGAAGAGCTTCGCCGTATCGAGCATCCCGTGGTCGTAGAGCGGGCGCCCGCAGCACAGCGCGCCCTCGGGCACGACGACGCGCCGGCCCGCGGCCTCGAGCACCGCGACCGCCGCCTTCGCCGGGTCGGGACGAAGGAAGTTGGAGAAGGTGTCGGGGAAGAGCACTACGGGCTCGGCGCCCGGGTTGACCGGCGCGCGGGCCTTCCACCAGGCGAGAAACGTCTCCTCGGCAAAGCGCGGCAGCTCGCGCTCGGGGCTGATGCCGCCGGCGCGCTTGACCAGATCGCCGACGACCGGCGCGCGGGTCAACGCGTTGGCCAGCCTCGGTGCGTGCGCTGCGATCCGAGCGTGGAGCATGATCAACCCCATCGAGTAGGCCGCCCGCGGGCGCAGCTGCCCCTTGTAGTGCTTCGACAGGAACTCGGCCTTGTAGCTCGCCATGTCGACCTGCACGGGGCACTCGCCCTTGCAGCCCTTGCACGAGAGGCAGAGGTCGAGCGCCGCGTGGACCTCCTCGGAGCGAAAGCCCTCGGCGATCGTCTCGCCCTCGAGCATCTCGAAGAGGATCCGCGCGCGGCCGCGGGTCGAGTGCTGCTCGTCGAGCGTGACCATGTAGCTCGGGCACATCGTCCCAAGGTTGGTCTCGCGGCACTTGCCCGCTCCGACGCAACGCTGAGTCGCGCGGGCGAAGCTGCCGTCGTCGTCGCGATAGGCGAAGTGGGTCTTCGGCTCGGGCGGAGCATGACCCACGCCGAGCTTGAGGTTCGAGACGATCGGATAGGGGTCGACGATCTTGTGCGGGTTCATCCGGCCCTCGGGGTCCCAGACTGCCTTGAGCTCGCCGAAGGCCTCGACGAGCTCGAGGCCGAACATCTTCGGCAGGAGCTCCGCGCGAGACTGGCCGTCGCCGTGCTCGCCCGACAGCGAGCCGCCGTAGGCGAGGACGAGCTCGGCCGCCTCGTCGAGGAAGGTGCGCCACTTCGCGATCCCGCCCTGCGTGCGCAGATCGAAGTTGATCCGGGTGTGGATGCAGCCCTGGCCGAAGTGGCCGTAGAAAGCGGAGTCGTAGTCGTAGCGGTCGAGCAGTCGCTCGAAGTCGCGCAGGTAGTCGCCCTCGCGCCCGGGCGGGACCGCGGCGTCCTCCCAGCCCTCCCAGTGGTCGGGCTCCCCGGGTACCGCGGCGGTCGCGGCGAGCGCGCCCTCGCGGACCCTCCAGACGCGCGCTGCCTCGGCGGGGTCGTCGAAAAGCTTCATCAAGGGGAGGATCGAGGCCTTCGCGAGGTCGGCCATGGCGCCGCGGGCGCGTTCCTCGGCCTCGTCGCTGGTCTCGCCCCCGAACTCCACGAGCAGCCAGCCTCCGCCCTCGGGCAGCAGCGCGATCTCCTCGAGCTGGATCCCCTTGCGTTGCAGGTTCTGCACGAGCCGGGCGTCGATCGCCTCGAGGGCGAGCGGCGTATGGGCGAGGATCTCCGAGAGGCCGTCGGCCGCGTCGGCCATCGTCGGATAGCCGAGCACGAGCAGGGTCCTCCACGGCGGCATGTGCACCAACCGCAGCTTCGCCTCGAGGACGGTGGCGAGCGTTCCCTCGCTGCCGGTGAGCGCCCGCGCCACGTCGAACCCGTTCTCGGGGAGCAGGGCGTCGAGGCCGTAGCCGGAGACCCGCCGCGGGATGTCCGGAAAGCGCTCGCGGATGAGACCGGCGTGGCGGTCGCGCAGGTCGCGCATGCGCGCGTAGATCTCCCCGCGCCGCCCTCCCGCCCGGACGATTCGCTCGAGCTCCTCCTCGCTCGTCGGCCCGACGCGCATCCGCACGCCGTCGTAGGTGACCACCTCGAGCTCCTCGACGTTGTCGGAGGTGCGACCGGCCATCACGGAGTGCATTCCGCACGAGTCGTTGCCGACCATCCCGCCGAGCGTGGCCCAGCCGTGAGTCGCGGTGTCGGGCCCGAAGGTGAGATCGTGGCGGGCCTCGGTGAGGCGCGTGAGCGCGTCGCGGACCACGCCGGGCTCGACCCTCGCGAAGCGGCGCTCGGCGTCGATCTCGACGACCCTGCGCATGTGCTTCGAAGTGTCGATGACGACCGCAACGTTGCAGGCCTGGCCCGCGAGGCTCGTTCCGCACCCGCGAGGAAGGACCGGCGCCCCGTGATCGCGACACGCGGCGAGCGCCGCGAGGATGTCGTCGGCGTCGCGGGGAAGCACGACTCCGATCGGGGGCTGTCCGTAGTTCGAGCTGTCGTGGGCGTAGACGGCGCGATTGCCCGCGTCGAACATGACCTCGCCACGCAGCGACCGCCGCAGGGCACGCTCGAGCGACGCGGCGTCGACCTCGTCGGTCCCTGCGGGACGGCGCCGCACGCGACGCCCGTCAGAAACTGGAAGGCCGCCGCCGTGGCGCGCCGCGGGCTCGATCCGCTCCCCTGCCATCCTCACCTCCCTCCTCGGCTCCCGCCCGGCGGGCCCTCTGCGCTCCTCGGCCGATAGCTTGCCAGCGCCGGGCGGTGGCCTACACCGCCGTTGATCCCGAGCCCCCTCGGGCGCGTGCGCCCAGATCAGCCGAGAAGCAGCGTGAGAACCGGCGCGGCGGCCGCCGCGACGAGCGCGACGTCGCGTGCCGCCACCCTGAGGCGCGCCGGAGGCGGGATGAGACCGGCGCGGAAGCGTCCGGACTCGCCGGCCACCCAGCCGAGGACCGCGTCGACCATCGCCACCGGCCGCTTGCGCGCAGAGCGGAGCTCCGCGAGCAGGGCGCGGCCTGAGGGCGCGAGCCTCGCCTCCGCGCCGAGCTCGTCGAGGATCGACACCGCCTCGGGCACCGACGGGATGCGCCGCAGCCGCCCGAGCGAGCGCCGGGCCACCTCCCGGATACCATCCGAGCGGGCGGCCGCCCGCAGCCAGGTCGCGACGAGCACGATCAGCATCGCTCGCGCCCCGCGCTGTAGTCCCACCGCGAGGCCGAGCCCGCCGACCAGCGAGAAGACGAGCGAGCCGCCGCCGATCAGCAGCGCCAGGGCCACCCCGGTCGGAACGGCCCTGCGGTCGGGGCGCGAGAGCAGCCAGGCGACGAACAGCCAGGCCCCCACCCCGGCAAGCAGCGGCGCGGCGGTGCTCGCGACCAGGAGCGTGAAGGCCACGGCGGCCGCGAGCGCGACCGCGCGGGGGTCGAAGCGTCCGCGGCCGCCGAGGTCGCCGCTCTCGGCCGACTCATCGATGTCGTCCTTTGCCGCAGGGTCAGGCCAGCGCCGCATGCCGCGCCGGTAGACGGCGATCTGCACGATGGTCGCCACGATCGCCCAGCCGACGAGGCTCACGGCGGTGAAGGCGAGCGCCGCCCTGGGCCCGCTCGGCAGGAGGGCAAGGTCGCCGAACGTCTCGTTGTAGGTGCCCGCGTAGGCGTCGAGCCCTCCGAGCAGGACGAACACGAAAAAGGCGGTGGCGACCGTGTTGTGCAACATCCGACCCGCGAAGCAGGCGGCGAACTGGCCGAGCGCGCCGACGCCGCGGCGCTCGAGCGCGCCCATGACCGGTGCGGTGAGCGCCTGGGTGAGCGGGCCGTTGAGCCGCGCCGGGCCGAGGTAGGCGACCGTCTGGATCATGGCCGCGAGGCTCGCGCCGTAACCGCGTCGCCACCCGAAGCGCTCGCCCGCGCGCGCGAGCGCCACGCCGCCGGCGAGCGCCAGCACAAAGGCGCCCGAGGGCGCCGCCCGCGAGGCGAGAAAGGAGAGCGCGGATACGTGGGCGAGGCCGGCCGGGCCGCTGACCCGCCGCTCGGCCTCCGCGTCGGCGCGCTCCGCGGCGGCGGTCGCCGATGGCGGGAGCACCGGAGAGGACGCGGGCCCGGTGGGGTCGGACGCGGCGAGGCGGTCGGCTGAGCTCATGCGGTCACGCGCCGCGGCGCTCCGCGCACGTTAGCGACTAGCCGCCGGCGCCACGTCGCCGACTTCGACCTCCGCAGGCACCGCCGGCCGACCGCTGTCCCGCCGGCGGGTCGAACCGTCTTCGCCTCTACCGGGTCGACTCGCGGGGACCGAGGAGGTGGCCAGAGCCCGGCGGCGGCCGGTCAGCCAAACGGGACGACGAGCGCCGGAGGGGGTGGCGGCGGCGGTGGAGGCGGGGGCAGTAGCTCCGTCGGGGAGGTTAGGAGAGTCACGAATGCGGCAAGCGCGACGATCCCGACCACGAGGAAGATGAGGGGCCACCGCCAGCCCTTGGCGAACGGCGGTGGTCCGACGGTCTCCTCCCGATCGGATCCCTGCTCGTCCTCCGTCCCCTGCTGGGCGTCCTCGGCCTCGTCGGTCTTCGCCATCGATCTCTCTCGCCTTCGGCTTTGCCTTCGCGACAACCTACGCCTTCCCGGCTCGGGGTGTCGGCTAACCGCGGCGGTGGGCGCGGCAAGTCGGACTCTCGCGGACGGTCCTCACGAACGCGGGTGGCGTCGGGGGCCCGCCTGGTGGGTAGGGCGAGACGACATGGCCCGGACGGCCTCGCCCCCGACACACGCTCGGCGCAGGCGCGCCTCGTCCCTTCGCGCCGCACTCACCCTCGCGCTGGTGGCCGTCGCGGGTTGCGGAGGCCCGCCCGACGATGCAACCGACGCCCGCGCGGCCGTCGACACCCTGCTCGCCGCCTGCGCGGAGGGACGGCCGGCGGTCGTGCTCGAGTCGCTCACCGACCCGGCGCGCAACGCCTTTGCTCGCGGGCGCACCACGAGCGAGGGCTGCAACGACGCCCTCGGCCTCGGGCTGCCGCCCGCGGCACCCGAAGAGGCGGCCAAGCCGTTCGAGGAGGCGCGGGTGGCGGAGCTCGAGGAGAGCGGCGGCATCGCGCGAGCGACGCTCGAAGCCGGCGCCCGGCGCAGCGAGGTCGAGGTCGAGCGCGTCGGCTCGCGGTGGCTCGTGAACAATCCCGCGGTGCCCACCGACTGAGCCGAGGCCTCGGTGGCGGTCAGGAGCCGCGAGCGCCCTCGCCGGCTCCGGCCTCCTCTTTGACGACCGGCCCACCGTTGCGCCCGTTCGCCCCGTCGACCGCCGGAACCCCCTCGTCGAGCTCGACGGTCTCGAACCCGCCGGCGGGCGTCCGCCGCACCACCTTCCCGGTCCACCCACGCAGCGGCCGGGGCTCCCGGGCACTCAGCTCCTCGCACAGCCGCTTCGTGGCGAAATAGACGACGAAGGGGAGGACGATGACCGCGATCCGCAGGAACCACACCTGCGCCTCATACGGGACGGTCGAGCTGAGGTAGAGGCGGTCGATCGACCCGGCTATGAAGATGATCAGCACCCACGCGAAGTACGAGATGACGATCGCCGTGCGGCGCGGATTGTCGCGCGGGGAGTCGAGCAGATCGTGCTTGTCCCGGTCGCCAAACCATCGCCGGTCGATCCACGGCCACGCGTACATGAGCATGAACGTGATCGTCGGAAAGACGAGCCCGCCCCAGAACGCGTTGGGCACGAGCGTCAGGTCCCCGAGCTGGATCTCGAGCGCGGGCATGAGGCGCAGGCTCCCGAGCAGCCACCCGAGGTACCAGTCGGGCTGGGCGCCGTTGGACGCCAGATAGGGCTCGTAGGGACCCCATTGCCAGATCGGATTGATCTGCACGAGTCCGCCGAGCAAGAAGAGGACCGCCGCCGTCAGGAACATGAGTCCCCCCGCCTTGAGTGCGTAGCCCGGCCACATCGGATAGCCGACGACGTTGCGCTCGGTCGCGAGCTTGCTGGGGAACTGGGCGTGGTGCTGGCGCATGATCATGGCCATGTGCATGCCGATCAGACCGGCGATGGCGACCGGCACGATCAGCACGTGGACGATGTACAGGCGCGGGAAGAAATCCGAGCTGCCCGGGTACTCGGCGCCCCAGATCAGGAAGGCGAGGTCCGCGCCGAACACCGGGATCGAGAGCGCCACTCCATACGAGATCACCAGGCCGATCCCCGAGAACAGGTCGTCGGGCATCGAGTAGCCCACGAAGCCCTCGAGCACGGTCAGCGCCAGCAGGGTCACGCCGACCAGGTAGTTGATCTCGCGCGGCTTGCGAAACGCGCCGGTGAGCAGGATCCGCAGCAGGTGCAGCACGATGGCGATGATCATCAGGTTGGCCGCCCAGTGGTGGGTCTGGCGCATGAGCAGGCCGGCGGGGACCTCGAGCGAGAGGTTGACCGTCGACAGGTAGCTCTCGGTCATGGTCAGGCCCCGGAGCGGCTCGTACGCGCCTCGGTAGACGGCCTCGGCGTCGCTCGGCACGTAGTAGAGGCTCATGAACACACCCGTGCCCACGAGCACGATGAACGCGTAGAGGGCGATCTCCCCGAGCAGGAACGACCAGTGATCGGGGAAGATGTAGCGCAGCAGCTTGCGCGCGCCCGGCGACACGCCGAGGCGCTCGTCCACGTAGTCGACGAGGTTGCGAATCACTTCCTCACCCCCAGGTAGGAGGGCCCGATCTGGCCGACGAAGTCGCCGGTCGCCACGAGCTCGCGAGCCGCGTTGAGCTCGAGCGGCAGCTGGGGCAGGTCGCGTCCCGCCGGCCCGAACTCGAGCGTGCCTCCGCGGCGGACGTCGAAGGTCGAGTAGTGGCAGGGGCAGACGAGGGCCGGCCGCTCGGTCGTCGGCTCGTAGAGCGGGTGGCGGTAGATGGCGACTGCACACCCCGCGTGCGGGCAGATCTTCGAGAAGGCGAGCACGCCCTCGGGAGCGTCCGCGCGCATCCTGGCCGAGATCTCGAGCTCGCCCGGAGGGACCTTGACGATCACGATCGAGGCGCCGAACTCGCGGCGGCTTGCGCCCTCCGGAAAGCCGCTCAGCATCGCCCCGACCTGCACGTCGTCGGCGGTGATCGGACGATCCTGGGAGTCGACGACGCGCCGCCCCCGCGACCACGGCGTCTGTGCGATGGTCTCCCCCACCTTGGGTCCCAGCGCGACGGCGGGCACGAGCGCGGCGGCGCCGAGCGCGGCCCCGCTGGCGCCCGCGGCCCCGACCAGGAGACGCCGCCGCGAGACTCCCCTCTCGGCGTCGCGGACCATCTCGACGACCTCGCTCGCCGGCTGGCGCTCGCCGAAGTCGGTGCGCTCCTCGATCGCAATCTCCTGGGGGACGATCTTCTGGCCGGCCACCACCGCGGCGACTCCGAGCAGGGCGAGGCTCCCGCCGAGCGCGAGGCCGAGGAGCTGGGTGTCGGGCAGGACGATGACGAGGACGCCGAAGGCCACCGCGGCGAGCGTGGCGGCGGCGAGGGAGAGCAGGACGAGGTTCTCGGCGCCGCGCTTCGAGCCGGCCTCGCGATCGTGGGTCTCGGAGGCTCCCTCCGTCGGCGAGCTCACTCCGGCCTCCTCTCGCCGACCCACCGGCACACGAGCAGGAGCGCCCCGCCGGCCAGGAACCAGGCGACCATCCCCTCCGGCACCGGGCCGACGTGGCCGATGCCCCAGCCCCCGCGGTCCTCGGGCTCCTTCGTGTACTCCACGTAGCGGGCGAGCGAGTCGAGCTCCTTCTCGTCGAACTGCTCGCGGAAGTGCGGCATCAGGTACGGCCCTACTTCGATCGCCTCAGCGACCTGGACCGGCGTCGACTCCTGCAGGTCGGGGACCACCGCGCCGGTGATCATCCCGCCCCGGGCGAGGACCTGATGGCAGCTCGCACAGTTCTCGGTGAAGAGCTCGAACCCGGTGCTGAGCGTGCCCTTCGCGGGATCGACCTTGGGGATCGGCGGGCCGCCGAACTGCGCGACGTAGGCCACGAGGGCGCGACGCTGCTCGGGGTCGTACGGCGACTTGCTCCGTACGGCCTGGTCCTCGGGGTCGTCGATCGGCATGCGGCCCGTGGCGAGGTAGAAGTCGGCGGCGGCGGCGCCGGCGCCGCGCAGGGACGGGGCGCGCCCGGGGATCCCGCGCGCGTCCTCGCCGTGGCAGGAGGAGCAGCCGTCGGCGAACAGGCGGCGCCCCTGTGCGACGAGCGGGGGATCCTGCGGCTCGACGCCGGGGGCCGGACGCTCGAGCGGCCCGACGGCGGGCTGGTCGCCGGCGGACGGTCGGCCCGGTCCACCGGACTGGAGCCCCGGGCGGTCGGTCTGGGCGGAGGGCGGCGGCGGTGATGGCGGCGTCTGCGGCGGTGGTGGCGGTGGCGGCGTCTGCGGCGCGCTCTCCTCGGCGGCGAGACTGACCAGGGCGCCGACCGCCAGCAGGAGCGCAGCGGGCCCGCGCAGCCGCCTCACCGCGCGCCCCCGGTGAGGAACGGCGCTGGCTCCGGAGGAGATGCGTGGGCGTCGGCGTGGCGCTCGCGGGCCACCTCTCGGCGCTCCTCGCGCAGGAGCGCCCGCATGCCGAAGGCGAGGACCGCGGCGACGAGCAGCAGCGAGCCGCCGACCCACATGATCGCCCCGGCCGCGCGCTGGTCGGCGAGCGCGGACGCACCCAGCTCACGAGCGGCCTCGAGGTGGGCGGAGTAGAGCGCTTCGCTCGCCGCCGTGAGCGTGACCCCCACCGCGGTCATCGGCAGCATCGCCAGCAGCAGCAGCAGCACGCCGCCGAGCGCCGAGGGCCGGTGGCGCACCGGATTGACGCCCACGAGCGGAAGCCAGAAGAGGACCGCGCTCCCGAGCAGCAGCATATGCTCGACGGCGTGGAGCGGTGGGCTACCCAGCGCCGCCTCGTAGACGACCGGCACGTGGACTCCCACCGTCACCGCCGCCAGCAGCGCCCAGGCGACGCCGGGACGGGTGAGCATCCGCGCCGGACGGCTTCGCACCGCGTCGGCCAGGCTCCGCCGGGCCGAGCCGCGCAGCGCGCGCAGCGCGAGCGCCGCCGGAGCCCCCGCGGCGAGCAGCGGCGCGGCGACCATGGCCATCAGCAGGTGCTCGACCACGTGGGCGGAGAGGAGGTCGTCGGCGCGGGGGGTGAGCAGGGCGGCGGCGAGCACGGCCAGGCCGACGAGGAACGCCGCCGTCCGGTGGAGCGGCCAGGGACTCGCCGGGCGTTCGCCGCCGCGCGCGCCGCTGGCGGCGAGCCGCCGTGTGCCCGCCAGGTACAGCCCGGCAACAGCGGCAACAGCGACGACCGCGCTCATGTCGCGCTTTCCTCCCCGCCCGCACGCACAGCCGCGCGCCGCGTCGCGCGCAGCTCGATCGCCACCGAGCCGACCGCGACCGCCAGCGCCCCCGCGCCGATCATGATCAGCCACGCACCGAGCTCGAGTCCGAGTGCCATGTGGGCGATCGCGATCCCGGCGAGCACGGTGGGGAAGCTGAAGTCGGGAATGGCCCGTGGCGCGGCCGATTGATCGCCCTCGCCACCCCGCCGGCGCCGGGCGCCGCCGGCGGCCAGCGCCGCCATCACAAGCGTGATGAGGATCGCCGTCGCGAAGGTGGCGACCGGGATCCAGCCCTTTATCGGCCCGAGCCCGATCACCCCCCACAGGAGCGTCAAGGAGGCACCGAGCAACAAAGCGAAGGTGGCGAAGACGACCCATGAACGTTTCACGGGCGCAACTCCTCCCGGTCGGCGCCGAGTGCCACCGCGCCCGCCCGCGCCCGCTCGCGCTCCTCGCGCAGGTCGAGCAGCGGCGCGTAGGAGCGCACCGGCGGCAGCGCCTCGAAGTTGTGTCGCGGGGGCGGCGAGCTCGTCGTCCACTCGAGCGTATGCCCGCCCCAGGGATCGTCGCCGGCGACCCGGCCGAGGCGCAGCGAGCGCGCCACGTTGATCAGGAGCACGAGGACCCCGAGGAAGATCACGAAGGCGCCGACCGTGGACAGCTGGTTGAGTCCCGCCCAGCCCTCGTAGGCCGGATAGTCCGAGATCCGCCGGGCCATCCCCTCTTCGCCGAGGAAGAACTGGGGGATGAAGGTCAGCAGCGTCCCGACCATGAGCAGCGCCCAGTTGATCTTGCCGAGCCCCTCGCCGAGGATCCGCCCCGTGACCTTCGGGAACCAGTGGTAGATGCCCGCGAAAAAGCCGAACACGGTTCCCCCGACGACCGTGTAGTGGAAGTGCGCCACGATGAAGTAGGTGTCGTGGAGGTGATAGTTGAGCGGCGGCGACCCGACGAGGATCCCGGTCAGCCCGCCGATCAAGAAGAGCCCCAGGAAGCCGAGCGCGAACAGGAGCGACGTGCGCACGACGATCCGCCCCCGGAACATGGTCGCCAGCGAGTCGAAGTACTCGATGCCCGCGGGCACGAGCAGCGCGGTCGAGGTCAGCGCGAAGTAGCGGTTGGCGACCCCGCCCGTGGTGAACATGTGATGACCCCACACGCTCATCGACAGCGCGGTGAAGCCCAGCAGGGACAGGACCATCGCGTGATACCCGAAGAAGCGCTTGCGCGAGCACACGGCGATGGCCTCGAGGGCGGCGCCGAGAAACGGGAAGAAGACCACGTACACCACCGGGTGGCCGTAGAACCAGAACAGGTGCTGGTAGGCGAGCGGCCCTCCAGGATCGGTGAACACGCCACCGAAGTGGCGGTCGATGTAGAGCAGGGTCATGGCGAGCACGAGCGCCGGGAAGGCGGTCAGGACCAACAGGCAGGTCACGACCATCCCCCACGAGAAGACGGGAATCCGCAGCATCGTCATGCCGGGTGCGCGGCGGCGGACGAGCGTGGCCAGCACGCACGCCGCCCAGATCATCGTCGCGACGGTGGCCAGGACCACGCCGATGATCCACAGGTCCATCCCGGCCTCGGGCGTGGCCACCGAGTCCGACAGCGGGTCGTAGGCCGTCCACGCCGCCTTGGCCGCCCCGTCGGCGGTCAGGAAGCCGGAGTACATGATCAGCCCGCCGCTCAGGAACAGCCAGTAGCCGAGCAGGGCGAGCCGCGGCCAGACGATCTCGGCGGCGCCGATCTGCAGCGGCACGAGGTAGAGCCCGACGGCCAGCGCCAGGGGCACCGCGAACAGGTAGAACATCGTCGACCCGTGCATGGTGAACACCTGGTTGTAGGTGTCGTCGCGCAGGATCTGAAGCCCGGGCTCGGCGAGCTCGGTGCGCATGAGCAGGGCGAGCAGGCCGGCGAGCAGGAAGAACGCGAAGGCGGTCAGGCCGGTGACGAGCCCGATGTGCTTGTGGTCGGTCGAGCCGAACAGCCCGAGCAGGCTGAGCGTGCCGGACCGGCGCGGAGGGGCGTCGAGCGTGGTCACGCGCGCGGCCCCGCGCCCCCCGCGGCGGCTCGCTGGGCCTGCGCCCAGCGCTCGAAGGCGGCACGATCGAGCACCCGGAGGTCGAAGTTCATGTAGGAGTGGCGCAGGCCGCAGTACTCGGCGCACTTGCCGCCCCCACGCCGAAAGCCCGGCCGCTCGAAGCGCAGCCCGAAGCGGTTGAACCGCTCCGGAAAGGCGTCGCGCTTGTAGCGCTCCTCCGGGATGAAGAAGGAGTGGACGACGTCGACCGAGGTGACGGCGAAGCGCACGTCGCCGGTCGGCACGGTGAGTGTCGGCAGCCGCGTGCCGCTGCCGACCTGGGTGATCCCGTAACGCGGATAGTCGAAGCGCCAGTTCCAGCGCGCGGCGGTCACCGTGACCTCGAGCGCGGGCGGGCCGACCGCAGCAACCTCGCCGGCCGCCGACTGGCCGCCCGGCACCCCGGCCTCGAGCTCCGCCATCGTCGAGAACGTGAGGTAGGCGAGCGCCGCCGCCACGCAGGCCAGTCCGAGCGCGTACAACGACTCGAGCCCCTCCGCCCGCGACCGCCCCTCGACCGGACGGTGGTCGTCGCTGCGGTAGCGCAGCGCGAAAGCAACGATGAGCACGACCACGAGCACGAAGACGCCGATGGCGATCGGCCAGTAGACCGCTGCCACGTTCTCGTATTGCTCGCGGGTGTCAGCCACGGCGGCTCACCTTACCCCGTGTGTGCGCGTTGGCATGCCGTCGCCCTGGCACTGGCGCGCCTGACTTCACGCGGTGGTCGACTGGAACGAGAACCCACCCTCGCCCCGGCGCTGGAGCATCAGCGCGCCCACGAGCCCGAGTCCGATTCCGTAAGCCCCGTGCGCCACCCACCACGTCCACTCGGGCGCCGCGCGGTAGACCACATCCGGGTCCTGGATCGAGGTCACCACGATGTTCATCACCACGACCTCGAGGAATAGTCCGTAGGCGAATCCGCACAGCGCTGCGCCGACCGGCCCCGGGCGATAGCCGAGCACCCAGACGAGCGCCGCGGTCCCCGCCACCCCGAGCACCGCGGACATCGCGAAGTGCACGAGCAGCCCGAGCACGATCGCGCCGGGCGCAAACGAGGCCGAGAGGGCGTCCACTCCGAGCAGAAACGAGGCGATCCCGGTCACCGGCGTCCACGTGCTCGAGCCGATGCCGGCCACGACGGTCGGCTCCCTCGCGATCTCGGCCGCGGTCATCTCCCAGGCGATCATCACCGCGCCGGCGGCGACCCCGGCCCTCAAGCCCACGCCGACAACGGTTCGAGCGGGCATAGCCGGCGCGGGCGCAGACTCGGCGTAGTCCTCGCCGGCCCGGCGATCGAGCGTGGCGGTGTTGCCCGCGGTGGTCACGACTGAGCCGTCCCGTCCGCCATCGCGCGGCGGCGCTCCTCGACGCGCCGTCGCTGCGGGAGGACTGTGTACTTGGGGTCACGCGCCGACTCGAAGCCCGCGCGGAAGATCGCCCAGCGCTCGCAGGCCGCGCCGGCGAGCGTGGCCGCGCCGCCGGCGAGCGCCGCGAGGCGGCTGCGTCGCCCGGCGGTGGCCAGTAGGAACGTGCCCGCGCCGGTGAGCGCCTTGGCCGCCTTGTCGAGCTTCTCGACCTGACCTTCATGGTAAGGCTGGGCGAGCTCTCCGAGCCGGTGCTCCATGACCTGGACGGCTCCGAGCTCGAGCGCCGCGCCGGCAACGGTCAGCCGCCGCGCCGGACCCGCCCCCGCCACCGGCGAAAGCACCACCGCCGCCGCCCCCGCGCTCGCCACCGCCCCGCCCGCGAAGACGAACGGCAGCTTGTGGCGCGCCTCGTGCCACGTGGGCACCGCGGTGTCGGACACGAGCAGTGCGGTGTAGGTCGCCAGCACGCAGCCGAGCGCTCCGCCGGCGAGCTCGGCCGCCAAGCCGGCCTGCGGCGCACGGCCGGTCAGCTCGCCCGATCCGGCGAGCGTCGCCGCACCCCCGTGTGCCGAAAGAATCCAGGTCCCCACGCTCATCGGTGAGGTTACCTTGAACATCCTCAGCATGTTGAGGAAGCGCTTCGGCCGTCCGAGGTCCATGATCAGGAGCGCCGGGTTGACCGGGGTCATGGCGAGCGCGGTCAGAGTCGCGCGCCGGGCCACCACCTCGTTGCCCGCGAGCCGTGCCCCGGCCGCGAGCGCCGACGCGCCGGTCAGCCCGCCCGTGAAGAAGTACCAGGGTCTCCCATCTCCACACGGGCTCCTCGAGGATCTGGGGCCTGTAGTAGGAGCGAAACCGGGCGCGCTCGATCATTGCGCCGCGCCCGTTCTCGTGAGCGGCGTCGGGCGAGACATAGGTCGCCTGCGGCGCTCGCCGTCGGAAATGCTCACCGCGAGCCTCTGGCGAAGGTCGCGAGCACTCCCGCCGCGATCGCGCCCCGCCGCCTTCCACATCCCGCCGAGGTCGCGCGTCGTGTCGAGGGGTTGGGCGACAGTCCGTGGACCTCCGGATCGTCGAGCAGGAAGAAGGCAAGCCTTGCGCTCGGACCATGGCCAGCCCCGGGGATCGGCCGAGGCACGGTTGTAGATGATGCGCCGGTTCATCGGCCAGGCCCAGTGCCCACTCGGGGCGACCTGGGGCAGAGTGGCCCCGCGCGAGATCGGGGAGTCGGGATCGCCCTCGATCTGGATGACCTCACCGCCGCGGTGGTAGACTCGCTGGCCGCAGCCGACAACGGCAGTACGGGCAGATCGACTGAGTCATCTCCGCGTCGCGGAGGCGCGGCGCCAGCTGCCTCGAGTGCTCCGACTGGGCCGCGCGCCCGACGCCTTGGCGATCGACCGTGAGCGACCACGCGAGCGGCAGCGACATGTGCGCCGCTCCTGACGCTCTCCGCCGCGTCTCTCGCGGTCGCTCCGTGCTCGTCGCCTACGCCGCCGCGGCGACCTCACGGTCGACCGCGTCGTCGCCATCCGCCGCCGAGGCGAGTCGAGCCAGGGAACGACGGATCAGCCGCGAGATGTGCATCTGGGAGACCCCGATCTCCGCCGCGATCTGCGACTGGGTCATGTCGTCCACGAAGCGCAGGTGCAGGATGCGGCGATCGCGCCCGGGCAACTCGCGCAGCGCCGGCGCGATCGTCGCGCCGAGCTCGACGAGCTCGAAGCGGGGGTCCTCCTCGCCAAGGGTGTCGCCGAAGCGCGAGTCGTCGGGGTCCTCTCCCCCCGGGCGCGGCGCGTCGAGCGACAGCGAGCTGTAGGCCATCGCGGCCTCGAAGGCTTCGAGCACCTCCTCTTCGGCCAAGCCGAGCTCCCGGGCGATCTCGGCGGCGCAGGGTGAGCGACCGAGCTCCTTGGCCAGCCGGGTCACGGTGGCCTGGACCGCCACCGTCCGCTCCTGCATCCCGCGCGGGACGTGGACGGCCCAGCCGAAGTCGCGGAAGTAGCGCTTGAGCTCGCCGACCATGGTGGGCACGGCGTAGCTCGAGAAGGCGGTCGTGCGGTCGGGGTCGAAGCGGTCGATGGCCTTGACCAGCCCCACGCTGGCCACCTGGATGAGGTCGTCGAGCGGCTCCGGCCCGCGCCGGTAGCGACGAGCGAGCTGGCGCGCCAGTGGCAGGAATCGCACGACGAGCTCGTCCCGCGCGCGCAGGTCGCCGTCGCGGTGGTAGCGCAGCAACAGGCGTCGGTCCTCACGGGCGGCCGGCTTGGCCGCGACCGGCGCGGAGGAAGGTGCATCGACAGCCATAGCCGGTCTCCTTTGTCGTTGTTCGACGGCGGAGCCGTCCCGGGCCGCTCGGCGACCCGCGAGGCGTCTCTTCCCTGCCCTGTGCCTTGGCGGACGGACTCGAGAACCAACCCGCCCTAGCTGGAGCACGAAGGTATCAGGAGTTCGATCGAACGTCGAGGTTCGCGGCGCCGCGATTGAGGAAACGGCCCCATTGGCCGTTGCGCCGTGAGCCGCTCGGCGCGGACGTGGTCTCGACAGGGGAGCGGCCGACCGGAGCCGAGGTCGTGGCCGGCCCGGTCAGGCCGGCGGAGCGCGCCGCGATGGCTCCCGCCCCGGGGGTTGCGCGGGGCGGGGCGCCTGCTGGCGCGCCGGCGGAATCGCGCGCGTCGTTGGACGGTCGGCGACCACCTCGACGCGCTCGCCGTAGTGGGTGACCGAGAGCTCAGCCCCGACCGAGAGACGGTAGGTCGCCGCTTCGGGGCGTACCTCGACGCGCAGCAACCGCCCGCGGACCCTGAGGGCGAAGGAGAGGCGGGTCAGGGCCGGTGGGAGCCGCGGACGGAAGGTCATCTCCCCGTCGTGATCGCGCATCCCGCCGAACCCCGCCACGAGCCCGATCCAGCCCCCTGCAAGCGAGGCCATGTGCACGCCGTCGCGAGTGTTGTGCGCGAGGTCGTGGAGGTCCATGAGAGCGGCGGCACCGAGGTAGTCGTAGGCGAGCTCGAGGTGTCCGACCTCGGCGGCGACGACCGCCTGGGTGCAGGCCGAGAGCGACGAGTCGCGTACGGTTCGCGCGTCGTAGTAGGCGAAGTCGCGCGCCTTCTCGTCGTCGGTGAAGACATCGCCGCGGGCGTGGAGCGCGAGCACGAGGTCGGCCTGCTTGACGACCTGCGTGCGATAGAGGTTGAAGTACGGGAAGTGGAGGAGAAGTGGGTATCTGGTAGGCGGGGTTGCGGCGAAGTCCCACTCCTCGTGCATGGTGAAGTTCTCGGCCTGGGGGTGGACGCCGAGCACCTCGTCGTAGGGCACGACGACCGCCTCGGCCGCCTGGCGCCAGCTCGCGATCTCCTCTTCGTCGACGCCGAGGACGGCGTTCAGGCGGGGGTGACGCTCGGCCGAGGCGGCGGCCGCGCGGAGGTTCCGCTGCGCCATGAGATTGGTGTAGACGTTGTTGTCGGCCACGGCGCTGTACTCGTCCGGACCGGTGACCCCGTCGATGCGGAAGCCGCCGTGGGGGTCGTGGTGGCCGAGTGAGCACCACACTCGCGCCGTCTCCACGAGGAGGCCGAGTCCGCACTCGCGCTCGAACGCCTCGTCGTCCGTCGCGTTGCGGTAACGCTCCACGGCGTCGGCGACGTCGGCACCGACGTGGAAGGCTGCCGTGCCCGCCGGCCAGTAGCCCGAGCACTCCTCGCCGGCGATCGTCCGCCAGGGGAATGCGGCCCCGTCGAGGCCGAGCTCTGCCGCCCGCGCCTGCGCGGCCGGCATCGTCGCGTGGCGCCAGCGCAGCGCGTCCCTGGCCGCCGTTGGTCGCGTGTAGGTCAGCACCGGCAGGACGAACGACTCCGTGTCCCAGAAGGCGTGGCCGTCGTAGCCCGGGCCGGTCAGTCCCTTGGCGGGAATCGCCCGCCCCTCGGCGCGCGCCCCGGCCTGGAGGACGTGGAAGAGGCCGAAGCGCACGGCCTGCTGGATCTCCGGGTCGCCGTCGAGCTCGACATCGGCGCCGGCCCAGAACTCCTCAAGGTAGTCGGCCTGGCCCGCGACGAGCCCTTCCCAGCCGGTGTGGCGGGCCTCGGCGAGGGCGGCGGCGACCTGGCCGCGAACCGCCGGCAGCGAGCGCGCGCCCGACCATCCGTAGGCAAGGAACTTGACTATCTCGAGGCGCTGACCGGCGCGCAGGTTCGCGTTGACCGTGACGCGGGCGAGGTCGGCCGAGGTCTCCGCGCCGAGGCCGGTGCCGTCCGGACCGGCCACGACGTGGTCCATCCCCGCCGTCACGCGCAGGCCGCTCGCGCGCGTGACGTGCGAGAGCAAGGCCGAGGTCTCACCGTGGCCCCACGACTCCGCCTGGAGCGGCGCGCTCAGCGCCGCGGCCGCGCGCGGGTCGCCCTCCGAAACGGGGAGGGGCTCGTTGGCGACGAGCTCCGACTGCACGACGACGCGGGCGCCGGCCTCGAGCGGCTCGACGACATAGCGCACCGCGGCGATCCCGCGCTGGACGAACGAGACGAGGCGCACGGACGAGATCCGCACGGCTTGGCCGGCGGGTGACACCCAGTCGACCTTGCGGCGCAGCACGCCGGCGCGGAGGTCGAGCTCGCGCTCGTGGGCTCGGAGCTGGCCGTAGCGGACGTCGAAGGGCTCGTCGTCCACCAGCAGGCGGAGGATCTTGCCGTTGGTCACGTCGACGACCGTCTGGCCCGACTCCGGGTAGCCGTACCCCGCCTCGGCGTAGGGCAGAGGACGCAGCTCGTAGAACCCGTTGAGGTAGGTGCCGGGCAGCGAGTGAGGCTCGCCCTCGTCGAGGTTGCCCCGGAGGCCGATGTGGCCGTTGGCCAGGGCGAACACCGACTCCGTCTGGCCGAGCACGTCGAGCGCGAGCGTCGTCTCGCGCACGGCCCAGGGGTCGACGGCGAAGCGGGGGCGGCCGCTCATGCGTTCTCGAACCCCGCCGACTCGTCGTGGTCGATGAGGCACGCGGAGATCCCGTCGGGCAGACCGAGCACGCGTGCATCTTCTCCGATCTCGCCGCGAAGCGCGTGTCAGACTCGCCGCCGATGACGGTCAACGTGCGTGTGCTCGACGACCCCGCCGCCGAGACGGCCCGGCGGCTGGTCGCCGCCGCGAGCGCGGGCGGCCACCTGGGCCTCACCGGCGGCTCGACGCCACGGGCGGCCTACGCGCAGGCCGCCGCGCTGCGCGGCGACTGGGGTCGCGCCACGATCTGGTGGGGCGACGAGCGCTGCGTGGCGCCCGGCGACCCCCGGTCGAACCACGCCCTGGCGCGCGACGCCCTGATCGATCACGTCGAGCCCGCTCCGAGGGTCGAGCGGATCGAGGGCGAGCGCGGCGCGAGCGCGGGGGCCGAGCGCTACGAGGACGCCCTGAGGGCCACCTTCGGCGCCGGCCCTCCGGCCTTCGACCTGCTTCTGCTCGGGCTCGGGCCCGACGGACATTGTGCCTCGCTCTTCCCCGGCGCTCCGGCGCTCGAGGTCACCGACCGCTGGGTCGTCCCCGTCGAGCGAGCCGGCCTCGAGCCCTTCGTGCCGCGGATCTCGCTCACGGTGCCCGCGCTCACCGCCGCCCGCGAAACGCTCTTCCTGGTG
>Ga0208736_1000166_pt1 | contig 19431 bp, 17 predicted proteins | sample AntDryMetagUQ255_FD_188090 | JGI IMG/M metagenome (GOLD analysis project Ga0208736, IMG submission 188090) | Polar desert microbial communities from Antarctic Dry Valleys - UQ255 (SPAdes) | ecosystem: Environmental > Terrestrial > Soil > Desert | place: Antarctic Dry Valleys | collected 2008-12-31 | reverse complement strand
TGCTATTCATATACACTAAAAGTTGTTTAAAAATGTTTATAAATATCCATCATCAAAATCCCCAGTCAAGGCTTATTAAACAGGTGGCAGAAAGCCTGAAAAGAGGCAATATAATAATTTATCCTACAGATACGATTTATGGCTTAGGGTGTGATATTTTTCATCCCAAAGCCATTGAAAGAATTTGCCGTATTAAAAATGTGGAACCTCAGAAGGCCCAACTATCTTTTGTTTGTTATGATCTTAGCGATCTCAGCCATTATGCTAAACAGCTATCCACTCCTATATACCGGTTGCTGAAACAATACTTGCCTGGACCCTATACTTTTATTTTAGAAGCGAGCAAGGAAGTACCTAAAATCTTAAAAACAAAAAAAGATACCATTGGCATTCGTGTACCTGATAATAAAATTGCCAGGTGCATTGTGCAGGAATTAGGCAATCCTATTTTAAGTGCCAGCTTGCCGGGTGATTATGTGGAAGACTATACTGATCCGGAGACAATTCATGAAAAGTTTGAGAAATTAGTAGATATTGTAATAGATGGAGGTATTGGTGGTATAGAGCCTTCTACTATTATTGATTTTACAGGAGATGAGCCTGTTGTAACCAGGCAGGGCATAGGTTTTTGGGTTTAGGAAGAGATGACAAGGAATATAAACAAGGAATGAAAATTTAAATGGTGAATTGGTAATATTCAATTTTAAAGAAATAACACTGCAGCTCCGGTACAAACAAAACATCCCGAAAATTCGGGATGCCTTGTTAACCTTCAACCATTTTTACAGAAATATCTCAATCGCATATACAAGACAACAGAGAGATGTTAAAACGCTGCATTCCTTAATCAATCCCAGTAATATTCAGTAGTATTTACCGTATAATCGAGGCGAAAAGAGGTGCGATGATATTTGCATGGGCCATATTTATCCAATGCTTTCTGATGCTCCCGGGTTGCATAGCCTTTGTTTTGCACCCAATTATACCGGGGAAATTTTTTATGTAATTCCTTCATGTAATCATCCCGGTAAGTTTTTGCAAGAATGCTTGCGGCTGCTATTGAAGCAAAAGTAGCATCACCTTGTATCACACATTTATGTGGCAGCTTTTTAAAACGTTTAAAATAATTACCATCAATTAATAAATACTGTGGTTGTGTAGGCAGGCTCTTAATGGCTATATGCATTCCCTTAACAGCAGCTTGCAGAATATTATATTTATCAATTTTTTTATTGCATAAGCTTGTCACCGCATAGGCGATGGCTTTTTGTTCAATAACAACACGTAGCTCATAACGGTCCTTTTCAATAACCTGCTTAGAATCATTTAATAAAGGATGGTAAAAATCTTTAGGTAAGATAACAGCCGCAGCAAACACAGGTCCGGCAAGGCATCCACGACCTGCTTCATCGCAACCGGCCTCTATTAGTTCCTGGTGAAGATAAGCTTGCAGCATTAAGATGCAATTTGAACTCTTTTATTTTTACATCAAAATTTTTCTCGCTGCCTACCAGTAATTTTGCGCCATGAAAAATTTGCATTCCTCCAGGCCGGTAGCTATATGGTTATTAGTTGGAGTGGGAATGCTTGTGGTTCAAATTATTTTAGGGGGCATTACAAGGTTAACCGGCTCAGGATTATCGATAACCGAATGGGAAGTTATAACTGGGACTTTACCACCTTTAAATAATCAAAATTGGGTGGAAGAATTTCAGAAATACCAGCAAACGTCTCAATACATTTTATTAAACACCGATTTTAAATTAGCTGATTTTAAATTTATATTTTTCTGGGAGTGGCTTCATCGTTTTTGGGCGAGGTTAATTGGGGTTGTTTTTTTAATACCCTTTATTTTTTTTCTTATTCAGCGACGTTTCCGGCCAGATATGATTGGGCCATTGATTATTTTATTTTTAGTAGGTGTACTCCAGGGCACTGTTGGCTGGTTAATGGTACAAAGTGGATTAGATGGCGATGCCATCTATGTAAAGCCTGCAAGGCTCGCTTTGCATTTCATTTTTGCTATGGGTTTGCTTTGTTATACTTTGTGGTTTGCTTTAAAATTATTAATAAAAGAAAAAGATATTGTACCTGCATCTTCTTTAAAAAAGCTTACAATATGGATCATTGCTTTATTGACTGTGCAACTAATTTTTGGGGCTTTAATGGCCGGTCATAAAGCAGCGCCGGCAGCGCCTACCTGGCCATCTATCAATGGCAGCTTTATCCCTTCTTATATTTTTAATCGTCCTGAAGGTTTGCGAAGCTTGGTTGAAAACCCTGTTGTTATTCAATTTGTACACCGCATGTTAGCATACTTGTTGGTAATAATTATTCTAATGTGGAGTATAAAGGCATACAGTAAAAAAACTTCTGTCTTATTTGCACAAGTAAGAATTCTACCTCTTGCATTTGTACTTCTGCAATTGATACTTGGTATTTTAACCGTGCTAACATCTGTCAATATAAGGGCCACCAGGTGGAATACATTTGAATGGATGGCTCAACTTCACCAGTTAACAGCATTATTATTACTGCTTTCTTTAATTTTTGTATTATCTCTTCAGCGCAAAAGATTTGTGAAACAAGTAAACAGCATTGACACGCCGGTAATTTAATAGTATTTTACAGAAGATTCATTTCCTATTATGGTTTACCTGAGAGGTATATTTTATTCTTTACCCGTTCAACTATTATTTCTTCATTTTAGAAAATACCAGGTACTGCTTTTATTTTGGGTAATCCTATTTAGCGTGGTCAGTGGAGTTTTAATGAAAACATTTGGCGCCAATGCTTTATTCCTTGCACCGGAATATTTAGGCAATGTAAATGCTATCAGTACAGGATTAATGGGCATATCCATTGGTGTTTTTATTATGTGCTGGAATATTACCACGTTTATACTTTTCAGCAGGCATTTTACTTTTTTGGCTGCTACACAATTCCCTTTTTTAAAATATTGCATTAACAATAGTGTTATACCAATTGTGTTTTTAGTTTTCTTTTTAATACATGGATATTGGTTTGCACATGACAAAGAATTGATTCCTACCGTTGAGATATTCTTTCTTGCCCTGGGGTTTTTAGCCGGGTTGATCTTTATTCTTGCTATGTCATTTTTTTATTTCTTTAGCGCCGATAAAACTATCCTTCGCACTATTTTGCCTTTATTTAATAATGCAAAAAGTTATATAGCACATTTACAACCCGAACAATCTGTCGCTGTTCCCGGATCTTTAGTACGCACCGAATGGTTTCTTGATTCTTTGTTAAGAGTAAAGCGATGCCGGGATGTGTCGCATTATTCCGAGGAGTTAATGGAAAAAATATTCAAGCGTCACCACTTTGCTGCTGTTATCAGCATACTGATAGCATATATTTTTCTTATCATTATTGGTTTTTTCCTTGACTATAAGGCTTTTCAAATACCTGCCGCGGCCAGCATCACATTATTTTTTGCTATTCTTATTGGTGTTTCCGGTGCGTTTGCCTATTTCTTTCAAAGTTGGAGTGTGCCGGCACTGGTGGTGTTTTTATTGCTGCTAAACCTTTTATATTTATCAGACTGGATTGACCCGCGGAATAAGGCCTACGGTTTATCTTATGAAAACGATAATCGTCCTGCTTATAATTTAGAAAGTTTGCAGCAATTAGCGAATCCCGATTCGGTTACACAGGATAAGCAAAACATGGAGGCTATTTTAAACAGGTGGAAACAAAAGCAAGGGGAAGATAAACCGCTATTAGTAGTAATGGCCACAAGCGGTGGCGGCACCCGTAGCGCCACTTTTACCATGAATGCTTTACAAAAATTAGACAGCATTACGAATGGAAATTTTATGAAGCAAACTTTTTTAATTACCGGTGCATCTGGTGGAATGATTGGTGCCACTTATTTCCGGGAATTGTACCGGGAAAGAATGCTTAAAAAAAATATTAACCTGCAATCCCCAAAATATGTAGATGATATAGCAGGTGATTTATTAAACCCAACTTTTTCCTCTTTTGTTGCCAGGGATGTATTTGCTCCTCAACAATATTTTATGGTTGGTCCCTATCGCTATTTAAAAGACAGGGGTTATTCATTTGAAAATGCCTTGAATAACAACACAAGGGGGTTATTAAATAAACGCCTGCAGGATTATGTAGCAGATGAAACGGCGGCTAATATTCCGTTAATGGTTTTTCACAACGTTATTACACGTGACGGTAAGAAATTATTGATTAGTACACAGCCCTTGCGATTTATGATGCAGCCCTCAGCAGACAGCAACCAGGTTTCTAACCAGGATGCAGTTGATTTTACTACTTTCTTCGCTAAACAAAATCCATTTAATCTTCGTTTGCTTACTACGCTGCGTATGAACGCCACTTTCCCGGTTGTGTTGCCAAATGTATGGCTGCCGTCAGAACCGGTTATAGACGTAATGGATGGAGGTTTACGGGATAACTACGGAGTGGAAACCGCCCTTCGTTTTTTATCTTCTATGCACAGCTGGATTGAACAAAATACACGTGGTGTTTTAATTGTCCAAATCAGGGACAGGATGGACGGAGGTTGGGAAAATCCTTATGAAACCAGCACCGTCACTGAAAATGTGGTAAAGCCCTTTTTTTTACTTCAACACAACTGGTACAAAATGATGGAATATGCACAGAGTGACATGTCATCTTATTTTGTTGGCAACCATAAATTTCCGGTTCAAAAGATCAATTTTCAATACACGCCTTATAAAGAGGAAAATAAGGCTACCCTTAATTTTCATTTAACCCAGCGGGAGAAATTAGATGTTGGTGCATCCCTAAAATCAACATTGAATACTGAAAATTTAAAAAAGATAGGTTTGTTATTAAACCAAACATCTTTCAAGGAATGATCAGCCGAAAACATTTCTTCAATATTTTAACATTCAATTCTTCAGGTGTTTCACTCGGATCGCCATCAATATGCATGGGCGCCAAAGAAAGATTTTTTATTTGCAGCGCCTCGGTTTGAAAATAAATAATACTGGCGTTGCTATTAGCAATTTCGTTTTCAATTAAAGCATTGTACCCACCTACCTGCCATAAGGTTTGCAACACTACACTTAATTTATTTTGTTTGGTAACAATAACAATATCAAGCAAACCATCAGTGATGCTGGCTTTTGGGGCAATGGTAACATTATTGCCAAACTGGTTGCTGTTGGCAATGGAAATAAAAAAAGCTTCTGTTTCAAATTCTTCATTTGCGATTTCTATTTTAAATGCGTAAGTGGTTGCGGAAAAAAATTTTTTGATGGACTGTTTAATGTAAGTAATCAAACCCCGGTTGGGATCGGCAGCAAAATCATGCGCCACCTGGGCATCAAATCCCAGGCCGCAGAGCATGCAGGCAAAGTGATTGTTGATTGTAAATGCATCTGTCAATTCAGATTTACCATTGAAAATAATTTGCAAAGCGCTGTTTATATTTCTTGGAATACCGGCGGTAAAAGCCAAACCATTTCCAGAGCCTAATGGCAAAATGCCAAACTGAACATTTACATCTTTAAATGCGTTAACTACTCCATTAACTGTTCCATCGCCACCAGCTATTATTATATCAGTTATTTTTTTTTCTGTAATAATATCATGTAAGAAGGAGTAATCATTATTTACAACAGATGAATACATCACATATTCAAATCCGGCGGTTTTGGTTTTTTCTTCTACAATTTGTTGCAATGAATTTTTGTTCTTAGTGCCTGAAAAAGGATTGATGATATATAGGATATGCCGTTTCACTATTAAGCCGTGCGATGTAATTTTATGTATGGATCAAAATACGGGTAAATACATCATATTAAGTGGGGCAGTTGTTATTGTAGCTGGCATTTTAATTTATTTTTTTCACGACAAAGTAAACTGGATAGGTAAATTGCCAGGTGATTTCAGTGTTGAAAAGCCGAATTTTCGTTTTTATTTCCCACTTACTACTATGATCTTGTTCAGTGTTTTTATTAGCCTGGTAATCTATTTAGTAAAAAAGCTTTTTTAGGTTAACCGCTTCCACAATTATCATTCATCAAAAAGTTTTTGTAAAGCTTTGCTTCAGGCTTTCCTGCCCAGTTCTATTGGCTTACCTTTGCACCTCTTAAAACCAGCCACGAGCTGTGAGCTTTGAGTTTCGGGAACTTTTCCGGCTCGCAGCTTATAACTCGTAGCTCGCAGCTTTTAATTATGGACATCAGAAACATCGCCATTATTGCCCACGTTGACCATGGCAAAACCACGCTTGTTGACAAAATTTTACATGCCACAAAAGTATTTCGTGATAACCAGGATGCCGGTGAACTGATCATGGACAGCAATGATCTTGAAAAAGAAAGAGGCATCACTATTTTTAGTAAGAACGCAGCAGTTAAATACAAAGGCGTAAAAATAAATGTAATTGATACCCCAGGTCACGCCGATTTTGGTGGCGAAGTTGAACGGGTTTTAAAAATGGCAGACGGTGTTTGCTTGCTGGTGGATGCTTTTGAGGGTCCAATGCCGCAAACAAGATTTGTTCTTCAAAAAGCTTTGCAACTCAATTTGAAGCCTATTGTAATTATTAATAAAGTTGACAAGCCAAATTGCCGTCCTGATGAAGTTCATGATGCAATATTTGAATTATTCTTTAATCTTGATGCAACCGAAGAGCAGCTTAACTTTCCAACTTATTACGGATCGGGTAAAAACGGTTGGTTCAATGACAGTCTTGCTCCTTCAGCAGATATTACTCCCTTATTGGACGGTATCATCAAGTATGTGCCACCGCCAAAAGTCAGCGAAGGAAGTTTGCAAATGCAAATCACTTCTCTTGACTATTCTTCTTTTTTGGGAAGAATTGCCATTGGTAGTGTTGCCCGTGGCATAATTAAAGAAAACCAATCTATTGCTTTAATGCAGGCTGATGGCATTATTAAAAAACAAAAAGTCAAGGAACTTTACGTGTTTGAGGGCATGGGTAAAAAGAAAGTTACTGAAGTAGTGGCCGGTGATCTTTGCGCTGTCGTTGGCCTGGAAGGTTTTAATATAGGTGATACTATTGCCGATGGCGAAAACCCGGAAGCTTTAGAAGTAATAAGTGTAGATGAACCGACTATGAACATGCAATTTTCCATTAACAACTCTCCCTTCTTTGGTAGAGATGGAAAATTTGTAACCTCCCGACACCTGCGTGATCGCCTGATGAAAGAAACAGAAAAGAATTTAGCCCTCAGGGTTTCTGACACGGACAGTGCTGAGAGCTTTATGGTATATGGCCGTGGTATTTTGCATTTAGGTATATTAATAGAAACCATGCGCCGAGAGGGATATGAGTTGACGATTGGCCAGCCGCAGGTTATTACCAAAGATGTTGACGGCAGAAAATCTGAGCCTTTTGAAACACTGGTTGTTGATGTACCGCAGGAATTTGCTTCTAAAGTGATTGATATGGTTACCCGCCGCAAAGGAGAAATGTTGGTAATGGAAACCAAAGGCGACATGCAGCATTTGGAGTTTGATATTCCATCAAGAGGCCTGCTTGGTTTGCGTACACAAATGCTAACCAATACCGCCGGGGAAGCTGTAATGAACCACCGTTTTAGTGAATACAAACCATGGAAAGGCCCTATTCCTGGTCGAAGCAATGGCGTGTTAATAGCAAAGGACAATGGAGCAACTACGGGTTATTCTATGGATAAATTACAGGACAGGGGTTATTTCTTTGTTGACCCCGGTGAGGAAGTTTATAGAGGTATGATCATTGGCGAAAGCAACAAACCAGGAGATATTGTGGTGAATGCCAATGAAGGAAAAAAATTAACCAACCATCGTGCAAGTGGCAGCGATGCAGCTACGAACATCCAGCCGAAACGTGATATGAGCTTGGAAGAATGTATGGAATATATTCAGCAGGATGAATGTATAGAAGTAACACCTGCCAACATTCGCATGCGTAAATTAGTATTGGATGAGGATGAACGAAAGAAGCACCAGAAAAGAATGAGTGCCGAGGCGGTATAATTTAATAATACATATCAGTTAAGTGTGGATTTTTTTTCTTAATTAACTTTGCCTGATGATGAAAAAAGCATTTATCATATTTTTTATTACTTTTTTTATTCTGTCAATAAATAACACACAAGCCCAGTGCTCTATTTGTACAAAAACTGCTCAACAGTTAGGTGAGAAACCTGCTAAAGGTTTAAATGCAGGCATCATTTATTTAATGCTAACTCCTTTTGCCATTGTAGGTTTTGTTGGTTATCGGTGGTGGAAGAAAAATAAGGATGTTTAAATATTTTAGTAAGGCCTTACACAAATTTTCATATCCTCAAACAGGATTTGAATATTTTTCAAGAAAAAGATAAAGATTAAAATCCTTTGACATTGCTTCTTTTTCAATTTCTGTTTTTAACTGTACCTTACTAATATCTTTCATTCTTTCTTGTTGAATTAAGTAAAAAGCCTTTTCTGCAAGTAACCAATAACGTTTACTATTAATTACATTTTGTTGATGGTGCTCAATAATTTTTTGAAACCATTCGTCAATCCCTTTTTGTTGCGAAGCAATGGTTTTTATAATAGCCACCTCATGTTGATGCGTATGAAATGCGGGTGCCAGCATTAAGCGCAAATTGTTTACAAAAACATCCGCATCTGGCCGGTCACTTTTATTAACTACAAAAATATCTGCTATTTCCATTAACCCGGCTTTCATCGTTTGCACTTCATCACCACCTTCGGGCACTACTACCACCACCGTTGTATCAGCAAGGCCTGCAATTTCTATTTCACTTTGACCCACCCCTACGGTTTCCACAATAATAAAATCGAATTTTGCCGCTTTTAATAGATCAGTTATCTCTAAAATTTTTGGATGTAACCCGCCCAATGATCCCCGAGTGGCTAATGAACGTATATAAACTTGCGGGTGTGTGTACCAAGCGCTCATACGAATGCGATCACCAAGCACAGCACCCAAATTAAAAGGGGAGGAAGGATCCACACATAATACAGCCACTTTTTTTTTCCTGTCAACAAATTCATTTATTAAACCATCAACCAGCGTGCTTTTGCCAACACCGGGTGCTCCTGTAATTCCGATAATTTTTGCTTCGTTATCTGTTGGTAAGAACTGCATTAATTGCCGGTAACCAGGTTGCTCGTTTTCTACAAATGAAATACTGCGTGCAAGCGCTTTTGTATCGCCTTGAACTAATTGATCGACCAATTGCTGCCACATGTAAAATGAGATGTTATAGGTTTATCCCGTTAAGACGGATGTTAAATTCTATTTTTTAAATAAATTGAATTATAATCACAAATGTATGTTAGTTAGGGCTCAGAATAGTTTGCGCAACAACCTCATTTTTGTTTGTTTCTTAGCTATGTTAATGAGTTTATTCATTTCAAGATTTGCTTTATCTGTTACTGTCATTTTATTCATCGTCGCTACTTTATTCCATCAAAATATTTTTTTACAGGTACTGCGATTCTTTAAATCGCCATTTTTATTAAGTATTAGTTTATTGTTTTTTATTCCTCTTGCATCGGGCCTGTGGAGCAGTAACACAAAAGAATGGATAGATATAATCCGCATAAAATTGCCGCTTTTATTATTGCCAGTTTGCTTTGCGGGTAACTGGCAGATAACTGAAAAGCAGTGGAAGTGGCTTGGCTATTTTTTTCTTCTAATAATATGGGCGGGCACCTGCTACAGTTTATTTCTCTATATGCAAAATGCCAACGCTTTAGAGGCAGGTTATCTTAAAGCGAAAACTATTTCAACTCCATTAAACAATGATCATGTGCGCTTTAGCTGGGTGGTTGCGATAGCCTTTTTATTATGTTTGTTTTTTTTGCATGAGCATAAAAAGTTTAAGATCTTATTTGCTTCATTAGCTCTTTGGCTGGCTGTTTATTTACATATACTTGCAGCCCGTACCGGTTTATTTTCGTTTTATATTATTTTATTCTTCTTCTCACTGAATTTTTTATTTCAGCAACGAAAAAGAATTAATGCATTAATAGTTGGTTCTGCACTTATTATTCTGCCCTTGCTTTCATGGTTTACGCTCCCCACATTTCAAAACCGCATCAAGTATTTTATTTACGATTTCAGGTATATAAGGGATGAGATTTACTTGCCGGGTGCCAATGATGGAAACCGGTTTATTTCAATTAAAGCAGGATGGAATATTATTAAAGAAAATCCTTTTGGCGTAGGTGCGGGTGATATTCGACAGGCTAGCGTACAATGGTATGATGCTAATATCCCGGGGATGCTACTAACTGATAAAATATATCCCAGCAGCGAGTGGATTATTTATGGATTAACAGCAGGATGGATAGGCATGATCTTGTTTACAATTATTATGTCCGTTCCCTTTTTTCAAAAATATATTCAGCATCGTTTTTTTTGGAATTTATTGAATATTATTATTGCTTTTAGTTTCATTTTTGATATTGGATTAAAAGTCCAGTTTGGTGTTTTCTTATATTTGTTCATTATACTGTGGTGGTGGAAATGGTGGAAAGAAAAACCGTCAGACGTTGAATGTGAAACGTGAGAAACTTAATAGTTTCACTTCTGACGTTTGACGTTTGACAAACTATTTTTTTGTGGCATCTTAAAATGATTGTCATCTTAATAGTGAAATACAGCTATGACTAATTTTATTCCCATATTTCCATTGGGTATAGTGGTGTATCCCGGTGAAAGCCTGAACCTGCATATTTTTGAACCCAGGTACAGGCAATTGATAAATGAATGCAATAATGAAAAAAAATTATTTGGTATACCCGCTATCATAAATGATCATTTACAGGACTTTGGTACTTTGGTAAAACTCACGGAAATTTCCAAAGTACATGAAAATGGCGAAATGGATATTAAGACAGAAGGCGAAAAAGTTTTCCGTATACTGGAAGTGATAAAAGAAATTCCTGATAAACTTTATTCCGGTGCTATTGTCAATTATCCAAACAACCACGAAAAAGGTAACACGGTATTCATGCAGTTAATTATAAATAGCATACGTGAGTTGCATCGTTTACTAAACATCAGTAAAGATTTTAAAAAAAAGGATGAGGAAATTAATACTTATGATGTAGCGCATCATGTCGGGCTTTCTTTGCAGGAAGAATATGAATTGCTGATCCTGATGGAGGAACGCCAAAGAATGGAATATTTAAAAAGGCATTTAGCTAAAGTGATACCAATGGTGGCAGAAATGGAAAGCCTTAAAGAAAAAATAAAATTAAATGGCCACTTCAAGAATATGGCAAGTTTTAATTTCGGGATTTGATAAAAAAGTTGACAGCAGAAAGTCTAACGTTGAAATTGCTCTAATAAATCATTAATTAAAAAAACAAAGTTCTTTGTCCTAAGAACGGTAAACTGTAAACTGTAAACGTACACTAAAACTTTTTCTAACAAACGCTACATGCCTACAACTATTTGTTTAGATTTTGGCAATACAAGATTAAAAGCTGCACTGTTTATCAAAGATCAATTAACTGAAGTAATTCATTTACGGGAAGATGTTACTGAGCATCTTTTACAAATTATCGTACAACATCAGCCACATTTCTCAATTCTTTCTTCTGTTATCAATCATTCATCTGAAATTGAAACATTATTAGCAGGGAAAACTGATTTTCATAAACTCTCCAACCTCTCAAAACTACCCTTTACCATCCCTGTCGGTAAACCGGAAACAGTGGGAACAGATCGCCTCGCCGTCGCTGCAGCTGCCGTTCATTACTATCCTCAAAAAAACAATTTGATGATTGCATTGGGTTCATGCATCACTTATAATTTTATTAATAATGTAAATCAACTAATTGGCGGTTCCATTTCCCCAGGTATGGAAATGCGTTTCAAATCTTTAAACGATTACACAGCTAAATTACCGCATGTTAAAGGCGATTGGAATATACCGTTAATAGGCTATGATACTATTACAAATATTCAATCGGGTGTGGTACTGGGAATGGCAAAAGAGATCGAAGGAATAGTAAATGCTTATGAAGAAAAATTCGGGAATTTTAACGTGGTTTTAACCGGGGGTGATATGCCCTTCATTGCCCCGCATTTAAAAAGAAAGATATTTGCAGACCCTGAAATATTATTTAAAGGTCTGTATGCTATTAGCCAAGTCAATCATTTTTGAGAGAAGAAATACTTTAAGAACATTTATTGCAACGCTCTTAATATTTTCTGTACAATTTGTTTTTGCGCAGGATAATTCACCTTATTCCCGCTACGGTCTTGGTGACGTAGTGCCAAATACAAATATTGTTAATCGTGCTATGGGTGGCATCACTGCTGGCTATGGAGATTTTTTATCAATCAATTTTAATAATCCTGCATCCTATTCCCAATTTCAAACCTTAGTTGACAAATCGGCCCAGCCTGTATCCGGAAGAGTATTATTAGATGTTGGTGTAAATATTGAAAACCGTACACTGCGCAGCCCCAACCGCCCGGAGAAATTTACCACTTCAAATGCACTTTTTTCTTACCTGCATATTGGTGTGCCCTTGCGTAAAAACTGGGGATTAAGTTTTGGTCTAAAGCCGTTAAGCCGCATTAGTTACGAAATAACCCGCAATGAAAGATTGAAAGACCCTTCTACAGGCTTGCCCATTGACAGCGCTTACACAGAATTCAGTGGCAACGGTGGTAGTTATTTGCCATCTATAGGAACAGGATTTGCCATTAAAAATTTTAGCGTGGGTGTAAATGTTGGATATTTATTTGGCAGAAGGGAGAGCACTACAAAAAGAGCATTGATCAATGACTCAGTTTCATATAATAATTCAAATCACACAACCCGTTCTACATTTGGTGACCTGTTTTTTAATGCAGGCGCTCAGTATAAAATTGAAATAAATAAAAAAACTTTTCTTCGCTTAGGAGCTTCGGGGAACGTCAAACAAACGCTAAACGGTTCACAGGAAATTATTCGTGAAACTTTTCTCCGCGATGCAAACACAGGTGATCGAAAATTGGATAGTGTTTTTCAAATGAGTGATATAAAGGGGGAGGTTATTTATCCTTCCAATTATACATTTGGTTTTGTAGTTGAACACCAAACAGCAAAAGGTGGCGGATGGCTTTTAGGGGTTGATTACGTTCAAAATAAATGGGATGACTTTCGTTTTTTCGGTACCAATGATGCTGTACAAAATAGCTCACAGGTACGTTTGGGCGGGCATTTTCGTCCTGAACCAGGGCGTAGCTACACAAGCAATATTGTTTACCGGGCGGGCTTCTTTACTGGTCCCGATTATATAAGGGCAGCAGGCAAATTACCACAGTTTGGCGCTTCCTTTGGTGTGGGATTGCCGATAGCTAATTACAATCGTTTAAGCATTGGACAGTACAGCATTATTAACCTGGCGTTGGAATACAATAAGCGTGGTAATAATGATAATTTACTTAAAGAAAATACTTTTCGTTTTTCGGTTGGCTTAAACTTTAGTGATCTTTGGTTTAACAAACGCAAATATGACTAACCGTTTGCAAATACATTTAATTGTACAGGCAGCCCTTCTTATTGGCTGCCTGTTTTTTTTAGGATGCGAAAACGATGAAGAAACCATCAATGCCTGGACAGAAAAAAAAGAAATGGTGGAAAGGGCAACAGATATAGTTAGTTTATTTAGCCAGGAAGGTAATATGCGGGCAAAGTTAAAAGCCCCCCTGATGTTACGTTACCAGGCAGATACTGTTGCGGTGGAATTCCCTAATACATTACATGTTGAGTTTTTTGATTCTGCCACCAAGGTTGAAAGCTGGCTCGATGCCAGGTATGGAAAATATTTCGAAAACTTAAACAAGGTTGTTTTACGTGATAGTGTAAGAGTCATAAATATAGCCGGTGACACGCTGATAACATCTGAGCTTTGGTGGGATCAGAACCTACAAAAATTTTATACAGATTCAATAGTGCGTATAACAGGCAAAGACAAACGCATCCGGGGAGGGAAAGGTTTGGTGGCTTCACAGGATTTAAATGAAATAATTATAAAATATCCAACCGGCACATTGCTGATGGGTAGTGATGTATTGCCGCAATAATCAATTCCTTCGCTTCAAAACGAACAAGAGCCGGATTTTAAAAGCAAAACTTAGTATCAAACATCGGCGTTCTAAATCTGAAATAGAGAATCTAAAATTTTAAAAAAAATATTGCAAGATTTTTTTGGTTGAACTCTATCAACTAATATCTTATAATTACTTCATCTGCACGAAGCATTCTAATTCGTAGGGAGATATTACCATCAGAGATAGAAAAGTGCTTCCAATTTCCAACAAGTGTATGCCGGGTTAAGTTTTCTAATGATGGCCTGACAAAGGTCTAATTATAACATGCTACTCTCAGCTAATTCGAATTTTCAAATTCCCTTTTAATAGCTATTTTCGGCAGCCTTCTTTTTCAAATTCTGATTAAAATATTGTCTCAGCTTACTCAACTTTGGGCTAATAACCGACTGGCAATAAGCTTTAGCCGGATTGCTTTTATAATACTCTTGATGACTTTCTTCCGCCTTGAAAAATTTAGTGTAGGGTGATATCTCTGTGACAATCGGTTTATCAAAATCTGGTTGTAATTCTTTTACAATTTCTTTTGCAGTTTGCTCCTGCTCTTTACTGTGATAAAAAATAACCGAGCGGTATTGTGTACCAACATCTGCACCCTGCCGATTAAGTGTGGTGGGATTATGCATAAGCAAAAAAATGCGAACGAGGTCAGCATAACTTACTATAGCCGGGTTAAAACTAACCTGTACTACTTCTGCATGACCGGTATTTCCATTACATACTTGCTGGTAACCTGGGTTATCTTTTTCTCCACCGGCATAACCTGATACAACATTCTCTACTCCCTCGAGTTCATCTAATATTGCTTCTATGCACCAAAAACAGCCACCGCCCATAGTAGTCATTTCTAATTGACTTCCATTTTCTGCGGGTATAGTGCTCTCTAATTTTTTTAGTGAGGCAGAATTTATACAATAACGCAAACCCGATGGCTTAGGCCCATCCGGAAATACATGCCCAAGGTGTGCTTCACAAACATTGCACAACACTTCCACTCTTGTCATTCCGTATGAATTGTCTGCTTTATAATAAATGACATTATCTTTTGCTGGCTCTGTAAAGCTTGGCCAACCGGTGCCCGAATCAAATTTCAGTGTAGAATCAAATAATTTGGTTTCGCAACAAACACATGCATAGACACCTGCTGTATGTGCTTCGCAATATTCACCGCTAAAAGGCCTTTCTGTTCCATGTTGACGGGTAACCCTATATTGTTCAGGTGTCAATTGACTTTTCCATTCCTCATTAGTTTTTCTTACTTGTTTGTCCGGTGAGGGATTATTTTTTGCATAATTCAACACGTCATTCCAATTCATATTTTTCAGTTTATAAATTATTTCAAAAATTTATCAAAACACATTACATCAAAGTAATGTGTTCTATTACTCACAGATGGCACGGATGAACACAGCTGGTTTAAATTGTTTTTTACATGTGTTGGTCTGTGTGATCTGTAAGAACTTTTACAGCAATAGCTATACCCGATTTAGACGGAACAATTTTTTATCAGCCGGGTAACAAAAACTAAATCTCTTCTTTTGAAAGAGATTTAGTTTATTGATACAGTTTAATGTTTCCCTGGTTTTATAGGTCTTTTACTTTTAAAATTTACCCTTTCTTTCCCTGTTAAAACCAGTCAAACCTAAATAAGCATGTTGCTCCTTTGTTTTACCAACAGAGGTAGGAACAAAATACGGTGAAGCGCCTACGAATAATTCTGATAATACTCCACTGGGAGATGTTTTAAATATAGAGACGGTATGGCTTTGAAAAGCTCCGATTACATATAAATATCCATCAGCTTCATGCATATCTTTTGTATCGCCGATAGGTAAATTACCACGCCTGTAAAAAAAGTTTGGTGTCAGTGTTTTTGCTAAAAGATTAGTACCCAATATATCAAAAACGCTAACAGTATTTTCTCCAAAACTAGCCACATATAATTTGCTTTTATCATTGCTTACCCATGTCCAGCAGCCTTCGTCATTACGCCCTGCTGTGGCAAAATTTTGCACCTTGGCCGCTGTATTTCCATTGTGCACTGTTAAGCTATTTGCTTCTTTGGAAGAATGGAGATTAAAATTAGCTAAGTAAACATACTGGTCGTTAGGGCTCCATGAAAGGCCAATATTACCGGAAACACCGGTTTCTTCGTAAACAGTTGATGTTAAACTACCGGCAGAAAAATTAAAGATGTAAAGTCTTCCTGGTTTTTGTTTAGAAAGATCAGGTTCATCTACCATAAAGTGTGGTACGCCCCATGTTGAGACAGCTATTTTTGTTCCCGCTCCGTTAAATTCTACTGTGGTTGGGCCACCATTATTACCATCCATAAAAGTAGCGCCTATCCTGTCAAATGATAGTCTTCCGGTAGATTGATCAAAACTAAAAATGGCTAAGTTGCGTAGAGGAGTAGAAACAACAGTACCAAAAGCTGTACCTGCCGGTCCCTGGAAATTAGGATTGGCAAATTGATTAGCCACAACCACCCAGGTTTGGTTTCCAACAGTTTTTGCAGCAATAGATGCTGCTCTTACGCCACGGGAATCCATATTATCCATGGCAGGTGTAGCGGGGTTCTGATCTACCTGCACCAAATGGCCGGTTTCTTTATTGATCTTAAAAACAGAGATGCTGCCGTTTACAGGATTAGCGCCTGCATTTACAGCAAGCAGGTAATTTCCTACAATGCGTAAGGCCCACTGCGTATCAAAGTCTCCTTCGGCTGCATCGCCGATTGCACCGGTAGCGTAAGGAGAACTTTTCAATTCTTCCACTGTTCCGTCTGAATTTCTACCCAATGCAATAATGGCATTGCCGGCATTAGCATTGGTGCTGGTGTAAATAAATCCTTTAAAATCCTCACCTGGTTTATCATTTTTTTTGCAGGAGAAAAGCAAGGAAGTTAAGACTGATAGAAAGAGAATTTTTTTCATTGTTTCAATTTTTTTGGTTTTAATTTTATTTAAGTCTTTATTCAACAGTTTAAAAAATCGTTATCGCCCGGGTTTGCCAACTAAAACTTTCAGTTGCTCGTGGTAGCTTCCCGTCAATAAGAAGCTAATCCTGCTGCCCACATGGGAACATTTGTAACACGGCCAAATCGTAGCAATGTTCCAAGAGGTCCGCGGTAATATTCAGTTATGGTATGATCAGTTACATTCAGCACATAGACGTAGAAATTGTCAATGATCGAAACATCTCTTGGCCTTTTATCGGTTGGCGCTGCCGATCCATTGATAAGATAAGCAATGCCGTCAGAGCCAATGTAATAAGAAGAAATATTGTCGCTAAAGCTGTTGGCAATATAGGCAAAACGTCCATGATCGGTGGTGGCCGTCCAACAGGCTGCTGTCTGATTGTTGGCAACATTACCATTTACAGCTCTGGCATTGCCGAAGTTATCTAATGAGTGGGAACTTACTCCGCCTAATTTTGGAAGATCCAGGTGGGCATTAGCCACTACCATATATTTATTACGTGCAAAGTCGAAGCCGAATGGTGTTACACCACCCGATGCGCTTAAAGCACGGCTATGAGCAACACCCTGACCATTTACCTGAAAGCTGGTGATCTTATCAGTATGTCTTTCAGTGATGTATAAAAAATTTCCATTGGGATGAAAAGATATCTGGCCGGGATCGGCTGTAGGCGCACTCAATGCCAGGTTGGTTGATGGAATAGCGGTTAAGCTTCCATCGTTACCAATTTTGTAACCATTAATGTTGGCGCTGGTCTGGTTAACCACATATAAATATTGTTTGTCTACGGTTACACTAACCGGCCTTGTTCCACCTGAGGCAACTGTATGGGCCAATGTTAAACCGCCATCATTACCTACTTTAAAAGAAGAAACTGAGTTGGAGCCTGCATTTACCGCATAAAGCCAGGCGTGGTTATCATCCAGCACTAAGGCGCCCTGGCTTCCAAACAAATTACCGGTTCCTGCACCACCTGAAGCTACACTACCTTGAGCGGTAAGACTGCCATCAAATCCCTGTTTATAAATAAGAATGCGGTTGGTGCCTGCATCATTGCTTTCAGTATAAACATAACCAACGCTGTTTTTGGAAGTTCTGTTGAGAAGGTCCAGTTCATCGGGGTTTTGGCCGTTTTCCGTTATCCTTTGGCTGAGTGTAAGATCTGTGTTTCCCCTTTTGCAAGAGAAAAACAAGGAGGTTAAGATTAATAAAAAGAGTATTTTTTTCATAATGTTTAATTTTTTATTACAAAGTTTTTATCTAAAAGTTTTATTCTTCATATTTCATTTTCTTGAAATTGTTATTTTTGATTACATGCCCTTTTTATCTAGTGCCATGTCCGGGTCGGCCGCACTCATATTGGCACTAAACATTAATCCTTTTGTGTACTCAGTCATTTGCCCTGCTTTCATTTTCATTACCTCTTTGCCATACATCTCACGGGCCCCTTCTACTGTTTGTTTTCCCATAATAATATCATGCGCCAGGTTAAGCGCTAAAAAATTGGCGCCTTCCTTATCACACCGGGCCGAGATCATACCGGTAGTTCTTTCAACCACTACGCTGCCATCGTACATAGCCAGCTCATCTAATTTATCGGTGGGCACTTTTAAGCTTACCCATTGCTGCAGCAGATCTGTGTGTGGCATGGGGAAATTATGCGGGTACTCCTTACTAAATACCACTGTTTTTGCCCAGGGACCTTTGCTGTTCCAAACAATCATGGTTGGCGTCATTTCATCGGGCTTGCCGTATTTGTCCATCATGTCTTTTGCAGCCATTTGAGAAGCCATCGGCCAACTCTTTAAATCATCCATGCCCATTTTCATTTTGCTGTCTTTCATTTTGTTGTCTTCCATTTTCATTTTGTCTTCTTTCTTTTTCATCTTCATATCCTGTGCATTGATGTATTGCGGCATACATAGAGCCAACAATACCAGCATCGTTAGGAAATAGGAGGCCCTGTTTTTTGTTTTCATGTTTTTAAATTTTAATATTTTAATTTATTATGGGAAAGATTTTTATAGGAATTAAGGGGGAAGATTTTATAGGGGCAGGTCAAGAGCTAAGACATAATTGAGCTACAAAGATTTATCCATACCCCAAAAAAAATTATCACAGAAGTATAACGTTTGTGTGCAGAATTTGCAAAATGATATTGTAAAATATTTGACTATAAAAATCTGTTTAACTTTAGTTCATATAAACGAACATATTAGTAAAACAGATGCGGCAGTTTCTGGTTTACTTTTTTTTGAGACAAGTTTTCAAAACTAACATGCAGTATATATCAAGGCTATAATGAGCAACTTGACAAAAGCACCGGATCATCCCATCTTCATACCC
>Ga0208736_1000165_pt1 | contig 19511 bp, 18 predicted proteins | sample AntDryMetagUQ255_FD_188090 | JGI IMG/M metagenome (GOLD analysis project Ga0208736, IMG submission 188090) | Polar desert microbial communities from Antarctic Dry Valleys - UQ255 (SPAdes) | ecosystem: Environmental > Terrestrial > Soil > Desert | place: Antarctic Dry Valleys | collected 2008-12-31 | reverse complement strand
CTCGGCCAGGCGGTCGAGGATCATCACGCCGCGCTCGGGGTGCGTGACCTCGCGCCCGCGGAACATGATCGTGATCTTGACCTTGTCCTTGTGGCGCAGAAAGCGCTCGACGTGGCCCTTCTTCGTGTTGTAGTCGTTTTCCGCGATCTTCGGCCGGAACTTGATCTCGCGGATGACGATCTGCTGCTGGTGCTTGCGCGCCTGCTTGAGCTTCTGGGCCTGCTCGTACTTGTACTTGGAGTAGTCCAGCACGCGACAGACGGGCGGGCGCGCCTCGGGGGCGACCTCGACGAGGTCGAGGTCGCGGTCCTGCGCGTAGCGCAGCGCGTCCTCGGTCTTCATCACGCCGACCTGGTCGCCGTGGTCGTCGATCAGACGGACCTCGGGCACGCGGATGCGTTCGTTGATGCGCGTTGCGTCCCGCTCGGGCGGGCGCCGGTCGAACCTGCGAGGGACCGGCATCAGTTTGGGCGTGCGCGCGTCAAGCGGTGCGCAAGCGCTGCGTGAAGTTCTTGATCTGAGTCAACACGACGCAGTATACGTCGCGCTGTCAAGCGCTGCGGGCGGCGGTCTGCTCGCACAGACGCGCGACGAACTCCGCCACCGGCGCGCTGCCGACGTCGCCGCGGCCATGCTCGCGCACGGCGACGGTGCCGCCTTCGGCCTCGCGATCGCCGATCACGAGCATGTATGGCACCTTGCGCAGCTCCGCATCGCGGATCTTGCGCCCGACCGATTCCGTGCGCTCGTCGAGCTCGGCTCGCAGGCCGGCCTCCGTCAGCGCGTCGAGCACGCCACGTGCGGCATCGAGGTGACGGTCGGCGATCGGCAGCACGATCGTCTGCACCGGCGTCAGCCAGACGGGGAACTCGCCGGCGTAGTGCTCGATCAGGATCCCGATGAAGCGCTCAAACGAGCCCAGCAGCGCGCGGTGGATCATGACCGGGGCTCGCTCTCTGTCGTCGGCGCCGACGTACGCGAGGTCGAAGCGCTCGGGCATCGAGTAGTCCAGCTGCACGGTCCCCAGCTGCCATGAGCGCCCGATCGAGTCGGTCATGTGCAGGTCGATCTTCGGCCCGTAGAACGCGCCGTCGCCGGGGTTGACCTCGTAGCGCAGCCCGCGCTCCTGCAGCGCGCCCTCGAGCGCGGCCTCGGCGCGATCCCACATCTCGTCGGAGCCGACCCGCTTCTCAGGCCGCGTCGAGAGCTCCAGGCGCGGCTCGAAGCCGAAGAGGTCATAGAGGAAGAAGCCGAAGTCCAGCGCTCCGATGACCTCGTCGCGGACCTGGTCCTCGGTGCAGAAGATGTGCGCGTCGTCCTGGGTGATGTGGCGCACGCGCATCAGCCCGTGCAGCGTTCCGGACGGCTCGTGGCGGTGGACGAGGCCCTGCTCGGAGTAGCGGATCGGCAGGTCGCGGTAGGAGCGCCGCTCGTTGGAGAACAGCTGGATGTGCGCCGGGCAGTTCATCGGCTTGAGGCCCATCGGCCGGTCCTCGACGTCGGTGAAGTACATGTTCTCGCGGTAGGTGTCCCAGTGGCCGGACTGCTTGAACAGGTCGACGTCGTAGAGGATCGGCGTCTTGACCTCGCGGTAGCCGCGGCGGACGTTCTCCGAGCGCCAGAGCTTCGACAGCTCGTTCCAGATCGCCATGCCCGCCGGCTGCCAGAACGGCGAGCCGGGCGACAGCTCGCTGAACATGAACAGGTCGAGCTCCCGGCCGAGCTTGCGATGGTCGCGGGCCTTGGCCTGCTCGAGACGCTCGAGGTACTGCTCCAAATCGTCCTTGGAGAAGAACGCGGTGCCGTAGATGCGCGTGAGCTGCTGGCGCGCGGCGTCGCCGCGCCAGTACGCGCCGGCGACCGACTGCAGCCTGAAGGCCTTGATGCGCTTCGTGCCGGGACCGTGCGGCCCACGGCAGAGATCCGTGAAGGGGCCGTTGGTATAGAGGCTGACGCTCTCCACCCCCTGGCTTGCGACGAGATCCTCGATCAGCTCGACCTTGTAGTCCTGGCCCTCGGAGCGGAAGCGCTCGAGCGCCCGCGCGACGGTCACGTCCTCGCGCTCGAAACGCTCGTCGGCGTTGACGTGCTCGCGCATCTTCTGCTCGATGCGCTCGAAGTCCGCGTCTGAGACCGTCACGCCCTCGGGAAACTCGAAGTCGTAGTAGAAGCCGTTCTCGATCGGCGGCCCGATCGAGATCTGCACGCCCGGATAGAGCTCCATGACCGCCGCGGCGAGCACGTGCGCGGCGTCGTGACGGATGACGTCCAGCGCCCCGTCGCTCTTGCGCGTGATGATCTCCAGCGGCTCGCCGGGCACGAGCGGCCGGGCGAGATCGCGGACCTCGCCGTTCTGGCGCACGGCGAGCGCCGCGCGTGCGAGCCCCGGTCCGATCGCGGCTGCCGCATCGGCGCCGGTGGCGCCGTCGGCGAGCTCGAGCCGGGTTCCGTCGGGAAGGGTGACGTTCACGGCCCGCATGCTAGATGGCGGGTGTGCGAGGCCTCCGCCGTTCGGGCCCGAAGCGAACAGGGGTTCGTCTAGGTTGCTACGGTTTCGCTTGCATGCGTCTCAGAACCCTCGGCGCCGTCTGCGTCACGAGCGCTGTCGCGGCACCCCTCTCCGCCCCCGTCGCCGTGGCCTCCGCGCAGGTCCCGGCCGCGCGGCCGGTGACACCCGTGATCACGCCGCCCGGCGATCTGCACACCGGCGCGATCTCGCTGCTCAGCGATCGGCACGTGCACTACGCTCGCCGTCACGGCCGCCTGCAGGGCGATCGGCTCACCCCGGCTGAGCGCCGGGCGCTGCGTCAGCGGCTCGTGCTGCTGACGCCGATCGGGCTGCGCGTCCAGACCCGCGAGCTGCGCGAGGACATCCGCAGCCTGCGCCGCAAGCTCGAGCGCAAGGTGCAGCGCGAGCGCCACGGCGGCGCGCCGGACGTGGCGATCCCGGCTGCGCTCGCCGCGATCGCAGGATGCGAGTCCGGCGGCGACCCGCGCGCGATCTCCCCCGGGGGCGAGTACCGCGGCAAGTATCAGTTCTCGCTGCAGACGTGGCGCTCGGTCGGCGGCACGGGCGATCCCGCCGCGGCGTCCGAGACCGAGCAGGACCGCCGCGGGGCGATCCTGTATCGCACCGGCGGGCCCGGGCACTGGCCCGTCTGCGGGCGCTGAGCGCGTAGCCTGCCGCGCGTGGACTTCGCCAAGCTACGCGCCCAATTCCCGGTCTGCGAGCGGCTTGCCTACCTCAACGCCGGCACGTTCGGGCCGCTGCCCGCTCCGGCGGTCGCCGTCGCGGCGAAGGTGCTCGACGAATGCGCCCGCTCGGGGCGCGCGTCGATGTACGTCGAGCAGTCCAAGGCGCTCGCAACGCAGCGCCGCGCCGCATATGCCGCGCTGCTGCACGCCCAGGCGCAGGACGTCGCGCTGACGACCTCGACGAGCGAGGGCATCGTGCGCGTCCTCGCCGGGCTCGAGCTCGATCCCGGCGACGAGATCCTGACCTCCGACGAGGAGCATCCCGGTCTGCTCGGGCCACTGGCCGCTGCGCGCGACCAGCGCGGCATCACGATCCGCTGCGTGCCGTTCGGCGAGCTGGCCGGGGCGGTCTCGGACTCGACGCGTCTGGTCGCCTGCTCGCATGTCAGCTGGGTCAGCGGCCGGCTCGCGCCGGACTTCGGCGGCCTCGACGTCCCGCTGCTGCTCGACGGCGCCCAGGGCGCCGGCGCCGTTGCGGTCGACGTCACCGCGCTCGGCTGCGACTTCTACGCCGCATCGGGTCAGAAGTGGCTGTGCGGCCCGGCCGGCACCGGGCTGCTGTGGATCTCGCCCGCCTGGACCGAGCGACTGCACGCCGTCGGCCCGACGTACGTCAACCTCGAGGATCCCGGCGCGGGGCTCGACGCGACCCCGGCGGCGGGCGCCGCGCGTCACGACGCGTCGGCGCAGAGCCTCGAGACGGCCGTCGCCGCCGCGACGGCGTTCGTCGTGCTCGCGTCGTCCGGCTGGGAGGTGCTGTACGAGCGCGCCGCGTCGCTCGCCGGGTCCCTCGCCGGCACGCTCGCGGAGCGAGGCCATCAGGTGGCGCCGCGCGACCGCACGACGCTCGTCTCCTGGCAGGATCCCGACGGCGCCGCCACGAAGGAGCGCCTCGCCGCAGCCGGCGTCGTCGTCCGCGACCTCCCGAACAGCGGGCTGCTGCGCGCCTCCGTCGGCTCGTGGAACGACGAGTCGGACATCGAGCGGCTGCTCGCGGCGCTCTGAGTGCCTCATCCATCCGCGTTATTGGCGATGATGCACGGTCAGGGAGTCGCCGCCGGCCGTCTCGAGCCGCCTGCGCGATGCTTCCTGAGACGATCAGCACCGTGCGCCACCTGACATCTATTCGCCTGAGCCTCGTCGCGATCGTGCTCGCGGCCGTGCTGGTGCTGCCGAGCCTCTCGGGTGGCGCCCCGACGTCGAGCGAGGGTCTGCCGGCCTATTTCGACCCGGCCGAGGGCGGCACCCCGCTGGACCTCTTCGGCGTGCGCTTCGGCCAGACAATCGATACGGACCTGACCCTGATCATTCGCACCCACGGCGCGTGGGATCCCGCGCTGATCAACCCGCTCTACGGCCGCACGCTGTGCATCTCGCTGCGCAGCGACGCGCAGCCCAACACCGAGGGCCGCCTGTGCGCCTACCCGAGCCCGAGCGCGCGGTCGGGCCTCAGCCTGCGCTACACGACGCTCGACCAGAACGGAGTCCAGCGCGGGATCCGCGACCTCAGCACCGTCGTCGTGCGCCCGAACACGTCGACCCTCCGCGTGACCTTCGCGCCCTCGCTGCTGGGGCTCAAGCCGGGCCTGTACCACTGGAGCGCGCGCAGCCAGTACCGCGACGAGTCCGGTTGCCCGGCGCCGGCAGGCTGCGAGGACACGCTGCCCAACGCCGGCGAGAACGCCCTGACGGTCGGCGCGGGTGCCGCGCCGGTCCTGCGCCAGCGCTGCTTCGGCGCCGCGTCACGCGACACGAGGCGCCCATGCCGCAACCCCCGGCTCGCCCGGGCGGTCGTGCCGACGCCCGACGAGGCTGTGATCGGGCAGAACCTGCCGTGCACGCCGCTGGCGCAGATCGGCTTCATCCTGCCCTGCGAGTTCGGCGTGCCGGCGGCTGCGGCGACCAGCACGATCGCGCTGATCGGCGACAGCCACGCCGCGCACTGGCGCGCCGCGCTCGAGTACGCCTCGCAGGAGTTCAAGTGGCGCGGGGTGTCGATCACGCGCTCGGGCTGTCCGCTCACGAAGGCGATCCCGCGGCTGACGCCCGCGCTGCGTCGCTCGCAGTGCCTGCAGTGGAACCAGCAGGTGCCGCGCTGGCTGGCGAACAACCCGCAGGTCAGCACCGTCTTCGTCGTGGCGCACGTCGAGTCAAGCGTCGTGGTCGCACGGGGCCGCAGCCAGTACCAGGCGAAGATGAACGGCTACGCGCAGGCATGGAGGGGGTTGCCCCCGTCCGTCAAGCGCATCGTCGTCATCCGCGACTCGCCGAGGTCAGCCTCGCGGACCTTCTCCTGCGTGCGTCGCGCGATCGCCAGGCGCAACCAGGCCGGGCTCGCGTGTGCGCGCTCGCGCAAGCACGCTCTCAGCCGCGACCCCGCGGCGTCGGCAGCCAGCAGGATGCGGTCGCCGCGGGTCAAGTCGATCGACATGACGTCGTACTTCTGCAACCGGCGCAAGTGCTTCCCGGTCATCGGCGGTGCGCTGGTCTACAAGGACCTCACGCACCTCACCGACGTCTTCGTCTCGTCGCTCGGGCCGTACATCGTGCGCAAGATCAGCGCCCTCGACGGCTGACGCCGAATAGACCTCTAGTCGCCGAGCGGCTGGGAGTAGGTGTAGACGATCTTCTGGCTGCCGCGCCGGCACGTGACGCGAGCGTCGATCTCCGTCGGAATCGAATTGCGGTTCTCGGAGCAGCGGAAGCCGCGGACGCGAGCGCAGCGACCAGCGGGCCTCGAGCCGCTGTTGGTGCGACAGCGCCAATGCGAACGGCGAAACGACTTGCCGTAGGAGCACGAGATCCTGGTGGCTGCCAACGACGTGAAGTAACCGGAGCCGTTGGGCTGAGCGACCGACCCGGCGTTGCAGTCACGCGCCGCGCTCTCGCTGGCGGCGAACGCCGCAAATGCGAGACAGGCCAGCAGGGTCAGCATCGGGATGCGGGTGAGGCTCGAGTGAAGCGACATGCAGCTCTCTTTCTCCGGGGATCGTCGAACGCCTTCGCGCGTCTGCCGGCTGGCCTTGTCCGGCGAAGTTGGTGGCGCCAGCCCCCAAACCCCGGCGAAGGATAAAAGGCGCGGTGGCGACATGCTGCAGCTCGACGCCCTGCGCCGCGCGACAGCCGAGTTTGCGCGCCTCAACTCGGTGGCAGCTCGCGCCAGGTGTTCTGCACGAGGCCGGTCGTGCCGAAGGTCGCCAGCGAGTCGAAGGCGTTCTGGACGAACTTCACCGTCGCGCGGTCCCCGCTGGCCTGGCCGGCGACCAGCCGCCCGGGGCCGTCGATCGCGAGGCCGCCGAAGATCTGGGAGTTGGCCTCCATCGTGAGGACCGCACCCGTGGAGTCCTGCAAGTTGGCCATGTACACGAGGCCATGCAGCGAGCCCTTCATCGTGAGCGTGCCGCGGGGCATGATGACGATCCCCGGATCGAGCGCGGAGTTGTACGTCGCGTTGTTGGCGTCGGTGCAGTTCGTCGTCGCCGCGACGTCGATGTAGACGACGCTGCCGGTGAGGCTCGCGGGGCACGACGTGTAGTACGTCGACGGGTTTGCGCTCTGAGCGCTGGCCTTGAAGCGCTCGATCTGCGTCTCGGTCATCGCATCGCGCGTCGCCGGGTCGCGGACGATCGCCGCCGGCAGGACCTGGTTCTTGGCGGCGTTGTAGTTCGTGCACGCCGAGGTCGTCGCCGTGCAGCGCACCACGACCTGCGATCCGGTCGCGTCGATGATCGCCTTGTTGCCGTTGTTCGTCGTCTCGAAGCTCCCCGCGGTCACGCCGCTGGTACCGAAGGCCTCGGCGTACTCCTCGCGCTTGAGCAGCGCCACGACGTTGCGCGGCCGGCCGCGTACGACCGCGCGAGCTTGGACCCAGAGCTTGAGGTCCCCGTTGGCGTCCCACTTGCAGGGTCCCGGGCACGAGTAGGCGAGACCGGTCTTCGTGTTCGTGCCGCTCTGAGCGGCATCGACCTGCGACTGCAGGAACGCATCGGCCAGCGGCGCCCCGTTGTCGCGGATGCGCGTCTCCCAGGCGACGGCCGCTGACGCATCGACGTTCGTGAAGTTCGCGGACGCCGGCGACGACGAGTTGCCCGCCGCGAGGGTGTTGGGATCCGGGCACAGCGCGGCTGCCGACACCGACGTGCACGTCGTCGGCATCGTCGCCCCGGCGACGGCGTTTCCGGGCCAGGCCTGCGCGAGCGCGAAGCCCTGGCTGTAGAGGACCGCCTCGGCGAGGTTCAGCGAGGTCTCGCGCTGGCGCTGCTCGAGCGCGCGCTGCTGTCCTGAGTCGACCGACGCGAACGACGCCAGGCCGACCGTCAGCATGACCGCCATCAGCACGATCGCGATCACGAGGACCGAGCCCTCCTCGTCGTTTCGAAGCCGGCGCATGGTCCTCGTCAGCTCGGGATCTGCACGGCGATCGTGGCGTCCGGCGGCACGCCCACCGTGTCGTGGCGGTCGCCCGGGTCGCAGACCACGAGCCCGATGTTGCGAGTCGTGCCGGCCAGGCCGTCGGGCGCCGCGAACGTGTGCGTCAGCGCGATGCCCTCGCCGATGTAGCCGGCGGCGCCCCACAGCGTCCGTGGCGCCGTGCTGCCCGTGACCGTCGCCTGGGCGCAGTTGATGCTCGCCGCCGCCGGCAGCACGTCGTCGAACCAGTGGTAGTCCATCGTGCGGCCCTCGAAGTCGGTCGACGCCGAGGCGTTCAGCACGACCGTGCGCGACGCCGAGGCGGGGGTGGCGACGAAGCTCGCGACCGGCGCCTGGTTCTGGTTTCGCAGATAGACGGCGCTGGCGACGCGCTGCTCGGGCGGGCCCGTTCCGGGCGTCGAGTCGATGATCGTCTCCGCGGCGACGTTGACGATCTGGTCATAGGTGGCCGCGTCAGCGGCGCAGCTCGTCGCCGTCGTGCAGGTGTACTGAAACAGGGACCGGTCCTGACCCGCCTGCCTGTTGGTCACGTAGTCGGCGACGACGCGCGTCGTCGACCAGCCGGACCCGGGGCAGCCGCCGCGCATGGCAGCGGTCACAGGCGTCGTCACCGTCGCGTCCGCGACCGCCAGCTCGCCCGTCCACAGCCAGCCGCGATCGGTCGACGCCTGCGCCGACGTCGTGTCGAGGCAGTAGCGCACCCAGGTTCGGCTCGGGTCGGCGGTCTGGAAGATCAGGTCGTAGTCCGAGACCGTGTCGATCACGGGGCTCGACACGCGCTTGGCGATGTTGCGCAGCTGGCGCGCCTGGACGTCGAGCGCGTTGCGTGCGAGCTCCGCCGTATCGATGCGCGCGTCGTTGTCGTGCGCGCCCTGGTAGAGCTTGTTGAAGGTCGTCAGCGTCGCGCCGAGCACGACGATCGACAGCGTCATGCCGACGAGCAGCTCGACGAGCGTGAAGCCGCGGTCGTCACGAAGGCTCATGGCAGCCACACCACGGGCCCGATGACGTCGGATTCGTTGTAGTCACTGTCGACGGCGGTGACGAAGTACTCGTGGCGCGCGCCGTCAGGATCGCTGTCGGTGTAGGTGAGGGCGGCGCCGGACGTGCGGTCGTAGCGCGTGCCGTCGCGGTAGATGCGATAGAAGCTCGCGCCGCCGAGCAACGACGCGATCCAGACGAGCGTCGGCTGGCCGCTCACCGTCACGACGGTCAGGCCGATCGGCGCTGCCGGGCGCGGGCCAGGGGCGTTCACATGCAGGTTGCGGCGGTCGCCCTGGCGCAGATCGTTGGTGTCGGGGTCGCGGTCCAGCGCGACGACGTAGTACTTGCCGGCGCCGCTCGGCGGCTCGAGGTCCGCGCAGCTCGTCACCGTCGGATCGAGCATCGTGCCCTCGGCCGCAACCGGGCACACGCGCTCGTCATCGTCGCTGCCGGGTGCGTGGTCGGCGCCGGCGTACCAGACGCGGTAGCCGAGGACGTCGCGCTCCTCGTTGGCCTCCCATTCGAGATCCACCCAGTCGTTCAAGCGCGTGTCGTGGCCGCCATCGAGCGAGGGCGGCGCATACGGCTGGCGGCGGTTGAGCACGACGTTCGCGCGCTTGGCCTCGCCGGCGATGTCGCGGTCGTCGAACGGCGTTGCGGTGATCTGGTAGGAGCCGTCGAGGATCTCGCCGACGTTCGGGGAGTCGCCGGCGATGTTCGGCGTGCCGATGTCCCACGACGTCGTGAAGCTCGTCGTCCCCGTCACGCTGCCGAAGCTGACGCCGTCGTCGACGACCCAGTTCAGCGTCCGCGCGGGTGTGGTGGTCCAGACGACCGTCGCGACGTCCACGTTCGACGTGATCGTCTGAGAGACGGGTGCGATGTCGCTGGTCCTCGGGCCGAGCCCGCCCGACGGGTTGACGACGAGCGTCGTCTGCGTCAGCGAGCGCTGTGCGCCGCCGCCGTCGGTCCACGCGACCTGGAAGTTCGTGCGGCGGAAGTCGTCGCCGTTGACGTCGCCGGACGCGCCTGCCGGCTGCGGCGTGCAGACTCCGGCCGGCGGCGTCGCCGCGAGCTTGTCGGAGGGGTTGTCGAAGGTGCAAGAGGCGGCCGTGATCGTGTACGTCACCCCGCGGCGCGCGATCGTCCACGGTGCGCCCGAGCCGAGGCCCTGCGCCTGCAGGCGGGTTCGGACGAGCGTGCTCGTCATGTCGTCGTAGTCCAGCCCCCGCGACGCCTCGACGAGCGTGCGGGCAAGGTTCGTCGCCCCGACGCGCTCGCTCGCGAGGGCCGTGGTGCGCAGCGCGCCAGTCATCAGCGTCAGGACGCCGAGCATGCCCACGATCAGCACGACGCTCGCGACGATGATCTCGATGATCGTGAACCCGTCGTCGGCGGCGAGCCGGCGAGCTGCCGTCTCGGTCATCCGCTCTGCCTCATCGCCATGCATGCCCCCGCGATCGGCCGGAACGGACGAAGCTGTAGCTCGACGGACAGATGATGCGATGAAACGCCCGCAAACCGGTACGGATGGGGGATCGGCTGCGCACCCGGCGAAGAACAGGACCCGCCTGTCGCTGATCGCGTCACATCCGCAGCACTGGCCGCCGCAGTTCGCCCAGCGGCGCGTTCGCGCAGACCGACAGCGCGAAGCCGAGCGTGTCGCGGGTGGCCAGCGGATCGATCACGCCGTCGTCCCACAGCCGTGCCGTCGCGTAGTACGGGCGGCCCTGGACCTCGTACTGGGCGCGGATCTGACCGCGCAGCGCCTCGATCTCCGCAGCGTCGCGATCGGAGCGCACCGCGCCGAGCACGGTCGCCGCCTGCTCACCCCCCATCACCGAGATCCGCGCGTTGGGCCACATCCACACAAAGCGCGGGTCGTACGCGCGGCCGCACATGCCGTAGTTGCCCGCGCCGTAGGAGCCTCCGACGATGACCGTGAGCTTCGGCACCCTGGCGCACGCGACGGCGGCCACCATCTTCGCGCCGTCGCGCGCGATCCCGCCGGCCTCGGCCTCGCGACCGACCATGAAGCCGCTGACGTTCTGCAGGAACAGCAGCGGCACGCCGCGCTGATCGCACAGCCCGACGAAGTGCGCGGCCTTGCGAGCGCTCTCGCCGAACAGCACGCCCTGATTCGCCAGGATCCCGGCCGGGTGGCCGTGGATGCGGGCGAAGCCGCAGACGATCGTCGGCGCGTAGAGCGCCTTGAACTCGTGCCAGCGCGACCCGTCGACGATCCGCGCGACGATCTCGCGCGGGTCATATCCGGTGCGGGGCCCGACCGGCACGGCACCGAGCAGGCCGGCGGGGTCGACCGCGGGATCCTCCGTCGCGAGCCGCTGCCACGGCATGGGCGCCGGTGCGCCCAGCGTCGCGACGATCGAGCGCACGATGCCCAGGGCCTCGTCGTCGTCGGCGGCGAGGTGATCGACGACCCCCGAGCGGCGGCTGTGCAGGTCTCCCCCGCCGAGCTCCTCGGCGCTGACCTCCTCGCCCGTCGCGGCCTTCACGAGCGGCGGGCCGCCGAGGAAGATCGTCCCCTGCTCGCGCACGATCACCGTCTCGTCGCTCATCGCCGGGACGTACGCGCCGCCGGCCGTGCACGAGCCCATGACCGCCGCGATCTGCGCGATGCCGGCCGCGGACATCGTCGCCTGGTTGAAGAAGATCCGGCCGAACCCCTCGCGGTCGGCGAAGATCTCGTCCTGCATCGGCAGGTAGGCGCCGCCGGAGTCGACGAGGTAGACGCAGGGCAGGCGGTTGTGCAGCGCGATCTCCTGCGCGCGCAGGTGCTTCTTGACGGTCAGGGGGAAGTAGGCGCCGCCCTTGACCGTCGCGTCGTTGGCGACGACCACGACCTCGCGGCCCGACACGCGGCCGATGCCGGTCACGATCCCGGCCCCGGGGCTGGCGTCGTCGTACAGGCCGTCGGCGGCAAGTGGTGACAGCTCGAGCAGCGGCGAGCCGGCGTCCAGCAGTCGTTGTACGCGATCGCGCGCCAGCAGCTTGCCGCGCGCCTGGTGTCGTTCGGCGGCCCGCGCCCCGCCGCCCGCGCGAACGCGGGCCAGCCGCTCGCGCAGGTCCTCGAGCAGCTCGCGATGCGCGGCGGCGTTGGCCTCGTAGGTCTTCGAGCCGGGACGTGCCTTCGTGGCGAGCACGATGCTCATCGCGGATGCCAGTCGATCGGCCCGGCGACGAGCGTGTGCGAGCCCAGCGGGCGCCCGAGCAGCTCGCGCAGCTCGCGCGCCGCGCCGAGCAGCGCGTCGAGGTCCACCCCGGTCTCGATCGACATCTCGTGCAGCATGCAGACGAGGTCCTCGGTCGCGATGTTGCCGGTCGCTCCGGGCGGCACGGGACAGCCGCCGAGCTCGCCGAAGCTCGATTCGAACGACGAGCAGCCGGCCTGCAGCGCGGCGAGCACGTTCGCCAGGCCCTGGCCGCGCGTGTTGTGAAAGTGGGCGGTCAGCTGCACGTCGTCGCCGAGCGCCGCGCGCGCGGCCTCGAAGTGCGCGCCGACGGCGAGGGGGTTCGCCATGCCGGTCGTGTCGCCGAAGGCGATCTCCTGCGCGCCCGCGCCGGCGAGCTGTGCGGCGATCTCGAGCACGCGCTCGCGCGCGACGACGCCCTCGTACGGGCAGCCGAAGCTCGTCGCGATCACGGCCTCGACGCGCAGGCCGGCCTCACGTGCGCGCGCGATGACCCGGCTCAGGCTGTCGAGCGACGCCGCGACCGAGCGGTTGACGTTGCGCAGGTTGTGCGTCTCGGACGCCGACAGGAAGACGCCGACCTCGTCGAAGTGATCGCGAAGCTCGAGCGCATGGTCCAGGCCGCGCGAATTGGGCACGAGCACGCTGCGCGACACGCCGGCCGGCACGTCGATGCCCGTCAGCACCTGGCGCGCGTCGGCGAGCTGTGCGATGACGTCGCGACGCACGAAGCTCGTGATCTCCAGGCGCCGCAGGCCGGTGCGCGCGAGGCGGTCGATCAGCGCGACCTTGTCGGCGGTCGCGATCGTCTCGGGCTCGTTCTGGAAGCCGTCGCGCGGCCCGACCTCACGGATCTCCACCGCTGTGGGCAGCACCTACGCCCCCAGCCCCCGTGCGATCACCATCTGCTGGATCTCGTCCGTGCCCTCGCCGATCGTCAGGATCTTCGCGTCGCGGTACATGCGGCAGACGGGGTACTCCTCGATGTAGCCGTAGCCGCCGTGGATCTGGACCGCCTCGTCGGCGCAGCGCACCGCCAGGCGCCCCGTCTTGAGCTTCGCCTGCGCGGCCGCGAGGCCGAACGGGCGGCCCGCGTCCTTCAGCAGCGCGGCGCGGTAGACGAGCAGCCGTGCGGCCTCGATCTCGGTCGCCATGTCGGCGAGCTTGCCCTGGATCGTCTGGAACTTCGAGATCGCCTGGCCGAAGGCGCGGCGCTGCTTGGCATAGGCGAGCGCTTGGTCGAGCGCGCCCTGCGCGAGGCCGAGGCCCATCGCCGCCACGCCGATGCGCCCGATCTCCAGCACGTGCAGGAACTGCTTCAGGCCCTGTCCGCGCACGCCGAGCAGGTGCTCCTCGGGCACGCGGCAGTCCGTGAACGTCAGCGGGCGGGTGTCCGAGGCGTGCCAGCCCATCTTGCGATAAGGCTCGCCCTGCTCGTAGCCCGGCGTGCCGTTGGGCACGAGGAAGTTCGAGATCCGCCGCTCGTCGGTCAGCGCGGTGATCGTGACGAGCCCCGAGATGTCGGTCCCGGCATTGGTGATGAACTGCTTGGAGCCGTCGATGACCCACTCGCCGGCGTCGAGCACCGCGCGCGTCGTCGTGTTCGCGGCGTCCGACCCGCCCTCGGCCTCGGTCAGGCCGAAGGCGCCGAGGATCGACCCGCTGCACAACCGCGGCAGCCACTCGCGCTTCTGCTCCTCGGTGCCGAACAGGTAGATCGGCTGCGTGCCCAGCGACGTGTGCGCGCACAGGGTGATCGCGACCGAGGAGTCCACGCGCGTGAGCTCCTCCACGGTCAGCGTGTACGCGAGCGTGTCGCCGCCGGCGCCGCCGTACTCCTCGGGAAACGGGATCCCCATCAGGTTCAGCGCGCCGAGCTTGGCGATGATGTCGTAGGGAACCGAATGCGTCCTGTCGAGCTCGCCCGCGACCGGCGCGACCTCGCCCTCGGCGAACGCGCGGACCGTCCGGCGCAGCAGCTCGTGGTCGTCGGACAGATCGAAGTCCATGCGACCGGAGTATGAACGCGCGATCTGCGACCACGGCGCCGCCCCTGCGCCGCTATCCTCGCGCGGTGGCAAGAGACCAGGACGATCCGATTCGCTCGCTGCTCGCGGGCATCACGCCCGCGCTGTTCATGGGCAACCCGGCTGGGACCGTCGTGCTCATGGAGTCCAAGGTCGTCGAAGCCGGCGGAGATCCCGACGAGGTGCTGGAGTGGGTCAGGACGCACGGTGGCTATCCCGACAAGTCGTTTGCGGTCAGCACGCGCAGGGGGCGGGGACCGACGCTCAAGCCGCGCGAGGCGCCCAAGCCGTACTACGTCGTTCCACAGGACGCGCTCGAGTAGCCGGCCGGCGCCAGGAGGCCGTGCGGCTCAGCGACGGGGCGGCGGTCCGTCGAGTACGCCCCCGACGGTCCTCCCGAGGCGATCGATGATCTCCTCGATCACCGCCACCAGCTCGTCGACCGTCACCCCGAGCTGCTCGCCGAGCGCCTCGGTGCGCTCCCTCGCGGTCACCGGCGCAGGAGGCGGCGGCGCGGGCGCGGGCGGGGGAGCGACCGGCGCAGCGGCAGGCGGAGGCACTCGAGCCGGCGGCGGGGCTGGGACCGTCGGAGCAGGCGGTGGGGCAGGCGCCGCCGGCGGAGCGGCCCGGCGCGGACTCGGCTCGGGCGCGGTGACGGCGGGCATGGGCGAGGTCACGGGCGGGCGCCGGGCGGCGGGCTCCTCGGGCGGCGCGACGAGTGCGAGCTCGCGTCCTGTCGACGGCGTCGTCGCCGCGGCGCGCTCCACCGGCGAGATCGCGGGCCCTGTGACGAGCTGGCCGAGCGCGCCGAGGCCGCCCAGCCCACCCGCCCCGGCGACGACGACCGCGAGCGAGGCGACGATCGCCAGCGGGACGAGCGCCGCCGCGCCTGCGGCCCGCAGCAGCTGGCGCAGCCATGCGCCGACGAAGTCCATGACGTCGATGATATGTCGCGCGGGCCGATCGCACGGCGGGCGCGCGTGAGCCTGCGCCGGCGTTCGATCGCCCGCACGCTGCGTATCGCCCTGCTCGGCCTGACGGTCGTGCTGGCGCTGATCGGAGCGATCGGGATCGCCGCGCTCTACGACACGCGCCAGCAGTACGAGGACCGCCTGACCGCGACGTCGGCGCTGGAGGTCGCCGCGGCGAACCTGCTGTCGGCGACGGTCGCCCTGGAGGCGAACCTCGCCCGCCCGCGCTCATCGCAGACGACCAGGTTCGTGGCGCGGGCGGCGCGCGAGCTCGATCGCAACGGCGGCCGCGTGCGGGTCCTCGCGCGCGAGGACGCACAGAGCCGCGCCCTGGCCGCGCTCATCTCCCCCGCGCGGCGGTCGGCCCGCGCACTCGCGCGGACGCCGGCCGGCGACGCCCAGCGCGCCGACACGGCGCGCAGCCTGCCCCCCGTGCGTCGCGCCGTGCGGCAGCTGGCGATCCGCCAGGGCGCTCGCCGTGCGCAGGGACGCTCGCAGGCCAAGCGCTCAGGACGCTCCGCACTGATCGCCATCGCGCTCGGCGCCGGCCTGGCGCTCGTCGCGGTGCTGGCGTTCCTGACGCTCTTGATCCGCGAGATGCGCCGTCCGCTCGACGACCTCGTCGATGCGACGCGCAGGATGGCGTCGGGTGATCTCGCGGTGCACGTCGATGCCGACGGCCCGCGCGAGCTCGCCGCGCTCGGCGAGTCGTTCAACGTCATGAGCGCCGATCTCGCGGGCGCCAGCGCGCGCGTCGAGTCCCAGCGCCAGCGTCTGGCGACCACGGTGGCGAGCCTCGGCGACGGGCTCGTCATCGTCGACGAGGGAGACGTCGTGGCGACGACGAACCCGCGCGCCGCACAGCTCGTCGCACAGCTCAGCCCCGGCGACCGGGCACACGGCCCGCGCAGCCCGCTGCCCCCGCTCCAAGCCGCGCTTGCGGGTGAGGTGACGATCGAGCACGACGGCGTCACGATCGCGGTCACGGCGGCGCGGCTGCCGGGACCCGATGGCGGCTCCGTGTGGACGCTTCGCGACGTCACCGAGCGCGTGCGCCTCGAACAGGCCAAGAGCGACTTCGTCGCCACCGCGTCGCATGAGCTGCGCAGCCCGCTGACCTCGATCAAGGGCTTCATCGAGCTGTTGCAGACGACCGAGAACGACAACCTCACGGCGCGCCAGCTGGACTTCATCCAGATCGCGCTGCAATCGACCGACCGGCTCGTCGACCTCGTCAACGACCTGCTCGACGTGGCGCGGATCGAGTCCGGCCAGTTCGAGATCCAGCCGCGACCCTGTGACCTCGCGGCGACCGTCGAGGAGGTCGCGGAGCTCATGCAGCCGCGGATCGGCGACAAGCGCCAGCGGCTCGTGGTCGAGATCGCCGAGCCGCGGCAGCAGGCGCTCGCCGATCCGGGACGCGTGCGTCAGATGGTGATGAACCTGCTGACCAACGCCCACCTCTACACCGGCGAGCAGGGCACGATCACCGTGCGCCTGGAGGGCGATCCGCGGGCGACGCGCATCGCCGTCGCCGACAGCGGCAGCGGGATGGCGCCCGAGGACGTGCGCCGCATCTTCGACCGCTTCTACCGGGGCGCCTCCAACGAGCGCCGCAGCCCCGGCACGGGCCTCGGGCTGTCGATCGTCAAGTCGCTCGTCGACCTGCACGGCGGCTCGATCGACGTCAGCAGCGAGCTCGGCGTCGGGACGACGTTCACGATCTCGCTGCCCGCCGCGCCGGGCGCCCAGCTCGCGGCGCTCTCCTCCCCTGGCACGCCGCCGCTGTCGGTGCGCCGCGTGCTGATCGTCGACGACGAGCCGGCGCTCGCCGCGCTCATCGCCCAGCAGCTCGAGCCCCTCGGCGTGCAGGGCGTGCAGGTGCACTCGGGCGCCGACGCACTCGCGCGCCTGCGCAGCGAGCGCTTCGACGCGATGACGCTCGACGTGCTGATGCCGGGTATGAGCGGCTTTCAGGTGCTCGAGGCCGTACGCGCCGATCCGAGCACGCGCGACCTGCCGGTGATCTTCGTCTCGGTCTCCTCGACGCTGTCGCGGCTCGAGGGCGAATGGGCGGTCGCCAAGCCGATCGACCGCCGGCGGCTGACCGACGTGCTGCAGTCGGCGATCCAGGCCAAGCGCTCGGGTCTGCTCGTTGTGGCGCCCGACGCCTTGCGTGATCAGCTCACGCCATCGCTGGCCCAGCTGGGGATCTCGTACCGCTGGGAGAGCAGCGCACAGGGCGCCGCGCGCGCCGGCGCCGAGCAGCTGTTCGAGATCGCGCTCGTGCACGCGAGCATGAGCGACGCGCTGAAGCTGCTGGAGGGCGCGGCGTTGCGCGGGCGACGCGGCGGGCGCTCGGTCATCATGTTCACGACGGATCCCGCGGACGGGCGCGGCGGCCCCGTCGGCATGCCCGTCTTCCCGCTCGCGCAGGCGATCGAGGCACTGCGTGCGACGCTGCGCGGCGAGGTCGCAGCTGCTGAGGGAAGATGACCGACGTGGGCGACGAGCTAGAGCTGCGCAGCAGGATCGAGGAGCTCGAGGCCGAGCTCGCGCGACGCGTGGACGAGGCCGGCGTCAAGGAGCAGCAGCTGCAGCGCTACGCGGCCGACCTGCGCGAGACGTTCATGCAGGAGCGCAGCCGCTCGGAGCAGCTGCGCCGCTCGTACATGCTGACCGTGCGCGCGCTCGCCAACGCGGTCGAGGCGCGCGACGTCTACACCGGCCGCCACGCCGAGCGCGTCGCCGCGTACGGTCTGGCGCTCGGGGAGGTCTGTGGGATGCGGGTCGGCGACGAGCCGCAGATCGAGTTCGGCTTCCTGCTGCACGACGCGGGCAAGGTCGCCGTGCCCGACGCGATCCTCTTCAAGCCCGGTCCCCTGACGGATGCCGAGCGGCTCGTGATGCAGCAGCATCCGGTGACGGGCTCGGAGATCGTGCGCGACATCGACTTCCTCGGGGCGGCGCGCGACGTCATCCGCTCACACCACGAGCGCTGGGACGGCAGCGGCTACCCAGACGGGCTCGCCGGCGCCGACATCCCGCTCGCCGCGCGGGTCTTCGCAGTGGCCGACACGTTCGATGCGCTGACGTCGCTGCGCCCCTACCGCCAGGCCGCCACGCTCGCCGAGGCTCGCGCGATCATCGACGCGGGCAGCGGGTCGCACTTCGACCCCGACGTGATCGCGGCGTTTCACGGGCTCACGGACGCGACGCTCGAGCAGATCAGGGCGAGGATCGGATGAGCGCGCAGCGCGTCGTGCTGATCGTCGACGACGACCCGTTCATCCGCAAGCTCATCCTGACGACGCTCGAGGGGGTCTCGGAGTTCGAGCTGCACGAGGCGCGCGACGGCGAAGAGGCGCTGGAGACCGCGCTGCGCGAGTCCCCGCGGCTCGTCTTCCTCGACATCGACATGCCGCGGCTGGATGGCATCGAGGCCTGCCGCCGGATGCGCGCACAGCCGGCGATGGCCAGCGCGAAGATCGTGATGCTGACCGCCAGCGCCGAGGACTCCGCGCGGGTGCGCGCCGAGGACGCCGGCGCGGACTACTTCCTGACCAAGCCCTTCAGCCCGCTGCAGCTCCTGCGCCTCGTGGCGGAGCTGTAGCCCCCGGCGCCTCAGGCGCCGACGGGCCGGCGCACGTCGGCGTCGGGGTTCTGCATCTTCGCGTCGATGCGCAGCGCGCGCGTCCTAAGCAGCTCGGGCAGCACGAGCTCGACGATCTCCGACGCGCGCCGCATCGCGTGCCAGGCGTTGTCGGCCGGCAGCTCGATCCAGGTCAGCTTCAGCTCGCAGACATCGGTCTGCATCGCCAGGTCGGCTGCCGGCAGCTCGGCGATCGGACGGTCGGCCGACTCGGCCTCGGAGTGGATCCAGTCGTCGAACGCTCCCTTGGCGCGCATGCACCAGCGCATCTCCTGCGGGACCGTGAAGTTGACCTCGAAGATGATCGCCGGGAGGCTCGCCATCGTGCCGTGAGGCTACCCACAGCGGCGGCGCGACAGGCTGTGGCGAAGCGTGCGGACGGGCGCCTCACGTGATGACGCCGGGCGGTGCGTCGCGCTACGGTGCCCGCCATGACGCTCGACGAGGCGCTGCTGATGCTCAACGACCGCCTCGGCCACGAGGTCACGGCGTGGGTCGAGGTGGCTCACGAGATGCCGCTGCTGATCACCAGCGGCCATCTGGAGAACTGGCATCTCGATGTCGTCGACGAGGCGCCCGCGGCCGGCGATTCGCACTTCGACCTGTACGGCCACTACTCGCTGGGCGACACGCGCTTCGACCTCAGCGACGCGCCTGTGGAGTCGGTGACCGAGCGCGAGAACGGGTTGACGTTCCGGCTGCAGGGAGGTGCGCGGCTCGTCGTGACGTGGCAGCCGATGCTGGAGCCGGGCGACCTCGTCTGAGGGTGCGCGCGCGTCAGCGGTGGACGGCGGCGAGGAACGCGTCGACGTGCTCGGCGAGCTGGCTGGACGGCTCGTCGCCGAAAGCGCGCAGGCGGCTGCGAAGTGGGCGCAGGGAGATCGTCGCGTTGTGCACGTAGAGCGCCATGCCGGCGGAGAAGCTGCGCTCGACGAGGATCAGCTCGTTCGGCCCGAGCGTGTCGGGCAGCGTGACCATC
>Ga0208736_1000164_pt1 | contig 19515 bp, 15 predicted proteins | sample AntDryMetagUQ255_FD_188090 | JGI IMG/M metagenome (GOLD analysis project Ga0208736, IMG submission 188090) | Polar desert microbial communities from Antarctic Dry Valleys - UQ255 (SPAdes) | ecosystem: Environmental > Terrestrial > Soil > Desert | place: Antarctic Dry Valleys | collected 2008-12-31 | reverse complement strand
CACGGTTCGATGCGGCGGCGGGAGGAAACCAAGCCAGTCGGGCTCACACAGCCGCGCGGCCCAGGCGCCTCCCGCCGACCCTACCCGAAACGGCCGTCAGGTGGCCGTTTCGAACCACTGTCTTCTGCGGTGCGTTGCGGGAGACGCGATGTAGAGTCGCGAGGATGCCAACACGCCAGCGGGTGCATGTGCACCACCTCGTCGACACGCTCAGCACAGGTGGTGCCGAGGTTCTGCTGACCGAGCTGGCGCGGGTAGCCGGCGACCATGCGCTGCGCCTGACGGTCGGGTACCTGCAGGACAAGGGGGGAAGCGGCGTGCGCGAGCGCCTGCTGGAGGCCGGCATCGAGGTGCGGCTCGTGCACATCGGGTCCCGGCTCGGCGCCGACGCGTTGCGCCGCACGCGGGCGCATCTGAAGGCGGTCGCGCCGGATCTGCTGCACACCCACCTCACCTACAGCGACCTGCTGGGAGGGTTCGCGGCGCGGTCCATCGGCTTGCCCGCCGTGTCGACGCTGCACCTCGCGCCTCCGCACGACGGCACACCGGCGATTCGCGCACGGGTGCGGCTCGCGGCGCTGGCGCGGCGCGTCGGATGCCGGCGGATCATCGCGGTCTCCGAGCACACGCGACGGGCGTACCTGGCGCGGGGGTGGGATCGCCCCGACCGCGTGATCACGCTGCACAACGGTGTCCAGGGGCACGCGCAGCCCGGCGCCGGCATCGGGGCGCCCACCGCGACGCCGCGGCCCGCGCCCGCCGGCGGCTCGCCTCCGTCTGACAGACGCCGCGTTCAGCCCGTCGACCGCGACGTCACGATCCCGTGCTCGCCGGCCGACACTTCAAGCAGCGCGGGCGGCTGCTCGGGCGGCGGGCGCACCCCGACCACCGCGCGAGTCTGTCGGGCTCGTCGCGCGGCGCGGTGCTCGAGGTCGGCGGCAGCCCGCTGCGCCGGCTCGCGGCGCTGAACCCGCGCCGGGCGTGGGACATGCGGCTCGCGCACCTCGCGTGCCGATCTGCAGTTGGCCGCCGCGCGAGATCAAAACGAACCTCTTATGTCGTCACGACCTACAACGTTCGTCTCGGCGTCAGCCCCACTGGTAGGGCAAGAACTTCCCGTCGAGCGTGATGCGGACGCGGTCGCCGCCCGGATCGGGCACGCGCTCGAGGTCGACCTTGAAGTTGATCGCGCTCATGATCCCGTCGCCGAACTCCTCGTGGATGAGCGCCTTGAGCGCCGGCCCGTACACCTGCACGATCTCATAGAGGCGGTAGACGGTCGGGTCGACGGGCACCGCACCGTCATGCGCGCCGCGGCTCGGGATCTCCTGCAGCGCCGTGGCGATGTCCGCCGTCAGGCCGAGCACAGACACGAGCTTGTCGGCCTCATCCGTCGAGAAGGGGTGCTGGTCCAGCAGCGCGGCGGCGAGCCAGACCGGCGGGCGCTCGAGCTCGGCGGCCAGCTTCGCGAACGTCATCTCGCGCTCGCGCATGGCCGCCCGCACCGCCTCGCTCGCCTCGCGCTTCGTCATCGCGAACGCAGCCTATGTCACGCGGCGAAGGTCAGCCCGACACGCACGACGGTCTGCGAGCAGGTGCGGCTGTCGAACTGCGCCATCATCGAGCTGCATCCCGTGTGAGCTTCAAGGCGACCACGACGTGCAGCAGCCGGTAAGAATCGCTCGTCGCGCTACCGTCGAGAGCGGCCAGATTTGGGCCGCGCGCGGGCCCCTACGCGCATTATCAAGGCAGCAGCCGCCTGGCCTGCTGCTGCCTTGATTACGCAGAAGCGCACGATCCTCTTTAGGACGTGCAGGCGACGTCGAGGCACTGCGCGGGATTGCCGTTGCCGCTCGCGCGGTTGCCGCCGCCGTCGGTCACACCCGGCACCGCCTCGATGCCGTAGTCGCCGTTGTCGTTCGCCGTGTTGTCGGTCAGCGATGCGCTGGGGGTACGCACGTCGATGCCGTCGTCGTTGCTGCCGTTGGCGAGGTTATGCGCGAGGTATGCACCGTTGACGCCGGCCGCCACGAAGATACCGTCCTCGAGTGCGCGCGCTTCGTTGGCGGTGACCGCGTTGTCCCCGCCTGCGTACACCGCGATGCCGTTGTTGTCCGAGGAGAGGACGCGATTGGCGGTCACGACGTTGCCGTCTCCGGACACCGCTATGCCGTCACTGCTGGCGAAGCGGATCGTGTTGTCCTCCACCCGGCCGCCGGTCGATCCCCGCAGGGAGACACCGGAAGCCAGGCCAGATTCGACCACGTTCCCGCGGACGAGCAGCTCGCTCGCGCCCAAGCTCACTACGCCGGTGCCCGCGTTCTGCAGCGTGCTGTCGAGCACGGCGCTGTTCGCGCTGCGGACGATTAGGATGCCGCCGGCGTAATTGCTCATGTTCGAAGCGACGATGCGCACGCGGTCCGAGTCGAACGCGGAGATGCCGACCCCTTGGTTGCCATGTACGAGCATCCGGGCGAACTGCGTGCCGTGGGAGCCGTCACGCACCACGATGCCCTCCCCGACGCGGATTGACTCGCCGTTGTTGCTGACGCTGCCGTCGTTGACAATGGTGGCCGGGGAGGCGCTGAGCAGCATGCCCTGATGGTTGCGGCTGAGCGTCAAGCCCGAGAGACGGTTACCTGCCGCGCGGTCCAGGCGGACGCCGTTCTTGAAGTGGGTGATCGTGCCGTCGAGCACCTCCACCCGGTCGAAGCCGCGCGAGTTGTTGATCCCGTCGCCGGCGAAGGCGCCGGCGATCGTGTGGCCGTTCAAGTCGATCGACACGTTGGGCCGGCCGACGACGAGCCCATCGCCCGGGCAGTCGACGAGGTCAGCGGTCAGCCGCACGTCACGTTTAACGATGGCGCCGCACTGCACCGACTCGCCCTTACCCGGCGCCCCGGCAGAGGCCGGTGCGGCGGGCAGCGCGGCGAGCGCTCCGGCGAGCGCGACCAGCGCAACCTTTCGCTTCACGGCTGGCAGAGTCGGGGGGCTCAGTCGCATGCCAAACGCTCCTCGTGATGTAGTTGGTACCGCTCGATCGCCCAAGGGCACTCAGGCTCGTCGCGGCTGCAGTGAGCGTCGTAACCAGAACTGGCGGGATGGTGAGGCGAGACACTTATCACCCCGGCGAGAACACGCTGCTGCCACAGACCGTCAGCGAGCTCACGCAGCTTGGTCTCGCGCCGCGCGAGGTCGCACTGGACGGTGGCTTCACGCTGACCGCGACGACCGACGCGCTCGCAGATCTCGCGCCCCAGCGCGTGTTCGTCGCCGGGTGCCAGCAGCCCGGCTCCAGACGCACCCAACGACGCTTGCAGCACTACCGAACCGGTGCCGAGGGACGCATCAGCCACCTCAAACGCGGCTACGGTCTGCGCCGCAGCCGGCTGAAGGGCGATGAGGGCCAGAAGACCTGGACCCGCTGGGCGATCCTGACCTACAACCTCGACACCATGACCATCCGAAGCGCCTGAAAGACTCTAGGTCGCTCTCGCCAGAGCACCCAGCATCATCCCGACGGCCGCGCCACCAACGCGGCCGTCGCGGTTTCCACGCTCAACCGTTTATCCGCGGGAAGTAGTAGTGGCCCTGGGACTCGCCCGCCATTGCTGCAATGCGCGGCTCGGTTCCGAGCAGTGACTGGTGGTGTTCGTGTCTCGTGACCTGCGAGGCGAGCGTAAAGAACGTGCGCGCGAGGATCACGGTGTCGAACCAGAGAGACTGGTGCTTGAGGTAATACAGGTCGTGGCACAGCTTCGACGCCGAGCCTCCGTCAGACCGCGCGTATCCGCACCGCAGCTGCGCCCAGCCTGCCAGCCCCGGCTTGAGCAGGTGGCGACGCGAGTAGAACGCGATCGCCGCCTCGAGTCGCGAGACGATGGCCGGCTGCTCGGGGCGCGGTCCCACGACGCTCATCTCGCCACGTAGCACGTTGTAGAGCTGTGGTAGCTCGTCGATGTGCAGCCGGCGGAGCACGCGCCCGACCTGCGTCACCCGCGGATCAGCGACCGAGCACCATACCTGTACGTCGTCATCGACCCCGCGTTCGTACATCGTCCTCAGCTTGTACATCGTGAACGGGCGGCCCTTCTCTCCGACGCGGATTTGGCAATAGAGCACGCGTCCGCCTTCGAGCTTGATCGCGAGCGCGGCGAGCAGCAGCAGCGGCGCTGCGACCACCCCCAGGCACATGGCCACCACGATGTCGAAGACGCGCTTGCGGCGCTTTCCCACGGACCGGAACTTCGGGTGCATGACATATTGGAACCACGCCGCGTTGATGTCTGTGACCGGGATGTGTCCAAACGCGTCCTCGTAGAACGCCGACAGCTCGCAGACACGGACCGTGACGGTGTCCATCAGCCTGACGAGCTCGTCGAAGACGTGGAGCCTCGGAACATCGGAGCCGATGAGGAGCAGGTCGATGTCGTGCTGCTCGACGAGCGACGCGAGTTCGTCCATCCCCCCGAGTGCCTGCGGCAGCGGAAAGTCTGGCTCAGGGGCGAGCGAGGACGTGATCCATCCGACCAACGTGTAGGCGTTGACGCGGTTGATCGCCAACTCCTGGCTGAGGTCCACCGCGGATACCTGGCTGCCGATCACGGCGATCCGCTTGGGTCGTCGCACTCTGCGGCGGGGACTGTCGGATCGGCGAAGGCGACCCGCAGGCTCGATCCGCCCGACGGTCGCTTCATCGCCGTCCCCAGCGCTCTCGGCGCCTGAGCCGAGGCGGCGGCGGGTCGCGCCTTCCTGCGGATGCCGAACGTCGAGCTGCACCATGTCAGACGCCGTCGTCACGGAGCGATGCGGCGGCTATGAGCCTGCGGCCGAGGTGGCGCACCGGGCCGCCCGACTCAGATGCGCGTGGCGCTGCTGGGGTCCGGTCGCAGGATCGACGTAACGGGGCGAAGAACATGGCGTTGCCTGGCCTTTCGTGGCGGGAGAACGGACGTGCGTGGCGAGCCGTGGTCCGCTCCCGGCAGCCATCGTGTCCGGCCAGGCGTCTCTACAGCACGACGATCTGTTCGTCCCGCGCCGGAAGCGCGAGCGGATCCAGATCGAATTCGTAAGCCACTATAGCGAGATAGCGCCCCAAAGGCGCGAGCTGCGCGCGTTAAATGACATCTGGGCCGCAGAAAGTGGCTGGACTCTGTTCTTCGGTCCACCTGCTGTGAGAGCTGGTTGGGTGAAGCGCCGCGCGCTCGGTCCGCTCGGCTCCTCGGTCCGCCCGCGGCTTGTCCTGGATCACGACGTCCGTCATGATCCCCCCTTACCAGGTTGGCCGCGTTCACGGAGTCGCGCGAGTGGCCCGGCGCAAGGTCAATCCGACGCACAGCAACAGCAGGGCGCTCAGCGCCAGCAGGGCGACATGCGCACCGGTGAACGGCAGCGTCCCTCGCGACCCAGGCTCGGCGGCGACCGGCAAGGCGACTGGTCTCGCCGCAGCCGTCGTGCCGAGCTCGGCGGCGCGCGTCGACCGCAGCGGCTTCTGTGAGCTTCGCGTCGATGAACCCGGGGTGGGGTCGCCCGACCCCGTCGTCGGTGACGGCAGGGGAACGCGCAGCGTCACACCGGCCACACCGGTCTCGCCGTAGCCCGCCGCGGTCGGACTCTGCGCGCTGCTGATCGAGGCCATCGCAGCACCTGTCAGCAGAAGCATCAGCGACGTGGCGAGCACGACGCGGGCGACGATTCGAGGAACTGCTCTGGCACCGCTACGGCGACACCTGCTCACTACGACATATTCAGCGTCCATGATGTCCATCAGCAGCGTCCCCTTTGCAATTTGGCGCGACTCTCCAGCATCCGTGGGCGGAAGTCAACCCCTTGGGGTAGGTCACTGTCCCGCGTCAAGGAATCCGCATACTTTGGCGCGTTACCGCGCGTAGTCGATGACGTCTCCGGAGCGCCAGGTCCCACCGCCCGAGGTCTCCAGTCGAAGAAGTCGGTCTGCCAGACGCGGTTTGTGGCGCGTCGGGATCGTCACGAACGCTTCGCGGCGGGCCTTGGCGAGATCGCGGCGCTCGCGGACGTAGTCAGCGCACAACACGAGGCCGCTGTCGCGTAGGACGCGCAGGCAGGTTGCGTCGGACACCTCGACGCCGTCGTGGCGATATAGCCACGATCTTGCGGTGCCCCCACATCGCAAACGCCAAGGCCATCGCGACGACGGCCTCGGCGACACGGTCGCGCGCCGGCGTCGGCCACGGCCCCCGCGGGGGATGGCCGTCGCTGTGGCGGGCGCGGCGGTCGTAATAGGTGCGGACCGGCAGGCCGACGGTCGCGCAGAATCGATGGACCGGCAGGTCATGCTCGACGCGCAGCGCCTCGAGCTCAGCGAAACCCCATCCTGGCCGGGCCGCCACGCTTGAGCGCACGCAGCTCGACATGCGCCCTCCCCGAGCGCTCGGGTGAGGTCGTCGCTCTCCTCGGCGAGCCGGGCCTCCTGACCGGTCGGCTTGCCGGCGCGGTCACCGTGCTCAAGGTCCTGGCGGCCCGCGGACACGAAATGCTCCTTCCACTTGCCGATCGATGTCTCTGAGACGCCGTGGCGGCGCGCGGCCTCGGCCTGCGTGCTCTCGCCTTGCAAGGACCGACAACACGATCTTCAACTTGACATCGACGGGGTGCTTGGGCGGACGGGCCACAGAATCTCCTCACGAGAGCAGGGGTCTTTGAAGGACTGCGCGCGGCTGCTCACGCAGCCGGCTGCGCTCGCCCTACGGGCTCGCTACGCCGTCTGCGTGCGGAGAAGTTTGACGCGGGACATGTCCCTGAGGGCAGTCCAATGCGGCAGTTCTGCGGCAGACGCGCAGACGCCGGCACTCGACCGAATGTCCGTTCCCGCCCTCCGCGGGTCGCGCTGTGCCTCCTGGCTGTCGAAGGCATCCGTGTCTTCCACACCGACATTCGCTTGGAGTCGCCTTGCCCATGCTCGCCCGCCTCACGGTCTTGAACGCCGCTATCTGCCGCTCCCGGGCGCTCTGGCGCGCAGCGCCAACGCTCGCGCTCGCCGCGGCCCTCTACCTCGTCGTCGCCGCCTCGCACCTCGGCCTGATCGTCCCCACGGCGCAGGCGGCCGACCCGCTCGCGTCGGTCCCGTGCGGCCCCACCGTCGGTGCCTTCGGAAGCTTGATCCGCCCGCCGGCGTGCTGGCGCCCCTACGCCGCGACGAGCCCGTTCAACAGCGCCCTGCCCGCGAGCCCGAGGCTCGACGGTCGCTCGGCGGCGATCGTCAAGCGGCTGCTCGGGTTTGGTGCGATCGAGAACCTCGTGGCGGGGAAGGCGACCTCGGCGAGCAACGACTACGGCCGGCCCAGCTACTTCTCGACGCTGACGGACCCCGTCTTCACCGTGCACTGCACGGAGAGCTGGGGGACGTGCGCCGTCGAGGGCGCGAAGATCCGCATCCCGAACTCCGCCACGCCCGCGTCGGGCTCCGACGGCCACATGACGGTCGTCGACCAGCTTTCCGGCGTCGAGTACGACTTCTGGCGCGTGCAGTCCAAGCCGCTCGGCGGCGGGACCCTGACCGTCGCCTGGGGCGGCCGCACACGCATCGATGGCGACGGTCGGGGGTCTGACGCGGTGGCCGCGCAGTTCGGGTCGATGGCCGGAGTCCTGCGGCTCGAGGAGGCCCAGGCGGGAGTCATCAACCACGCCCTCTTCATCTACGTGCACTGTGACTCGGGCCGCTTCGTCTATCCGGCGACGAAGACCGGCCAGGCCTGCTCGAAGATCGGCGAGTCCGACAGTGATGCGCCGGCGATGGGCACGCGCTTTCAGCTGAACATGTCCGACGCCGAGATCAACGCGCTGAGCGTCCCCAGCTGGAAGAAGGCGATCCTGCGGGCGATGGCGCGCTACGGCCTGATCGTCGGCGACACGGGCTCGAAGTGGGGGCTCAAGGAGGAGTCTGCGCGCGTCTACACGAGCTTCGGGCTGTCTGACAAGTGGGTCGACTGGGCAAAGACGCAGGCCGGCGTGACCGCGTGGGACGGCAAGTACTACTTCCCCATCAACACCGGCGTGGACTGGCAGCAGCGCCTGCGCGTCGTCGCTCCGTGCGTCAGCCAGCGCACCTGCTGAACGGCTCGCAGCGGACGGGCCCGGCCGACCACTCGGGTCCGGCACCGCCAGGTCACGGGCGCCCGCCGGCGTAGAGCCTGAGCAGGCGCTGCGCCTGCGCGGACCAGGTGAAGTCTCGCTCGACGAGCGCACGACCCGCCTCGGCGAGCTCGACGCGGCGGCGCGCGTCCAGGAGCAGCTCGGCGCAGCGATCGGCGAGCGCGTCCGCGGTCTCACCCTGCAGATGGTGAGCGCCCGCGCGGGCGCCCTGCACCCCCTCGATCCCGACCTCGTTGGTCACCACCGGCGTGCCCGCGCTGAACGCCTCCAGGACCTTGTTCTTCATTCCCGAGCCGGTGAACATCGGGATGATCGCGACGGCCGCACGGTGCAGCTCGGTCGCCATGTCCGCGACGGCGCCGACGACCTCGACGCCGTCCATCGCCCCGAGGCGCAGCACCGCGGCCGCCGGTCGCGCCCCGACGAGGCGCAATGTCGCGCCCGGCACGCGCCGGAGAACGCGCGGCAGTACCTCCTGGGCAACATGGCGGGCCGGCTCGACGTTGTGAAAGTAGCCGAGGTTGCCGAAGAACATCAGCGTCGTCGGGCGGTCACGCGGCGCGACGTAGGGGAAGCGCTCGATGTCGACGCCGTTGGGCACGACGGCGGCCGCCTGCAGCCCCGGCGCCTGCCGGCGGTCGGCCTCGGAGACCAGCGAAGCCGACTCGACGTCGGCGACGCACGCCGCCTCGTAGCGGCGCATGAGACGCGCCTCCGCGGCGAAGGCCAGGCGTGCCGCGCCGCGCGAGCCGCGCGCCCGCGTCGCCATGTTCAGCGACAGCGCGTCGACGAGGTCGAGGTGGCGATGCCAGGCGCCCGGCGGCGGCAGGTAGGGCGCCATGCGGGCGAGCGTCACGTGCACGACGTCGGGTGGATCGCGCCGGATCTCGACGGCGACCGCGCGCAGCATCGCGCTGCTGAGACACAGGCGCGTCTGCACTGGCAGGCGCGGGTCGGGAACGCGCAGGTTGCCGGCGAGCAGCGCCGACGGGCGGCGCCGGACGCCGATGACGCGGATCCCGGCGACGGGCACCTGCCCCGTCCCGAACGCCAGCAGCGTCACGTCCGCGCAGCGGCTCAGCTCCTCGACCAGATGCAGGACCCGACGCTGATCTCCGCGTTGGACCTGATCGGGAAGGCGAGGGGCGACGAACAGGATACGCAGACCGCAAGTCTGGCACGCGATCGCAGGCCGTGCGCGCCACGCCCGTCAGCGCGCCCTCGCGAGGGTGCGACGCGCGCCGCGAGCGACGTAGCCGCCTGCCGCGCTCGTCGCCAGGATCAGCGACGCGAGCGGGTCGTCTCGCTGCCACATCGCACCGGCCGCCCGTCCGCCGCCGCGCTCGAGAAGGTGCCCCGGGTGTCCTCGCAGCGCGCTGACGATGTCGGCCTCCAGCCAGCGGTAGCGCACCCCGAGCCGGTAGTCGGACGGGCCGCCGCCGCGCTCGCCGACCGCCAGCCCGTGCCACGCCGCCGGCAGGTTGGCTCCGCAGGCGAGCGCGAGCGGCAGCGAGCCGAAGCAGCGCGGGTTCGCGTCGATCATCACCGGGCCGCGCCGGCTGGACACGAGCTGCACCTGGAGCAGGCCGTGAAACCCGCAGCCGGCGGCCATGCCGGCGACACGGCCGATCAGCCGCTCGTCTGGCGCGACGCTGACGGCGGACGAGCTCGGTCCCGCGCCCTCGGGGAATGTCCGCGACGCGAGTGCCTGGAATCGCTCGACGACCCGGCCGTCGGTGTCGAGCACGAGCTGCAGCGACAGCAACGGGCCCTCGAGGCGCTCCTGCAGCAACAGCGGCGAGCCGGCGGGCAGCACGCTCAGCAGCGCCGCGAGCTGCGCCGCGGAGCGCACGACGACGGCCTGGCCGGGAGGCGCACCCGGAACCGGCGGCTTGGCGACGCATGGCATCGCCACGTCCGCCACGGGCCCGCCCGCGACGACCTCCGCGACGACGCGGGGTACCGACAGGCCGGCGTCGCGCGCGAGACGCGCGAGGCTGCGCTTGTCGCGCACGGCGGCAAGCGCCGAGGCGTCGCCGAACGGCAGCAGGACCCCTGCGGGCGCCGCGCCGAGCATCGGCGTCAGGGCGTCGAGGGCAGCCTCGCTGCCGGGCAGCACCACGAGCGGCTCGCGGCCCGCGGCGGCGACGACGCAGGCGGCAAAGCCCTCGCGGTCGCTGTCCGCGCCGGGGCCGACCAGGCGAACGGCCGCATGGCGCGACCAACGGCCCGCCGAGGATCGCCGCGGCGCGAGCGCGAGCACCTCGATGCCCGCCGCACCGAGCCCCCGCACCGTGGCGACGGCCGAGCGCAGGTGCACGTCGGTGACCAGCGCCGCAACCGTCACGACGACCCGTGCGCCGGTCGCGGCGCACGGATGGCGCGCGCGTCGCGTGCCGCCACCGACAGCATCGCCGGGCCGAGCGCGAACAGGATCCAATAGCGCCGATCGGTCCCGTTGGAGAGAAAGAAGGACGCCGTCAGCATGCCGATCAGGGCCACGAACAGCGCACGAGCGAGCGACGCCATCGCGCCGTCGCCGAGATCGTCGAAGCGCCTCGCGGCACGGAGGAACGTGCGCAGCAGCGCGACGATCAGCGCGAGGAGCAGGACCAACCCGACGACGCCGGTCTCGGCGAGCGTCTGCAGGTACAGGTTGTGGACCACGTGCGGCCGCTCCGCGATGAGCTCGGAGAACCGCTGCGGCTCCGCCTCGCGCAGGTAGTCGCGTTCGACCTCGACGAAGTTGCCGGTGCCCACGCCTCCCAGCGGATGGTCGCGGGCGACCAGCCAGGCGATGTCCCAGAGTTGCGCACGTCCGTTGCCGCCGCCGTCAAGCGTCGTGACGCGCTGCAGGGCGAGCGGGTTGAGCGCGAAGAAGAACGCGGCGAGCGCGCACACGACGACGATCCCCAGCAGCACCTGCCCGCGACCGGACTTGAAGATCGCGAGCGCGCACAGCAGCGCGGCGATCGCGGCGAGGAAGCCGCCACGCGACTGCGTGGCAAGCAGCCCGTACAGCAGGACCAGGGAGCCGGCGGCGAGCGTCAAGCGCACGCGCGCGCGACGGTCGAACGCGGCCAGGCCTCCTGCGAGCACGAGCGCGGCGACGACGACGGCGGCGAGGTAGTTCGGGTCGCTCGCTCCGCTCTGCAGGCGAGCATCGTCGATCGCGGCCGTCCTGACCGCGCTGGCGGCGGGATGCAGGCCCTCGATCGCCTGCGCAAGCACCACCGCGACGACCGCCCCGGCGACGAAGGCCGAGGCGATCAGGCGCACGACGTCCCGGCTCGTGACCGTCGTGGCGACGATCATGAACGTCGCGAGGGCGATCACGAGCGTCTTCAGGCTCTGCGCACCGAGGCTAGGGTTCGTGGCCCAGGCGATCGTCAACGCGAACCACGTGGTGAGCGCGAGCACCCCCGCGATCAACCGTGCGTGCTGCGAGGCCATCGCGCGCAGCGGCGCCGTGCCTGAGCCGAGGATGCCGATCCACGCGACGAGAAGCACGATCGAGGACGCTGTCGGCACGCCGCCGAGCCCCGGAAACCCGGACAGGAAGACGATCACGACCCAGACGCCGATCGCGAGCGGGAGGTTCGAGAAGACCAGCGCGACGTACACGACCGCGATCGCCAGTCCGAGCCCGAGCGTGATGCGCTGGGTCATCGCGGCGCCGACCACGACCGCCGCGAGCCCTCCGGCCGCGCCCACCGCGGCCGGGGAGACGAGCCGGCGTCGGCGTGCGAGCGTGATCGCCAAGAGCTTCAGGCGCGCGGGCGCCACTACCCGGCCGGCTCGACGCCGTAGTCGGAGTAGTAGCGCCGGTGGGCACCCTCCTCGCCCAGCAGGACCCATCCAGCCGGCGCGAGCTCCGACGCCACGAAGAGCTCCGCCATGAGCTCGGTGGCCGCGCGATCGGTCGCGCCGGGGCGACCCACGACGATCAGCTCGTCGGCGAACGACGCGACCATCAGCGCGTCGCCGACCTCGGCCACGGGCGGCGTGTCGATCACGACGTATGGCGCGAGCGCCGCCGCCTGCCCGACGACGTCGTCGAAGCGTCGTGCGAGCGCGTGCAGCAGCGAGCCGTCTCCCGTGCCGCTGCCGACGGACACGACCCGCAGCGGCGGTACCAGCGGGACCGGTCGCAGCAGCTCGGCGAGGCTCGCGTCGCTCGTGAGCAGCGACACGAGCCCTCGTGCGGGGGCCATGCCGAGCCGGCTCTCGACGGCCGGTCGCCAGAGGTCGAAGTCGATCAGCACGACGTCCTTGCCCGTGGCCGCGAGCGCGAGCCCGAGGTTGATCGCCGTCGTCGTCTTCCCGTCTTGGCTTGAGGGGCTCGTCACGAGCACGGTCGTGGTGGGGCCCGCGGCACGCTCGTTGAGCTGGATCGCGAGCGTCCTGAACACCTCCCGAATCGGCGCTGAGCTCTCGCGCGGATCGGTCCACTTGCGACCCCGCGGCAGCGGCGGGACGCGAGCGAGCACCGGGTAGGGCGCGATCCGCAGCAGCTCGGCGCTGTCGCGCACCCGGCGGTCGAAGCGTTCGATCAGCAACGCGGTGACGACCGCGAGCATGAGTCCCGCCACGAGCGAGAGGGCGACGACGAGCCAGTCCGGCGCGCCCGTCGGATCGGACGGGATCTCCGCCAGCTGCGACAGGGTCACGGTCGGATCCCCGCGAGCGGCGATCCGCCGCAGCGTCAGCGCCTCTCGCCGGTCGGCCGCGACCTTCGAGCGCTCGAGGTCAGCGATGATGCGCTCGAACTGCCGTCGCAGCACGCGCACGCGCTGCTCCAGCGACACGCGGGCGAACGTGTTGGCGATCCGCGCCGCGAGCCTCGCGCTGCTCGCCTTCGCGGTCACGCCGACGAGGTTGCTCTCGCCGACGGGCCCGACGGTCACCGCCGCGCGGATGCGGTCGGCGTCGTACCCCGCGCCGATGCGGCCCGCCGTGCGCCGGGCCGCGTCACCGGAGTTGATCAGCGTGGCCGCCGTCAGGACCGTGCGCGTCGGATCGCCCGAGTCACGCAGGAGATCGATGCCGAGGAACCTCGTGTCGCCCTGTGACAGCGGCGTCACGAGCAGCTGCGCTGTCGCCGTGTAGTCGGGCGCGCGCCGGGTCACGATCACCAGCGCCGCGGCGACCGCCAAGGCGCAGATCAGGGTCACGACACCGAGCCGCGCGCGGATAGCGCGCAGATATGGACCCAGAGCTCGCCCTGAGGGAGTTGCGTCGGCTGGCGATGCGTCCCGGTTGACGAATTGCGGGGAGGGGCGCAGAGTCACTTCACCGATCGTTCTATAGAGCTAGTATAACGTCGGCATGGCGCGTGGGACACCAGCCGCCGTGCTGCTCGAGGGTAGTGGGACCGGTCCGATCCTCAGGCGCGCCGCGCGGTGGGGCGGGCTGCTGGTCCTCAACTACCACCGCATCGGCGACGGGCGCGACAGCGTCTACGACCGCGCGCTGTGGAGCGCCAGCGTGGACGAGCTCGACGAGCAGCTGCGCTTCCTGCGGCGCAACTTCACGATCGTCGCACCCGGCGCGCGGATGTTCGACGAGGCGTTACGACACGGGCGGGCGGTCGCGATCACGTTCGACGACGGCTACCGCGACAACTACGAGCTCGCGTTCCCGATTCTGCGCGAGCACCGCATCAGCGCGTGCTTCTTCCTCGCGACCGGCTACCTCGACCGGCCGCGGCTGGCATGGTGGGACGAGATCGCGTGGATCGTACGCACGAGCAAGCGCGATGCGCTGCCGGCCTGCGGCTGGCTGCCCGAGCCGATGACACTCCGCGATGGCGATCGCGAACGCGAGGTGCGTGCGCTGCTCGCGCTGCACAAGGCGCTGCCCGTCGACCGCGCGCAGGAGTTCGTCGACTGGCTCGGCACGGCCGCAGGCACGGGCCGCGCCGACGCGCGACTCGGCGACGGCGCGTGGATGACGTGGGACATGGCGCGCGAGATGCAGGCGGGCGGCATGGTGTTCGGGGCGCACACGGTCGATCACCCCGTCCTGTCGCAGTGCTCGCCGGCACGCCAGCAGGCGGAGATCCGCGGGTCGCTGCATCGGGTGCGTGACGAGCTCGGCGCGCCGGTGTCGCTGTTCAGCTACCCGGACGGCCAGCAGGACTCGTTCGACGCGGTCACCCGAGCCTGCCTGCGGGCCGACGAGGTCGACCTGGCGTTCAGCTTCTACGGCGGTCGCCAGCGCGACGCGCTCGATCCGCTCGACGTCCGCCGGATCGGCGTGAGTCACGAGACCGGCCGCGCGCTCTTTCGCGCGCGGGCGACGCTGCCGCGCCTGTTCGCCCGCGAGATCGGGTTGACGGGCGACGTCCCGACGCGGCCGTGATGCCGACCGAGGGATCGCCGGTCCGCACGGCGGACGAGCAGCACGGCGGCGAGGATCGCGCGAACTGGGGCAGCTCCCTGCGACAGGGACTCGTCTGGTCGGCCGCCGCCTTCGTCGCCAGCAAGGCGCTGGCTCTCGCGGCGATCGTCGTGCTCGCCCGCCTGCTTGCCCCGAGCGAGTTCGGCCTACTCGCCGCGGTGGTCGCCTACATCGCCGTGATCGAGCTCGGCAGCGACCTGGGGATGAAGGCGACGATCATCTACGAGCAGGAGCGCGGCGTCAGCTCCCGCATCCAGACGGCGTTCACGCTGAACCTCGCGCTGGCGGCAGCGCTGTCGATGGTCGGCGTGGCGCTCGCGCCGCTGGTCGCCGGCTTCTTCGGCGTCGCGGGACACACCGACCTGTTTCGCCTCGGCGCGCTCAACCTGCTGCTCACCGGGCTGGGCAACACCCATGACGCGCTGCTGCTGCGCGACATGAGCTTCATCTTGCGCATCCGGCCTCAGGTAGTCCGCGACCTCGTGCGCGGCGTGGTCGCGATCGCGCTCGCGGTCGCCGGCTTCGGCGCGGCCGCGCTCGTGATCGGCCACCTCGCCGGGACGGCAGCCTGGTGCGCGGTGCAGTGGATCATGTCGCCGCTGCGTCCGCGCCTGCAGTTCGATCGCGCGATCGCGCGCAGCATGATCGGCTACGGCCGAGCCTCGGCGATGCTCGAGGTGCTCGCCGCCCTCACCTCGCGGATCGACGTGCTCGTAATCGGGGGCCTGCTCGGGAGCCTCGCCCTCGGCGTGTACACGATCGCCTTCCGGCTTCCGGACATGCTGATCGCCAGCGTCGCGTACACCGCGACCGTCGTCGCCTTCCCCGCGCTCGCGCGCAAACGCGATGAGGATCGAGGCAGCCTCGCCGGCGCCACGCTGCAGCTGTTGCGCTACCAGGCGCTCTATGCGCTGCCGCTCGGCGCGGCGGTGGCGACGTTGTCGGTGCCGCTGATCAACGTCCTGTTCTCGCCGACATGGCAGGCCGCGGCGCCGGTGATGGTGCCGATCGCGATCGCCGCCGCGGTCAGAGCGAGCGTCTTCCCGCTCGGCGACACGCTCAAGGCCGCCGGGCGTCAGGGGACGCTCGTGCGGATCAACCTGCTCGCGATCCCAGCGCTGATCGGCGGCTGCGTGCTGGCTCAGGACGACGGCATCACTGCCGTCGCATGGGCGATCGCGATCGTCATCGCGATCGTCGGGAGCCTGCAGACCGGCGCGGTCAGGCAGCTGCTCGGGCTGTCGTGGCAGCAGCTCGGGGCGGCGCTGCTGCCCGCCCTGACGACGGCGCTGGGGGTCCTCGCGGGAAGCGGTGCGGTGCGGCTGCTGTGGGACTCGCTCGACGTCACAGCCCTGCTCGCGGGAGCCGTGGCCGGCGCCGCGGGCGGCTTCGTCGCCCTGCGATGGCTGGCAACGGCGACGTACGTCGATCTCACCCGGCAGCTCCGCGGCGTCGTGCCACGGCGCCGGATCCGCGCGGTTGCCGGCTCGTGAGCACGACTGCGCGCGCACCCGGGCACGAGCGGATGCGCGTCGTCACGATCGTCGATCGGCTGATCCAGGGAGGGGCCGAGGGGCTGGCCGTGGACATCGTCACGCGGCTCGATCCCGAGCGCTTCGACCGCACGCTCTGCGTCTCGCGCTGGAGCGACCCCAGTCACGCGAGCGTCCACGCCGCCGTCGACGAGCGTCGCCGCGAGATCGAGGCTGCAGGGGTGCGCTTCCTCGGCCTGTCGCGTCGCGGGCCGCTCGACGTGCTCGCCTGGCGGCCGCTCGTGCGCCTGCTGCGCGCGGAGCGCGTTGACGTGGTCCATTCGCACATGTTCGGCTCGAACGTCTGGGGCGTCGCGCTCGGCCGCGGCTGCCGCGTCCCCGTGATCGTCGCCCACGAACACTCGTGGGCATTCTCCGGCGAGCTTGCCCGGCGCGTCGTCGACCGGCACTGGATCGCACGGATGAGCGACGCGCTCATCGCGTGCTCTGCGACCGACCGCCGACGAATGATCGAGCTCGAGCGGATCGACCCCGACGACATCGTCCTGATCCCGAACGGGATCGAGGCCCGTTCGCCCACGCCGGGACGAGACATCCGGCGCGAGCTTCGGATCGCAGCGAGCGCGCCCGTCGTCGGCAGCGTCGGCGCTCTGCGCGTCGAGAAACGCTTCGACATCCTGATCGATGCCGCCGCGCTGCTGCTCGCGGCGCACCCCGGCGTCCGCGTGGTGATCGCCGGAGAGGGCGACGAGCGTGGTGCGCTCGAGCGCCGGATCGAGCGCCTGGGCCTCGAAGGCACCGTGCTGCTGCTCGGCTCGCGGACGGACGTGCCCGACGTGCTGCAGGGGTTCGACGTCGCGGTCAACTGCTCGGACTTCGAGGGCACGCCGCTGTCGCTGCTGGAGTACATGGAGGCCGGCGTGGCGATCGTGGCGACGCGCGTCGGCGGCATCCCCGACGTGATCGAGGACGCGATCCACGGGCTTCTCGTCCCGCGCCGCGACCCGCGAGCGCTGGCCGACGCCTGCGCTTCGCTCATCGCCGACCCGGGCCGGCGCGGCGCGCTCGGGGCAGCCGCCTGCGAGCGACGCCGTGCCGAGTTTGCGCTCGGCACGATGGTCGCGCGGATCGAGCAGCTCTTCGTCGAGCTGCGAGCCGATCAGCGCGGCTCGCGACCGAGACGCGCTCGGTGAGGATCGCGTACATCGTGTCGCGCTTCCCGCACGTCTCCGAGACGTTCATCGTGCGCGAGCTCAACGGCGTCGAGCGTGCGGGCGACATCGAGATCGCGTTGTTCTCGCTGTTCGCGCCGGTCGACGAGACGATCCATCCGGACGCGGCGCTCTGGGTCGAACGGCTGCGGATCGGCTCGGCGCACGGGGCCGCAGCGGCGACGCTGCGCTGGCTCGTGCGCCGCCCGCTCGTGATGCTCGGCGCGTTCCTGCGCGTCGGCTGGGCGTATCGACGGCGCCCGCGACTGCTCTGGCGAGCGCTCTTGACGCTGACGGTCGCGAGCGCGCACGCGCGCACGATCCGAGAGCTCGGCGTGCGCCACGTCCACGCGCACTACGCGACCTATCCCGCGCTCGCTGCGTGGATGTGCCGACGCCTGACTGCCGTGCCGTACAGCTTCACCGCGCACGCCCACGACATCTTCCTCGACCAGTCCTTTCTGGCGACCCTCGTCCGCGACGCCGACTTCGCCGTGCCGATCTCGGCGTTCAACCTGCGCTTCATCCGCGAGCATGCCGGCGAGGACGAGCCGACGCCGTTGCACGTCGTGCACTGCGGGGTCGATCCTCAGCGCTATGCGTTTCGTCCGCGCGTCCCGCCCGCCGACGGCCCGGTCCGTGCGCTGTGCGTCGCAAGCCTGCAGGGATACAAGGGGCACCGCGTCCTGCTGCACGCGCTCGCCGGGGCGGGCGACGCGCTGCGCCGCGTGCGCCTGGACCTCGTCGGCTCCGGCGCTCTGCGCGGCGAGCTCGAAGATCTCGCGATCGCGCTCGGCATCGCCGGGCGCGTGCGCTTTCACGGGCCCCTGACCGAGCCGCAGGTGCTCGCCATGCTCGACGTCGCCGACCTCTTCGTGCTTCCGAGCATCATCGAGCCGACGGGCTTCATGGAGGGCATTCCCGTCGTCCTCATGGAGGCGATGGCCGTCGGCATGCCCGTCGTCGCGACGCGCCTGTCGGGCGTGCCGGAGCTCGTCCGTGACGGCGAGACCGGGTTGCTCGCCGAGCAGGGCGACCCGCAGAGCCTCGCTGCCGCGCTCGAGCTGACGCTGCGCGACCCGATCGCGGCTGGACGTCGCGTCGCCGCCGCCCGCCGGCTCGTCGAGCGCGACTTCGACGTTCGCGCCTCGGCGCGGCGGATGGCCGAGCTGCTGGGATCTCGCGGTTGACCGCTTAAGCGCGGGTGGCGCGGCTGCTCAGCCGCTCAGTGGCATGTGCCGGTGCCGGCGTCGGTGAACCCGCCGGCCGTCGTCGGCACGAAGCGCCAGTCGTAGCTCGCGGCGTGCAGCGTGAGCCTCAGGACGCCGAACGTCTTGTCGTCGACGACCTCGCTGTTAGCGATCGGCGTCCCCGTGGCGTGGCGGTCCGCGCCGCCGGTGCCCACGATGATCTGGCGGATGCCGCGCGTCGCATCAGGCGCGCCCGTGGGCGTCAGGGGGGCGAAGCGCTCATAGTCGTGCGCATGGCCGTTGAGCACGACATCGGCGCCCGCGTCGTAGAGGATCTGCCAGATCGGCCGCATCGTCGTGGCGGATCCCGTCGAGCTGGAGTTGAACAGCGGCCGGTGCCAGTACGCCAGCGTGCACGCCGCCGGGTTGGCGGCGAGATCCGCCGCAAGCCACCGCGCCTGCGCCGATTGGTCCCAGCAGCCGCCGACCTGACCGCACTCCGAGTTCAGGGCCACGATGTGCCACGCGCCGACGTCGAAGCTGTAGTAGCCCTTCGTGCGATCTCCCGCTCGGCCGGTGGCCGCCCCGACCCCGTTGAAGTAGTCGAAGTACCCGGCCGCCCCCGCGGTCAGATACTCGTGGTTGCCGGCGACGGGGTACAGGAGGGACTTCACGCGTCCCCAGGAAGGATCGAAGGCCCCCATGAACTCGCCGAGCGTCGAGCTCTCGTACTGGGAGTCGCCGAGGACCAGCGCGGCCGCGAGCCCGGCGTTGACGAGCTGGTTGGAGGTCGCGAGCTGCTGGCACGCTCCGGGGATCCCGGCACCGTTGTTGAAGCTGCTGTTCGACGCCGAGCAGGCGATGTCGCCCGCCGCCGCGATCACGGGATCGCCCTGCGGCGGTGTGATCCCGGCCTGGTAGTGCTGCGCGATCGTCGCGGGCGCCAGCGCATCGGCGTACAGCGCAACCTCGTCGACCGAGCCCTGCAGGTACGCGACGTTCGCGCTCTGGCCGATCGCCAGCGCGCTGGTGTTGTCGGCCATCGTCTGGTTGGCGACGGTCCCCGTCACATCCTGGCCGTCGATGTAC
>Ga0208736_1000162_pt1 | contig 19613 bp, 22 predicted proteins | sample AntDryMetagUQ255_FD_188090 | JGI IMG/M metagenome (GOLD analysis project Ga0208736, IMG submission 188090) | Polar desert microbial communities from Antarctic Dry Valleys - UQ255 (SPAdes) | ecosystem: Environmental > Terrestrial > Soil > Desert | place: Antarctic Dry Valleys | collected 2008-12-31 | reverse complement strand
AGCCGCGGGGCGCAGCCCAGCCGCTCAGCCGCCCAGCACGAAGCCGCGGCGCGCCAGCACGTCGAGGTCGTCCTCGAAGGCGGCGAAGTCGCGCGCGTGCAGATGCTCGAACGGGATGCCGTTGGGACCGCGGCGGCGCAACCAGCGGCGCAGCACGCCGTCGCCGACCCGCTGCGACGCGTCGGCGGTGAGGTCCAGCAGGATCTGCAGCTCCGGCCGGTGTGCGAGCTCGCCGGTGAGCACGGAGATCGGATCGACCGCGAGGATCTCGCAGAGCTCGTCGTCGGAGAGGCCGAGTCGCTGCATGAGATCGACCGCCGGCGAGTCCATGGACGGGTGCGCCACGAGCGCCAGCCTAGCCGCCGCCGCTGCGGTGCTGATCTGCCCCGTCCTCAGCGCGGGGAGGCCCAGCGCGGCGCCGGCACGCCGAGCAGCCTGTTCAGCCCGAACGACGCGGCCGTCAGGATGGCCACGCCGACCACGACCGCAAGCAGCTGCAGCGGGTCGTCGAGCAGGCCACTGGAGACGATGATCGTCGTCGCGCCCGCCGGAGGATGGGCGGCGCGCAGCAGCCTCAGCGCGCCGCCCGTCAGCGCCACCGCGAGCGCGACCGCTCCGATGCGCTGCGGCACGACCCCCGCCTCGTAGGCGCTCGGGGCATCGATCAGCCCGAATGCCGCGATCGCGACGACCGCCGCCAGCACCGCCACGGCGTGGCCGATGATCGCGTTGCGCGGGCTCGCAACCTCGGCCATCGGCGTCTCGAAGAACAGGAACGCCGTGGCGCCGAGGCTCGGAAACAGCAACGGCTCGTCCAGCGCCCACGCGGCGACGCCGCTGATCGCGATCGCGATCAGCGAGCCCGTGAAGGTGTAGATCGCGTTGCCGCGGTTGCCCCAGCGCTGCTGAAGCCAGCGCTTGAACCCGTAGGACCCGGGAACCCCGACGAGCGATCCCTGCCGCGACATCACGCGCACGGACGAGTCCGCGAACTCGGCGATGTGGTCGATCTGCTGCTGGGGGTCCATCATCGGTCGCGCATGCTCGCACGACGGGCGGCCCCCGCGCCACCGTCGGGCGATCGAGTCAGAACAACTGGTTCTCGCCGCCGAAGACGTCGCTGACGGAGCGATCGCTGAAGATGCTGCGGATCGAGTCGGTCAGCAGGTCGGCGCAGGAGAGCTGGGTGATGTTGCTCGGCGCGCCAGGGGTCAGCGGGACCGTGTCCGTGACGACGATCTGCTCGAAGCGCGAGGCGGCGATGTTCTCGAAGGCCGGGCCGCTCATCACGGGGTGGGTGGCCGCGGCGTAGACGGCGCGCGCTCCGGCGTCCAGCACGGCCTGCCCGGCGACCCGTAGCGTCGTCGCGGTGTCGATGATGTCGTCGACGATGATCGCGGTCTTGCCCTTGACGTCGCCGATGATGTAGCCGATCTCGGCGACCTGCTGGGCGGGGCGCTCCTTGTCGAGGATCGCGAGGTCGGCGCCGAGCTTGGAGGCGAACTTCTTGTTGAGCTTGACGCGCCCGGCGTCCGGCGCGACGACGACGACATCCGGCAGGTTGAGGTCGATGAAGTGCTGGGTCAGGATGAAGAGCGCCGTCATGTGGTCGACCGGCTTGGAGAAGAAGCCCTGGATCTGGCCGGCGTGCAGGTCCATCGTCAGGACGCGATCGGCGCCCGCGTGCTCGATCGCCCGCGCCACGAGGCGGGCGGAGATCGGCTCGCGCGGTGCCGACTTCTTGTCCTGGCGGCTGTAGCCGAACCACGGCATGACGGCGATGACGCGGTGGGCGCTGGCCCCGACGGCCGCGTCGATCATGATCATGAGCTCCATCAGCGCGTCGTTCGGCGACATCCCGGTGACCGGGTTCGCGCACGTCGGCTGCACGATGAAGACGTCCGCGCCACGGACCGATTCGCCGAACTTGCAGTAGACCTCGCCGTTGGTGAAGGTCTTCAGCGTCAGCGGTCCGGGCTCGATGCCGAGCTTCGAGGCGATCTTCGCGGCGAGCTCGGGGTTGCCGCGCCCGGCGAACAGCATGAGGTTCTTGTCGTAGCCGAGCTCCAGGCGCGTGGCGGGCAACGGCTGCGTCTCGACGGCGCTCATCGAGAGCGGCAGTCTAGTCGTCACTGCGGCGCCTGCGGTCGGCGTAGCCCTCGTGGTTGGTCTGGCGCTCGCGGGCGATCCCGAGCGCGCCGGCCGGCACGTCCTTCGTGATCGCCGAGTTCGCGCCCGTGACGACGTCGTCGCCGAGCGTGACCGGCGCGACGAGCGTCGTGTCGACACCGGTGCTGACGCGGTTGCCGATCGTCGTGCGGTGCTTGTTGACGCCGTCGTAGTTGGCGGTGATCGTCGCGGCGCCGAGGTTCGTCCCCTCGCCGATGTCGGCGTCGCCGACGTAGGACAGGTGCGGGACCTTGCTGTGAGCGCCGACGTCGGAGTTCTTGATCTCCACGAACGTGCCGGCCTTCGAGCGCTCGCGCAACACGGTGCCGGGGCGCAGGTAGGCGAACGGCCCGACGCTCGCGCCCGAGTGCACCTCGGCCGAGACGACGTAGGAATGCGGGATCGTGACGTCGTCGTGCAGCGTCGCGTCGATCAGCGTCGTGAGCGGGCCGATGCGGCAGCCGCGGCCGATCCGCGTCGCGCCGCGGAGAAACGAGCTGGGCTCCACGACGGTGTCCGCTCCGAGCGTCACCCCGGCCTCGATGAGCGTCGAGGCGGGATCGACGATCGTCACCCCCGCGCGGCCATGAGCGGCGTGGATGCGGGCCTGGGCGATCGCCCGCACCTCGGCGAGCTGGACGTGGTCGTTGATGCCGAGGGCCAGGTCCGGGTCGTCGAGCACGTGCGCGGCGACGTCGTGGCCGGCGGAGCGCATCGCGGGCAGCACGTCTGGAAGGTAGAGCTCGCCCTGGGCGTTGTCGGAGGTCAGGGTGGCGAGCGCGGCCTTCAGGGCTCCGCCGTCGAAGGCGAAGATCGCCGAGTTGACCTCGCGGATCGCGAGCTGCTCGGGCGTGGCGTCGCCCTCGGTCTTCGTCTCGACGACCCGCTGCACGCCACCCTGCGCGTCGCGCACGACGCGGCCGTAGCCCGACGGATCGGCGAGGACCATCGTCGCCATCGTCGCGGCGGCGCCCGAGGCGTTGTGCGCCGCGACCAGCGCCGAGATCGCAGCGGCCGTGATCAGGGGAGCGTCGCCGGGAAGCACGACGACCGTCCCGTCCCCGGCGATCTCGCCGGCCGCGGCCTGGACCGCCCCACCGGTGCCGTTGGGCTCGGGCTGCACCACGCTCTCGACGCCGTCGGGCAGGTGGCCGGCGAGCGTGGCCGCCGGCGAGTCGACGACGACGATCCTGTCCGCTCCGGCCTCCCGCGCCGCCGTGACCGGCCACTGCACGAGCGGCCGGCCGCAGAGCGGGTGAAGCATCTTCGGAAGCTTCGAGCGCATGCGGGTGCCCTGACCGGCGGCGAGGACGACGACGGTGAGATCTGGCATTCCCGGATCCTACGGCTAGTCTGTCGACGGGCTGAGAGCCCGATTTACTGGGGAGTGGTGTATTGGCAGCACGTGTGGTTTTGGTCCACAAGGACCGGGTTCAAGTCCTGGCTCCCCAGTCCCGGGCACACGCCGCAGATCGGCTGAGCGGGGCGGTCAGTCGAAGCGAAAGAAGGAGCCGACGGGCTCGAGCGCGTCGGCGTCGATCTTCGGCACGGCGGCGGCGAGGGCGCTGGCAAAGACGTTTCCGCTGTTGCCGATCAGGCGGACGAGCTCGTCGACGGGCGTCGCCTCGGCCTTGACGCCGTTGGCGTAGTCGGTCGCGTAGCCGATCAGCGCATAGGGGATCTCGGCCTCGCCGGCCAGCACCGTCTCCGGCCCCGCGGTCTGGCTGACGACGGTCACGCCGCAGTTGCGCAGCATCCTGATCTCGCTCTTCGTGTTGAAGCGCGGGCCGTCGACGTGGCCGTAGCAGCCGCCGTCGCGAACGTGATGACCGGCCTCGCGGGCGCCGTCGATCAGCGCCTGGCGCAGCGGCTCGGAGAACGGCTGCTCGTAGATCCAATGCCCGCGGCCGCGCTCGCCGGGCTCGGTGAAGAGCGTGCAGATCGACCCGTCCGGCAGGCGATTGGCGATGAAGTGCAGGTCGTCGAAGACGACGAGGCTGCCGAGCGAGAGGTCCCGGTCGAGCGCTCCGCAGACGGTGACCGCCAGGATCGCGCGCGCGCCGCGCTCCTTCAGCGCCGCGATGTTGGCCTGATGGGTGACCTGGCTGGAGAGCAGCTCATGGCCCGGCCGGTGGCGCGAGATGTGCAGCACGTCGACGCCCGCGAGGCGACCGCTCGTGACCGGTGCGGCGCCGTAGCGGGTCTCGACGAGCTCGGGCTCGCCGTCGGCTTCGATGCCGGGCAGCGCGTAGGTGCCCGAGCCGGTGAGGATGCCGATCCGCATTGCGGCGGCATCCTAGTGACACGTCTCCCGGAGGCGCACCCGCAGCGCCGGACCGCTCGCGCGACGAGGCGGGCGATCCGCTACGAGCCGCTCGCCGGGCGCCGCGGCACGCGACCGGCGGCGGTGCCGGGCTCGGTCGCGGGCCCGCTGGGAGCGGTCACGCCGAGCACCCGCATCGCCTTCAGTCCCAGCGAGAGCTTCTCGCGGCCGTCCGTCGAGCCGACGTCGAGCCCCGACAGCTCGCGCACGCGCTCCAGCCGGTAGCGGATCGTGTGGCGGTGCGTGAAGAGCTTCTGGGCCGTGCCGGCGACGTTGCCGTCGTTGTCGAGAAACGCCTCCACCGTGCGCACGAGGTCGGTGTCGTACTGGTCGTCGTAGGCGACCAGCGGCTCGACGGTCTCGGCGTAGAAGCGCTGCAGCTCGGCGGGATCCTCGCTCATCGCCGACAACAGCAGGCGGTAGGCGCCGGTCTGCTCGAAGGCCAGCAGCGGGCGCTCGGGATCGCCTTCGGCGACGTTGACCGCCAGCAGCGCCTCGTTGCCGGCGCGGTGCAGCTCCATCGGGTCCTCTGCGACGCGGCTGCGCCCGAGCGCGAAGGTATGGCCTGGAAGGCTGGCCTGCAGCTCACGCAGGACGCCCTCGGCGGCCCGCCGGGCGACGGCGTCGTCGCCGCCGGGGACGAGCAGCACGACCTCGGCGGCCGCCGACTCGCGTTCGGCCGGCGCGGCGATCGAGCCGGCGACGACCGCGCGGGCGCCGCGCTCAGCGGTCGCAAGCACGCGCGGGCGCCACCCCTCCTCGGTGGTGACGAGCGCGTGGGCGCGGGCGACGAGGACGCTGCCGCCGGCCTGCAGGTCGACGCCGATATCCGCAGCGCGCGCGATCAGCTCCTCGCCGGTGGCGATCTGGCGCGAGAGCACGGCGCGCAGAAAGGCGCTCGAGGCATCCTGCGATGCGCGGACGGGCGCGCGTACGCGCTCGACCTCGGAGGCGACGAGCGTCGTGACGAGCCGCACGAGCGCCGGTCCCGGATGCGCGCGAGCCCGCATTCGCAGCTGGCCGACGGGCGCATCGGCGACCCGCAGGTCGATCGTGTCGACACCGGCGGCGCCATCCAGCAGCGAGCGCTCGTCCGCAGGTGAGCGTGCGGCGACGGCCAGCACGGAGCCCGTGCGGTCGAGCAGGACGAGGCTCGCCTCCAGGACCCGCGCAGCAGCGCGAACGACGTCCGGCAGGCCGGCGCCCGATTCAACCGCCTCGGTGATGGCGTCCAGTGCGCTGAAGTCGAGCCCCGGCGTCCGTTCAGCGGGGCTGGCCATCGTCATAGGCTACGCCGCGATGCTGTCCCAGTAGTACGCGATCGCCGCTCCGCCCAGCGCGCCGACCAGGACGAGCGCCAGCAGGGCGAACAGCGAGAGGAAGCTGGCGGCGACGCGCTCCCACGTCTTGCCGTACGCCGTCCACGCCGGGACGGCGATCAACACGATGAACGCGGTCAGCGCGCAGAGGCCGCAGATCGACGCGATGATGATGGTGATCTCGCTGCTCGTCATGGTCTGGATTGTGCCCTAGATCGAGGACGATCGACGGCCGGTGGCTATGTGGGCCGGCTAAGCCATCGGGCCGGCCGGCCCGGTGAGGATCGGCTCGGGCATTCGGCCCGCGCCGGCAAGCATCTCGTGGGCGGCGAGCGAGCGCTCGCGGTGTGAGGGCTCGCTGAAGAGGGCGAGCACGGTCGGCCCCGAGCCCGACACGAGCGCATGGTCGGCGCCCGCCGCGAGCGCCGCCTCGAGCGCGTCGTCGATCGCCGGGCACAGCGACCGCGCCGCGTCCTGCAGGTCGTTCTGGACGCGCTCGAGCACGGCCGCGGCCGAGAGCGCCGCCTGCATGCGCGTCAGCGCCCGCGCGAGGCCGAGCCTGTCGCGGCCGAGGCCGAGCCGGTCGGCCTCGGCGTACACGTCGCCCGCGCGCAGCTTCGCCTCGACGGGCACGACGACGACGGAGTACTCCAGCCGGTCCTCCAGCGGGCGCAGGCGGGCGCCGATGCCGGTGGCGAGCACGAGCCCGCCGCGGATCTGACTCGGCACGTCCGCGCCGAGGACGCCTGCGATGTCCTCGAGCCAGCGGCGGTCGTCGAGACCCGCGGCCTCCGCCGCGAGGCGCAGCGCCGCGGCGGCATCGGCCGAGCCGCCCGCCATGCCGGCGGCGATCGGCACCCGCTTGACGATCGTCAGGCGCACCGGCGGGCCGTCCCACTTCGTCTGCTCGCGGAACGTCGCGAGCGCCGCAGCAGCGAGGTTGGGGCCTTCGACGCCGGCACAGACGACCTCGTCGGCGCCGAGCCCCTGCGGGCCCACGACGAGCTCGACGTCGTCGCAGAGCGAGAGCGAGTCCATCAGCGTCACGACCTCGTGACGCCCGTCGGGCCGCAGCGGCCCGACGAACAGGCAGAGGTTGATCTTCGCCCGCGCCTGGGTCGTGAAGGTCTTCATCCGCTCAGCTTCGCATGCAGCAGCGCAAAGTCCTGCGGGGAGAGGCGCTCCGCGCGGACGTCGGGCGGGTGGCCGAGCTCGGCGAGCACGCCGCGCGCGCGGTCGCGCACGCCGGGCGGCGCACCGGGAGCGAGCGCGAGCGAGCCGGCGAGCGCCTTGCGTCGGTGCGCGAACGCCGCGCCGACGAGCTCGCGCAGCGCCGGTGCGGCCGCGGGGCCCGTGCGTCGCAGGCCGACGAGGACCGAGTCGACGTTGGGCACGGGAGCGAACACGTTGCGCGAGACGGCGCGCAGCACCTGCACGTCGCAGGCGAGCTGCGCGAGCACCGACGGCAGGCCGTAGGCGCCGCTGCCCGGCGCCGCGGCGAAGCGCTCGCCGACCTCCTTCTGGACCATCCCGACCCAGCGGCGAACGCCGTCGAGGTCCTCGATCGTGCGCAGGATCGCTCCGGCCGCGATCCCGTAGGGGAGGTTGGCGACGACCTTCGTCGGTGCGGGTTGCAGGGCGCGCAGGTCCAGGCGCATCGCGTCTGCGAAGTGCAGCGTGACGTTGTCGAAGGGATCGACGGCATCGTGCAGCGCCACCTCCAGGACGCGGTCGAGCTCGACGACGTGGACGTGCGCGACGCGCGCGGCGAGGTGCTCGGACAGCACGCCGAGGCCGCCGCCGATCTCCAGGACGACGTCGGCGGGGCCCAGCTCGGCCGCGCGCTCGATGACGCCGAGCATGTTCGAGTCGATGAGGAAGTTCTGCCCGAGCTCGCGCTTGGGCCGGATGCCGAACTCGCGCATGCGGCGCAGGCTCGGCTGACTGCGCTGCGAGGGCCCGTCGTCGCTCACCATCCGAACAGGGTCGCGGCGTTGCGCTCGACGAGCGCCTCGAGCTGCTCGTAGTCCATGCCTCGCCGCTGCGCCACGAAGCGCGCGGTGTGCACGACGTGGGCGGGCGCGTTTGCCTGCTTGCGCACGGGCTGCGGGCTGAGGTAGGGCGCATCGGTCTCGACGAGCAGGCGCTCGCCCGGAACGCGCTCGGCCGCCTCGGCGAGGTCCGCCGCCGACGGGTAGGTGACGTTGCCGGCGAAGGAGATCCACCAGCCCTGCTCGAGGCACTCCTCGAGGCGGCCGGCCATCGTGAAGCAGTGCAGGATCACCTCGACGCCGGCCGCGTGCTGGCGCAGCGTGTCGATCGTGTCGTCCTCGGCCGCGCGCGTGTGGATGACCAGCGGCTTGGCGGTCGCCCGCGCGAGCTCGATCTGGCCGAGAAACGCGCGCAGCTGATCCTCGTGCGGCGCGTGGTCGCGAAAGTAGTCCAGCCCGGCCTCGCCGATCGCGACGCAGCGCGGGTGCTGCGCGAGCTCGCCCAGCTCGGCGAGGTCGTCGTCGCCGAAGCCCGTGGCCTCGTTGGGATGGCGCCCGATCGCTGCGTAGACCTGCGCGAAGCGCTCGGCCGCGCCCAGCGCCTGGCGGCAGGTCGCGGACGTCGTCCCGACGGTCAGCATCCGTGTGACGCCTGCGGCCACCGCCGCCGCGACGAGCTCGCCGTCGTCGGGCTCGCAGACGTGCAGGTGCGTGTGGCTGTCGATCATCCCCGCTCGGGCTTGGGGAACAGCGGCGCCAGCTTGGCGATCGCGCCCAGGCGACCGGACTGCATGCGCGCACCCTCGAGCGCGAGCTGCGGGGCGTGCAGCGCGGCGAGCAGCTTCTCGGAGCTTGCGGGGATCCAGGGGTGTAGCACGACGGCGATCACGCGCAGCCCCTCCGCCAGCGAGGCGAGCACCCGATCGAGCTCGGCGGCCCGCGCCTCGTCCTTGGCCAGCACCCACGGCGCCTGCTCCTCGACGTAGCGGTTCAACCGGCGCACCCGCTGCCAGATCGCGTCCAGCGCCCCTGTGAGGTCGGCGCGGTCCAGCAGCGCCGCGATCTCGGGGACGATCGCGTCGATCTCGGCCGCAAGCCCGCGATCGGGATCGACCGCGGGAACCGAGCCGCCCCGGTAGCGGTGGATCATCGCGACCGTGCGGCTGGCGAGGTTGCCGAGGGTGTTTGCCAGCTCCGACTCGTAGATCACGTCGAAGCGCTCCGTCGAGACCTCGCCGTCCTGGCCGAAGCTCACGTCGCGCATGCAGTAGTAGCGCAGCGCGTCGGTGCCGAACTCGTCGATGATCTTGAAGGGATCGAGCACGTTGCCCATCGACTTGCTCATCTTGAGCAGCTCGGGCTCCTGCTCCCCGCCGGCCACCTTCGGCGCGGCCATCAGCAGGAAGCCGTGGACGAAGACGTGCTTCGGCAGCGGCAGGCCCGCCGCGAACAGCATCGCCGGCCAGAAGACCGTGTGGAACTTCAGGATGTCCTTGCCGATGACGTGGAACTGCGCCGGCCAGAAGCGATCGGTGAGGTCCTCGCCGGGCGAGGCGTAGGAGAGCGCCGTGTAGTAGTTGAGCAGCGCCTCGAACCACACGTAGAAGACGTGGTCGGGATCCCACGGCACCGGCACCCCCCACGTGAACGTCGAGCGGCTGAGCGAGACGTCCTGCAGGCCCGACTCGATGAAGCTCCGCGCCTCGTTGTAGCGGTGACGCGGCATGACGAAGTCCGGCTGTTCGTCGAGCAGGCGGATGAGGTCGTCCTGGAAGGCCGACAGGCGAAAGAAGTAGTTGTCCTCCTTCTCACGGGTCAACGGCGTGCGGTGGATCGGGCAGCGGTTGTCCTCGCCGGCCTCGGCGTCGGTCTTGAAGTCCGCGCAGCGCGGGCAGTACCAGCCCTCGTAGACCCCCTCGTAGACGTGCCCGTTCTCGCGGATGCGGGCCAGGACCTCCTGCGCCCTGGCCTTGTGCTCGGGGTCGGTCGTGCGGATGAAGAAGTCGTTGGAGACGTTCAGCCGGGGCATCAGGTCCTGGAAGCGCGGCGCGTTGCGATCGACGAGCTCCTGCGGGGTCACGCCCTCGCGCTCGGCCGCCAGCGCCACCGGCTCGCCGTGCTCATCGGTGCCGGTGAGAAAGAACACGTCCTCCCCGCGCTGTCGCATGTGGCGCGCCATGACGTCCGCGGCGATCGTCGAGTACGCATGGCCGAGATGCGGCGCCGCGTTGACGTAGTAGATCGGCGTCGTGACGTAGAAGCTCATCGGACTCAGGCAGGGTAGTGATGCGTTTCGCCGCTCAGACGTTCGCAGCACGCAGCAGCTCGTCGACGTCGAGCTCGGGCAGGCCGGCCGGCGCGGGAGCGATCCGTGCGCCGGCGCGAACGTCGATCACCGCGGTGTAGCTCCCTCCGCGGGGCGCCCGGTGCACGATGATCCGGCGCCCTTCGACGTCCACGACCCAGTACTCGCCGACCGCGGCCCGCGCGTAGAGCGCCGGCTTGCGCTGCAGATCGCGCTTCAGCGACGAGACGGCCACCTCGACGACGAGCGCGGCGGTGGCCGGGTGGTAGGGCCGTGGCGCGGCGCGCGGGATGACCGCCAGGTCCGGCTCGGGCTCGGAGCCCTCGAGCGTCAGCGAGCCCGCGATGCGAACCTCGAAGCGTTCCTGATCGACGCCGAACATGAGCCATTGCGCCAGCCACGCCACGGCGTTCTCGTGCTCGCGCGTCCGCGGGATCATGCGCAGCAGCAGCCCGTCGATGAGCTCGATGCGCGGGAAGTCCTCGAAGGCGCCGGCCTCGATGAGCCGGTGGTACTCGTCGGTCGATAGCCGGTGCAGCTCGTCGGCGTCGACCGTGGACATGGAGGCGATGATAGGGGCGTCGGGGGCTCGCGCACGGGCCGGGCTCATGCCGTCTGGGCCACGACGGCGGTCGCGCGCCGGCGGCGGCGCAGCCGCACGAATCCTCCGAGCGGCAGCCCGAGCAAGACGCACGCGAGGCCGAGCCAGACCGGCCATGGGAGCTTGGGCGCCGCGACCGGGGCCGGTGACGAGGCCGGAGCCGGTGCGGCGCGCGGCAGCGGCGCGGGCACCTGTCCCGGCGGCGCACGATACGGCGTGGGAAGTGGTCGCGGCGGCGCTCGCAGCGGCACGGGCGCGGGCCCGAGCGGTGGGCGCCGCGAGCCCGGCACGGGCGCTGGCGCCGGTGGAAGAAGGGGCGCGCCATCGATGAGCGCAAGCGGATCGACGTAGTCGCCCGTCGCCGCCACGCGGACGCCGAGATGCACGTGTGGCCGCGAGGCCCACGGGCGCCCGGAGCGCCCCACGGCTCCCAGCCGGGCACCACCGACGACCGCGCGCCCGCGAGGACCGGCGGCACTGGCCAGGTGCTGATAGGTGGCGATCAGCGGGCCGCAGCGAACGCTGACCGTGAGCCCGCCGCCGGGCAGCCGTCCGAGGAAGCTCACCCGCCCTGCGCAGGCCGAGCGAACCGCGCTTCCAAGCGGCGCGGCGAGGTCGACCCCGCGATGGCGACCGCGCGCGTACGGGTCGCCTCCGCGCGTGAAGTCGCGCAGCAGCTCACCGTCGACCGGCCGCTGCCACGAGCCGGCGTGCGCCGGCGGCGCGGCCAGCACGAACAGCAGCAGGCAGAGCGCGATCGGGGCCACGCAGCGACCCTACGTGCGGGCTGACGCCGTCAGCCGACGTGCGCGTCGACCGTTACAGCGATCTGCGTCATCCGGCGCGATCGGTGCCTCGCCCGCAACAGTTGCCGGGCCGGCGCGGAGCCAGAGCTCAGCGCTCCTGAACGATCTCCTCGTACGGCTTGCGGTCCGCGCGCGCGATCCATTCCTCCGCCGACAGCCGCTCCGCGTCGCGCGGGGTCGCCGGGTAGCCGAAGGTCAGGACGGTGGCGACCTGCTCGGTGTCGTCATGGCCGATCGCCGCCTGCAGCGCCGCCGCGTCCGCGATGCCGTTCGGGCACGACCCGATCGCATCGCTCGAAGCGGCGAGCATCATGTTCTGCGCGGCACGGCCGGCGTCAAAGGCCGTCGGGCCTTTGCCGCCGACGACGATCGCCACGACGAGCGCGGCACCGCGCACGTTCTCCGGCGCGTACACGCTGTCGGCCGCCTGCTGCACGGCCGCGGGCGTGCGCAGCACCACGAATCGCCGCGCCTGGCGGTTCTTCGAGCTGCCCGCGACGCGGCCCGCTTCGAGGATCCGCCGCTCGGCGTCCTGCTCGATCGGCCTCGGGTCGTACGCGCGAACCTCGCGCTTGCTCACGACGGCCAGGTAGGCGTCCATGCGCAGGAGACTACGCCTGCCACGCAACCGGGCTCAAAGCCGGCCGACGAACAGCACGCGAGCCGTGCGATCCTCGCCGGTCTGCTCGGGGACCGCGCGCGGATCGAAGCCCGCCTCGGCAGCAGCGCCAGCCAGTCGTCGCGGCGAAACAGCCTGGTGCGATGGGTCTCGTGGACCACGCGCACCGCCCCGTCGGCGTCGCGCAGCAGCTCGCCGTAGAAGCGATGCTCCGGGCGCTCACGCCCGCGGCAGCTTGTCCATGCGCTTGATCCACGAGCGCAGGCGCATGTGGTCGTCGTCGAGCTGCTGGTACTCGTCGAGCACCTCGTGGAAGGACTCCGTGTCGGCGGGGTCGCGCCCCAGCGCGTACTTCACGAACGGGAACACCGCCAGGTCGGCCGCCGAGAGCTCCTTGCCCATCAGGAACTTGCGCCCGCCGAGCAGCGACTCGAAGCCCTCCAGCGCCGCCGCCATCTCGCGACCCAGCCCGATGATCACCATGTAGTCCGGGCTGTCGGCCGCGAGCTCGGCCTCGATCCGGTTGGGCGCGAGCTTCCAGACGCGATTGAACCAGTCGATGAAGAACATCATCTCGGCATAGCGCGCGTCGTCGTCGGGAAACAGCGGCGGCGACGGGACGAGGTCGTCGAGGTAGGTGACGATCCGCATCGAGTCGACCACGATCGTGTCGCCGTCGACGAGCACCGGCACGAGCGGCTGGCCGCTGACGCGCAGCACCTCGCTGCGGTCGGCCGGGTCGATGTGGCGCGAGTCGACCTCGATGGCCTTGTGCGCGAGCGCCAGGGCCACCCGCTCGACGTTGGTCGAGAACCTCGTGCGGTAGAGGCGCATCATGGCGGGGACGGTAGCGAGCCGTCCGGATCGGCCGTCAGCGCGCGGTACAGCGCGTTGGCCTTCACGCCGGTGAGCGACGCGACGACCGAGCTCGCCGGACGCGGCTTGGCTCCCGCCTCGACGAGCCTTCGCAGCGCCGCCAGCGCGGGCTCGAGCTCGGGCTCGAGCGCGGGCGCCCCGCCGAGCACGAGCACGACCTCGCCGCGTGGCGGCTGATCTGCGTAGCGCAGCGCCAGCTCGGCGGCGCTGCCCCGCACGATCTCCTCGTGCATCTTCGTCAGCTCGCGGCAGACGACGACGGGCCGCTGCGGGTCGATCTCGGCGAGCGCGCCGAGCGAGGCGCCGACGCGGTTGGGCGACTCGAACGCGACGATCGTCTCGGGGGCGCGCACGAGCGTCGCGAGCTCGCCGCGCTTGCGCGGCAGGTAGCCGACGAAGCGCCATGTGTCGGCCGGCAGCCCGCTCACGACGAGCGCCGACACCGCGGCGCTGGGTCCGGGCAGGACCTCGACCGCGAGGCCCGCGGCGACGCACGCGCGCACGAGCACGAAGCCGGGATCGGATACCAGCGGCGTTCCGGCGTCGGAGACGAGCGCGACGACGTCGCCCTTGTCCATCCGCTGCACGAGTTGCGTGGCCCGCGCGCGCTCGTTGTGCTCGTGGTAGCTGACGAGCGTCGCCGACACGCCGTAGCGCTCGAGCAGCACGCGCGTGCGGCGCGTGTCCTCGCAGGCGATGACCGTGGCGTCGCGCAGCGCGCTGAGGACGCGCAGCGTGACGTCCTCGAGGTTGCCGATCGGCGTCGGGCAGACGACGAGCCGTCCCCTCACGCCGGCGCTCCGATGCCGTCGAGCGCCAGCGCCGCGGCGCCGAGCATGCCCGACTCCGCGCCGAAGCGCGCGGGCAGGATCTGCACGTGCTCCTTGGATGGCGACAGCGCGCGCTCGGCGACGACGGCGCGCGCGGGTTCGAGCAGCAGCTCGCCGGCGGCGATGACCCCGCCGCCGATCACGACGACGTCGGGGTTGAGCATGTTCACGAGGTTCGCGATGCCGACGCCGAGCCACGACCCGATCAGCGCGAGCGCGGCGATCGCGGCGCCGTCGCCGTCGTGGGCGAGCTCCGTCACGAGCGGACCGCTGATCTCGCGGCCCTTGGCGAGCGCCCGCCCGAGCCCCGAGTCGGGGCGCTCCCCGGCGATCCGCCTGGCCTCGCGCACGAGCGCCGTGCCCGAGCACATCGCCTCCAGGCAGCCGCGGTTGGGGCAGTTGCCCTGACAGCGCGGCCCGTCGGCCTGCACGACCATGTGCCCGAGCTCGGCGCCGGCGCCCTGGCTGCCGCGCTGCAGCGCGCCGCCGACGACGAGGCCCCCGCCGATCCCGGTGCCGAGCGTCAGCAGCGCCGCGTCACGCGCTCCGGCCGCCGCGCCGAAGCGCCACTCGGCGAGCATCGCGGCGTTGGCGTCGTTGTCGACGAACACCGGCAGGCCGATGCGCTCGGCCATGATGTCGCGAAACGGCAGGTCGGCGATCGGGAGGTTGACGGCCATGACGGCGATGCCCCGCTCGCGGTCGATCAGGCACGGGATCCCGATGCCGACCGCATCGACCGTCCCGGAGGCGCCCTCGATCGCATCGCGGATCTCGTGCACGGCCGCGAGGACCGCGTCGAGAACGTCCCCGTGACCCGCTCCGCGCGCCGGGCGGGTCGCACGATGATGGACGTTCAGTGCCGGGTCGACCGCGCCGGCCAAGATCTTCGTGCCACCGAGGTCGACCCCGATCACGCAGCCGGTCGACACGATCGGCCACCATACAGGGCTGCATGCCGCCACCATCGGACCCCGAGGGCCACGAGGGCAGGCCGGAATACCGCGTCTACCGCTCGCGCAAGGCCTGGCTTCCGCGGCGCGAGGGCGGCGATCGCGACGCGCTCGGGAGCCTGCGCGACGCCGGGCCCTCGCGCGGACCCGCCGGACCGCGGCGCGGGTGGTCGCGCGGGCGGATCGCCCGCTGGGTGCTCGGCGCGCTCGCGTGCTGGGTCCTGTTGTCGACCGTCGTGTTCCTGATCAGCGCGCAGATCCAGCAGGGCTCGATCGGCGACGAGACCAACGAGGTGCTGGGCGGCGCCGGCTACCCGCTGGGCTCGGCGAACACCGTGCTCGTGCTCGGCTCCGACCAGCGCGTGAAGGGCACGCGCGAGCCCGGCGCACAGACGTCCAAGGGCCGCTCGGACTCGATCATGCTCATGCGCATCGGCGGCGGATCCAACAGCCGGCTGTCGATCGCGCGCGACACCGTCGTCGACATCCCCGGGCGCGGCCGCGACAAGATCAACGCGGCGTTCTCCTTTGGCGGCCCGGCGCTCGCGATCAGGACGGTCGAGGCGTACACGGGGATCGACGTCAACCACGTGATCATCGTGAGCTTCGAGGACTTCCCGTCGCTGATCGACGCGATGGGCGGCATCACCTACCGCGGCGGCTGCGTCGTCTCGCGCATCAACGGCGGCTTCTCGAACGGCGGCTACACGCTGCGCCTGCGCGCCGGCAGGACCCACATCGACGGCCGGCAGGCGCTCGCCCTCGCGCGCACGCGCACGAACGAGTGCGCCCGCAGCGAGAACGACCTCACGCGAGCGCGCCGTCAGCAGAAGGTCGTCAGCGCGATGAAGAGCCGGCTGCTGTCGCCGGTCGCGTTCCTGCGCCTGCCGCTGATCGGCGGGGCGGCGCCGAAGTCGCTGCGCTCGGACATGAGCGGGCCGACCCTGCTCGGGCTGTTCGCCGCTCTGTCGCTGTCGGGCAGCCCGCAGACGCAGGTGCTCGGCACGGAGTCGGGCAGGGTGCCCGAGGACGTCAAGCAGCGGGCGCTGCGGCGCTTCGGAGCGGGCTGAGGCCCCGCGGTTCAGTCGCCCTTCTTCGAGGAGCCGCCGTCCTTGGACGAGGACTTCGCGGCGGGCTCGGCCTTCGAGACGGACTCCGACGACGACGACGACGAATCGCTCGACGAGTCGCCCCCGGCCTTCGCGTCGCCGGACTTCGAGTCGCCCGACTTCGCGTCGGACGAGGCCTTGTCGGCGGCCTTCTTGCCCTCCTCGGACTTCGCGTTCTCACGCTGGCGCTTCTTCGTCCCGTAGTCGGTGTTGTAGAAGCCCTTGCCCTTGAAGTGGACCGCGATCGGGTGGAACACGCGCTCCAGCGGAACCCCGGTGTCGGGGTCCTCGGCGAGCGGCGGATCGGTCATCTTCTGCATGACCTCGAGGATCGTGCCGTCGGGTCGTCTGTATTCGTAGAAGGGCACTCGCGACGCATTATCTAGCATGGCCCGCCATGCCCGACCTCGCCACCATGGACAAGATCGTCGCCCTCTGCAAGCGACGGGGCTTCGTCTTCGCCTCGTCGGAGATCTACGGGGGCCTCGGCTCGACGTATGACTACGGCCACTACGGCGTGCTGCTGAAGACGAACGTCAAGAACGAGTGGTGGCGGGCGATGCTGCAGGAGCGCGATGACATCGTGGCGCTGGATTCGGCGATCCTCCAGCATCCGAGGACGTGGGAGGCCAGCGGGCACCTCGCGGGCTTCACGGATCCGATGGCCGACTGCCGCGCCTGCGGCCAGCGCTTTCGCGCCGACCATCTCTCCGACCTGGCGTGCCCGCAGAAGCCGTCCAGGCACCCGGGCGAGGCGACGCAGTGCGATCTCACCGAGGCGCGCGACTTCAACCTCATGTTCGAGACGACGATGGGTCCGGTGAAGGACTCCGGCGCGACGGTCTACCTGCGCCCCGAGACCGCCCAGGGCATCTTCGTGAACTTCAAGAACGTCCTGCAGTTCTCGCGACGCAAGCCTCCGTTTGGAATCGCGCAGGTCGGCAAGTCCTTTCGCAACGAGATCACGCCGGGCAACTTCATCTTCCGCACGCGCGAGTTCGAGCAGATGGAGATGGAGTTCTTCGTGCCCCCGGCGGAAACGAAGCAGTGGTACGAGCTCTGGAAGCAGACGCGCTTCGATTGGTACACCGCGCTGGGATTGCGCGCCGACCACCTGCGCCTGCGCGAGCACGAGCGCGATGAGCTCGCGCACTACTCGAGCGCCACCGCCGACGTCGAGTACCTGTTTCCGATCGGCTGGTCAGAGCTCGAGGGGATCGCCGACCGCGGCGACTTCGACCTCACCGCGCACGCCACGCACTCCGGCGAGAAGCTCGAGTACTTCGACCAGGCGAGCGGTGAGCGCTATGTCCCGCACGTCATCGAGCCCGCCGCCGGGGCCGACCGCGCAACGCTCGCGTTCCTCGTCGATGCCTACGACGAGGAGGAGGTCGCGGGCGAGCAGCGCACGGTGCTCAAGCTGCACCCGCGCCTGGCGCCGGTGAAGGTCGCCGTGCTGCCGCTCGTGCGCAAGGACGGACAGCCCGAGCTCGCCCGCGAGATCGTCGCCGCGCTGCGCGGGCGGATGCAGACCGAGTACGACGAGGGCGGCTCGATCGGCAAGCGCTATCGCCGCCAGGACGAGATCGGCACGCCGTTCTGCGTGACGGTCGACCACCAGACGCTCGACGACCGCACCGTGACCGTGCGCGACCGCGACTCGCTCGCGCAGGAGCGTGTGGCGATCGACGGGCTCAGCGACCTGCTGGCGGCGCGTCTCGCGGCGCCATGGCAGTCGCCGAAGCTCGGATCAGCAGCGCCGACGGGGTAGGGTCCGCGGCGATGCTGCGCGACGGCCCAATCCCCCGCTTCCTGCACGGCGTGATCGAGTACCTGGCGGGCGTGCTGCTGATCGCGGCTCCGTTCCTGTTCGGCTTCGAGGACGGTGCGGCGACCGCCGTGTCGATCGTCGCCGGGGTCATGGTGCTCGTGATCGCAGCGAGCACCGAGGGCCCGAGCTCGCTCGTCGACTCGATCCCGGTCTCCGTGCACGTGCTGCTCGACTACGCCCTCGTCGCGGTGCTCGTGGCCTCGCCGTTTCTCTTCGGCTTCACCGACGAGAGCGCCCCGACGGCGTTCTTCATCGTGCTCGGCGTCGCGCACCTGCTGATCACGATCGGCACCCGCTTCCGCACGGCAAAGGTGCGCTGAGGGGGCGAACGCCGGGTCTGTGGCGGCTATGGGCTGTATGCCCCTATTCGACACGCAACGACGAAGGGCGCCCTTGCGGGCGCCCTTCGGGGTTCAGCGCTGGTCAGGCCGCTTCAGCCGCTCGCGCCCTCGGGCGGGGAGGCGGGCGTCGTGTTGGAGCTGTAGTCGAACTCCTCCTCGGCGCCGAACAGCGCGTCGAGGACCTTGTTGCGCAGCCCCTCGCTGGCGGCCATCGCGACGGCGCCGCCGATGATCGTCAGCAACAGCAGCTTGCCGATCCCGCCCTTCTTGCGGCTCTTCGGCTGCGACCGCTTGGGCGCATCCTTCAGCGCCGCCGACGCGTCGCGCAGCGCGTCCGACGTGCGCTTGAGCTCCTTGTGCAGCTTCTTGTCGTCCAGCAGCGCCTTGGCCGGCGCCTTGCCGTTGCTGAGGCGCGAATACGCGTTGCGCGCGGCCTCGGCCGCGACGATCATGTTGTCGCGCAGCTCCTGGTCCTGGATGACGCGCTGCAAGTATGGGTTGCGGCCTGCCTCGCGGGCCGCCGTCGCTGCGGCCTCGGCCTTGTCCTTCGCTGCCATGCTTTTCACCTCTGGTCGCTTGCGGGTCGCTCTCCGCGAGCATATACCCGGTCTTCGCTGCGCCCAGCCTGCCGTCGGCGGCGGGCAGAGGGTGGCGGCGTCTGCTCGACGGGTTCGAGCGCAAGCTCGAGCACCTCGCCGATCTGCTCGACGAAGCGGAAGTGCAACTTGGAGCGCAGGTGCTCGGGGATCTCGTCCGTGTCGGGCTCGTTGAGCAGCGGCGCGATGATCGTCGAGATGCCGCAGCGCTGGGCGGCGAGCGCCTTGTCCTTCAGCCCGCCGATCGGCAGCACCTGGCCGGTGAGCGTCATCTCGCCCGTCATCGCGACGTCGTCGCGAATGTGACGTCCCGTCATCAGCGACACCAAAGCGGTCGCCATCGTGATGCCGGCGCTCGGCCCGTCCTTCGGGGTCGCGCCGGCCGGCACGTGGATGTGCACGTCGTGGTGCTTGAACCAGTCCGTCGGCAGCTCGGGGGCGACCTCGGCGAGATGGCCTCGCACAAAGGACATCGCCGCCTGCGCGGACTCCTTCATGACGTCGCCGAGCTGACCTGTGATCTGCAGCTCGCCGTCGCCGTCCATCGCCGTCGCCTCGACGAACAGCACGTCGCCGCCGACCGGCGTCCACGCCAGGCCCGTCGCGACGCCGGGCACGCGCGTGCGGCGCTTGGCCTCGGAGTGATAGCGCTGGCGCCCGAGCAGCTCGCGCGCCTTGGCCTCGCCGATCGAGCCCTTCGCCGGCTGCTCCTCGGCGACGCCGCGCGCGACCTTGCGCGCGACCGCGCCGATCTGGCGCTCGAGCTCGCGCACCCCCGCCTCACGCGTGTAGTCGGAGATCAGAACGCGCAGCGCGGCGTCGGTGATGCGCAGCTGCGAGCGCCGCAGGCCGTTGCGCTCGGCCTGGCGCGGCACGAGGTAGCGCTTGGCGATCTGCAGCTTCTCGTCGGCGGTGTAGCCGGCGATCTCGATCATCTCCATGCG
>Ga0208736_1000161_pt1 | contig 19645 bp, 16 predicted proteins | sample AntDryMetagUQ255_FD_188090 | JGI IMG/M metagenome (GOLD analysis project Ga0208736, IMG submission 188090) | Polar desert microbial communities from Antarctic Dry Valleys - UQ255 (SPAdes) | ecosystem: Environmental > Terrestrial > Soil > Desert | place: Antarctic Dry Valleys | collected 2008-12-31 | reverse complement strand
CGCGACCTCGCCGAGCTCGGCCGCGAGCTGCAGCGCGTCGGCGGGACGGTCAGGCTCGAGCGCGGCGTCCCGCTGCTGGGCATCGAGCCCGGCGAACACAACATCCAGCGGCTCGTCTACTGGACGCTGCTGAAGTGCTTCTGGAACGACGACTTCTCGCCGAACCTCAACGCGCTGGTCAACTACGACTGGTACGCCTCGCGCCACACGCCCGACGAGGTGCAGGAATGGTGCGCGACGGCCGGCCTCGAGATCGACCGCCTCGACGTCAGCGACGCCGCGATCAGCGTGCTGGCGCGGCGGCCGGGCCCGGCGGCTGCTGCGGCGTGACGCGCGACCGATCGGCCGGCACGAAGCGCGCGCGGTAGCCGTTCATGAACTTGATGAGCGCGATCTCCGGGGCAGAGCGCCGCTTGCCGTAGCGCTTCGTCGAGATGTCGAACACGGTCACGCGGCCGCCGGCCTCGCCGCCGCCATCGAGCTCGCCGGCGTAGACGACGCCGGGCGCATCCGGCAGCCCCGAGACGTCGAGCCGGTCCTGCACGACGACGAAGAACGGGTCGCTCTCCGGCGAGCTGACGAGGTAGCCGCCGTCGATCTCGCCGGCCTCGCCGGCGTGACGCTCGGCGACGAACTCGTCGACGAAGCCGCGCATCATCGTCACCTTTTCGTCGAGCGACACATCGCGAAACGGCCGGATGCGCTCCGTGAGATCCTTCGCGGGAACGCCGCCGACGGCGTGCCCCGGCGGCACGTCGGAGGTGACCACCGACGACGTGAGGACCACGCTGCGGGGGCCGACGGTGACGCCGGGCCCGATGACGTTGTAGCTGCCCACGAGCCAGACGTTGTCCTCGATGACCGTGGCGCCGGTGCTCCAGATCTCGCAGCCCTCCAGCAGCTCACCGTTGTAGGCGTGCGTGTAGATGCTCGAGTAGGCGCCGATGCCGACGTTGTTGCCGATGGTCAGCTCCTCGGTGCTGTTGAGCAGGCAGTTCTGGCCGACCCACGTGTTGTGGCCGACAACGCAGAAGCGGTAGCCGTTGAGCAGCAGGTGGTTGTGGATGGCGACGTAGTCGCCGGCGACGAACTCTGGGACGAGGATCGCGCTGGACGGGCCGAGGAAGAACTCGTCGCCGACCTCGATGTTCTGGGCCGGTCCCCCGAGGCCCCGCAATGTGCAGCCGTCGCCGATCCTGGCGCGGTGACCGAGCGCCACGGTGTCGGCCTCGATCGTGACGTTCTCGCCGATGCACGCGCCGGGTCCGAGCGTGAGCTTGCGCGCGCGGATGACCGCGCCCGCCCCGATGCTCGCGCTGGCGTCGATGTCGCTGCTGTCGGCTTGGATGACCGGGTCCATGGCGGTTATCCTGGCAGCCCGGTGGCCCGGCACGCGATCACGATCGTCCGGCGCGGGGCTGCGTGAGCCGCCTGCCGCGCCCGCTGATCGCCGGGGCCAGGCTCGCCATCGCGGCGCTGGTGTTCCTGCCGCTGGTTGCGACGGCGCTGCTCGCCCGGATCGACTCCATCCGGCGGCGCCGGCGCCGGTTGCGCCCGCGCGTCGTCTGGGGTCCCGAGCCGCTCATCAACGTCAAGTACTGGTCGGCCGCGGTGCAGAGCGTCGGACTGCGGAGCACGACGGTCGTGCGCGACGCGTACGTCATCAACACCCGCGCCGACTTCGATCGCCTGATCGCCGACTTCGGACCCGCGACAAAGCTGTTCGATTCCTTGCGCGAGCCGCTCGCGTTCGGCTGGACGCTGCGCCACGCCGACGTCTTCGTCACGTCGTTCAGCGGCGGCTTTCTCTCCGCGACGGCGCTACGCCACGTCGAGGGCCGGCTGCTGCGGCTCGCCGGCAAGCGGCTGGTCGTGTTCCCATACGGGTCGGACGTCGCGGTGGCCGGCACCCTGGGCCCGGTCGAGGCGGCGATGGCCGCCGACTACCCGCAGCTCATCGCTGCCGCCGACGAGATCCGCGCCCGCGTCGACTGGTTCTGCGCCAATGCCGACGTCGCCGTCCGCACGCTGCAGCCCGGCTACGTCCCGCGCCACGACGTGCTCTGGCCGAGCGTCCTGGCGATCGACACGGAGCGCTTCGCACCAGGCGGGCCGCGGGCGACCGGGAACGGGCGCGACGGCGAGGTCGTCGTCGTGCACGCTCCCAACCACCGCGCGCTGAAGAGCACCGCCGATGTCGTCGCCGCCGTCGAAGCGCTGCGGACCGAGGGTCTCGCCGTTCGCCTCGAGCTGCTCGAGCGGCGCCCCAACGACGAGGTCCGGGCGGCGCTGCAGAGCGGCGACGTGCTGGTCGATCAGCTGCTCTGCGGCTTCGGCATGCTCGCGGTCGAGGGGATGTCCTGCGCCATCCCCGTGATCTCATGCGTCAGCTGGATGGGACCGCTGATGCTCGAGCACCCGTCGATCGCGCAATCGCCGATCGTCGACGCCGGTCCCGCGACCGTGACCGACCGCCTGCGCGAGCTCGTGACCGACCCGCAACGGCGCCTCGAGCTCGGCCGCGCGGGGCGCGCGCACGCCGTGCGCTGGAACTCCTACGAGGCGATCGGCCGGCGCTGGGCCGCGATCGTCGAAGCCGCGTGGGACCGCCGCCCCCTGCCGCAGGACGATGAATCGTCGGCGTGACGCCGGTTCACGCGGCGTCCCTGCCGCCCGCGCGGACCCAGTCGAGGAGGGGCTGTTCGGCCGTCCATCCGAACGCCGCGCGCGCGGCGCCGCTGTCGAGGCACTGCGACGGGTTCGTGCCTCCGCCGGCCGGCGGCGGCGTTCGGCCGGCCGCCTCGTAGGCCGCGGCGAAGAGCTCGCCGAGCGCCACGCCCGCCCCCGACCCGGCGTTGAAGACGCCGGCGACCGGCTGCAGCGCAGCGCGCGCGACGAGCCGCGCGAGGTCATCGACGTGCAGGTAGTCGCGGCGCGTCGCGGGATCGATCGTCAGCATCGGCGAATCGCCTGCGCGCAGGCGGCGGGTGAGCGTGTGCGGCAGGGTGTCGTGCGCCGACGCGAGCCCGAAGAGCTGCGTGGCGCGGATCACCGTGAGTGGCACCCCGGCCGCGGCGCAGCCGAGCTGCACGAGCCGCTCGCCCGCGTGCTTGGAGACGCCGTACGCGGTATCCGGCGCGAGCGGGTGCTCCTCGCTGATCGGGTTCGCGCGGGTGGGGCCGTAGACGGAGACCGAGCTGAGGTGCACGACGTGCTCGAGCCTGCCCGCGAGCGCGCTGACGATCAGGGCCGGCGCCTGGACGTTGCTGCGCACGAGCGCCGCTCGCGTCGCCGGATCGCCGGCGGTGGAGACGACGCCCGCGACGTTGACCGCGACCACCCGCGACGGCAGCAACGCGGCGAGCCGCTGCAGATCCTCCGGCTCCGCGGCGTCGTAGCCGGGATGCAGGTGCCGGTCGACCGCGATCGTCTCGCGGTCGGAGGGCAGCATCGCCCGCAGGCGCCGGCCGATGCCGCCGGCCGCTCCGAACACGACGATCGCGGGTGTCACAGCCGTGCGGCCCGGATCGCCGCCAGCGGATCGCCGATGCGGTCGCGGCCGAGCAGCGCCTTCGCGCGCGTGGTGTCGTAGCGCCGCGCGATGCGCTCCTCTGGCCGATCGGCCTCCCGCCGTTCGCTCGCCGACTCGGGATGGTGCTCGGCGATCGCGGCGATCACCGCGCGCGGCGTCGGGCGGTCGTCGGCGACGAGGTTGAACGCGCCGGCCGCCGCCTGCTCGATCGCTCGCGCGCAGGTGCGCGCGATGTCGGCGACCTCGATGAAGGACAGCCGTGTGCTGTCGCCGTTGACGATCTCGACGGGCTCGCCGGCCGCCAGGCGGCGCGCGACCCGAACGACGAAGTAGCGCTCGGGCATGACCGGCGCCAGGACGTACGCCAGCCGCAGATGGCTCACCCGCGCGGCGGGCACCGCCGCGCTCAGCAGGGTCTCCACCAGGACCTTCGCCAGGCCGTAGGTGCTCACCGGCGCCAGCGGTGCGTCCTCCCCGATCGCGCCCGTCGCCGGGCCCCCGCCGTACACCGCGATCGACGAGAGGTGCACGACGACCTGCGCGTCGCGCTCGCGCGCCAGGGCCGCGAGGTGGTAGGCCGCGCGGACGTTGTCGTCGACGACGTCGTAGCTGCGGTCGCGCTCGTGGACGGCCGCCGCGCAGTGCACGATCGCATCCAGCCGCCCAGGCAGCACGTCGGACGGCACCGGCGCCCGCAGGTCGTGGCGCACGTAGCGCTCGCGATCGAGCGGGCGTCGCGCGAGCGTCCACACCGTGAAGCGGTCCGGGCTGCCGGCGAGGTGATCGGCGACGTGCGCGCCGCAGAGCCCGGACGCTCCGGTGACGAGGACCGTTCGCGGCGCGTCAGGCGCTGACGACAAAGAGCCTCACCGGGGCGAAGTCTCCGACCTGCGGCAGTGTCGCGGCGAAGCGATGCAGCGGGGTGTCGTGACGCGGCTCCTCGAAGTACGGATAGAGGACTCGCGTGGCCAGCCAGTAGACCGACGCGAAGTGCTCGATCTCGACCTCACCGAACACGCTTGCGATGTCGCCCTCGTCGAGGTAGCGGCTGTGCCAGACCTTCTCGAGCGGGTCGATGCCGAGGCCGCCGCGCAGCTCGTTGAGGCGTGCGAGCCCCTGCACCGAGCCTTCGGAGAACAGCCCCAGGCCGCCGGGCGCCAGGCGGTCACGCAGCAGCTCGAGCAGGCGCGTCTGACCGGCGGCGTCCATGATCGCCATAATCGACCGTTGCGTGACGATGACGTCATAGCGCGTGTCGCAGCGCTCGACGAACGCCGTGAAGTCCGACTCGTGAAACGCGCACCCGGGCAGCTCGCGCTCGTCGGCGTGCCGCACGCCGACCTCCGAGAAGTCGACGCCGTCGTAGCGGAGCGTCACGCCCGACAGGCGCTCGACGACCCGCGCCGCCAGGTAGCCCGTCCCGCTGCCGAGCTCGAGGATCGCGACCTGCTCGGCGCCGGTGCGGCGCACCTCGGCCTCGACACGGTCGACGAGCGTACGCACCTCGAGATCGAAGAACGAGCGGTCCTTGATCGCGGTGTCGCCCGGCGTCGCGTAGTACTCGTCCCAGACGTCGACCAGGCTCTCGTCGGGCATCGCGGCGCAGGATAGTCCAGGTACGCGCGCCGATAGATTGCGGGCGATGCCGGCTGACGGAGAGGACACCGAGGCCGACGCCAGCGCCGGCACCAGCCCGAGCCTGCTCGGCGAGATCCGCAGGCTCGGCTCGCAGACGCTCGTCTACGGCGTCGGCGGTGTGGCGCTGCAGGTCGTCGGCATCATCACGCTGCCGGTCTTCGCGCGGGTGTTCTCCCCGGCGGACTACGGCGTCATCGAGCTTGGGATGGTCCTGGCGTCGATCAGCCTGATCGTCGTCGACGGCGGGATGGGCTCGGCATCGCAGCGCAGCTTCTTCGACCACGGCGACGACGAGCAGGGCATCAGGCGGCGGATCCTCACGACCGCGCTGGTCTTCCAGCTGGCGCTCGGCGCGCTTGTCGCGCTCATCCTCTCCGCTGTAGCGGGACCGCTCTCCGAAGCGCTGTTCGACGGTCGCGAGGAGCCGGGCATGCTCGTGCTGATCGGCGTCACGCTGCCCGCGCTCGCGATCGCGCAGTTCACGCGCGAGGTGCTGCGCCTGCACTTCCGCGCGTGGTCCTATGTCGCCGCGTCCGTGGCCGGGGCGGTCGCCGCCACCGCCGTCAGCATCGTCGCCGTCGTCTCCTGGGACGCAGGCTTGGAAGGGCCCTTCATCGGCATCCTCGCGGGAGCGGTCGTCGGCGCGGTGTACGGGCTGGCGCTCGTCTGGCGCGAGCTGACCGCGCGCCCGTCGCGGCGCGAGCTCTCGATCATGCTGCGCTTCGGCGTCCCGTTGATTCCGACCGCGCTGTCGCTGTGGTCGCTGACGGTCATCGATCGGGTCATGCTCGGCCGGCTCGCCGACCTCGACGAGCTCGGGCAGTACGCGATCGCCGTGCGAATCGGAATGCCGGTTCTGCTGATCGTGACGGCGTTCGCGGTCGCGTTCTCACCGTTCACGTTCTCGCTGTACCAGCGCGACCCGGAGCACGAGAAGCGCGTGCGTGGCCGCGTGCTGCTCTATCTCACGGCCGTGCTCAGCGGCCTCGCCCTCATCGTCGGCCTGTTCGCATACGAGATCGTGGAGATCGTGGCGCCGGCGTTCGACGAGTCCTTCGAAGCGGTCGGCCTGGTGGCGTTCGGCCTGGCGCTGTTCGGCATCTCGGGCGTCGTCGTGTCGGGGATCTCGATCTCCCGCCAGACGCACTGGCTGGCCCTGTACTCGCTGATCGCGGCCGTCGTGAACATCGCCCTGAACTTCGTGCTGATCCCACCGCTGGGCCAGGTCGGCGCGGCGCTCGCGACCCTCGTCGCCTACGCCGTTCTGACCGCGCTCTACTACCACCGCGCACAGCTCGTCTACCGCACCCCGTATCGCCTCGGCGCGGTCGTGGGGACTTTGGCGCTCGGCCTGGCGCTCGTGCCGCTGGGCGCGATCGAGTACGAGAACACGCTCCTCGGGCTCGCGGTCCGGTTCGCCGCGCTCGTCGTGTTCGTGATCGCGTTGCGCCTCACCGGGGTCGTGCGGCCGGAGGACGCGCGCCGCGCCGTCGCATGGGTCCGCGGCTCGCGCTGATATGCGAGGGCTGGTCACCCTCGTGACGATTTGTGCGCTGCGCCGGGGCCGCTGCCTAGCATCGAGCGCCCCAGCCGGGGCTGGTGCTCATTAACGCGATCACGGACCCTGCTGACGCGGCGCCGGCAGCCACCCCCGCTCCGAACGGGCTGGTGGCTCATCGTTAGTCGGGCTGGTGGCGATCTCCCAGACAAAGCAGCTCAGCTCGCGCGCCACGGCGACCGCGACGGTGGTGCGACGCTTGCCGCGCGCGCCGTCCAAGTGCGCCCAGCAGCGATCCAGCCGCAGCTGCGCTCGCCGGCGAGACGCTCGAGCAGGTGGCGCCCGATGAAGCCGGCCGCGCCCGTCAGCAGGACCGTCACGGCCGGCTCCCGTGCAAGAACGTGCGACACCAGTGCTCAAAGGACAGCAGCGACCACAGCAGCAGCCGCCGGTTCTCGCGCCCGTCGAGATGCTGCTCGACGAGCTCGCGGACGCCGCGCGGGTCGAAGAACTCGTAGAGCTTGGCGCCGGGATCGAGCAGCACGTCGCGCACGTAGTCGATCGAGTCGCCGCGAAACCACGACGCGTCGGGGCCCGAGAAGCCCTGCTTGACGCGGTCGGTGACGATCTCGGGGACGTGGCGTGACATGACCTGGCGCAGCAGAAGCTTGCCGTCGCGCGTGCGCTGGAAGAACTTCTCGGTCTTCGCGCCCGGCTCGTTCTCGTCGAGCTTGACGACCTGGTCGAGGTCGCGCAGCTTCAGGCGGACCGGCACGCGCAGCGCGAAGTCGACGAGGTCGTTGTCGAGAAACGGCACCCGCGACTCCAGCGAGTGCGCCATCGACAGCTTGTCCTCGACGACCAGCAGCCCGTGCAGGAACGTCTTGGCCTCGAGGTAGAGCGACTGGTTGACGTAGTCCTCGGGCGTCCGCGGCGCCTCGCCGCCGGGGAACTGGTCGCGGAAGATGTCAGCCGTGCGCACGTGCTTCATGCGGTCCCACAGCTCGGGGCGGAACATGCCGGGCATGTAGCGGTTGGGCACGAGCCGGTGCCAGAAGCCGTAGTACTTGGCGATGTAGTGGTCGAAGTCGTCGTTGACGACCGCGCGGTAGTAGCGCCACGGGTAGCCGGCGAAGAGCTCGTCGCCGCCGGAGCCGCTGAGTACGACCGTCACGAACTTCGACGCCAGCCGCGACACGTACCAGTTCGGGTAGCTCTGGCCGACGCGCAGGTCCTCCAGGTGCCAGACGAGCGACGGCAGGCAGCGTTCCATGTCGCCGGCCTTCAGCACCGTCTCGAAGTGCTCGGTCTTGAAGACGTAGCTCATCGCCTCGGACTTCTCGCGCTCGTCGGCGCCCATCTCCAGGCCGCCGGAGGAGGTCATGTCGAAGCCGACGGTGAACGTCGCGAGGTAGGGCAGCTCGCGCGCCGCGAGCGCGGTCAGCGACCCCGAGTCCATGCCGCCGGAGAGATGCGAGCCGACCGGGACGTCGGAGACGAGTTGGCGCTGCACCGCCTGGCGGACGAGGCGGTCGAGCTCCTCGCGGTACTCGGCGTCGGAGATGACGTCGCCCGGCTCGGGCTCCGCGAAGTCCCAGTCCCAGTACTGGACCGGGCGCGGCTCGCTGTCGCCGGGGCGCAGCGTCGCGTGCGAGCCGGCCGGGAACATCCGCACGCCCTCGAACAGCGTCCCGTCGGTGAAGAGGTTCTGGAACGTGAAGTACTCGAGCAGATGCTCGGGCGAGACGCGGGCGCGGAAGCCGGGGTGCTGGAGGAAGGACTTGATCTCCGAGCCGAGGAGGAGGTCGTCGCCGGCGCGCGCCCAGTACAGCGGCTTGATGCCGTAGCGGTCGCGGGCGATGAACAGCGTCCGCTCCTCGCGGTCCCAGATCGCGAATGCGAACATGCCGTTGAAGCGCTCGACGCAGGCCGGGCCCCACTCGCGAAACGCGTGCAGCACGACCTCGGTATCGGTGTGCGAGCCGAACGCGTGGCCCCGCCCGACGAGCTCGGCGCGCAGGTCCCGGAAGTTGTAGAGCTCGCCGTTGTAGACGATCGTCAGGCGCCCGTCACGGGTGTGCATCGGCTGATGGCCGGCGGGCGTCACGTCGATGACCGCCAGCCGCCGGCTGGCGAGCCCGACCGGCCCGTCGACGTGCGTGCCGTCGTCGTCGGGGCCGCGGTGGGCGATGGCCTCGCCCATAAGCCGCAGGACGCCCTCGTGGACGAGGCCGTCGGCGCGGGTCAGCATCGCGGCGATGCCGCACATCGCCGTCAGCCCCCCTCGACGGCCTCGCGCAAGGCGCCCACGACGCGCTCGATGTCGTCGTCGCTGAGCTGCGGATACAGCGGCAGCGAGAGCGACGTCCGGTCTGCGAGCAGCGCGCCCGGGAAGTCCTCGATGCGCAGGTCGTACTTGCGCGCGTAGTAGCCCAGGCCGACCGGCGCGTGCGTTCCCTGGCGGGTCGCGATGCCCTGCTCCTCGAGGCGCATCATCGCCGCGTTGCGGCGGAGGTTGAGCTCCTCGACGTTGGCGAGCGACGGCGCCTGTGGCGCGAACAGCGCGACGTAGGACTGCCAGCCGTGGACGTGGCCGTCGGGCACGACCGGCGGCCGGATCCAGTCGACGGGCGCCAGCAGCTCGTCGTAGCTCGCCGCCACGCGCGCGCGCTGCTCGAGGATCCACGGCGCGCGATCCATCTGCACGCAGCCCATCGCGCCCTGTAGGTCGGTCATCCGGTAGTTGAAGCCGAGGTCGTCGTACTCGGCAAGCAGGAAGCCGGCGCGGCCGACGTGGCGCGAGAGGTCCGTCCGCGAGGCACCGTGGTCGCGCAGCACGGCGACCTTGCGCGCGAGCGCGTCGTCGGCGGTCGTGACCATCCCGCCCTCGCCCGTCGTGATCGACTTGCGCGGGTGAAAGGAGAAAGCGCCCGCCGTCCCGAGCGTGCCGGCCGCGTCGCCGCGGTAGGACGCGCCGAAGCCGCAGGCGGCGTCCTCGAGCACCCACAGGCCGTGGCGCTGGGCGATCTCGAGGATCGGCGCCATCTCCGCACAGAGGCCGAACAGGTGCACCGGGATCACCCCGACGGTCCGCTCGGTGATCGCGGCCACGAGCGCATCCGGGTCGATGTTGAACGTCGTCAGGTCGACGTCGGCGAACACCGGCGTCGCGCCCTGGTACTCGACCACGTTCGCCGTCGAGACCCACGTGAAGGCCGGCACGACGACCTCGTCGCCCGGCTTCAGGCCCAGCGCGGCGAGGACGAGGTGCAGCGCCGTCGTGCACGACGTCGAGGCGACCGCGTGCGGCACGCGGCAGAACTCGGCGAAGCGCCGCTCGAACTCCGCGACCTGCGGGCCCTGCACGACCCAGCCCGACTCCAGCGGGGCCCGGATCGCCTCGTGCTCCTCCGCCCCGAAAAACGGCTTGCTGATCGGGATCCTGGTCACTCGGCGGCGCCCGCTTCGCGGGCATCGTGGTTGCGAGGCGCGGGGTGGCACCGCCAGCCCGGCTGCTCGACCTCGAGCAGGAACTCGCGGGCATCGGCGGTCGACGAAGCGACCAGGGTCACCTCGAGGAACCTGTGCCGGTCGTCGCCCGCCGCCCCGAGCCACAGCTCAGGATGAGTGTTGAGCTGCAGGTTCGACGCCGGCGGCGTGCGCAGGCAGTCGAGGAGCGTCTCGTCGCGCCAGGCCCGGCAGGAATCGCTGACGTAGCGAACGGATCCAAACTCCTCGGAGGCGGGATTGAGCAGGCCCTCGGGAACGTCCACGGCGAAAATGTCCGGCAGACCGTCCCACGGCTTGTGCATGCAGATCGCCTCGACCGGGCTCTCCACGAGGCTCTCCAGCCAACGCACCTCGCGCATGAGGTGGTCACGCGCCGCCTCAAGGTCTGCCGGATACGTCGTGAGGTCGTAGTGCAGGCCGATGCTGTGCCCGAGCGCGACCAGCTCCCTCAGCACGACGCGATTGCTTGGGTAGGCGGGGTTGTACGGTTGCGTCAGGGCAACGAAATACGTCGCGGACGCGCCTGCGTGCTCTTCGATCCGGCCGATCGCGTCTACGCCGCGGACGTGGATGTCGATGTCGTGACGCAGGAACGCCGCCGGGCCGTCGGGGTCTCCCAGGCGGCGCAGGGGCTGCAGCTCGAAGCCGGCCCTCTTCAAGGCTGCCAACAGGCTCGAGTACCCCGCCAGAGAAAACTCGGGTAGGCGGACCGGCGTCACGCTGCGAGGCATCCAGCCAAGGCTACGGCTTCCCCTATGAGCCGGCGGACTGCAGCTCGTCGACCACGCGGCGCAATCCGTCGTCGAGGCTCGTCGCCGGTGCCGCTCCAAGGACGTCACGCATCAGGCGGTTGTCGCCGAGGAGCGCGCTGACCTCGGTCGTGCCGGCATGGCGCGTGATGGCGGGAACGCCGGCCACTTCGGCGATCCGCTCGACGAGCTCCCTGAGCGTGAGCGCCTCGTCGCCCGCCACGTTGAAGACGCCCGAGGCGTTGTGCCCGGCCGCAGCAGCGAACGCGCGCACGGCGTCATCGACGTAGGTGGGGTTCAGGCCGATCCCAGGATCGCCCTCGATCGTGATCTCCTCCCCCCGCAGCACGCGCTGTGCGAGCGCCGCCACGAGCATCCCGCGCTGCCCGGGTCCGTAGACGAAGAACGGACGCAGCACGACGGTGTGGAAGAGCTCGCGGTAGTTCGCGATGAGCACTTCGGCCGCGTACTTGCTCGAGAGGTAGAAGTTCAGCGGCTTGACGGGATGCTGCTCGGTGACCTGCTGCTCGTTGTTGCCATAGACGCCGCCCGTCGACGCGAACACGAAGCGGCTCGCCCCGGTTCGCCGCGCGTGCTCGAGCAGCGTGAATGTGCTATGGACGTTGACCTCGTAGACGTCGCTCGCGCCGCCGGGGAAGTCGCGGTAGAGCTCGGACTGCGCAAGGTGCACGATCGCGTCGATCTCGCTGGGCAGGCGTTCGGCCAACAGCGGGTCGCGCAGGTCGGCTGCGACCCAGCGCACGCCCGGCGGCGCGTCGGCGGGCGGCTCGCGGCGCGAGAGCGCGAGTACTTCGTGCTGGGCGACGAGCATTCGCAGCAGCGGCGTGCCGATGAAGCCGCTCGCACCGGTGAGGAGGATCCTCACTCGCCCCGCTTCCCTCAGGGTGCCGCTTCGAGCGAGCGCCGCTGGTCGCTGCGCCGCCACTCGATCACCGAGCGCAGACCTTCGCGGTAGGGCAGCTCGGCGCGGAAGCCGATGAGCTGCTCGGCGTTCTCGGTCGCTCCGACGCGGTGCGTCACGAACATCTGCTCGTCGGCACGGTACTCGGGCTCGATCTCCGCGCCGGTCTCCTCGAGCAGGACGTCGACGAGCTCCTTGATGCTCGTCTTGATGCCGGTGCCGACATTGAGGCTGACGTCGGTCGCGTCGCTGCACATCGCGAGGATGTTCGCGCGCGCGACGTCGCCGACGTGGACGAAGTCGTAAGCCTGCGAGCCGTCACCGAAGATCACCGGCCGCTCGCCCGCGTCGAGCTTGTCGAGGACCTTCATGATCACGCTGACGTACGTGCCCTTGTAGTCCATCCGCGGCCCGTAGACGTTCATGTAGCGCATGCCGACGTAGTCGAGGCCGTGCTGCTCGTTGTAGGCGCGGAAGAACTGCTCGCCGGCGATCTTCGTCGCGCCGTACATCGTGCGGTTGTTGAACGGGTGGTCCTCGGTCATCGGCGTGAAGACCGCGTCGCCGTAGACCGACGCCGACGAGGAGTAGACGACCTTCTTGACGCCGGCGCGGTGCGCGGCGTCGATCACGTTGAACGTGCCGACGCAGTTGACCTCGATCGCCGAGCGCGGCTCGTGGACGCACTCGTAGAGCCACAGCGCCGCGAGCAGCCAGACGTAGTCGGTGCCGGCCATCAGCTCGTCGAGCAGCTCGACGTCGGTGATCGAACCGTCGATCAGCGTCACGCGGTCGTCGCGCAGCGCGTCATCGAGGTTGTTGCGCGCCCCGCGCGCGAAGTTGTCGAGCACGACGATCTCGCGAACGGGCGTGTCGAGCAGCTGGTCGACGATGTGCGAGCCGATGAAGCCGGCGCCGCCGATGACGAGGACCCGGGAGTCTGTGAGAGCAGGCATGGAACGATCGCAGGCTACCAACCGCCGCCGCGCCAGCGGTCAGCCCGCGAGTTCGCGCAGCCGCCGCTGCAACGCCCGGTGCTCCGCGAGCGGGCGCGCCGGCACGCCGACGACGACGACTTCCGCGGGGACGTCGCCCATCACGACGGCACCGAGGCCAACCGTAACATCGTCGCCGATGCAGACGCCGTCGCGCACGCTCGCCGCGGGCGCGATCCACGCGCCCGCGCCGATCTGGCACCCGCCGGCGATCATCGCCTGCGCGATGATCGCCGCGCCGGGACCGATCCGCACGTTGTGCGCGATGTGGACGAGGTTGTCGATCTTCACGCCCGCGCCGATCCACGTGTCGTCGATCGCCCCGCGGTCGATGCACGTGTTCGCCCCGATCTCGACGTCGTCTTCGATCACGACGCCGCCGTGATGCGGGAAGCGCATCAGCTCGCCGTCGTCGGTGCGCGCGAAACCGTAGCCGGACTCGCCGATCACCGTCCCGGCGCCGATCCGCACGCGCGCCCCGAGCCGCACCGGGCCGCGCAGGTGCACACCCGGACCGAGCCGGCAGTCCGGGCCGACCGTCACCTCGGCGCCGAGCGTGCAGCACGCGCCAACGCTCGCGCTCGGGTCGACCTGCGCACCGTCGGCGACGTGCGCCGATCGGTCGACGCCCGCCGGCGCGGTCAACTCGCCGAAGAACGCGTTCAGCAGGCGCACGAAGTCCAGCCGCGGGTTCGGGCTCGGCGCGAGCACAGCGTGGACGCTGGCGCCCCGCTCCTGAGCGAGCTCCTGCAGCGTGGGATCGGCGGCGAGCACGAGCGCTGCTCTCGTGCGCCGGATGCGCTCGCCCGCGTCGTGCAGGGCGGCGCCGGCGAACGTCACGTGGTCCTCCCGGGCGCGGTCGATCGTGCCCGGGCCAGCGACAGGGCGCGCGACGTCCAGCGAGCCGGCCGGATGCGGCGCCAGCCCGACCTGCGCCAGCAGCTCGGCGACCGTCGTCATTCGCGCCCTCCGCCGACCCGCTCGCGCTCGTCGTGCCCGCGGGCCGCGGGATGGCGCCGCCAGCTCGGCAGCACGCTGTCGAGCAGCAGCTCGCGCGCGTCGGCGGTCGCAGCGTCCATGAGCGTCGAGTGCAGGAAGGTCAGCCGGTCGTCCTGCGCCGACCCGAGCCACAGCTCGGGGTGCGTGCCGAGCAGCAGGTTGCCGGCCTCAGGGTCGCGCAAGTAGTCGAGCAGCGCCTCGTCGCGCCAGGCGCGGCACGAGTCGCTGACGTAGCGCACCGACGCAAACCGCGGCGCGTGCGGATGCAGCAGGCCGTCCGGCACGGACGCCGCGAAGAGGTCGGGCTCCGCCTCCCACGGGTTGTGCATGCAGATGCTCGCCACCGGCGCCTCGACGAGCTGCTGGAGGCTGCGGATCTCCTGCCACAGATGCGCGCGGGCGGCATCGTGGTCGCGCGGATACGTCGCGAGGTCGTAGTGCAGGCCGATCCGATGACCGAGCGCGACGAGCTGCGTGAGGACGGCGCGATTGCCCGCGAGGGCCGGGTTGTAGGGCTGCGTGAGGGCGACGAAGTACGTCGCGCCGGCGCCGAGCCCGGCTTCGATACGCGCGATCTCGTCGATCCCGCGCAGGTGCAGGTCGACGTCGTGGCGCAGGTACGCGACGGGCGCGGCGGGGTTGGCCATCGCCTCGACCGGCCGCAGCGCGAACCCGGCGGCCTGCAGCTGCTCGAGCAGGGTGCGGTAGCCCGCCGGCGAGAACGCCGGCAGCGCCTGCCCCATCATGCGTCACCGCCCATGAACGCACAGGCTACGCGGCGGGCAGCGGTTCGGGCGAGCGCGACGTCTCTACTCGATCGCCGCAACGCAGCGATAGCCTCCCTGGTCGCGTGCCCAAAACCGCACTCATCACCGGCATCACCGGCCAGGACGGCTCCTATCTCGCCGAGCTGCTGCTCGAGCACGGCTACGAGGTCCACGGCATGGTCCGCCGCGCGTCGACGGAGAAGTTCGACCGCATCGAGCACCTGCGCGAGCGCATCACGCTGCACCAGGGCGACCTGCTCGACCAGCGCTCGCTCGTCGACACGCTGCGCGCCGCCAAGCCCGACGAGGTCTACAACCTCGCCGCGATGCGCTTCGTCGCCGTCTCGTGTGTGCAGCCGACGCTGACGGCCGAGTTCACGAGCGTCGGCGTCACGCGGATGCTCGAGGCCGTGCGCGAGGCGGCGCCCGGAGCGCGCTTCTACCAGGCGTCCAGCTCGGAGATGTTCGGCAAGGTGCTGCAGGTCCCGCAGACCGCGGACCACGCCGTTCTACCCGCGCTCGCCCTACGGCGTGGCAAAGGCCTACGGCCACTTCATCACGGTCAACTATCGCGAGTCCTACGACCTCTATGCCTGCAGCGGGATCCTCTTCAACCACGAGTGCGTGTACTCGAGCACGCCGCTGATCGTGCGCGAGAACGGCAATCGTGTCGGTCAGGACGCCCGAAGATCTCGTCGCGCTGCGACACAAGGGCCGCTCCGTGCAGAGCTTCGAGCCGAGCACGATGCTCGACGTGTGGGACGGCACGGAATGGACGGCGATCACGGGCCATCACCGCTACGCGGCGCAGGACGAGGGATCCCGATCATCGAGGTCTCTGCGTGCAGGCGCGCGGCGGCGTCGTCGATGTCACGGCGCATCACCACATGCTCGACTGCGAGCGCGAGCAGGTGCGAGCCGGCGACATCGAACCGGGCGACCGGCTCGCGCTGTTCGACGAGTTCCCATGCTCGAACGAGTGGTCGGCTGTCGCGCCCGAGTCGGGCGAGCTGCTCGGCCTGCTCGCGGCGGACGGCTTCGTCGCGCGCGACGGCGGACACATCCGCTTCGTCAACGACGAAGCGATCCTGCGCACACGCGTCGTGCAGCTGTGGTCACGCTGCTTCGGAGGCACGTCCGCCGAGTGGATCGGCCGGTCGGGATTCGATGCGACGCGCGACGTGCATGCCGTCGATCTCAACAGCGCTCACGGGCTGGGCGGCTGGCTGCGCGACCAGCTCTACACGACCAGCGGCCACAAGCAGGTCCCACCGCTCGTCCTCAACGCGACGGGCGACGTCACCGAGGCCTTCCTGCGCGGTTACCACGCCGGCGATGGCCTGAGGCGAGGGCACGCGAGTCCGTCAAGACGAACAGCCCGGTCCTGGCCCAGGGTATCTGCTGGCTGTACGCGCTGCAGGGTCAGGACGCGTCTGTGTACGTCGAGCAGCGCGCCGGCAGTACCTACTACCAGCTCAACCTGCGCTCGCCGGCGCCGGCCGGGATGAAGGGCGCGCACCTTCGCTCAGATCCAGCCGAGGTGCGGCGCGTCGATCCCGCGATCGTGCCAGACGACGAGTGGGTGTTCGACATCGAAACCGAGAGCGGCGTCCTCGCGGCCGGCGTCGGGCGGCTCGTCGTGCACAACTCGCCGCGCCGCGGCCTCGAGTTCGTGACGCGCAAGATCACCTGGCACGCGGCGGCGATCAAGCACGGGCTGCGCGACGAGCTGGCGCTCGGCAACCTCGACGCCGAGCGCGACTGGGGCTATGCCAAGGACTACGTCGAGGCGATGTACCTGATGCTGCAGGAGGACGAGCCCGAGGACTACGTCATCGCGACGAACCGGACGCACAGCGTGCGCGCAGATCGCCTTCGACGAGGCCGGCCTCGACGACTGGGAGCGCCACGTCAGGCTCGACCCGGCCTTCCTGCGCCCCGCTGAGGTCGATCAGCTGATCGGCGATCCCGCCAAGGCGAAGGCCAGGCTCGGCTGGGAGCCGACGACGAGCTTCGAGGAACTCATCCGCCTGATGACGCGCTCGGACCTGAAGCTGCTCGCACGCTGAGCCACGGCGCGCCCGCTCACGGCCAGACGCGCCACGGTGCGCGGCCATCCGCCCACAGCTGCTCGAGCGCGATGCGGTCGCGCGGCGTGTCCATCGGGTGCCAGAAGCCCTCGTGGTAGTGCACGCCGAGCTCGCCGCGCGACGCGAGCTCGGTCAGCAAATCCTCCTCCCAGCGGACGTCGTCGCCGGCGATCGCCGCGGCGACGGCGGGCTCGCAGACGAAGAACCCGCCGTTGATCCAGGCGCCGTCGCCGGGCGGCTTCTCGCGAAAGCCGCTCGCGCGCTCGGCGCGACCGTCGACGTCGAGCGCGCCGAAGCGACCCGGCGCCTGTACGGCGGTGACCGTTACCAGCGCGCCGATCTCGTGGTGGCGGGCGATCAGCCTGCCCACGTCGACGTCCGAGACGCCGTCGCCGTAGGTCAGGCAGAAGGTCTCGTCGCCGAGCAGCGCCATCACGCGCTTCAGGCGTCCTGCGGTCATCGTCGCCGCGCCGGTGTCGACGAGCGTGACGCGCCACGGCTCGGTCGCCGAGCGGTGGACCTTCATCGTGCCGCCGCGCAGGTCGAACGTCACGTCAGAGGTGTGCAGCGCGTAGTTGGCGAACCACTCCTTGATCGCGTAGCCGTTGCGGCCGAGGCAGACGACGAAGTCCTCGACGCCGTGGGCGCCGTAGATCTTCATGATGTGCCAGAGGATCGGCATGCCGCCGATCTCGACCATCGGCTTGGGCTTGGACGTCGTCTCCTCGCTCAGGCGCGAGCCCAGGCCTCCGGCGAGGATGACCGCCTTCACGCCCGCGACCGCGCCGGCACGCCGGCGGCCTCGAAGGCCCCGATCTGATCGAGGGTCACGGCGCGCATGTTCTCGCCGTCGTGCAGCGCGCGGTACCACGCGACGGTGCGCCGCAGGGCCTCGGCGATGTCCCAGACCGGCTCCCAGCGCAGCTGCTCGCGCGCCTTGGCGGAGCTCAGCGCGAGATAGGCCGCCTCGGGCGGGTGCGGGCCGGGGTCGATCTCCCAGCGCAGCTCGTCGCTCCACAGCCCGGAGATGCGGTCGGCGATCCAGCGCACCGGTCGCGCGTCGCCGGGCGCCGGGCCGAAGTTCCATCCGCCCTCGCAGCCGGGTGCGGCATGCAGCGCCTCGGCAAGGCGCAGGTAGCCCGACAGCGGGTTGAGCACGTGCTGCCAGGGGCGGACGGCGTCGGGATGTCGCACGCGGATCGGCTCGCCTGCGAGCGCTCCGCGCATGAAGTCGGCGATCAGGCGGTCCTCACCCCAGTCGCCGCCGCCGATCACGTTGCCCGCACGCGCAGAGCCGGCGCGCGGCCCGTCGCCGCCTGCGGCGAAGAACGAGCTGCGGTAGGCGTCGACGACGAGCTCGGCGCAGGCCTTGGAGCTCGAATAGGGGTCGTGCCCGCCCAGCCGGTCGTCCTCGACGAACGGGCGCGGCGGGCGCGACGGCGCGTTTGCGTAGCACTTGTCGGAGGTCACGTTCACGAACGCGCGCACCGACGGCGTGCAGCGCACGGCTTCGAGCACGTTGACGGTTCCCATGACGTTCGTCTCGTAGGTGCCGCGCGGGTCGGCGTAGGAGCGGCGCACCAGCGCCTGGGCGGCCATGTGGATGACGATCTCGGGCGCGCTCGCCGCGAACGCCGCGCGCACCGCCGCGTGGTCGCGCACGTCGGCGTGCCACTCGCCGACGCCGTCGCCCGCGCGCGTCAGCTCATACAGCGACAGCGCGGGCGCGGGGCCGTCGGCGAGGCCGCTGACGCGGGCGCCGAGCGCCTGCAGCCAGAGCGTCAGCCAGGCGCCCTTGAAGCCCGTGTGGCCGGTCAGCAGGACCGCGCGATCCCGCCAGAAGTCGGGATCTGCGAGCGGTCGCATGACTTCGCGGATGCTAACGCCCCACCCGTCGCCTAGATTCCCGCACGTGCGCTCCTGCGAACGACAGAGCGGCAAGGCGTGACGGTCGCGCTGTTCGACACCGTCGGGGCGGTGCGTCCCCTGCGTGCGCAGATCGACGCCGCGATCGCGCGCGTCGTGGACTCCGGGCACTTCATCCTCGGCCGCGAGGTCAGCGCGTTCGAGGCCGAGCTCGCGGCGTACTGCGGCGCGCGTCACGCGATCGGGGTCGCCAACGGCACCGAGGCGCTGACGATCGCGCTTCGTGCGATGGGCGTCGGCCCCGGCGACGACGTCGTCGTACCGTCGTTCACGTTCTATGCCAGCGCCGAGGCGATCCCGCCGACGGGGGCGCGCCCGGTCTTCTGTGACGTCGATCCGCGGACGGGCTGCGTCACGGCCGAGACCGTGCGCGCGGCGCTGACGCCGGCGACGAAGGCCGTCATCGCCGTGCACCTGTTCGGCAACGTCGCGCCGGTCGCCGAGATCGAGGCGCTCGGCGTGCCCGTGCTCGAGGACGCCGCGCAGGCCCTCGGCTCGACTGGCGCGCAGGGCCGCCCGGGCGCGCTCGGCCGCGCTGCGACGTTCAGCTTCTTTCCCTCCAAGAACCTCGGCTGCTTCGGCGACGGCGGCGCGATCACGACCGACGACGACGACGTCGCCGACCGCGTCCGCACGCTGCGCTTCCACGGCTCGCCGGACAGGATCAGCTACGAGCACGTCGGCTACAACTCGCGCCTCGACGAGCTGCAGGCGGCGATCCTGCGCGTCCAGCTTCCGCATGTCGACGCCTGGGCGCAGGGCCGCCGCGCGGCGGCCTCGCACTACGAGCAGGCCGGGCTCGGAGAGCTCGCGACGGCGATGGCCGCGACGCCGGGATCGCAGCCGGCGTGGCACCTCTACGTCGTCTGCCTCGAGCGCGCCGACGAGCTCGCCGCGGGACTCACCGCCGCCGGCATCGGGGCGCGCGCGTACTACCGCACCCCCGTGCACCTGCAGCCGGCGATGGCCGCCTACGGCGCTCATGCCGGGCTGCCGGCCACCGACGAGCTCGCCCGCAC
>Ga0208736_1000160_pt1 | contig 19745 bp, 22 predicted proteins | sample AntDryMetagUQ255_FD_188090 | JGI IMG/M metagenome (GOLD analysis project Ga0208736, IMG submission 188090) | Polar desert microbial communities from Antarctic Dry Valleys - UQ255 (SPAdes) | ecosystem: Environmental > Terrestrial > Soil > Desert | place: Antarctic Dry Valleys | collected 2008-12-31 | reverse complement strand
TGAACCTCGAGGACGGCAGCTCGACCACGTCGCGCTCGGCGTGGAGCGCGTTGCGGATGCGGGTGAGCAGGTCGGCGATCGGATCGGTGAAGCTCATGGTCTCCGCCTTCCCCTACCAGCTCGACTTGGTCAGGCCGGGCACGTAGCCCTCGCTCGCGACCTCGCGCAGGCAGATGCGGCAGAGTCCGAACTTGCGCAGGAAGGCGCGCGAGCGCCCGCAGCGGCGGCAGCGGTTGTAGTTCCGCGTCTTGTACTTCTGCTGACGCTGGGACTTGACGAACTGTGAGGTCTTGGCCATCGGTCTCTCTACGCTAGCTGGCGGCGTCGGGGTCGACACCAGAGGGAACGGCCTCGGCGTCGGCGGGCTGGCTGGCGGGGTCGATCGGCTCGTCTTGGGTCTTGCCTCCGCGATCCTCCTCGGCGCGCGCGCTCGCGGCGGCGATTCCGGCGCCGCCCTCCTGGCGGAAGGGCATGCCGAGGTCACGGAGCAGCGCGAAGGCCTGCGCGTCGGTCTTCGCGGTCGTGGTGATGGCGATGTCGAGGCCGCGCACCTGGTCGATGCCGTCGTAGTCGATCTCAGGGAAGATGATCTGCTCGCGCACGCCGAGCGAGTAGTTGCCCCGGCCGTCGAAGGCGCGCGGGTTGAGCCCCCGGAAGTCGCGCACCCGCGGCAGGGCGATCGCGGTCAGGCGGTCGAGGAACTCGTACATGCGCGCCCGGCGCAGGGTCACCGCCACGCCGACGGGCATCCCGTCGCGGAGCTTGAAGGCGGCGATCGACCGGCGCGCGCGGCGGACGCTCGGCGCCTGGCCCGCGATCGTCGCGAGCTGCTCCTGCGCGTGCTCGAGCATGCGTGAGTCCTGCTTGGCGTCGCCGACGCCCATGTTCACGGTGATCTTCTCGAGCTTCGGAGCCTCCATCACGCTGCGCAGGCCGAAGCGTTCCATCAGCTGCGCGCGGATCTCCTGGTCGTAGCGCTCCCGGAGTCGCGGTACCACGCTGGCGGTCTTCGTGGCCATCAGTCCACCGTCTCCCCTGAGCTCTTGGCCACGCGACGGCGGACGCCGCCCTCCCGGGTGACCCCGACCCGGGTGGGCTGATCGTTGCTCGGGTCGAGCAGCTTCACGTTCGAGATGTGGATCGGGCCCTCGCTCTCGATGATGCCGCCGACCTCCTGGGCCCGCTGGACGTCACGCAGGGTGCGCGGCTTCTGATGGCGCTTCTGGAGGTTGAGGCCCTCGACGAACACGCGCTCGCGCTTGGGCTCGACGCGGAGCACACGGCCGGTCTTGCCGCTGTCCTTGCCCGAGATGACCTTGACCGTGTCCTCGCGGCGGATGCGGGGCTTGTGAGCCATCAGGATCAGAGCACCTCCGGGGCCAGCGAGACGATCTTCATGAAGTTGCGCTCGCGCAGCTCGCGGGCCACCGGACCGAAGATGCGGGTGCCGCGAGGGTTCTGCTGCGCGTCGATGATCACGGCGGCGTTCTCGTCGAAGGCGATGTAGGTGCCGTCGTCGCGGCCGAGCTCCTTGCGCGTGCGCACGACCACGGCGGTGACGACCTCTCCCTTGCGGACCGAGCCGTGCGGGATGGCCTGCTTGACCGTGCCGACGATGGTGTCGCCGACGCCGGCGTAGCGGCGCTTCGAGCCTCCGCGGACGCGGATGCAGAGAATCTCGCGGGCGCCGGTGTTGTCGGCGATCCGCAGGCGTGATTCGGCTTGGATCACAACGTCATCTCCCGCGCTCCACGACCTCGACCAGCCGCCAGCGCTTGGTCCGGCTCAGCGGGCGGCTCTCGACCACGCGCACGGTGTCCCCGACGCGCGCCTCGTCGCGCTCATCGTGCGCGTGCAGGGTCGTCGACCCGCGCACGGTCTTCTTGTAGACACGATGCTGGCGCGTGGTGTCGATACGGATCACGAGCGTCTTCGCGGCCTTGTCCGAGACGACGACGCCCGTTCGCACACGCGGGCGCCCGCGGCCGTGCGCGACCTCGGGCTCGGTCGTCGCGCGCCCGGCAGGGTCATCGCCGCCGCGCTCGGCTCGGCGCTCGCGCTGTCGCGCGCGATAGGCGCGGCGCGTCTTCGCGTTCTGGCGGCGGCGCTCGGTCCGCTCGGCCTGCCGCTGCTCCGGGGTCTTGGTCGCTCCGTCAGCCATCGGCCTGCTGCCTCCTCAGCTCGCGCTCGACGTCGATGCCGCGAGCGCGGGCGACCGTGAGCCCGCGCGCGAGGTCCTTCTTCGCCTCTCCGACGCGAGCGGTGTTCTCGAGCTGGCCGGTGGCGAGCTGAAAGCGCAGATTGAAGACCTCCTGGCGGGCGTCGCGCACGTGCTCGACCAGCCGGCCGTCGTCGAGGCCGTGGATCTCTCCGGCCTTCACGAGGGGCCTCCCTGCGCGGCCTCGTCGACGACGCCCTCGCGCACGACGAACTTGGTCTTGATCGGCAGCTTGTGCCCGGCCAGGCGCAGCGCCTCGCGGGCGAGGGGCTCCGGCACGCCCGCGAGCTCGAACATGACCCGGCCGGGCTTGATCACCGCGACCCAGCCCTCGGGGGTGCCCTTGCCGGAGCCCATGCGGGTCTCGGCCGGCTTCTTCGTCACCGGCTTGTCCGGGAAGACGTTGATCCACACCTTGCCGCCGCGGCGGATCTTGCGGGTCATGGCGATACGAGCGGCCTCGATCTGACGGTTGGTGATCCAGCCACGATCGAGGGCCTTGAGCCCGTACTCGCCGAACTCCACGCGGGTGCCACCCTTGGCGAACCCGGCCATGCGGCCACGGTGTTGCTTGCGATGCTTGACGCGCTTGGGCTGGAGCATCCGGCGATCAACCCCGCGCACGCGGGCCCGAGGGGACGCGAAAATCGAGGTGGTCAGGGACGCAGGGCGCAGTCGATGCCGGCGGCATCGGCGAGCACGAGGACGCCCGGGAAGGCGACCACAGGGAGCCGAGGGGGCGAAGGCCCCGTGCGATGACTTTCTGCTTCATCCGCGGGTGCGCGTGTATGGGGTCGGTCGCCTTCATCAGCGGCCCGTCCTCGGTGCTCCGCCCGTGCCCGGAGCGCCGGGCCCACCACGGCCGCCGCCGCCACGACCGCCCTGCGCCGGGCCGCCACGACCCCCGCCGCCGCCCGGGCCGCCACGACCGCCGCCGCCGCCCGGGCCGCCTCCGCGCCCGCCGGGACCGCCCGGACCACGCCCGCCGCGATCGCGCCCGCCGCCGTCGCGGCCTCCGCGACCGCCGGCGCCCGGGCCGCCGGGGCGCTCGGGGGCCTCCATCGAGGTGAGATCCTGAGCGAAGCCCGAAGGCATGATCTCGCCCTTGTTGACCCACACCTTGACCCCGATGCGACCGAAGGTCGTGCGCGCCTCGTAGAAGCCGTAGTCGATGTCGGCGCGCATGGTGTGCAGCGGGACGCGACCCTCGGAGTAGCTCTGGGTGCGGGCCATCTCGGCGCCGCCGAGACGGCCGGAGACCTGGATGCGCACGCCCTTGGCGCCCGAGCGCATGGCCGAGGTGAGCGAGCGCTTCATGGCGCGCCGGAAGGCGACGCGGTTCTGGAGCTGCTCGGCGATCGACTGGGCCACGAGCTTGGCGTCGAGCTCGGGCCGCTTGATCTCGAGGATGTTGACCTTGACGGCCTTGCCGGTCATCTTGTGGAGAGCCCGGCGGAGCGCGTCGACCTCCGTGCCCGACTTGCCGATGACGATGCCGGGCCGGGCCGTGTTGATGTTGACCTCGACCTCGCTCGTGTTCTTCTTGATCGTGATGTCGGAGAGGCCGGCGTGGGCAAGGCGGTTCTGGATGTGCTCGCGGATTTGAATGTCCTCGAGCAGGTAGTCGGAGAACTCTCGTTCGTTGAACCAGGTCGCCTTCCAGTCGTGGATGTAGCCGACTCGGAACGCCTCGGGATGGACCTTGCGTCCCATGGCTACCGCCGTCCCTGGTTGGTCAAGTAGATCGTCATGTGGCTCGTTCGCTTGCGGATCTGGGTGGCACGGCCGAGCGCGCGGGGCTGGTAACGCTTGAGCGTCGGACCCTCGTCGACGTAGGCCTTCTCCACCCTGAGCTCGTCGGCTGAGAGCTCGTGGTTGTTCTCGGCGTTGGCCACACACGAGTCGAGGAGCTTGAGCACGTCCCTCGACGCGGCGCGCGGCGTCGTCAGCAGTATGGCACGGGCATCGCCGACGGACTTGCCGCGAATGTGGTCGATGACCAGCCGGGCCTTGCGCGGTGCGCAGCGCACGTACTTGGCCTGGGCGCGGACGCTCACGGCCTCCTCCGAGTCGCGCCGGCGAGCGGGGCGCGAGCTGGCGGCGGTGGTCGTCTCGGCGGCACGGCGGCGGGCGGAACGGCGCGAGCGAGTGCCCTCCGCGTCGGTCTCGCCGGCGTCGGCCTTCTTCGAGCCGGCCCCGCCAGCGGCCTTGGGCGCCGGCTCGGCCTCAGCCTTCTCCCGAGCGGCCTGGGCGCGCTCGGCGCGCTCGGCGACCTCAGCGTCGGCCTGTTCGCCCGGCTCGGGCGTGCCTGCGCTCGCGGCGTCTTGGCCCTCGGCGGCCTTGTCGCTCGACGCGGCCTCGCGGGCGTCGGCGGCTTGCTCGGAGACCGCCTCCTCGGGCACGACGCCGCCCTTCTGGGGGTCGCTTCCCTTGCCCTTGGCGGGGCTCATCGCATGCGCGCCCGGTCGCCGCCGGCGTGGCCGCGGAACAGGCGGGTGGGCGCGAACTCGCCGAGCTTGTGGCCGACCATCGACTCGGAGACGAACACGGGCACGTGCTTGCGCCCGTCATGGACGGCGATGGTGTGGCCGACCATCTCCGGGAAGATCGTCGACGCCCGCGACCAGGTCTTCAGCATCTGCTTCTGGCCCGACTGGTTCATGGCCTCGACGCGGTTCATCAACCGCTCCTCGACCCAGGGGCCCTTCTTCGACGAACGAGACAACTCTTCGCTTCCTCTCTAGCGCCTGCCGCGCCGACCCGAGCGCCGGCGACGGACGATGTAGCGGTCGGATGGCTTGCGCTTCTTGCGGGTCGGATAGCCGAGCGTGGGCACGCCCCACGGGGTGACCGGATGGCGGCCCGCCGTGGTCGAGCCCTCGCCGCCCCCGTGCGGGTGATCGACCGGGTTCATGGCGGTGCCGCGAGTCTGGGGGCGCTTGCCGAGGTGGCGGCTGCGACCGGCCTTGCCGATGTCCACGTTCTGATGCTCACCGTGGCCGATCGCCCCGATCGTGGCTCGGCACTCGAGCTCGACCATCCGCATCTCACCCGAGGGCAGGCGCAGGGTCGCGCGCTTGCCCTCCTTGGCCACGAGCTGAATGGCCGCGCCGGCCGAGCGCCCCATCTGTCCGCCGCGGCCGGGCTGGAGCTCGACGTTGTGTACCGTCGTGCCGGTCGGGATCGCGCCCAGCGCCAGGCAGTTGCCGGTCGAGATGTCGGCGCCCGGTCCGTTCGCCACCGTGTCCCCGACGTTCAGCCGCTGCGGCGCGAGGATGTAGCGCTTCTCGCCGTCGAGGTAATGCAGCAGGGCGATGTAGGCGGTGCGGTTGGGGTCGTACTCGATGGCCGCGACCTTGGCCGGCACGCCATCCTTGCGCCGCTTGAAGTCGATCTTGCGGTAGAGCCGCTTGGCCCCGCCTCCGCGGTGGCGCGAGGTCTTGCGCCCGTGGGTGTTGCGCCCCCCGCTCTTGGTGAGGCCCTCGACGAGCGACTTCTCGGGGCGGTCCTTGGTGATCTCGACCTTGTCCGAGTAGGTGGCGAACCGCCGCCCCGGGCTTGTCGGCTTCTGCTTCTTGACGCGGGCCACGGCCTAGATCTCCTCGCCCTCGAACAGTGCGATCGAATCCTCGGGATGCAGCTGCACGACCGCCTTCTTCCAGGCGCGGGTGCGGCCCGAGGTGTAGCCGCGGCGCTTGGGCTTCGACTTCACGCTCGCGGTTCGCACGCCCTGCACGCGCACGCTGAAGACCTCCTCGACGGCCTGGCGGATCTGGGTCTTGTGGGCACGCGGGTGGACGCGGAAGGTGTACTTATTGGCCGCGAGCAGCTCGTAGCTCTTCTCGGACACCACGGGTCTGATGAGGACCTCGCGGGCGTTCACGAGGCCTCCTGTGCGCGCGCGCCGCCCCGGCGCGCCGGGGCCGCCGCGAGCTCGCCCAGGCGCTCGAGTGCCGGCTGCGAGAGCACGAGCCGCCGGGCGCCGATGATGTCGGCGACGGCGAGCGAGTCGACCGAGACGACGTTGACGCCGGGGAGGTTGCGGAAGGACTTGAGGCAACCGGCGTGGTCGTCGCCCGTGCCGAGGACGATCAGCGTGCTCGATCGCTCGTCACCGACGGCCTCCGCGGCACGCTTTGTCGAGGGCGTGGAGAAGTCGCTCGGATCGAGGACCGACAACGTGCCGCGCTCGGCGTGCACCGAGAGCGCGCAGCGCAGCGCCCGCCGGCGCGCCTTGCGGTTGACCTTGACCGTGTAGTGACGCGGCTTCGGCCCGAAGGCGACGCCGCCGCCGTAGCGCTGCGGACTCGACAGCGCGCCCACGCGAGCGCGGCCGGTGCCCTTCTGGCGCCAGGCCTTGGCCCCGGTCATCGCCACCTCGGCGCGCGTGAGCGTCGAGGCGTTGCCGCCGCGGCGAGCGTTGAGCTCCGCCCGCGTCGTCTCGTGGACGAGCGGCATGTGGAAGCGCTCGCCGAAGATCGCCTCGTCGAGGTCGAGGGTGCCGGAGCGGCCGACGTAGGGGGCGCTGATCGCCATCTCAGCGCTCGCTCCTGACCTCGACGCTGCCGTTACGAGGTCCGGGGACCGACCCACGTACGAGCAGCAGGTTGCGGTCGGGCAGCACCTCGACGACCTCGAGGCCGCGCTGGGTCACGCGCTTGTTGCCCATCTGGCCCGGGCCGCGGATGCCCTTGAAGGTCCGTGAAGGCGTGGCCGAGGCACCGATCGACCCCGGCGCCCGGACGTTGTGCGAGCCGTGGGTCACCGGGCCGCGACTGAAGTTGTGACGCTTGATCGTGCCCTGGAAGCCCTTGCCCTTCGAGGTCGCGGCGACCTTTACCTTGTCGCCCTTCTCGAAGGCCTCGACGGTCACCGTCTCGCCGACCTGGAGCTCGCCGGCCTCGTTGCGGAACTCCGCGAGGTGGCGCAGCGGCGGGGCGCCGGCCTTGGCCAGATGCCCGCGCTCGGCCTTGGTGATCCGCTTCTCGCTCACCGCGCCGTAGGCGAGTTGCACGGCCTCGTAGCCGTCGCGCTCGAAGGTGCGGATGCCCGTGACCGGGCACGGGCCGGCCTCGATCACCGTCACGCGCTCGACGCGCCCATCCTCGGCGAAGAACTGCGTCATCCCGATCTTCTTCCCGAGGATCGCCGCCATCTGGATCAGCGGACCCTCGAACGGCTGCGAAAACCAAGCAGGTCAAGGACGCAGGGGCGAAGCCTTGCTGGGGGCAAGGCGAGTCCCGAGGACGCCGAGATGCGCAGGTTTGCAGCGGCCGCCATCGGAATCACTCAAACGAGTTGGATTTGGATGTCGACGCCCGCCGGAAGGTGGTCCAGGCGCTGTAGCGAGTCGACGGTCTTCGGGGTCGGCCCGTGGATGTCGATCAGCCGCTTGTGGGTGCGGATCTCGTAGTGCTCGCGAGAGTCCTTGTCCTTGAACGGACCCCGGATCACGCAGTAGACGTTCTTGTCGGTGGGCAGCGGCACCGGGCCGGCGACCTTCGCGCCGGTGCGGTTCGCGGTCTCGACGATCTCGCGCGCGGCCAGCTCGATCGACTGGTGGTCGTACGCCTTGAGGCGGATGCGGATCTTGTTGTCGGTGAGGGCTGCCATGGGAAGGGGCCAGACGGTGGGCGGGGGGCCGAAGCCCCCGCGCCAACCGCTACTGAATGATCTCGGTCACCACTCCCGAGCCGACGGTGCGCCCGCCCTCGCGGATCGCGAAGCGCAGACCCTGATCCATGGCGATCGGCTGGATCAGCTCGATGTCCATGGCGACGTTGTCGCCCGGCATGACCATCTCCGTGCCCTCGGGCAGGTCGGCCACGCCGGTGACGTCGGTCGTGCGGAAGTAGAACTGCGGCCGGTAGCCGTTGAAGAACGGCGTGTGGCGGCCGCCCTCTTCCTTCTTGAGGCAGTAGACCTCCGCCTTGAACTTCGTGTGCGGGGTGATCGAGCCGGGCTTGCAGAGGACCTGGCCGCGCTGGATGTCCTCGCGCTTGACCCCGCGCAGCAGGCAGCCGACGTTGTCGCCCGCCTGCCCCTGGTCGAGGATCTTGCGGAACATCTCCACGCCGGTGACCACGGTGCTGCCCGTCTGCTCCGTGATGCCGACGATCTGGACGGTCTCGCCGGTGTTGACGATGCCCTGCTCGACGCGGCCGGTCGCCACCGTGCCGCGGCCGGTGATCGAGAAGACGTCCTCGACCGGCATCAGGAAGGGCTGGTCGAGTGCGCGCTCGGGCTCGGGGATGTAGGTGTCGAGGGCCTCGGCCAGCTCGACGATCTTGCTCTCGTGGTCGGCGTCGCCGTCGAGGGCCTTGAGCGCCGAGCCGATCACGAACGGGATGTCGTCGCCCGGAAACTGGTACTCCGACAGCAGCTCGCGGACCTCGACCTCAACGAGCTCCAGCAACTCCTCGTCGTCGACCATGTCGGCCTTGTTCAGGAACACGACGATGTAGGGGACGCCGACCTGGCGCGCGAGCAGGATGTGCTCACGGGTCTGCGGCATCGGGCCGTCGGCCGCCGAGACCACGAGGATCGCGCCGTCCATCTGGGCCGCGCCGGTGATCATGTTCTTCACGTAGTCGGCGTGACCGGGACAGTCGACGTGCGCGTAGTGGCGGTTCTCGGTCTCGTACTCGACGTGTGAGGTCGCGATCGTGATGCCGCGCTGCTTCTCCTCGGGCGCGTTGTCGATCTCCTCGAACGACTTGGCCTGGCCGCCGAACTTCTCGCCCAGCACCTTGGTGATGGCCGCGGTCAGCGTGGTCTTGCCGTGGTCGATGTGACCGATGGTGCCGACGTTCACGTGCGGCTTGTCGCGCTCAAACTTCTCTTTCGCCACTGACGATCGCTCCTTTCAAATAAAGCTCAGGACCCTCGCTCGCGCTCGCGCGCCAGCCCGACGCGAAGCGTGCCGCGCCGGGAGGGCCGGAAAACATTACTGCCTACGCGCCTGCCGCGACCGGCTCGCCGGTCCGCTCCGAGACGACCTCCTCGGCGATCGACGCCGGAACCTCGTCGTAGCGGTCGAACTGCATCGAGTAGCTCGCGCGTCCCTGCGTGTTCGAACGCAGGTCGGTGGCGTAGCCGAACATCTCCGACAGCGGTACGCCGGCCTTGACCACCAGCGCGTTGCCCCGCGGCTCCTGGGTCTCGACGCGACCGCGCCGGCGGGAGAGGTCGCCGATGACGGTGCCGAGGAAATCCTCGGGCGTGACGACCTCGACGGCCATGACCGGCTCGAGCAGCACGGGCTTCGCCCGCTTGGCCGCCTCCTTGAGCGCCAGCGAGCCGGCGATCTTGAAGGCGATCTCCGAGGAGTCCGTGTCGTGGTACTTGCCGTCGGTGAGGGTGACGCGCACGTCGACCATCGGGTAGCCCGCCTTGACGCCGGTCTCGAGCGCCTCCTCGACGCCCTTCTCGACGGCCGGGATGAACTCGGACGGGACCGAGCCCCCCCTGATCTTGTTGACGAACTCGAAGCCCTCGCCCGGGGCCGGCTCCATGTTGATGTAGACGACGCCGTACTGGCCCGAGCCGCCGGTCTGGCGGATGAACTTGCCCTCGATCTTGGTGGCCTCGCCGCGGACGGTCTCGCGGTAGGCGACCTGGGGGCGCCCGACGCCGGCCTCGACCTTGAACTCGCGCCTCATGCGGTCGACGAGGACCTCGAGATGGAGCTCACCCATCCCGGAGATCACGGTCTGACCGGTGTCCTCGTCGGTGCGCACCTGGAAGGTCGGATCCTCCTCGGCGAGGCGCGCGAGCGCGGTCGCCATCTTCTCCTGGTCGGCCTTGGTCTTCGGCTCGATGGAGACGTGGACGACCGGCTCGGGGAAGATGATGGTCTCGAGCTTGATCGGCGCGTCGGGCGCGCACAGGGTGTCGCCGGTCGAGGTCTGCTTGAGGCCGACCGCCGCGGCGATGTCGCCGGCGTAGACCTCGTCCTTGTCCTCGCGGGAGTTGGCGTGCATCATGAGGATGCGCCCGACGCGCTCGGTCCGCCCGGAAGCGGAGTTGAGCACGCGGCTGCCGCTCCCGAGCGTGCCCGAGTAGACGCGGATGTAGGTGAGCTTGCCGACGAAAGGGTCGGACATGACCTTGAAGGCGAGCGCCGAGAACGGCTGGTCGTCGGCCGCGAGGCGGTTGGCCGGGCGGTCCTCGTCGCCCTTGACGATCTCGAGGCCCTCCATGGGCGGCACGTCGAGCGGGCTCGGGAGGAAGTCGACGACCGCGTCGAGCAGCGGCTGGACGCCCTTGTTCTTGAACGAGGAGCCGCACAGCACCGGCGTGATCGAGATGTCGAGCGTGGCCTGGCGGATGGCGGCGCGCAGACGCTCGGTATCGATCTCCTCCTCGGCCAGGTAGGCCTCCATCAGCGCGTCGTCGTACTCGGCGACCGCCTCGAGCAGGTGGATGCGGGCCGCGTCGGCCGCGTCGGCCATGTCGGCGGGGACGTTCTCGACGGTCCACTCGCGCCCGAGGTCGTCGGAGTACTGGATCGCCCTCATGTTGATCAGGTCGACGATCCCCTGGAACCCGGACTCGGCACCGATCGGCAGTTGCACCGGGATCGGGTTGGCCCCGAGCCGGTCGATCATGGTCGCGATGCCCATGTCGAAGTTCGCGCCGGTGCGGTCCATCTTGTTGATGTAGGCGATGCGGGGAACGCGGTACTTGTCGGCCTGGCGCCAGACCGTCTCGGACTGCGGCTCGACGCCGGCGACGGAGTCGAAGACCGCGACCGCCCCGTCGAGCACGCGCAGCGAGCGCTCGACCTCGACCGTGAAGTCGACGTGGCCCGGGGTGTCGATGATGTTGACCCGGTGGTCGCGCCAGGCGGCGGTGGTGGCGGCGGAGGTGATCGTGATGCCGCGCTCCTGCTCCTGCTCCATCCAGTCCATGGTGGCCGCGCCCTCATGGACCTCGCCGAGCTTGTGCGTACGGCCGGTGTAGAAGAGGATGCGCTCGGTCGTCGTCGTCTTGCCGGCGTCGATGTGCGCCATGATCCCGATGTTGCGCGTCTTCTGGAGTGAAACCTCTCGTGCCATGTCCTCTTGCTCTTCGTCCGTCTGCTGGTGGTCGCGGGCAGAAAAAAGGCCCGTCAGCCGGGCCCGTTCGTACGGTCGCGGTTGCCCGGAAGGTCGCTATGCGGTGGGGGTGTCCATAATCGTCGGCGGTGGCCGCGGCTCAACCGCTCGTGGGGAGCGATGACCCCGGCTGACGCAAGGCGCGAGAACGCCTCGCAGACCGACGCTGATGGTAGCAGCGGATCTGGCTCTCCGCCGCGGTTCGGACGGGGTCGCGCGGGGGCTCGCCGGACGTCCCGGCCCCTGCTCTGGCGGCCGGTCTGCTCATGATCGCGACGGAGTTCGTGCTCGTGTTCTCGTCACCGTCGGGATGGCCTGGGGCGCGGCGATCGGGCGAAGCTGCCCGGCGGGGGCGGCGCCGGCCGGCATCTTGCCAGACCGCTAGAGGTCGGAGCCGGGGCCGGAGGGTCCGAAAAGCAAGCAGTCCTAGGACGCAGGGAGCGAAGCCTGCTAGAGGCAGGCGAGCGACCGAGGACGCCGGAATGCGCCGCTTTGCAGGACCCTCCTACCAGCGGTAGTGGGCGAAGGCCTTGTTCGCCTGCGCCATCCGGTAGATGTCGTCCTTGCGTTTATACGCGCCACCCTGCTGGGACTGCGCGTCGTTGAGCTCGCCGGCGAGGCGCTCGGCCATGGTCTTCTCGCGCCGGGCGCGGGCGAACTGGATGAGCCAGCGCACGGCGAGGGTCTGAGCGCGGCGGCCCGGGACCTCGACGGGCACCTGGTAGGTTGCACCGCCGACGCGCCGGGAGCGAACCTCGAGGACCGGGGTCAGCTCTCGCAGGGACTTCTCGAGCGAGTCGACGGGGTCGTCGCTCGTGCGGCGCGAGAGGATCTGCAGGGCGTCGTAGACGATCCGCTCGGCCGAGGACTTCTTGCCGTCGATCATCACCTTGTTGATCACCTGCTGCACGAGCCGGGAGCTGTGAACGGGATCGGGGTCGACCGGGCGGACCCCGGCGGCGGCGCGGCGTGGCATCGAGCTACTTGGCCTTGACGCCGTACTGCGAGCGAGCCTTCTTGCGGTCGGAGACTCCGGACGCGTCGAGCGTGCCGCGGACGACCTTGTAGCGAACGCCCGGCAGGTCCTTGACGCGGCCGCCGCGGACGAGCACGACGGAGTGCTCCTGAAGGTTGTGGCCCTCGCCGGGGATGTAGGCGGTGACCTCCATCTGGTTGGTCAGTCGCACGCGCGCGACCTTGCGCAGCGCCGAATTCGGCTTCTTGGGCGTGGTCGTGTAGACCCGCGTGCAGACGCCGCGCCGCTGCGGAGCCGCGATCCGGGCCTTGCGCCCCTGACCGGACTTGAGACCGGGGGTGGCGACCTTCTTCTTCGGTCGCGAGCGGCCCTTGCGCACTAGCTGATTGATGCTCGGCATCGGCGCGTGACTGTAGCAGTCGGCCCGTGAATCCAGAGCTCGGCGGCTAGGCGCCCGCCCCCGCGGCTCGCACCGGTGCCGGCGTCAACGCGGCCGCCACGATCACCAGTGCGAAGGCGAGAAACTGGACCACGATCCCGAGCGTGTCGCCCGGCAGTGGGTCACCGAAGACGATGATGCCGCCGCTGATCGCCGACACGTTGGCGGCCGCGAGTGTGAGCGTGATCACGGGCACCGCCTCGCCGCGCTGAAACCCGTGGGCCGCGGCGTAGAAGGAGATGACCCAGGCCACGAGGGCCGCGGCCAGCCAGGGCGAGACCAGCGCGAGGAGGCCGTCCGCGCCGACCGTGCCGGTCAGCGCCTTGATGGCCACGGCGGACACCCCGTAGAGGAGGCCGGCCGCTAGGCCGAGCAGCGCGCCGTGATGCTGGCGCGGGGCGCCGAGGCGGGGCGAGAGGACCAGCAGCGTGCCGACCGCGAGCAGACCGGACTCGAAGGCGATCATGCCCGCGAGCGAGTACGACGAGTGAGATCCCTCGCCACCGGGCAGCGTGGCGGCCAGCAGCACGAGACCGAGCGCGGTGAAGCCGACGCCGAGCCACTGGCGGCGCCCGACCGAGAAGCCGAAGACCCGCTCGGCGAGCACGGTCAGGAGGACCAGCCCACCGGAGATCACGGCCTGGACCACCGAGAGGGGGGCCAGGGCCAGCGCGCCGATGTGGAGCATCCACGCGCCGAGAGCCACGAGCCAGCCGATGGCGAACCACTTCGAGCGAAACAACGCGACGGCGCTCGAGATCGGGTGGCCCCAGCGGACCTCGGGCGCGACCGAAGCGCCGCGGTGCTTCAGGAGGAAGCCCACGTTCGTCGCGACCGCGCACAACAGTGCGAGCCCTATGCCTAGGTGTAGCGTCATGGTTCGAGTCTTAGCGACGGGTCTGTGCGCCCGCGCCGCTTATTGGCCTATCGGCCGCCCTGCCTCCGCGCCTGAGCCTACCTCCCTCGAACAAGCGTCTACCCAACCCGCATATCCGCCTAAGCGTGCCGGCCGAACCCCTCTCCCCCCTCCCGATCCTGTTCGTCGACGTCGACGGCGTGATCAGCCTGTTCGGCTTCCCCTCCCACGACAACCCGCCCGGGAGCTACCACTACGTCGACGGGATCATCCACTGCCTGAGCGCCACCGCCGGTGAGCGCCTCGGCCGGCTCGCCGAGCGCTACGAGCTCGTGTGGGCGACGGGCTGGGAGGAGCGCGCCAACGAGTACCTTCCTCGGCTGCTCGGGCTCAGCGCGCCCCAGCTGCCGACCCTGAGCTTCGACGGCCGCGCGATCTTCGGGACCGCGCACTGGAAGGTGGAGGCGATCGACGAGTACGCGGGCGAGCGACCGGCCGCCTGGATCGACGACAACCTCGACGAACGCTGCCAGCGCTGGGCGCAGGGGCGCGCCGCTCCGACCCTGCTCGTGCCGACCGATCCCGCGGTCGGGATCGACGAGGATCACGTCGCGCGGCTGCTTCGCTGGGCCGACGAGGTCGCCGGCATCGTCGCGCCCGGCCGGGCCTGAGCTGAGCGCTCAGGCCCGGCGGCGCGGACGTTATTCCTCTTCGACGCGATCCTCGGCCGGTGGCACGGTCAGGTCGGCCAGCTCGTCGCCGAACGACCGTTCCTCAGCGAAGGAGTCGCCACCGAAGCCGAAGCCCTCGATCTCACCGTCGGTGAGCCCGAGCTCGGCCGCGAGCTCGCCGTCCTCGAGCAGTCCGAGCTCCGTGGCGCTCGGGCGCTGGGCCGGCTCGGTTGGCTCGATCTCGATGCGGCGGTAGCGCCGCAGGCCGGTGGCGGCCGGGATCAGCTTGCCGATGATCACGTTCTCCTTGAGGCCGGCGAGACGGTCGGTCTTGCCCTCGAGCGCCGCGTCGGTCAGCACCTTCGTGGTCTCCTGGAAGGAGGCCGCCGACAGGAACGAGTCGGTGGCCAGCGAGGCCTTGGTGATGCCGAGGATGACCTCAGCGCTCTCGGCCCGTTCGCCACCTCCCTCGGCGATCCGGTCGTCCTCGTGCGCGAAGTCGTGGCGGTCCACCAACTGGCCCGGCAGGTAGAGGGTGTCGCCCTTCTGGTCGACGCGCACCTTCTTCATCATCTGGCGGACGATGATCTCGATGTGCTTGTCGTTGATGTCGACGCCCTGGGACTTGTAGACCCTCTGCACCTCGCGCACGAGGTAGACCTCGGTCGCGGTGCGCCCCCGGATGTCGAGCAGCTCGTGGGGGTAGATCGAGCCCTCGTTGATCTGCGTGCCGGCCACGATCCGCTGACCGCGCTCGACCCACAGCCGGGTACGACGAGGGAAGCGGTAGTGGTGCTCGGTCCCCGAGTCGTCGGTGACCGTGACCACGAGCTCCTTGTCGGTGTCCTCGATCGAGACGACGCCGTCCTCCTCGGTTAGCCGCGCGAGGCCCTTGGGCTTGCGTGCCTCGAACAGCTCGACGACGCGCGGGAGGCCCTGGGTGATGTCGGCCCCGGCCACACCGCCGGTGTGGAAGGTCCGCAGCGTAAGCTGGGTGCCCGGCTCGCCGATCGACTGGGCGGCGATGATGCCGACCGCGTCGCCGATCGCCGCGACCTTGCCGCTGGCCGGCGCGACGCCGTAGCAGCGCTGGCAGATCCCGGTGTCTGCCTCGCACTTGAGGACGGAACGCACGGGCACAGCGGCCGCCGCCTCGTCGTCGCCGAAGGCGGCGCGGATCTGATCGACCTTGCCGGCGGTGATCAGCTCCTCGGGCTCGAGCAGCGCCTGGCCCTCGGGCTCGGAGAACGGGGCCGCGGCGAAGCGCCCGGCGATGCTCTCGTTGGGCGCACCCCCGGGGATGGTCAGCGAGGTCTCGATGTAGTTCTCGGTCCCGCAGTCCTCGATCCGGACGATCACGTCCTGGGAGACGTCGACGAGGCGACGCGTCAGGTAGCCCGAGTCCGCGGTGCGCAGCGCCGTGTCGGCGAGGCCCTTGCGAGCGCCGTGGGTCGAGATGAAGTACTCGAGCACGGTCAGGCCCTCCATGAAGTTGGCCTTGATCGGACGCTCGATGATCTCGCCCTTCGGATTGGCCATCAGGCCGCGCATGCCTGCGAGCTGGCGGATCTGCTTGAACGACCCGCGCGCCCCCGAGTTGGCCATCATGAAGATCGGATTCAGGTGGTGGAGGTTGTCCTGCATCGCCTGGCCGACCTCGTCGGTGGCCGCGGTCCACTTCTCGACGATCGCCTCGTGGCGCTCCTCGTGGGTGATCAGACCGTCGTCGTACTGCTCCTGAATGCCGTTGACCTGGTCCTCGTAGCCGTCGAGGATCGCCTGCTTGGTCGGCGGGATGACGACGTCGTTCTTGGAGATGGTGATCCCGGCCTGCGAGGCGAACTGGAAGCCCAGGTCCTTGAACGCGTCGAGCACGAGCGCCACGGCGTGCGGCCCGTGCAGCCCCACGAGTCCCTCGATGACGCGGTTGATGTCGCGCTTGCGCAGCGACTCGTTGATGAACAGGTACTGCGCGGGGTTGTACTCAGCCTCGAGGGCCTCGGCGAGCGCACGCTCGACGCGGTCGTTGAAGACGATCCGCCCGACCGTGGTCAGGACGTGGCCGGTGTCACGCCCGCGCCGGAACTCGGCGAGGTCGTGCAGCTCGACCATCCCGTGCTCGTAGGACAGCTCGGCCTCCTGCGACGAGCGGAACACGTGCGGGCGCTTCCTGACGTCGTAGCGCTGCTTGAGGGCCACGACGTCTGCATCGTTGTCCCACCCGCCTTCGCGCAACGACTCCTCGAGGCGCAGCAGCTCCTCCGGCTCGGGCCCGTAGGTGAGGTAGTAGGAGCCGAGCACCATGTCCTGGGTCGGCGTGGCGAGCGGCGCGCCATGCGCCGGCGAGAGGATGTTGTTCGCCGACAGCATGAGCAGCCGGGCCTCGGCCTGCGCCTCGGCCGAGAGCGGCAGGTGGACGGCCATCTGGTCGCCGTCGAAGTCGGCGTTGAAGGCCGAGCACACGAGCGGGTGGACCTGGATCGCCTTGCCCTCGACGAGCTGCGGCTCGAAGGCCTGCAGGCCGAGGCGGTGGAGGGTCGGCGCGCGATTGAGCAGCACCGGGTGGTCCTTGATGACCTCCTCGAGCACGTCCCAGACCTCGGGGATCATCGAGTCGACCATCTTCTTGGCCGCCTTGATGTTCTGCACGGCCTTGCGCTCGACGAGCCGGGCCATGATGAACGGCTTGAACAGCTCGAGGGCCATCAGCTTCGGCAGGCCGCACTGGTGCAGGCGCAGCGTCGGGCCGGAGACGATGACCGAGCGGCCCGAGTAGTCGACGCGCTTGCCGAGCAGGTTCTGGCGGAAGCGGCCCTGCTTGCCCTTGAGCATATCGCTCAGCGACTTGAGGGCGCGGTTGCCGGGACCGGTGACCGGGCGCCCACGCCGGCCGTTGTCGAACAGGGCGTCGACGGCCTCCTGGAGCATGCGCTTCTCGTTCGAGACGATGATCTCCGGAGCGCCGAGGTCGAGCAGACGCTTCAGGCGGTTATTGCGGTTGATGACGCGCCGGTAGAGGTCGTTGAGGTCGGAGGTCGCGAAGCGCCCGCCGTCGAGCTGGACCATCGGGCGCAGCTCCGGCGGGATGACCGGGACCGCCTCGAGGACCATGTGCTCGGGCTTGTTGTCGGAGTGGATGAAGGCCGAGACGACCTTGAGCCGCTTGACCGCGCGGCTCTGCTTCTGGCCCTTCGCGGTCTTGACCTGATCCTCGAGCTCGATCCGCTCGGCCTCGAGGTCGACGGCCTCGAGCAGCTCGCGCACGGACTCGGCGCCCATGCCGCCCTGGAAGTACTCGCCGAAGCCGAACGGCGAGCCGAAGCGATCCTTGAGCTCGCGGAAGAGCGTCTCGTCGGCCACCACCTGCTTCGGCGTCATGCCGCGGAAGAGGTCCCACGTCTGGCGCATCCGCTCCGCGGCGTCCTCGATGTAGGCCTCGGTGTCGGCGATGTCGGCGTCGAAGGTCTTGCGCAGCTCCTTCTCGAGCTTTGCGCGCTCCTCGTCGGCGAGCTTGCGCACGTCGACGTCGAGGGTGTCGGCCCACAGGTGGTCGTCGTCCGAGAAGTTCGCGGCCGAGCCGGTGCTCAGGTGCTCGAGCCTCCGCTCACGCGACTCCTGGAGTCCGAGCACGCGCTCCTCGCGCTCGGCCGCGTAGGCGTCGAGGACCTTCTGGACCTCGCCCTCGAGCGAGTCGAGGTCGCGGGTGCGCGCCTCGTCGTCGATCGAGGTGACGATCGAGGCCGCGAAGTAGAGGACCTTCTCGAGCTCCTTCGGTGCCATGTCGAGCAGGTAGCCGATCCGCGAGGGCACGCCCTTGAAGAACCAGATGTGCGAGACCGGAGCGGCCAGGTCGACGTGGCCCATGCGCTCACGGCGCACCTTCGAGCGGGTGACCTCGACGCCGCAGCGCTCGCAGACGATGCCCTTGTAGCGCACGCGCTTGTACTTGCCGCAGTAGCACTCCCAGTCCTTGGTAGGACCGAAGATGCGCTCGCAGAAGAGCCCATCCTTCTCGGGCTTGAGCGTGCGGTAGTTGATGGTCTCGGGCTTCGTGACCTCTCCCGAGCTCCACGAGCGGATCTGCTTGGAGGATGCGAGGCCGATGCTGATGGCGTCGAAGTTGTTGATGTCGATCAAGGTGATGGTTCTCCGTTACGAGGGGGGACGAGGAGTCGGGGGACCAGCGCGGCGGACTACGTCTCGGACCCCTCGATGTCCACGTGTTCGACGGTCTCGGCGACCGCGGCGCCGTCCGGGGTGTCCTCGACCGGGCCGCCGTCGGGCACGTAGTCGCCGTCGGTCGTGACCTGCCCGCCCTCGCCCTCGGCCTCGATCTTCTCCTCGGCCTCGTCGGCGGCTCCGTCGCCGTTGGTGGCCCGGACGCCCGAGAGGTCGATGCCGAGCTCCTCGGCCGCGCGCAGGAGGTCGTCCTCCTCTTCGCGGACCTCGGCCCCGACGGTGTCGTCGGAGCGGACGTTGACGTCGAGCGCCAGCGCCTGCATCTCCTTGAGCAGGACCTTGAACGACTCGGGGATCGACGGCTCGGCGATGTTGTCGCCCTTGACGATCGCCTCGTAGGCCTTGACGCGCCCGACGGTGTCGTCGGACTTGATGGTCAGCATCTCCTGGAGCGTGTAGGCCGCGCCGTAGGCCTCGAGCGCCCAGACCTCCATCTCGCCGAAGCGCTGACCGCCGAACTGCGCCTTGCCGCCCAGCGGCTGCTGGGTGACGAGCGAGTACGGGCCGGTCGACCGCGCGTGGATCTTGTCGTCCACGAGGTGGAGCAGCTTGAGGATGTACATGTAGCCGACGGTGACCTTCTCCTCGTAGGGCTCGCCGGTGCGGCCGTTGTAGAGGGACACCTTGCCCGAGCAGCGACGGCCCGCACGCTCGGACTCGTCGACCTCGAAGGTCACCCCGCGCTCTGAGTGCTCCTTCTGCCACTGCACGAGCGCGTGGTCGACGTCCTCCACGGTCGCGCCGTCGAAGACCGGGGTGGCCACGTTGACGCGCCCGCCGTTCTGCTGAGCCTGCTGGTAGGAGACCGAGCCGTCGTCGTACCAGCCGTTGCCGGCGACCCAGCCCAGGTGGGTCTCGAGGATCTGGCCGATGTTCATGCGGCTCGGCACGCCGAGCGGGTTGAGAATGACGTCTACGGGGGTGCCGTCCTCGAGGTGCGGCATGTCGGCCTCGGGGACGATCTTCGAGATCACGCCCTTGTTGCCGTGCCGGCCGGCGAGCTTGTCGCCCTCGGCGATCTTCCGCTTCTTGGCCACGAACACGCGCACGAGCTCGTTCACGCCCGGGGACAGGTCGTCGCCGTCGTCACGGGCGAAGGTCATGACGTCGATGACGACGCCGCCCTCGCCGTGCGGGACCTTGAGCGAGGTGTCGCGGACCTCGCGCGCCTTCTCCTTGAAGATCGCGCGGATCAGCTTCTCCTCGGCGGTCAGCTCGGTCTCGCCCTTGGGCGTGACCTTGCCGACG
>Ga0208736_1000159_pt1 | contig 19762 bp, 28 predicted proteins | sample AntDryMetagUQ255_FD_188090 | JGI IMG/M metagenome (GOLD analysis project Ga0208736, IMG submission 188090) | Polar desert microbial communities from Antarctic Dry Valleys - UQ255 (SPAdes) | ecosystem: Environmental > Terrestrial > Soil > Desert | place: Antarctic Dry Valleys | collected 2008-12-31 | reverse complement strand
ACATCTTTTCTGATTTCTATTTCTTTTGAAAAGTTCTTGCCGTTCGGTCCTTCAACGACGAGCTGGTGCATACCGGGCGGCAGGTAGAACTCCGCCGGCGTGTCAACGCCGCTCATTCCTAAAAGTTGATTATTTACTTTGACGGGATAAGCGACCGGCGTGGTTTTCACCGTCAGCGTTCCCGTATTCTTGGGTCGTCTATTATTTTGGGCGAAAGCGGTCGTTAAACCGAATGTGAGCATCAACCCAAGCACGAATAAAAAATTGTATCTGATATTTCGCATCTCTTTATCCTCTAAAGTCTGTCGTGAAAGTGGGCGGATTTTTCGCACCCGCAAAATTCTCTACCAAAAACTATATAAAAGCATTTTTAATTATTCGGTTAAATGCTTTCATCCCCATTAATCTCTAGGCTTCAATTTCGTCATCGTCCTTCTTACCAAATCGCCGACGCGCTGCCAACCCGATACTGGCAAGCCCGGTTCCGAACAATAAAATCGTCATTGGCTCAGGTATCGGTTCGGTCGCCGGTGTCGGTGACATCGGCGGTGTGGATGTCGACGGTGTGGATGTCGGACCATCATTATCGCCGCCCGGCGGTATCAAAAATGCGAGCGGGAGTGCCGCAAAGCCCAGCGTCCAATAAGGAAAAGCAGCCCCTACCGGCACAATCGTTTCACAATCACAGACCTCTTCTTCAATAATCTCGCTGCGAGTCTCAGTAATCACTCGGTCGTCCTGCACTGGCGGTGCATTCTTTTTCGTATCGTCGCCCATTAAAACAAGATCGTCACCCGCTAGACGCAGTTGGGCAAAACCACCGGTTCCCGCCTTACCCGGTTTGGCATTGACTACCTGCACGACTTGATTAAACTGGACGGGCGCGGCGTTTGCCGAAGTTGCCGCCATCATTATCGAGTATAACGCGATGGTGGAAAGAAAAAATCTAAAATTCAAGTTTTTCATCGTTTTTTCCTAGCTATTTTACAATAGCGTAATGGTAAATATACTTCGCACGTTGATGAGAGAGGCATCAGTAATTTGTTTAACCAACGCAATTTGGCAAATCATACCAAAAAACCAAAAAAATTACACTCTTTTTTAACAAACTTGCCATGTTTTATTCACAAGCAGCTTATTTACTAGCTGTTCTAGTGCATAGAAGTTGTAATGAAGATAGATTTCCAAATTTAATTCAAAGGATTTCTGACTGAATTTCATTCATAACGATTAATTTTTAATTCAATAAAAAGGCAAAAGTCTGAAATCGAATCCAAACTTTTGCCTTTTATTTCTTAAATCAAATTTAAACGATTCGACTATTAAAAGACTGCGGGTATTTTGTCGTCAATGGTCGCTTCCAATATAAATTCGCGTCAAACTCGAAAGGTTTGAAGTTACTTTGAATAAATCAGGAAATTACTTGACGGCTAGATGCCGGCGTTTTGTTTTAACCCTCTTGAGCTTGCGCCTTTTCTTCCTGCAAAACCGATTTGCGCGAGAGTTTAATTTTATTGCCTTCCTTGCCGATGCACTTGACCATAATCTGCTGACCTTCTTTGAGTTCGTCGCGCACGTCGCGTATTCTGCGGTCGGAGATTTCCGAGATGTGCAGCAGACCGTCGAGTCCGGGAATGATTTCGACGAACGCGCCGAAATCAACTATTCGGGAAACCGTGCCGAGATACGTTTCGCCGATTTCCGCTTCGGCGGTCAAAGCGCGAATTCGGGCAACTGCCGCTTTTCCGGCTTCGCCGTCGGCAGTGGCGATGTTAATTGTGCCATCGTCGGATACGTCAATCTTCGCTCCCGTCTCTTCCGTAATCGAGCGAATCATTTTGCCGCCCGGTCCGATGACATCGCGGATTTTGTCCGGGTTAATCTGGATGGTAATAATTCGCGGCGCATACGGCGAAATTTCCTCGCGCGGTTTGTCAATCGCCTGCTGCATTTTATCCAGAATATGCAGCCGACCTTTTTTCGCCTGCTCCAACGCTTCGGACAAAATCATCGCGTTGATGCCGCCGATTTTAATGTCCATTTGCAGAGCGGTAATGCCGTCTTGCGTTCCGGTGACTTTGAAATCCATATCGCCGTAATGATCTTCCGCTCCCGCGATGTCCGACAAAATCGCGTAACGATTACCTTCCATCACCAAGCCCATCGCCACGCCCGCGACCGGCTTTTTAATCGGAACGCCCGCGTCCATCAAACTTAAAACGCCGCCGCAGACGCTCGCCATCGAGCTTGAGCCGTTCGATTCGGTAATTTCGGAAACGATGCGAACCGTATATGGAAAATCGCTTTCATCGGGCATCACGGCTTCGAGAGCGCGCCGCGCCAAGTTGCCGTGTCCGATTTCCCGACGCGACGAACCGCCGAAACGCCCCGCTTCGCCGACCGAATACGGCGGGAAATTATAATGCAGCATAAAACGCTTTTTGACTTCGCCTTTTTCTAAATCGTCGGTGAACTGCTCGTCCATTTTCGTTCCCAAAGTCGTCGTGACAATCGCCTGCGTTTCGCCGCGTGTAAAAAGCGATGAGCCGTGAACGCGCGGCAGCCAACCGACTTCGCACGAAATCGGACGAATCTCTGAGAATTTGCGTCCATCAGGACGGCGGCGATTGCCGAGCATATCTTCTCTGAAAATCTTTTCTTTCAAATGCGAGAAGACCGCCCCCGCCCCTAACCGTTTTGCCTCATCGTCGGCGTAGCTTTCGACGACTTCTTTTTTCAGCGCGTCAACTGCTGCGTAACTGGAGATTTTGTCTTTGCCGGTCGTGTCGAGGGCTTCACGCATCCGGTCGCTGTATTTATCTTCAACCTCTTTAACGTGCGCGTCGTCAAGCGTCGCAACTGTGAATTCGCGTTTTTTAATATCCAACGCTTTGAACAATTCCTTTTGCCAGAGACACAGCCGTTTAATTTCTTTGTGCGCCAGCAGCAACGCTTCGAGCATTATTTTTTCTTCGACTTCATTTGCCTGAGCTTCGACCATCACGATGGCTTCTTCGGTTCCGGCGACGATTAAATTAAGCAACGATTCGCGCCGCTCGTCATACGTCGGATTGATAAGATATTTGCCTTCAATCAAACCGACACGAACCGCGGCAATCGGATTTTCAAACGGAATGTCGGAGAGATACATTGCGCACGACGCGCCCGTAATAGCGATGACATCCGGGTCATTATCCGCATCAGCGGAAATCACCGAGCCGACGATTTGCGTTTCAAAACGATAGCCTTCAGGGAAAAGCGGTCGAACGGGACGGTCAATCAGACGGCAGGTTAAAACTTCCTTTTCGTTCGGGCGACCTTCGCGCCGAAAATAGTTTCCCGGAATGCGTCCGGCTGAGTAACTCGATTCGCGGTATTCGACCGTCAGCGGAAAAAAATCCAATCCTTCTTTAGCGGTGCGATTGCTGACGGCGGTCACTAATATTATTGTGTCGCCGTAGCGAATAACGACTGCACCATCGGCTTGTTTGGCGACCTTGCCCGTTTCCACGATTAAATCTTTGTCGCCCAATTTTATTTTTTCATTTAAGTATTTTCTTTGTGGCATATTTTTCTTTTCCTTTTACAATAAAAGACGACCAAGCCGTTCGTGAAAGCCTTGGTCGCCTTTGGATTTTCATTAGCGAGTAGTTCTCATTTGCCGGCGGATTTTGGTGCGCTGTCACGTTCAGCTACCGCCGACCAATTCTTCGAGAGAACCGATGTGTTTGATGACTCGAAGCAGCCATAATTAAATAAGAAGTGAGAGATGAAAAGCGAGAGGTGTTTACTTCTCATTTCTCAGTTCTTACTTCTCATTTTTTATCTTCGTAATCCTAACTTCTGGATAATATCGTGATACTGATTAATATCCTGACGTTTGAGATAATCAAGCAGTTTTCTCCGGCGCGAAACCATTTTGAGCAAGCCGCGGCGCGAGTGATTGTCTTTTTTGTGAACTTTAAAATGTTCGGTTAATTCGTTGATGCGCTGTGTTAAAAGAGCGATTTGCACGTTTGACGACCCTGTGTCGCTGCCGTGTGTGCGGTAATCGCCGACGATAGTTTCTTTTGTTTCTTTTGCTGTTGCCATAACTTTTGAAAATGGTCTCTCCTTTTGCTCGCAGAAATTTCGCCTTTTTTACGGGGCGAACACCGCGAAAACTTTATAACTATTAATTTTAGATGGTAATCGGTAAATGGTCAATCGCTTCGATTTGCCGCTGACCGTCCGCCGCTTATTTAGTAAACAAACTCTTCCATAAACTTTGTCGAAAAATCGCCCGCCTGAAACTTTTCATCATTCATAATTTTCAGATGAAGCGGAATCGTCGTCTTTATTCCTTCAACGACCATCATCTCCAACGCCCGTTTCATTCTGGCAATCGCCAACTCGCGGGTGCGGGCGTGAACGATCAATTTCGCAATCATCGAATCGTAAAAAGGCGGCACGACATAGCCGGGATAAACCGCTGTGTCAACGCGCACGCCCGGTCCGCCCGGAATATTGAAAGCCGTAATCCGTCCCGGCGACGGCGTAAATTTCTTCGGGTCTTCGGCGTTGATGCGGCATTCGATGGAATGCCCGACAATCAACACGTCTTTTTGTTCAAAGCCGAGTTCCTCGCCTTCGGCAATGCGGATTTGATTTCGCACGATGTCGGCGAGCGTGACCATTTCCGTCACCGGATGCTCGACCTGAATGCGCGTGTTCATTTCCATAAAATAAAATGAACCGTCTTCGTCCAATAAAAATTCAAAAGTTCCCGCGCTCGAATATCCGATTTCCTGACACGCTTTGATTGCGACCGCGCCCATTTTTTCGCGCTGCTCCAAAGTGATAATCGGCGAAGGAGCTTCTTCTAATAATTTCTGATGCCGCCGCTGAATCGAACATTCGCGCTCGCCGAGATGAATCACGTTGCCATATTCATCAGCCAAAACCTGAATTTCGATGTGACGCGGACGCTCAATATAACGTTCAATATAGACGCTGCCGTTTTTAAAAGCCGCTAGTGCCTCCGTTTGAGCCAACTCTAAATTCGTCGCCAAATCTTCTTCCTGACGAACAATCCGCATTCCGCGTCCGCCGCCGCCCGCTGCCGCTTTGATAATTATCGGAAAACCGATTTCTTTGGCGAGAACGATTGCTTCCTCGCTGTTTTCAATCGGCTCTGGACTGCCGGGCAAAATCGGTACTCCCGCCGCTTTCATCGTTCGCCTGGCTTCGACTTTGTCGCCCATCATCCCGATAACTTCGGGTCGCGGTCCGATAAATTTGATATTGCAGTCTTCACAAACTCGCGCAAATCTTTCGGATTCAGCGAGAAATCCGTATCCCGGATGAATCGCGTCAACATTGGTTATTTCTGCCGCGCTGATAATTGAAGGAATATTTAGATAACTTTGCGCGGACGGCGGCGCGCCGATGCAAATCGCTTCGTCGGCATAGCGGACGTGAAGCGCGTCCTTGTCGGCGGTCGAATGAACGGCAACGGTTTTGATACCCATTTCCTTGCACGTCCAGATTATCCGACAGGCGATCTCGCCGCGATTAGCGATTAAAATTTTGCGAAACTCGCGCTTTTTCATTTACAAAATAAGCCACGAACAAACACGAAAAATCACGAACAAAGTCTAATTTAATTTTCGTGTTCTTTTGGGTTTGTTCGTGGCTGAAAATATTACTTTTTAATTGCGAAAAGCGGCTGACCGTATTCGACCGATTGACCGTTTTCGACGTAAATTTTAACGACCTCACCTGAAACTTCAGCCTCTATTTCGTTCATCAGTTTCATCGCTTCAATGATGCAGACAATCGTATCGGGCGAAACGTTGCTTCCTTCTTTCACATACGGTTCTTTGTCGGGAGCAGGAGAACGGTAAAAGGTCCCGACAATCGGCGAAGGAATGACGTGCAGATTCTCATCCGCTGCGGTTTCCGTCGAAATTGTTTCCGATTGACTCTCAGTGTTCGGTTGAGCAGTTTGGATTGGTGCGGTAACTGTCGCCGGCGCGTATGATTGCGGTGCTTGAATAATTTGCGGAGCGAGATTTTTGCTAAGGCGAACGCGGATATTGGCATTTTCAAATTCAAAATCGGTGAATCCGTGTTCGTCAACAAGATTAGCGAGGTCGCGCAGTTCATCCATATTCAATGAAGGTTCTGACGTTTTTTGCGATGAACGACCGGTTTGTTTTTTCGTCGTTTCCTTTTTTGCTGTCGCTGCTTGCTGGCTCATCTTTGCTCCCAAATTTGATAGCCACAAAAAATCACAAAATCACAAAAATTATTTTTGAGTCTTTTGCGTCTTTTTGTGGCTACTATTTATTTCTTTGCCGCTAACTCGCGCGGGTTGTCCACCAATTCGATAACTGCCATTTCCGCATTGTCGCCTTGCCGACGACCGAGTTTGATAATTCTCGTGTAACCGCCGTTACGGTCTTTATAACGCGCACCGAGTTCATCGAAAAGAAACTGCACGGCTTTTACGCCCGCGGTTCTTTCGATTGGCTCTTTCGCCATTCCTTTGGCTCCGCGAAAACGACTTTGCTCCGCTTTGAAAGTGCTGTTGCCGGCGTGGAAAAATCTAGCTGCCTGCCGCCGCAAATGAACTTCCTGCGCTTTCGCCGAGTCGCCGCTCAAATTTTTCGCTCGCCGTGCCAATGTAATAACTTTTTCAACGAACGGTCGAAGTTCTTTAGCTTTCGGAACTGTTGTTACAATGTAACCTTTTTCAGAAATGATTAAAGAAGTTGCCATATTCCGCAACATCGAAATCCGATGCTCGGTCGTTCTTCCTAATTTACGATGTGCTTTTAAGTGTCGCATATAAGTTTCAGGTTTCAAATTTCAGGTTAGTTGTTCTTGAACTTGAAACCCGAAATTTGAAACTAATTTTTAATCCAAATCTCGTCCGCCCGAACCGGGAATCGGATTTCCCTGCTCGTCAAAATCCATTCCGAAATCCAAGCCCATTCCGTGAAGCATATCTTTGATTTCCGTCAAAGATTTTTTGCCAAAGTTTTTCGTGTGCAGCATATCGCGTTCACTGCGGCGAATTAGATCACGAATCGAGCGAATGTCCGCGTTTTTCAAACAATTATACGAACGCACCGATAATTCGAGTTCATCAACCGAACGGTCAAGCAAATCATTGCGTAAAAGCGGCGGACGGGCAATATCCTCAAACTTGAAGTCATCTTCTTCCTCTTCAAAATTGACGAAAATTGACATATGGTCTTTAACGAGTTTTGCCGCCAATCCAATCGAATCGTCAGGCTTGACCGAACCGTCCGTCCAAACTTCAATCGTCAATTTATCGAACTCGGTGTTTGAACCTTGCCGTGTTTTATCAACACTGTAATTGACTTTCTTAATCGGTGTGTGCACCGAATCAATCGGAATATAACCGACCGACAAATCTTCGTCATTATTAAATTCCGCGGAGATATAGCCGCGACCTGTTTTCAGACGCATCTCAATACTTATATCGCCGTTTGCGCTGATGGTTGCAAGATGAATAGTTTTATCTAAAATTTCGACTTCGCCATCGGCTTCGATGTCCGCGCTGGTTACTTCGCCCGCGCCTTTTTTGGTTATTGTTAAAGTTTTCGGACCTTCGCTGTGCAGCTTAAATGGAACTTGTTTGAGATTTAAGATAACGTCGGTCGCATCTTCGACCACGCCTTTGATTGACGAAAATTCGTGTTCGACACCTTCAATTTTCACGGCGGTGATTGCCGCTCCTTCAATTGACGAAAGCAGTGCGCGGCGCAGTGAATTTCCGATGGTCGTTCCGAAACCGCGCTCAAACGGTTGGGCGTAAAATTTTCCGTATCGCTCGGTTAACGTCTCCGTTTCGACATTCAAGCGGCTCGGTATTTGAAAATCTGTCCAGTTATTTTGTGCCATATTCTTTTTAAAAAGTTTAAGGTTCAAAGTTCAAAGTTTAAAGTTCGGTTAAATTTATTCTAACTTCGAACCTTAAACTTTGAATTTTGAACTTCAAGAATTATTTGCTGTATAGTTCGACGATTAACTGCTCGTTGATTGTCGGGTCAATATCGGCGCGGGTTGGCAAAGCCGAAACCGTCACGCTCAAATCGGCATCGCCGCCCGAACTGATCCAATTCGGACGACCTCGCCCGACAGCGGTTTGCCACGCGCCTTCGACGTGTGGGTTTTTAACGCTCGTGTCTTTGACCGTCACGACATCGCCCATTTTCGTCTGAAAAGAGGGAATGTCAACTTTACTTCCATTGACTAAAATGTGTCCGTGATTGACGAGTTGCCGCGCCTGGCGGCGAGAAGTCGAAAAACCCGCCCGATAAACGACGTTATCAAGCCGACGTTCGAGCATAAACAGCAAGTTTTCGCCGGTGATACCTTTTTGTCTGGAGGCTTTCTCGAAATAATTGCGGAATTGTTTTTCAAGCACAAAGTAGATGCGCTTGACCTTTTGCTTTTCCCGAAGCTGTTGCCCGTAACCGGCGAGAACTTTACGGCGAGCTGTCGCGCCGTGCATTCCCGGCGGTTGCGTACCGCGCTTCTCAATCGCACACGACGGCTTAAAACAGCGGTCGCCTTTCAAAAATAATTTTCCACCTTCGCGGCGGCACAAACGGCACACCGCATCTCTATATCTAGCCATATAATTTTTGTCGCTTCCGCCTCGATTATTTGCGATTTTCGATTTGCAATTGATACAACAAACGCAATCTATATAAGGCAACCAATTTTCTGACGGAAAAGTTTACGGGTTAATTACCCTTCATCCTTTTGATAAGTTAAATTTCAATCTTAAGTTTTCAATTACAAATCGCAAATGAAACCCACAATTTCTCAAACCCTTCTACGTTTCGGAGGACGACATCCATTGTGCGGAATCGGCGTAGTATCACGAATCGAAGTTACGCGAATGCCCGCATTGTTGATCGCTCTGATAGCCGATTCACGACCGCCGCCGGGACCTTTAACTCGCACTTGCACTTCGCGCATTCCGACCTCCAACGCTTTGCGAGCGGCTTCAGATGCTGCTTGCTGTGCGGCAAAAGGAGTTCCTTTGCGCGAACCGCGAAAACCGCGCGCGCCTGATGATGATTGCGAGATTAAATTGCCTTCCGTGTCGGTAATGGAAATCATCGTGTTGTTGAACGACGCAGCGATATGCACGATTCCCATCGGGATATTTTTCTTCTCTTTCTTCCGAAAAGTTTTCTTCTTCGTTGTTGTTGCTTTTGCCATCTTTTTGTTTTCGATTTTCAAGCTGCGATTTGTGATTTATTTTGCATTCCGGTAATCGGCGTTTGTAATGAAAAACAAAAACCAATAACTAACCAAACGCAACTTGAAAATCAAAAATCGCAAATTTTCTACTTCTTGCCCGGTGCTTTCTTCTTAGCAACGGCAGCTTTGCGCGGACCTTTGCGGGTCCGAGCGTTAGTGCTGGTTCTTTGTCCGCGAACGGGCAAACCGCGACGATGCCGCAAACCGCGATAGCAGCCGATGTCCATCAAACGCTTAACATCCATCTGCACACGTTTCCGCAGGTCTCCTTCGATGTCACCCTGAGCGTCGAGAATTGCGCGAATCTGCGTCAGTTCATCTTCGCTTAAATCTCTGATTTTCGAGTCAATACTAATTGACGCTTCGTTCAAAATTGCGGTCGCCCGCGATTTTCCGACACCGTAAATATAGGTCAAACCAATCTGCGCCCTTTTGTTTGGCGGTAAATCTACACCTGCTACACGAGCCATACATTTATTCTGAGATTTTGGTTTTCAGATTCGAGTTTGTGTTAATACAAATATACGAAACTTAAAATTTGAAACCCAAATCATTTTATCCTTGTCTTTGTTTATGTTTTGGATTGTCGCAAATCACGCGCACAATTCCTTTCCGATGAATAACTTTGCACTTATCGCACATCTTTTTTACTGAAGGACGAACTTTCATTTCTTTACACCTCGTTCAATTATTTATAGCGATACGTAATTCGCCCGCGAGCTAAATCGTAGGGCGAAAGTTCAACCAGAACTCTGTCTCCCGGCAAAATCCGTATAAAATTCTTCCGCATTTTGCCGGAAATATGCGCCAAAACCTGATGCTGGTTGTTTTCAAGTTCAACCTTAAACATCGCGTTGGGCAAAGTTTCAAGCACAGTTGCGGTTACTTCTATCGCTTCTTCTTTCGACATATCACACAGAGCCAATCTTGTTCGATTCGACAAACTATTTATATTACTGATTTTCGTTTCGCTTTTCAAGTCACGCCGCAATAGTTTCCGATTTCACCTGTTTTAACTCGGCTTTCTGCTTTTTTGACAAGGTTAAAATTTCAGGACCTTCCGGCGTGACCGCAATTGTATGTTCGCAATGCGCGCTCGGCATTCCATCCGCCGTGATCACCGTCCACTTGTCATCTAAAGTTTTCGTTTCATGCGTTCCCATATTGAGCATCGGCTCGATGGCGAAACAATATCCGGCGCGAATTTTTTCCTTCGTGCCTTTTCTGCCATAATTAGCTATTTGCGGAGCCTCGTGCATACTGCGCCCGATGCCGTGTCCGGTATAATCACGCACAATTCCATAACCGTATTTTTCCGCGTGCTGCTGAACCGCCGCCCCGATGTCGCCGACACGGTTGTTCGGGCAACACTGTTCAATTCCAATTGCCAGACATTCTTCCGTCACGCGAATCAGCTGCTCAACTTCGTCGCTGACTTTTCCGATTGGCACGGTCATCGCCGTGTCGCCCACAAATCCGTTGTAGAACGCCGCCATATCAACCGAGAGAATATCGCCTTCCCGCAGCGGTTTCTCGTTTGAAAATCCGTGAACGACCTGTTCGTTGACCGAGGCGCAGATGACAAAGGGAAACGGAGTCATTCCCGACGGTTGATAACCTAAAAACGCCGGACGCGCTCCCGCATCCTGCATCATTTTAGCGGCGGCTTCGTTAAGCTCAAGCGTCGTTACGCCCGGCGCAATCATTTCCCGCACGGCTTCGCGCACTTCCGCGATTAGCTCGCCAGCCTCGCGCATCCGGTCTAAATCTTTTCTCGATTTGGCGATGATCATTCTCTTTCCTAAAAAAATCCGACTAAAACTGCTGATAAAGCCGATGATTTTTGAAACATTCACAACACCTTACCTATATCAACCCATCGATTTCTCGATAAATTTGTTCCAGATCGCCTTCACCGCTTACCTTTTCCAAACGTTTTGTTTTCTCGTAATAATCGAGCAAAGGTTTCGTTTGCTCTTCATACGTCGCAAGACGTGTCGAAACGCTTTCTTCGTTATCATCCGTACGATGCGTCAATTGTGTTGCCGGATGGAAATCACAGACATTTTCCTGTTTAGGCGGCTTCGAATAAATGTTATAAATCTCACCGCAGACCGGGCATGAGCGACGACCGGTTAGACGCTGCATCAATTCTTTTTTTGAAATATTAACTTCAATCGCTTGAATTTCTCTGCTTTGTTCCTTCGCCAAAGTTTCCAGCATTTCGGCTTGCACCGCAGTCCGCGGAAAACCGTCCAAAATATAGCTTTTTTTTTCGCGCGAAGTTCTATTCTTAACAATTTGAAAGGTAAGGTCATCGGAAATTAATTTTCCTGAACTCATAATCGTCTGAACTTCTTTAGCGAGCGGCGTATTATCGTTTTTCATTTCGCGGAACATATCGCCGGTCGAGATTTGCGGAATGCCGCGCCGTTCTTCGAGAAGTCGCGCCTGCGTTCCCTTACCTGCGCCGGGCGCGCCGATTAAAACGATAATTTTACTCATCTTATTTTATTTACAGGGATAACAGGGATAGACAAGGATTTTTATTTGATTATCCCTATCCATCCCTGTTATCCCTGTAAATTATTCTTCGCTTCTTATAATTTTTTATGCTCTTCTTCCGCGAAGACGTGAACCGGCACCTAAAAATCCTTCGTAATTTCGCATTACGAGCTGCGCTTCGATTTGTGCCACCGTATCCATCGCCACGCCGACCAGAATCAGAAGCGACGTGCCGCCGAAAAAGAATTGATAGCCGAGTCCGGTCGGAATCCAACTAAGTCCGGGTGTCGCCGTCAAGAAGTTGTCAATTGAAGCACCGATAAATGGCAAACGCGCGACCCTAAAACCGCTCAAGAGAACTTGCGGGGCAAAAGCGACAAAAGCCAAATAAAGCGCGCCGACCGCCGTCAGTCTCGTCAAAATCGTGCTAAGATAATCCGCCGTCGGCGCGCCGGGACGAACGCCCGGAACAAAGCCGCCGTGTTTCCGCAAATTGTCCGCGACTTCATCCGTATTGAAAATAATCGTGATGTAGAAAAATGTAAACAGCACAATCAAAGAGATGAAAACTACTTCATAATACGGGTCGCCTCCGTGAAACTGTTGAAAGAACGCGGAAATCTGACTCCAGGCTGAAGTCGGATTAGCCGGATCGGGCGGGAAAGCCGAAAAAACAGTTTGCGGCATCGCTAAAACCGATGAAGCGAAAATCACCGGAATCACGCCGCCCATATTTAACTTGAGCGGCAGACTCGTTTCCTGTCCGCGAAAAGTTTGATTGCCTACGCGTCGGCTGGCATAACTGATGGCGATATTTCTTCGCGCCGATTCGACATAAACAATTAAAGCAATAAGCGCGACCAAAACCACCACCAGAAAAATAACGCCGAACGTTTGGAATGCGTCGCCGCCGCGAACTTTGTCGGAGACCTGCAAAATCGCGTTCGGCAGCCCGATGACGATACCTGCGAAAATCAACAGTGAAATACCGTTGCCGATTCCGCGCTCGGTAATTTGCTCGCCGAGCCACATCACGAAAACCGTGCCGGTCGTCAATGTCACGACGATCATTATCGTCGCCCACCAGCTTTCACCGATAATTCCGTTTTTCTGAAGCCACGTGGCAACGAAAAACGTCTGCACGGAACATAGCAGAACCGTCAGATACCGCGTCCATTGATTGATTTTTTGTCGCCCGACTTCGCCTTCTTCCTGAACTTTTTTGAATTGCGGCGAGAGAACCGGCATCAACTGCATGATAATCGAAGCGGTAATATAAGGCGTTACGCCAAGGGCGAAAACCGAAATCGTGCGAAAGTTTCCGCCGGAAAACAAATCGAGAACACCGAGCAGCGTTCCGGCGACTTCGCCCCACACTCTTTCGAGCTGCGCTTTATTGACTCCTGGTGCAGTGACGTGCGCTCCGAAACGATAAACTGCCAACATTCCGAGCATGAAAAAAATACGTTTCCTCAACTCGGGAACTTTGAACATATTTTGAACGGCGGCAAAGAACTTTTCCATAAAATTTGTTCGTTAATTCGTTGTCGGTAGTCGGTTGTTTTCTGACCGAATGCCGACCACCGAATTATGCTGCGACTGCTGCTTTTTCCTTTCTAATTTCCGTGATGCTTCCGCCCGCTTTTTCGATTTTATCTTTGGCGGTTTTGGTAAAACGATGCGCGGAAATTTTCAATGCTTTCGACATATCGCCGGTGCCTAAAATCACGAGGTCGTGCTTAGCTTTTTTGATCAGCCCGCGCTCGTGAAGAATTGACGGCGTGATTTCGTCGCCCGCGTTAAAGTTTTCTTCCAGCTTGGCAAGACTGATTTCAATCCATTTCTTCTTGAAGATATTGGTGAATCCGCGTTTCGGCAAGCGGCGTTGAAGCGGCATCTGTCCGCCTTCAAATCCTATTTTGCTGCTATAACCGGAGCGCGACTTTTGTCCTTTATGTCCGCGTCCGGCGGTTTTGCCTAAACCCGAACCAGGTCCGCGTCCGACTCTCTTCTTTTTATGCGTCGAACCTTCCGCGGGTTTCAAATTATTCAATGCTAATGCCATTTTTCTTTCCTCTGTAAATAGTGAATCGTGAACTGCAATTCGCCTTTAGATCTTGTCAGCCCAATATAAAATATAAAAGACAAACGACAAAAAATCTAACGGGCAACTACCGATTCACGACTCAAAAAATCTTATTCGACAATTTTCAAAAGATGTGGGACTTTTTCGACCATACCGCGCATTGACGGATTATCCGGGCGCGTAATCGTTTGGTTGAGCTTGGTAATTCCCAGACTTTTAATAACCGCTTTCTGCTTTTTGGAATATCCAATCATACTCCGGTAATACTGAATTTTGATTGTTCCGCTGTCCTTTTGTTTTTCTTCTTCTTTCTGTGCCATATTTTTATTTTCGATTTGCGATTCTCGATTTGCGATTTTGAAAATTCCCCGTCCTCACTTGATTAAATTCTAGAACCCGATTTTATTTACAAATAATAGCAAATCAAAAATTGAAAATCGCAAATTACAACAATTCTTCAACTTGCTTGCCGCGCAAACGCGCCACTTCCATCGGGTCTTTCATTCTGGTCAAACCATCAAAAGTCGCGCGAATAACATTATGAGCGTTATTTGAACCTAAAATTTTCGTTCGCACATTGTGAATACCGAGAACCTGCAAAACAGCGCGAACCGCGCCGCCCGCAATTACGCCCGTTCCTTCTTTCGCCGGTTTCAACAAAACTCTGCCCGCGCCATATTCGCCAATCATTTGGTGCGGCAGCGTTCCGTCAATCAACGGAACACGAATCAAATTATTTTTCGCTGATTCGACCGCCTTTTTAATTGCGTTCGGAACTTCTTTGGCTTTACCCGTGCCGAAACCAACGTGACCTTTTTCATCGCCGACTACGACCAGCGCGGCGAACGACATATTCTTGCCGCCTTTAACGACTTTCGTCACGCGGTTGATCGAAATCAACTGGTCTTTCAAATCTAAACTGTTTGGAGAAATCCGTTGTTTATTCGTTTTCATTATTTTGTTTGTTCACTTTTTTAACCTGTTTGTCAGCCGAATTTTCCTCGGTCGCTTCTGTTGAACCGCCGACCAAATTGCTGATTGCGCCGGCTACTTTTCCAACGACACTTCCGATTGTTGATGCAATTGTATCTGAACCGGCTTCATCTTCAGTTTCCGCAGTTTTGTCTGTGCTGAAACCTTTTTCATTTTTGTTTAATCCAGCTTCCCGAGTTGCATCTAAAAGTGCTTTAACACGTCCGTGGTAAACGTATCCGCCGCGATCAAAAACGACTTGCGAAACGCCTGCCGCCTGTGCACGTTCAGCGATTGTTTTGCCGACGGTTTGCGCCGCTTCGATGTTGCCGCCCGTTTTGCCTTTCAAATCTTTTTCAGTCGTCGAAGCCGCCGCTAAAGTCACGCCGCTAACATCATCAATCACTTGCGCGTAAATATGATTTAAGCTGCGAAAGACCGCCAGGCGCGGACGTTCCGCCGTGCCGCTGACCTTTTTACGAATGCGCGTATGCACGCCGCGTCGAATATCTGCTCTATTATTGCTTGCCATAATCTTTCGAGTTTGTGGAATTCGTGGAGTTTATAAAGTTTGCAGAGTAAAATCTTCTAACTCTATAAACTCCAAAAACTCTATGAACTATTTGCCGGTTTTGCCCGGTTTCAATTTATAAAACTTGTCGGCGTAGCGAACGCCTTTGCCTTTATATGCGTCAGGCTTACGCAGACGATTGAGTTCCGCCGCCACTTGTCCGAGTTTTTGTTTATCAATCCCGCTTAACGTCAAAGTTAATTGATATTGATTGATAGTCGTTTTCGCCGGAACTCTTTCAGCTTTGGCTTCGATACCTTCCGGCAGAGCATATTCAACCGGATGCGAGTAACCGAGCGCGAAAACAATCTTTTTGCCTTGAACATCGGCTTTGTAACCGACACCGACGACATCCATTTGTTTTGAGAATCCTTCGGTTACGCCGACGATGGCATTATTCGCCAAAGCTCTCGCTAATCCGTGAAGCGCGGCTTTGTCATCATTCGCGCGTTCCGCATAAAGCGTTCCTTCTTCCATTTTAAATTCAACGCCTTGTGGAATCGGAGTTTTCAAAGTTCCCTTCGGACCTTTTACTTCCAGTTCGTTGCTGTTGATTGTGACGTTTACGCCGGACGGCAGCGCAATCGGTTTTTTTCCTACACGAGACATAATAACTCCAAGAAAATCAAGAGTCACGAGTCAAAAAGAATTTCTTCCCGTTCTTTGACTCGCCGCTCTCGACTCTTTAATAAATTTCTGCCAAAATTTCGCCGCCGACATTTTCCTTGCGGGCGTTCTTTCCACTCATCAAGCCTCTGGAGGTTGAAACGATGTTCACTCCATAACCGCCGAGAACTCTCGGAATCTCGGTCGCGCCGACGAAAACCCGTCTGCCCGGACGTGAAACTCTCGACAAATGCGTGATGGAAGAAGTACCTTTAGCATCATAGCGCAAGAAAATACGGATCATATATTTCACGCCTTCGCCTTTAGTGACAAAGTTATTGATGTAGCCTTCTTCTTTCAAAATTCGCGCGACTTCCATTTTCAATTTTGAACCGGGAATATCCACGCGCGTGTGGTTCGCCGCTACTGCATTACGAATGCGCGTCAGCATGTCTGCGATTGGGTCTGTCATTTCTTAATCTAACTCCGTTAAAATAATTTGGAATTTGGATTGTGGATTGCGGATCAAAAATCGCAATTCTGAAATCTCAAATTCGGAATCGAATTACCAACTTGATTTAACCACGCCCGGGATTTGTCCCTGCAACGCCAAATCTCTAAAAGCCGTACGAGCAATACCGAACTTACGGTAAACAGCTCGCGGTCGTCCGGTCATTGCACAGCGGTTACGAACGCGAATCGGGCTGGCGTTGCGCGGCAGTTTCTGTAATTTCATAACTGCTTCGTCAACTTGCTCGACCGACGAATTCGGATTGTTGATAGTTTTCTTCAACTCTGCCCGCCGCTCCGCATATTGAATAACAATTCTTTTGCGCTCGTTGTTTTTTACGATTTTACTTATCTTCGCCATATTTCTATTTACCTAACTTACTTATTGACGAAACGGCATTCCGAGGGCTTTGAGAAGCGCTCGCGATTGCTCGTCCGTTTTCGCCGACGTAATGATTGAGATATTCATTCCGCGGGTTTTATCAACTTTATTAAAATCAATTTCAGGAAAAATCAACTGCTCACGAATTCCTAAAGTGTAGTTTCCGCGCCCATCAAATGCTTTACCGGAAACTCCTCGAAAATCGCGCACGCGCGGCAGAGCGACTGAAATTAAACGGTCAAGAAATTCATACATTCTTTCGCCGCGCAATGTCACCATGGTGCCGATGTTCATTCCCTGTCTGAGTTTGAACGACGCGATTGATTTTTTCGCCTTCGTCACGACCGGCTTTTGTCCGGTAATTGACCGCAGTTCCTCAACCGCCGTGTCGAGAATTTTAGCGTTAGCGATAGCTTCGCCGACTCCCATATTGACGACAATTTTTTCAACCTTCGGAATCGCCATCGAATTTTTGATGTCGAATTCTTTAGCGATTGCCGGAGCGATTTCGTTTTTATATTTATCTCGTAGTCTTGCCATTTTCTTATTTGTTTGGGTATCGCTTTTTTCTGCGTTTCCAAACCTCAAAACTTATTTGTTATCGGAATCAGTTTCTTCGTCGGATTTTTTCCGTCTCGTGTTTGCGCTGCGTGACGGTTCGGGAATCAATTCACCGCTGATCGCCACACGGACCTTTTTGCCATCACGCACTTCGTATTTGATGCGTGTCGGCTTCTTGGTTTTCGGATCAAGCAAAGCGACGTTTGAAATATCAACCCATGATTCGAGCTCGACGATTCCGCCTTCGATGTTCATTTGCGGAACGGCTTTGCGATGCTTTTTGGCAATCGCCGCGCCGGCGACTTTCACTTTGCCCTTTCGCACGTCAACCGCCATTACTTCGCCGCTGTATGGTTTGCGTTTGCCGTTATTGTCAAAACGAGCATATTCCTTTCCGGCAACAAAAACCACTGTGTCGCCTTTTCTAATTTTAGAACGAATTGTTCCTTTTTTAACTTCTTTCATTCTATTAAATCACCTCCGGCGCGAGCGATACGATTTTCATAAAATTCTTGTCGCGCAATTCGCGGGCGACCGGACCGAAAACGCGCGTTCCAATCGGCGTATTATCGTCTTTGATAAGCACAGCGGCGTTTTCGTCAAATCTAATATAAGTTCCGTCTTTGCGGCGCACTTCTTTACGCGTACGAACGATAACGGCGTTATACACTTTACCTTTTTTTGCCGTGCCGTCCGGCGAGGCTTCTTTTACGGTAACTTTGATTTTATCGCCGAGCCGCGCAATTTTGCCGGTCGCGCCGCCAATCGGCATAATCATTACCACGCGCTTCGCGCCTGAATTATCGGCGACCGTCAAAGAGGTCTGCATCTGAATCATAATTTAACTCCGTTCGAGTTTCAGGTTTCAGGTTTCATACTCAAACTTGAAACCTACAACTTGAAACTATTTTTCAGCTTTCTGAACAATCTCCACTACGCGCCAACGCTTTCTCGCCGACAGCGGTCTGGTTTCCACAATTCGCACTTTGTCTCCAATAGTCGAACCAAGTTCGTCGTGCGCCATAAATTTCTTGCGGCGTTTGATATATTTGCGATAAACCGGATGTTTTACAACGCGATCAACTCTGACAGTGACGGTTTTCGTCATTTTATCCGATTGCACGATACCGATTTTTTCCGCCCGCTTGCTGTGGTGCGATTTATCCGCCTCAGTTGTTGAGTCTGGAGTAACCGCCGCGACGACTGCCGACACGCCGCTCGTCACTGCTTCGGTAACGCCGCCAACTGCCGACGAAAGCGTACTAAATACGCTATCAACAATCGAAGTTTCTTCTGTTTCTTCGCCTGAGTGAGCGTCGTCCGCTGCTGTCGCTTCATCAACGGTTTTCGCTTTGCGCGTTCTTCTCGGTTTTCCTTCCGTCGCTTCAGTTTCTATGCTTTCCCCGGCAGATGCTTCGACCGAGCTTTCTTCCGCAGTCTCATCTTGGCTAACTTCCGCCGTGCTTCCTTCAGTTTCTAATTCTTCGTTCTTCTTTCTTGGCATTTTTTTATTTATTAACTTTTTGCTTTTGCCCGTTTACCTTTCACTTTCGGCTCGCGCTGCGCGATCAAAGTATTGACTCGCGCCAAAGTTTTCTTCTCGCGTCGAATGTCGCTGACCGAATCGCCCACGCCCAAAGATTTTTTGAATTTCAAACGAAACAAAGATTCTTTCAAGCTGTCGCCCTGTTCTTTCAATTCGTCCATGTCCATCGCATTGAGTTGTTCAAGTATGTCTTTTTTCTTCATTGCTTAAACAATGCCTCCTTCCAAATCGGCACGATTGACGAATTTCGTTTTGACCGGCAGTTTCTGCGCGGCGAGATTCATCGCTTCACGCGCCAGTTCTTCCGGTACGCCCTGTATTTCATATAGAATTCGACCCGGCTTAACGACCGCGACCCAATGATCCGGCGCGCCTTTACCGCTTCCCATACGAGTTTCTGCCGGTTTTTTCGTAATCGGCTTGTCGGGAAACATTCGAATCCAGATTTTTCCGCCGCGTTTGATATGGCGTGTCATCGCAATACGAGCCGCTTCGATTTGGCGGTCGGTAATCCAACCCGCTTCCAAGGTTTTCAGTCCGAAGTCGCCGAAGTTTAACTTGTCGCCACGCGAGGCTTTGCCTCTCATACGACCTTTCATCACTCTCCGGTGCTTGACCTTTTTCGGCATTAACATAATGAGTTACTCCAATTTTGGATTTTAGATTTTGGATTTTGGATTAATTTAATTTTGGCTTGCAATTTATAGATTAGAAAAAAGATAATACAGAGTTTTT
>Ga0208736_1000158_pt1 | contig 19797 bp, 18 predicted proteins | sample AntDryMetagUQ255_FD_188090 | JGI IMG/M metagenome (GOLD analysis project Ga0208736, IMG submission 188090) | Polar desert microbial communities from Antarctic Dry Valleys - UQ255 (SPAdes) | ecosystem: Environmental > Terrestrial > Soil > Desert | place: Antarctic Dry Valleys | collected 2008-12-31 | reverse complement strand
GACGTACTGCGAGCCCTCGCCTACGAGTGAGGTAGCTTTGAAAGCCATGATGCGCAAGGGATCGAGCGCTCGAGAGCGGGCCTTCGTGCGCCGCCCTCGCCGCTTCGCACGCCGCGTGGCCGTCGCGCTGGCGCTGAGCGCCGCTCTGCTCCTGGTGGCCGGAACCACAAGCGCGCTGGCGGGGCCGGGAGTGTCGCTGCGGGCGAGCAACGGAAAGGGGGGATTCGTGTCCGGCCCGAACGCTGACGGCAAGACGATCCGCGGCCTGCTGGCGCAGGTCGGGATCCCGGCGCAGTCCGTCGCGTCGGTGACCGTCACCGGCGAGGAGGGCAACGCGTCCGCCGTGAGCAAGGCCGAGATCGACCTCGCGCGCGTCAGCGACCAAGGCGACACCACCCTGTTCGTCCTTCGCGGGCGACAGATTCGCGCACAGGGGACCCGGCCGCTGTACATGGTCGTCAACGTCAGCTCGGACCTCGACATCGAGACGACCGCAAGCCCTGAGCGGGTGAAGGTCGGTCAAGAGGTCTCGCTGACGGCCAGCGTCAAGATCAGGCCGCCGGGAGCGCGGCTCTTCTACACGTGGAACTTCGCCGACGGGACGGCGGACGTCTCGGGCGAGGACCTGACGCGGGTCCCGCATTCGTTCCCGTCCTCGGGCAGCTTCCCGGTCGCGGTCGTGGTGCGCTGCATCGGAGGCTCGACCTGCGGCGGGCAGGGGACCGTCAACGTCGAGGTCGCCGGGCAGGAGCGAAGCCGCGACGAGTTGCCCGGAGCGCCGCAGGGCAGCGACAGCGGGTCGGGCCTCGGCGGGACGGGCAGCGGCGGCACGGGCACCGGCACGGGCGGCGGTGACGGCAGCGGCGACGAGGCAGGCGGGTCGGCCGGCAGCTCGCAGTCACGCAAGTCCCCGCCGCCCCTGCGCGCGGAGCGGCCCGAGCCGCGCTCGCCGTTCTCCGCCGATCCGCAGTCGGGCGCGGGAACGACGGTCGTGCAGGGCGTGCTGCTCGCGGGCGCGGGAACGCCGCTGGAGGGCCCGCTGTCCAAGGGCGAGTCCGGGGGCAGCCCGAAGGCCGCGAAGGGAACGCCCGGCACGGTCGGAAGCCCCTCCCGGCTCGGCGCCAGCCTGGCCCTCGCGCTGGCGATCGTGTCGATGGGAGCGCTTCGAGAGCAGCGACGCGTCAAACTGCGCGTCGCATGATCGCCGCCGGGGGCATCGAGGAGTTCCTCTTCCAGATCGTGGACGCGCTGCGCGTCCCCGTGCTGCTCGCCGCGCTCGTCGCCCTGCTGATCACGCTGTTCGACCTCGGAGCCTTCTTCTTCGAGCTCGCACGCCGGCGCCGGCCCGACGCCCCCGCCCAGCTCGAGCTGGCATCCGCGGCGGCGCGGCAGGCGCTCGCCGACGGCGACGTGCCCGCCGCGGCGCGAGCGCTGCTGCCGCGCGCGACGAGCGCCCAGATGGCCGACGCGCTGACGCAGCTCGTCGAGCAGCACGGCGAGCCTGCCGCGAGCGATCGGATGGCGAAGATCCTGGCCGACTTCGACCTCGCGTCGCTGCGCAAGCTCGAGCGCACGCGCATGATGGTGCGCTTCGGCCCCGCGCTGGGGCTGATGGGCACGCTGATCCCGCTGTCGCCGGCGCTCGAGGGTCTCGCGAAGGGCAACGTCGGAGCGCTCTCCGACAACCTGCGCGTCGCCTTCAGCGTGACCGTGGTCGGCCTGCTGATCGGCGCGATCGCCTTTGCCGTGTCGCTCGTGCGCGACCGCATGTACGCGCAGGACCTCTCCGACCTCGAGTACGTCGCGACGACGCTCGAGCCCGAGCCCCGATGAGGTCGCAGATCACGCCGCGCGCCCGCGTGCGCATCGACCGCGCGGGCGATCCGCTCGACGGCCTCGTCAACCTCTTCGATCTCGGGATCGTGCTGGCGGTCGCGTTCCTGCTGGCAGCCCTGCAGTCGGTCAACCTCACGGACCTGCTGACGAAGACGAACGTCACCGTGCTGCGCACCGATGCCAGCGGCCAGACCGTGATCATCAAGGAGGGCGATCAGGTCAAGACCGTCAAGCTCAGCGACAAGGCCGTCACGGGCACGGGACGCCGCGTGGGGGAGGTCTTCCGTCTCGCGGACGGGCGGCTCGTGTACGTCACGGGCAAGACGCCCTAGTGGGCCGTCCACTGGTTGCGCTGGTCCTGGTCGCGACTCAGCGAGCCGCGGGCGCTGCGGCCGCGCCCCTGCGGTACACGGCCGCCAGCAGCGCGCACAGCAGCGCGGTCGCGCCGCAGTAGCCCGCCTCCGCCCGCAGCAGCTGGTCGTCGACGAGCGGGCTCAGCATGAAGGCGACGAACAGCACCGCGCTGAGCAGCCATGCCGCGGCGGCCGCGCCGGCCTGCTCGCGCGCCAGCGCCGCCTGGTTGAGCGTTCCCGCCATCAGGTGAAAGCCCATCCCGAGCGCGACGAGCGCGAGGCCGCCGCGCGCAAGCTCCTGGTCGATGTGAAAGAGCGCGCGCACGACCGGCGGTCCGATCGCGAACAGGCCGGTCGCGATCACCACCGCGAAGCCGGCGATCGCGAGCATGGTGACGCGGATCGCGCGACGAAACTCGTCGCGCCCCGCCGTCGCCTCGAGTCCTGCGAGGTGGGGCAGCAGCGAGCCCTGGACGGCCTGGAAGAGCTGCAGCGGCGCGCGCGCGATCAGCAGCACGCTGAAGACGACCCCGGCGAGCTCCGGGTCCGGCGACGTGCCCTCGACGGTCAGCACGGACGCGTTGAGCAGCGTCTGCTCGGCGACCATCACGGCGAAGACGGCGATCGCGAAGCCGGCGCCGCGGCGCAGCGTCAGGCCATCCTCGCTGTCGGCGACCGCAGCCGGGGAGGTCGCGGCGGCCGTGGTGTCGGCGGCCTGCAGGGTGGCGAGGTCTGCAGGCGAGTCCTGCTCGCGGCGCAGGAAGTACAGCGGCACGACGACGAGCGACGCAAACGGCGCCGCTGCCATGCCGAGCGCGACCGCGGTCTGCCCCGAGGTGATGCCGACGATCACCGCGAGCGCGAAGCAGACGCGCGAGATCGCCTCGAACAGGACGAGCGCGCCGTACAGCGCGAAGCGCTGGTGACCGGCGAGGAAGCCGCGCGCGAAGTAGCTCGCGGCATACGCGAGCACGCCGACGACGAGCACCCAGTACAGCGCCGCGGAGCCGTCGAAGAGGTCGTTCTGGATCAGGTCGCGGGCGGCCAGCGCGACCGCGAGGAACGTCGCGGCGAAGGCTCCCTGGATCAGCAGCGCGATCTTCAGGTGCCCGCCGCCGGAGGACTGCCCGCGCGCGCGGCGGTCGGCGATCGTGCGCGACAGCAGCTGCTCGATCGGCCGGTAGATCACCGACACGATCACGAACATGATCGCCCACACGAGCGTGATCCGCTTGTACTCGACGCCACCGTCAAGCGCCTGGGCGGCGAGCGCGAAGTACGCGAGCGTGACGACCCCGGTCGTGGCGATGCCGACCGACAGGATCCGCGCGCCGCGGCCGTAGCCCGAGCGCGGTGCGCCCGCGCCCACTACAGGCGGACGAGCAGCATGGTCCACGGAAACGGCGAGCGGGCCTCGACGACCTCTCCGTGGCGGGAGAGCAGCGAGACGAAGCTGCGCTTGGACCAGTGGTTCAGGTGCCCCGGCGTGTTGCCGAGCTCCGCGAGGTATGCCCCGCGCGCCATGTTCAGGCCGCGCCACAGCGGCTCGCGCGGGACCGAGACGAGCAGGTGGCCGCTTGCGACGCGCGCCATCTCGGCGACCGTGTGCGCGGGATCGGGCACGTGCTCGAGCACCTCGATCGCCGTCGCGACGTCGAACTCCGCGTCGGCGAAGGGGAGGTTCTCGGCCTTCATCACCTGGTAGGTGAGGTTGGGCGCCTTGCGCTGCTCCCACTCAGCGTGCAGCAGCGGGTCGTCGAGATCGATGCCGACGACGCGGCGGTCGCCCAGCCGCTGAGCCCACTTGTGCGTCAGGACGGCCTCGCCGCAGCCGACGTCCAGCAGCGACGCCGGGTCGGCCCGCGTGAAGAGCTCGTCGAGCGTGCGCTCGAACGCGCTCATCAGCCGCCGCACGACCGGGTTGGTCGAGCCGTACTTGTCGTAGGTGTTGCCGGTGACCGTGCCCTCGGCGTCGACCGTGACGGTCGGTGCAGGCGGGCTCACAGGCGCAACGCCTCGCGGTCCTCGGTCTTGCCCGTCGCCGCGCCGGCGTCTGCGCCGGTCGTCTTGGCATGGCCCGTTGCGGTCGCGCCCGGCTCGTAGTGCGACGGCTCGACGCCGAGCTGCAGCTCGATGCGGCGGACGCGCTCGAACGTGCGCTGGGCGATCGTGCGCTGCGCCGCCAGCAGGTCGCCCATGACCCCGAGCGCCGCCAGCACCATCGCCGCGTTGAAGAGCACGGCCCCGAGGATCAACGACTGCACGTGCCCCTTGCCCTCGGCTTCGAAGATGTAGAAGTAGGCGAAGCGCGCCCACACGACCATCGCGATCGCGCCGACGATCGCGGCCGCGCTCATGAAGACCTTCAGCGGCTCGTACTGCGAGTAGATGCGGAAGATCGAGACGCTGTTGCGCCGCACGTAGGACCACATCGACGGAAACAGCCGCGACTCGCGCGTCTTGGGGTTCGTCCGGATCGCGACGTGGTCGACGGCGACGAGCAGCTTGCCGGCCTGGATGATCGTCTCGAGCGTGTACGTGAACTTCGAGACGACGATCAGCTGGATCGCCGCCTCGCGGTTGTAGGCGCGAAAGCCGGAGGTCGTGTCCGGGACCTCGGTCGAGGAGGCCTGGCGCACGACCCACGAGCCGAGCTTCTGCAGCGTCACCTTCAGCGGCGAGAAGTGCTCGATGTTCTGGACCTCACGATCGCCGACGACCATGTCGGCCGTGCCGGCGAGGATCGGCCCGACGAGCTTGGGGATGTCGTTGCCGTCGTACTGGTTGTCGCCGTCGGTGTTGACGATCACGTCGGCGCCGAGCTTCAGGCACGCATCGAGACCCGCCTGGAAGCCCGCAGCGAGGCCCTTGTTGTTCGTCAGGCGAACGATGTGGTCGACCCCGCCGGCGCGCGCGACCTCGATCGTGCGGTCCGTCGAGCCGTCGTCGATGATCAGCCATTCGACCATGTCGAAGCCGTCGACCTGCCGTGGGAGGTCGGCGAGGACGAGCGGGAGCGTCTGCTCCTCGTCGAAGCAGGGGATCTGGATGATCAGCTTCATGCGGCGGGTCGTCATGGGATCCTAACGGCCATCGCCTCGTCACCAGTGTCAAGCGCGCAAGGCCAGGCCGCCGTCGCGTCGCCCGAACCCACCGAGGCTCGCTCGGCGCGACGCCGGACAGCCGCCCTCACGACCCCCGTCCTGGAGCGCCTGGGCCTCGGGCTGCTCGTGCTCGCGGCCGTCGTCGGCTTCGTGATCTACCCGACCTATCCGAACTACGACTCGTACTACTCGCTGCTGTGGGGCCGCGAGCTGCTGGCGCTCGACCAGCTCTCGTTCACGGCGTACCGGGCGCCCACCGAGCACCCGCTGGCGATCGCCTTCGGCGCGCTGCTCGTGCCGCTGGGAGACGTCGCCGACCGCGTCATGGTGGGCTTCGCGGTGCTGTCGTTCATCGTCCTCGCGGCCGGTGTCTATGTTCTCGGAAAGACCGCCTTCACGCCGCTCGTCGGCGCAGCCGCCGCGTTCCTGCTCGTGACGCGCTTCGACTTCCCGTTCCTCGCGGCCCGCGGCTACATCGACATCTCCTACCTCGCGGTGGTGATCTGGGCCGCGGTGATCGAGGCGCGCGCTCCCCGGCGCCACCCGCTCGTGGTCCTCGGGCTGCTCGCCGCGGCCGGGCTGATGCGTCCCGAGGCATGGCTGCTGGCGGGGCTGTACTGGCTGTGGCTCGTGCCGCGCGCGAGCTGGGTGCAGCGCGTGCGCTACGCGGCGCTGGCCGCGATCGGCCCGCTCGTGTGGGCCGCGGTCGACTTCGCGGTCACGGGCCGGCCGCTGTACTCGCTGACGGCGACCAGCGAGCTCGCCGAGGAGCTCGGGCGCAACAAGGGCGTGGAGGCCGTGCCCGAGGCGCTCTACACGTTTCTCATCAAGCTCGACAAGTTCCCCGTCTTCGTCGCCGGCGTGCTCGGGCTCGTGCTCGCGATCGCGCTGACGCCGCGCCGCGCGGCGATGCCGCTTGCACTGCTGGGCGCCGGCGTCGGCACGTTCGCGATGGTCGGCGTCGCCGGCCTGTCGGTGATCGAGCGCTACCTGCTCGTGCCGTCGCTGTGCCTGATGATCTTCGCCGCCGTCTTCGTCGCCGGCTGGACGATGCTGCGCGAGGACAGCGGCTGGCGGCGCGCATGGGCCGCCGCGGGGGCCGCGGTGGTGATCTTCGGCGTCGTCTTCACGGCGACGCGCGTTAACCTGCATCAGCTCGATGTCGAGCTTCGATTCCGCGGCGACGCCCACGCGGCGCTCGAGCAGGTGCTGAGCGCCCCGGCCGTCGTCTCGGCGCTGCGCTGCGGTCCCGTCCACGTGCCAAACCACAAGCTCATTCCCGACGTGCGCTGGATCCTGGACCGCTCGCGGACCGGTGTGCTCGCGCGTTCGGCCCGGCGCAGCGCGGGCAGACCCAACCCCTCTGCGCCACGGCGCGGGGTCGTGATCCTCGTGCACCAGCGCATCGCGCTCTTCAAGCAGGCCCTCGTCAGCACGAACGACAACCCGCTCGACAACCTGCCCCCGCCCGGCTTCACGCGCGCCGCCACGAGCCGCTACTACGCCGCCTATGTCAGTTGTTGAGCACCCCGTGGCCCGCGCGGCCGGCCCGCAGGACAACGGCCACGATCCCGGCGTCGTGCTGATGTCGCCGCCGTCCGGCGAGGGGAGGTTCTCCCTCGAGCGGCTGTGGTGGGGCCTCGCGGTCGGGGCCCTGCTGGCGTTCGCGTTCGCCCTGCGCCTGTGGGGCGTCGACCACGGCCTGCCCTATGCCTACAACGCCGACGAGAACGCACACTTCGTCACGCGGGCGGTCGGCCTCTTCGGGCACAGTTGGGATCCGAACTACTACGTCAACCCGCCCGCCTACACCTATTTGGCGCACCTGCTGATCGGCGCCTGGTACGGCGGGCGCGAGGGCGTCTCGAGCGCGTTCGCCGCCGACCCGACGCAGATCTGGATCATGACCCGCGTGCTCGCCGCGGTCCTCGGGACGCTCGCGATCTGGCTGACCTATCTCGCCGGCACGCGGCTCGTCGACCGCCGCGTGGGGCTGCTGGCGGCGGCGATCTTCGCCGTTGCCTTCCTGCCGGTCTTCTACTCCAAGCTCGCGCTCAACGACGTCCCGACGCTCGCGCCGCTGTGCCTGGCGCTGTGGGGCGCCGCCGGCGTCCTGCGCTTCGGTCGCGTGCGCGACTACGTCATCGCCGGCGCCGGCCTCGGGCTGGCGTGCGCGACGAAGTACACCGGCGGGATCGTGCTCGTGCCGCTCGTGGCGGCGACCGTCGTGCAGTTCACCGCGCCCGGCGGCCGGGCCGGCGCCGCACGCGGGATCGCCGTCGCCGGCGCCGTCGCGCTCGTCGCCTTCCTCGCGGCCAACCCCTACGCGGTCCTGAACTTCGACGCGTTCGCCAACGGCCTGACGCACCAGTCCGACGCCTCGGGCGATTCCGCCGGCAAGCTCGGCCTGACGCAGGACAACGGCTACCTCTACTACCTGTGGTCCTTCGGCTGGGGGCTGGGTTGGATCCCGCTGCTGTTCGCCGTCGGCGGCGCCGTGCGGCTGTGGTTCGACGAGCGTCGCCTGGTCTGGGTGCTGGTCCCGGCGGTCGTCCTGTTCGTCTTGTTCATGGGCTCACAGGAGCGCTACTTCGGCCGCTGGCTGATGCCCGTCTTCCCGTTCGTCTGCATCCTCGCGGCCTACGCCGCCTTCGAGCTGGCCGACTGGGGCGAGCGCTCCAAGCCGGCGCTGAAGCCGACGTTCGTCGTCGCGGCGGTGCTCGCGCTCTGCGCGCAGGGCTTCGTCTACTCGCTGCACTCGGGCCTCGTGCTGTCGCGCGAGGACACGCGCAACCTCGCCCGCGAGTGGATGGTCGCGAACGTCCCGCTGGGCGCGAAGATCGTCGTCGAGCCGGTCGTGCCGGACCTCTGGGCGCAGGACATCGGCAATCCCTCGCCGCTGACGAGCAACGGCAACCGCTGGCTGAAGTACCCCACGAGCAAGTCGACGATCGACCTCGACACCGGCCGGCCGCTGCCCCTGGGCCAGACCGAGCCGGTGAACATCGAGGACTTCGAGAAGGTGCTGACGCCCGACCTGATCTCGACCTTCGAGCAGCAGCAGTACTGCTGGATCGTCGTCGGCTCGACGCAGCGCGGTCGCGCCGAGGCCGAGCCCGAGGCCGTTCCGCGGGCGCTGGACTACTACCGCGAGCTCGAGAGCCGGGCGAAGGTCGCGCACGAGGTCTCCCCCTACGCGGCCGGCAAGGGGCCCGTCGAGTTCAACTTCGACTGGACCTTCAACTACTTTCCGCTGGCCTACACCCGCCCCGGCCCGGAGATGACGGTCTACCGTCTGCGGAGCGGGCAGTGTGCGTCGCCGCTGCGCCGCTGATCGGCTGCGACGATGAGCCCTATGCTGCGGTCATGTCGGTGCTGACCGCGGCAGACCACGACCACCTCGATCGCGCGATCGAGCTCGCCGAGTTCGGGCTCGGGCGCGTGCACCCCAACCCGATGGTGGGCGCGCTGCTCGCCCGCGACGGCATCGTGCTCGGCGAGGGCTGGCACGAGCAGCACGGCGGCGCGCACGCCGAGGTCAACGCGATCGCCGACGCTGCGTCCTGCGGTGCCGGGCTGGCGGGCGCGACGCTCTACGTGTCGATGGAGCCCTGCTGCCATCACGGCAAGACGCCGCCCTGCACGGACGCGATCCTCGAGGCCGGCATCGAGCGCGTCGTCGTCGCATCCGACGACCCCAGCGAGAAGGCCAGCGGCCGCGGGCTGGGCATCCTGCGCGACGAGGGCATCGGCGTCGAGGTCGCCGGCGGCGACATCGCACACCGCGCGCGGCTGGTCAACCAGGCCTTTCGCAAGCACGCTCGCACGGGCCGGCCGTGGGTGCTGTTCAAGTCCGCGATGACGCTCGACGGCAAGGTCGCCACGCGAACGGGCGACTCGCAATGGATCTCCGACGAGTCCAGCCGCGCCCGCGCGCACCGCTGGCGCGCGAGCGTCGACGCCGTCGCGGTCGGGATCGGCACCGCGCTCGCCGACGACCCCCAGCTGACCGCGCGCGTCGACGGCGTACACCACCAGCCGCGCCACATCGTCTTCGACGCGACGGCGCGCCTGCCGCTGGACTCGCGGCTGATCGTCGCCGCGCCGTCGCTGCCGCTGACCGTCGTCGTATCGCGCGCCGCGCGCCGCTCGGCGACCGAGGCAATCGAGCTGTCGGGCGCGGACGTCGTCGTCGCGACCGGTGAGAACGAGCCCGCGCGAGTGCGCTCGGCGCTCGATCAGCTCGGCGCCGCCGGCGTGACCTCGATCCTGCTCGAGGGCGGCCCGCGACTGGCCGGGGCGTTCCTGGACGCCGGCGAGATCGACGAGGTGCGCCTGTTCCTCGCCCCGATCCTGCTCGGTGGCCGTGCGGCTCGCGACCCGCTCGAGGGCGAGGGCGTGGAGCGCATCTCAGACGCGCTGCGCGCGCTGACGCTGAGCTGCGAGCGCGTCGCCGAGGATCTGCTGATCTCCGCGCGCCTGCACGAGTGGTAGCGGCGTGTTCACCGGCTTGGTCGCGGATCTCGGCGCCGTCGCCGCCGTCGACGAGACGCCCGACGGCGTCCGGCTGACGATCGCGACGGCACTCACGAGCGAGTTGGGGGAGGGCGACTCGATCGCCGTCGACGGCGTCTGCCTGACCGCGACGGCGATCGACGGCGAGCAGGCCGAGGATCTGCTCGCGCAGAGGCCATCCAACATGGGTCGCTTCGCCGCCGACGTCATGAACGAGACGCTCGACCGCTGCACGCTCGGCCGGATCGCGGAGGGCGCGCACGTGAACCTCGAGCTCGCGCTGCGCGCGAGCGACCGCCTCGGCGGGCACATCATGCAGGGCCACGTCGACGGCGTCGGCACGATCGCCGGCGTGCGCGAGGACGGCTTCGCGCGCGTCGTCACGATCGCCGCAGGTCCGCAGATCCTGCGCTACGTCGTGCAGAAGGGCTCGATCGCCGTCGATGGCGTCTCGCTGACGGTGGCGCGGATCGACGAGCAGGGCTTCGACGTCTCGCTGATCCCGGAGACGCTCGAGCGCACGACGCTCGGCGCCGTGGGGGAGGGGCAGGGCGTGAACCTCGAGGTCGACGTGCTGGCGAAGTACGTCGAGAAGCTGCTGGCCGCGCGCTGACCGGCTGCCGGCCGCCGGGGTTTGCGAAGCTTTCAAGCGATGAGCTCAACGACCCGCAGCCCGTTCGCGACGATCGACGAGGCGCTAGAGGACATCCGCCAGGGCAAGATGGTCGTCGTCTGCGACGACGAGGATCGCGAGAACGAGGGTGACCTGACGATGGCGGCGCAGTTCGCGACGCCCGAGGCCGTCAACTTCATGGCCAAGGAGGGGCGCGGGCTGATCTGCCTGTCGCTGACCCCCGAGCGCTGCGACGACCTCGGGCTCGACCTCATGGCCGCCAAGAACGAGTCGCCCTTCGAGACGCCGTTCACGGTCTCGATCGAGGCACGCAAGGGCGTCACGACCGGCATCTCCGCGCACGACCGGGCGCGCACGATCCAGATCGCGATCGATCCCGAGGCGGGCCCGCGCGACATCGTCCAGCCGGGGCACATCTTTCCGCTGAAGAGCCGTGGCGGCGGCGTGCTCGAGCGCGCCGGCCAGACCGAGGCCGCCGTCGACCTCGCGCGCCTCGCGGGCCTCAACCCGTCGGGCGTCATCTGCGAGGTCATGAACGACGACGGCACGATGGCGCGCGTCGACGACCTCGTCCGCTACTGCGCGCGCCACAAGCTGCGGATGATCACCGTCGCCGACCTGATCGCCTACCGCCGCCGTTACGACAAGCTCGTCGAGCGCGTCGTCTCGACGAAGCTGCCGACGGGCTTCGGCGAGTTCCAGGCGGTCGGCTACCGCGAGCTCGTCGGCGGCAAGCACCACGTCGCGCTCGTCAAGGGCGAGATCGACGGCGCCCACGACGTGCTCGTGCGCGTGCACTCCGAATGCCTCACCGGCGACGTCTTCCACTCCCTGCGCTGCGACTGCGGCGAGCAGCTCGAGTCGGCTCTGGCGATCATCGAGAGCGAGGGCCGCGGCGTGCTGCTGTACCTCGCCCAGGAGGGACGCGGGATCGGCCTGCTGAACAAGCTCAAGGCCTACAAGCTGCAGGAGGGCGGGATGGACACCGTGCAGGCCAACCTCGAGCTCGGCCTGCCCGCCGACCTGCGCGACTACGGCATCGGCGCGCAGATCCTCGTCGACCTGGGCTTGAGCTCGATCCGCATCCTGACCAACAACCCGAAGAAGATCCGCGGGCTGGAGGGCTACGGCCTGTCGGTGACCGAGCAGGTCCCGATCGAGCACATCCCCAACCCGCACAACGAGGCGTACCTGCGCGCCAAGCGCGAGCGCATGGGCCACACGCTGCACCACCAGGGCCTCGACGTCGACAAGGAGATGCTCCACGACGAGGGTGAGCGCGACCACGGGATCGAGCGCGGGTGAGGTTCGCGATCGTCGTCGGCCGCTTCTACGAGGAGCTGGCCGACCGCCTCGTCGCCGGGGCGACGCGGGTCTTCGAGCAGTCCGGCGCCGAGAGCGTCGACGTCTTCGGCGTTCCCGGCGCCTTCGAGCTGCCGCTCGCGGCGCTGATCGCCGCGGAGACCGGCCGCTATGACGGCGTCGCCTGCCTCGGAGCCGTCATCCGCGGGGAGACGAGCCACTACGACCACGTCTGCGAGGAGGCCGCGCGAGGCATCCAGGACGTCGCGCTGCGCACCGGCGTGCCGTGTGGCTTCGGGCTGCTGACCGTCGAGAGCCTCGAGCAGGCGATCGCACGCTCCGGCGGGGGCAAGCGCGACGAGGGCGCCGACGCGGCTGAGGCGGTGCTGGCGCTCGCGCGGATGCGCGCCCGCCTGCGCAGCCAAGGGTCCCTGCCCGGACCCTTGAGCGCGGCCGGCGGGTAGGCTGCCGACATGCCCCTTGACGAGGCCGAGGAGATCCTGGCGCTGACGCTGATCTTCGTGGTGCACGTGGCCGGCGGGCTGATGCTCGTGTGGGGCATGCTCGATCGCGGCGCGCCGGGCAGGCGACCCTGGTCGGGCTGGTGGCGTCGCGACGACGGGCCCGGCGATCCGCCTGAAGGTCCGCCGCCGTCGCCGCCCCCGGGGCGCGCGCCACTGCCGCTGCCGGACGCGGCGCCGAGCCGCGTGCGACTGCGCGACGAGACGCCGCTGCGCGACGCGCACCCCCGTCCTTCGCGCCGCCCGCAGCGCCTGCCGGACCCTGTGCGCACGCCGCAGCGCCGCTAGTAGTAGTCGTCAGCCCTCGTCGCCCTTCTTGCCGTTGCCCTTGCCGCTGCCCTTGCCATTGCCGTTGGCTGCCGGGCCGTCGAGCTTGGCCTGGGCGTTGTCGAGCTCGGCCTGTACCACCTCGCGCTGGTTGGGGATCTTCAGGCGCTCCTGCAGCACGGTCACCGCTTCCTCCGGGTTGCCCGAGCGGTTGAGCGCGACCCCGAGGTCGTACAGCGCGAAGGCGTACGGCAGCCCGCCGGCGGGTCGCAGGCCTTCGACCGCGGCCCTCAGCGGCTCCACGGCTTGGGCGTGATCGCCGGCGGCGACGAGGTCGTGGCCGCGCCCGGCGAGCACGGTCGGGCTCGCGCCCTGCGTGCTCGTGCTCGGCGTCGACTTGGCGGGAGTCTCGGACTGACCCGAGGGCGCCGCCGTCGTCGTGCTCTTCGCCCTCTCGGCCGTGGGTTGGGTCGAACGGCGCTCCGCGCTCTGCTTCGGGTCGCCGCCGCTTGACAGCGCGAGCACGAGCGCGACGACCGCGCCCGCGAACACGATGGCGGCGAGGATCGCCGGCGACGGTGAGCGGCGCGGTGGCGGTGCCTCGCCGGGCGGCGGCTGGGGCGAGGGCCTGGAAGGCGCGGCGACCGGCTCGATGCGCCGCGGCGGCGCGGCCACCGGCTCGATGCGCCGCGGCGGCACGGGCACCGGGATCGGGACGGGGGGCGTCGGCAGGCGCGGCGTCGGCGACGTGCCCGCGATCGCCTGCGTCGGCTCGACCTTCGCGCCGCCGTCCAGCGCGCTCTGGATCGCGCTCACGAGCTCGGAGGCGGTGCGCGGGCGCCCCTCGGGGTCCTTTGCCAGCCCGCGCTCGAGGACCGCGTCGAGCGCCTTGGGAAGCTCGGGGGCGGCGGCCGAGGCCAATGGCGGCTGGGACTGGGCGTGCTGCAGCGCCTGCGCGGTCGGCGGCCCGCCCGTGAACGGCCGGCTGCCGGTCAGCAGCTCGTAGGCGACGACGGCCAGCGCGTAGCGGTCGCTCGCAGGCGTCGCCGGCCGCCCGAGCGCCTGCTCGGGCGAGATGTAGGCCGCGGTGCCGAGCACCTGGCCGGTCTGGGTCATCTGCGTGTCGTCGGCGAGCCGCGCGATGCCGAAGTCGGCGACGGCGCAGCGATCCTGAGCGTCGAGCAGGAGGTTCGCGGGCTTGACGTCGCGGTGCACGATGCCCGCGTCGTGCGCGACGTCGAGGCCGCTGGCGGCCTCGCGCAGCCAGCGCATGGCGGTCTCCCGCGGAACGCGCTCGCCGGCGTCGCGGGCGCTGCGCAGGCGGTCGGCGACGGTCCCGCCGGCGAAGTACTCCATGACGATGAACGCGTCGTTGTTGTGCTCGCCGATGTCGAAGATCGTCACGACGTTCGACTGGTCGGAGACCTGCGCGGCCGTACGCGCCTCGCGCTGGAAGCGCGCGCGGGCGCCGGGGTCGGCGGCGTATTGAGCTGCGAGCACCTTGACCGCGACGATCCTGCCGAGAAGCAGATCCTCTGCCTCCCAGACGGAGGCCATGCCGCCGCTGGCGATATGCCGGGCAACGCGGTAGCGCTCCGGCAGCTCGATCTTCGAGGCCAGGGCCATCTGGCTCGACCTACCCGCCGAGCACCAAGGCCCAACCCTCTCGTCGCGGACCCCGCGCGGGAGGACCGTCTACACTGCACGACGCGATGGCCAAGGTCTGTCACAGCTGCGGGAAGGGTCCGGCGTTCGGTCAGAGCCGCAGCCACTCGATGGTCGCCACCAAGCGGCGCTTCAACCCGAACCTGCAGAAGGTGCGGGTCTTCGTCGGTGCCGCGCCCCGCCGGGTGTACGTCTGCACCCGCTGCCTCAAGGCCGGGAAGGTCACGAAGGCTCGGTGAACGGCTTTCGCCGTTCGGTCGCCGCAAACGGCGACCTGTCGGCGACGTAACACCTCGATGTCGGATCAGAGCCTCGTTCGCTTTCGAACGGTCCTCGACGGTGCCCTCGCGCACCTCGAGTCGCGCCGCCAGGAGATCAACGACCTCAACGTCTTCCCCGTCGCCGACGGCGACACGGGCGACAACATGGCGCTCACGCTGCGTGCGGTGCTCGCCGAGCTCGACCGCCTCGCGGCCGCGTCGTCATCGAAGGTGGGGGGCGACCGCCTGATCGACGACATCGGCCGCGACGAGATCGTCGAATCCGTCGCGCGGGCGGCGCTGCTCGGCGCCCGCGGCAACAGCGGCGTGATCCTCTCCCAGCTCATCCGCGGCGCCGCGGAGGAGCTCGTCAGCCGCCCCGGCGAGCTCGTCGACCCGGTCCTGATCGGGGCCGCGATGGCCCGCGCCGCGCAGCGCGCCTACGGCTCCGTCCGCCAGCCGGCGGAGGGAACGATCCTCACGGTCCTGCGCGACATGGCGACGAGCGTCGCGACCGAGCTCGCCCACATGGGCGACACGCGCCTGGGGGCGGAGGGCGACCCGGCCGTGCAGAACGCGCTGATCGCCGACGTGCTCGAGCGCGCGCTGCATGCCGGAGAGGAGTCGGTCCGGCGCGGGCCGGAGCTGCTCGCCGTGCTGCGCGAGAGCGGCGTCGTCGACGCCGGCGGCCACGCCCTGACGGTGATCGTCGCGGGCATGATCGCCGCGCTGCGCGGCAGCGACGCACCGGCCGTCGCCGTGCAGGCCCCCGCTCGCGTGAGCCTTCCGCAGCACAGCTCCTCGACGCACCGCTACTGCACGAACTTCGCCGTCACGGGCCGCGACCTGGATCCTTCGCATTGGAGCGAGCCGCTCGAGGCGATCGGGGACTCCGTGCTCGTCGTCGGGGATGCGGCGACGCTCAAGGTCCACGTCCACACCGACGATCCCGAGGCGGCGACCGCGCTCTTTCTCGGCGTGGGCGAGGTCTCGCACCTCGACGTCGCGGACATGCACGCGCAGGTGCAGGCCCGCTCGGACCGCCTCGACGCGATCCGGGGCGCCTCGCGCTCGGAGCCGGTTGCCGAGCAGCGCTGCGGCGCGCTGGCGGTCGTCAGCGGCGCCGGGATGCGCGCGCTCTACGAGAGCCTCGGCGTCTTCGTGCTCGATGGCGGCCACACACTGAACCCCTCGACCTACGAGCTGCTCGCGGGCATCCACGACGTCGGCGCGCAGGAGGTCGTCGTGCTGCCCAACTCGCCGAACGTCGTGATGGCGGCGACGCACGCCGCCGAGCTGTCGGAGAAGGTCGTGCGCGTCAGCGCGGCGCGATCGCAGCAGGCGGGCCTGAGCGCGGCGCTCGCGCTCGATCCCGCGCGTGACGCGGCGCAGAACGTCGCCGCGATCGATGCGGCGCTCGCGGGGCTGCGCACGGGCGCCGTCGCGCGGGCCGCGCGCGCCGATCGCGAGGGGCGCTTCGCGGTCGGCGACGCGGTCGGCTTCGTTGACGACGCGATCGTCGCGTGGGGCGCCCCGGAGCCGACGCTGCGGACCGTCCTCGCGCAGCTCGCCGAGGGCGCCGAGCTGCTGACCTGCATCGCGGGCGACGGCGCGCCGCTCGACGAGGCCGCCGTGCGCGCGCTCGGACCGGGCGGCGTCGAGATCGAGTGCGAGGTCGGCGGGCAGCCAAGCTACTGGTGGCTCGTGGCGGCGGAGTAGGCCGTCGCAAGCGGTCCGGGGCGCCGATCATGATCTGAGGATGGCCACCGCCTTCGCGAGCGCCGACGAGCTCGATCGCGAGCAGCTGCTGCGCGCGCCGCTGCGCTGGCCGCGGCCGTCGCAGCTCGCCGGCCCGCTGAAGGTCTCGCCGCCGAAGGCCGCGGAGGCCGCGGAGCAGCTCGGCCTGCTGACGATCGGCGATCTGCTCGAGCACCTGCCGCGCGATCACCGCGAGGCGCGGACGATCGCGACCCTGACCGCGGGCGAGGGCGCCACGGTCCTCGTCGAGGTGCGCTCGATCGCCAGCCGCCCCGTGCGCCGGCGGGGGATGAAGCCGCTCGTGGAGGCCGTCGTCGCCGACGAGACGGGGATGATGAAGGCGACGTTCTTCAACCAGCCGTGGCTGGCGCGCAAGTACCCGACGGGCACGCGCCTGATGCTGCACGGCAAGCTCGCCGCACGCAACGCCTTCCGCGTCGAGGGCCACGCGCCGACGGCACACAGCACCGGAGCCGACACAGGCAACGAGGTCGCCCACTACCCGGCGACGATCGGCCTGTCCTCGACGCAGATCCTCGCGCTCGTGCGGGCGCACCTGCCGGCCGCGCACGACGCCGTCGAGCCGCTGCCGGCCCGCATCCGAAGCGCCGGACGGCTGCCCGATCGCCCGGCCGCGCTCGTCGCCGCGCACGTCGGCGACCTCGACGGCGGGCGCCGCCGGCTGGCCTTCGACGAGCTGCTGCTCGCGCAGCTCTCGCTGCTGCGCCGCCGCGCCCAGCGCCGCGCATCGGGCTGCGCGCCGCCGCTGGACGGGCCGCCGGACCTGACGCGCCGCTGGCGCGAGCAGCTGCTGGCGTTCGAGCTGACGGGCGACCAGCGGGCAGCGATCGCCGTGCTCGACTCCGAGCTGGCGCAGCCGCGCCCGATGCAGCGCCTGCTGATGGGCGAGGTCGGCTCCGGCAAGACCGTCGTCGCGCTGCACGCGATCCTGCGCGCGGTCGAGCACGACTCGCAGGCCGTCTTCATGGCGCCGACGGAGGTGCTCGCCGAGCAGCACTTCGCGACGCTGCAGGCGCTGCTGCCCGGCGAGGCCGTCCGCATCGCGCTGCTGACCGGATCGACGAGCGCGTCGCGGCGCGCGGACACGCTCAGCAAGCTCGCCTCGGGCGAGCTGTCGTTCGTCGTCGGCACGCACGCGCTGCTCGAGGACGACGTGCGCCTGCGCAGGCTCGCGGTCGTCGTCGTCGACGAGCAGCACCGCTTCGGCGTGCGCCAGCGCGCTTCGCTGGACGCCAAGTCGCCGGCGGGCCTCGTGCCGCACGTGCTGCACATGACCGCCACCCCGATCCCGCGCACGATGGCGCTGCTGCGCTACGGCGACCTCGACATCACGACGCTGCGCGAGCTACCCAAGGGGCGCCGGCCGATCAGGACCGAGCTCGCGTCGACAGACGCCGAGCGCGCGGACGCCTACGAGCGCATCCGCTGCGAGCTCGACGCCGGCCGCCAGGCGTTCGTCGTCTGCCCGCTCGTCGAGGAGTCCGAGGCGCTCGCCGCGAAGGCTGCGACCGCGGAGTTCGAGCGCCTGCGCGGCGGCGAGCTCGCCGACTACCGCGTGGCGCTGCTGCACGGCCAGATGCGCTCGCGCGACAAGCAGCAGGCGATGGCCTCGTTCGCGGCCGGCGGCGCCGACGTGCTCGTCGCCACGACCGTGATCGAGGTCGGCGTCGACGTCCCCAACGCGACCGTGATGCTCGTCGAGGGCGCCGAGCGCTTCGGCATCAGCCAGCTGCACCAGCTGCGCGGGCGCATCGGCCGCGGTGAGCACGCTTCGGTCTGCCTGCTCTTCGGGCCCAAGCAGGCCGCGCGACTGCGTGCCCTGCAGCGCACGTCCGACGGCTTCGAGCTCGCGCAGGTCGACCTCGAGCTGCGCGGCGAGGGCGAGATCGCCGGCACCCGCCAGTCGGGCCTCGCGCAGTTCCGCTTCGCGCGCCTGCCCGAGGATGAGGCGCTCGCCGAGGCGGCGCGGTCCTGCGCCGAGGGGCTGCTGCGCGCTGACCCCGAGCTCGGGGCCGCCGAGCACGCGCTGCTCGCCGACGCGCTCGAGGCCTCGCCCTACGGCGAGGCGCAGCGTCAGCCGCTGCCCGCGTGAGGGTCGTCGCCGGGCGCTACGGCGGGCGCCGTCTCGTCGCGCCCGCGGGCGACGCGACGCGGCCGACGAGCGACCGCGTGCGCGAGGCGCTGTTCAGCGTGCTCGGTCCGGGGGTCGCCGGCGTGCGCGTGCTCGACCTGTTCGCCGGCTCGGGGGCGCTGGGCATCGAAGCGCTCTCGCGCGGGGCGGCGGCGGCGGTCTTCGTCGACCGCTCGCAGCCCGCGATCACGGCGATCAGAGCGAACCTCGCCGCGCTCGACATCGAGGCCGACGTGCGGCGCCTGCAGGCGAGCGTCGCGCTGCGCGCTGCGGCCGACCGAGGAGAGGCATACGATCTGGTCTTCCTCGACCCCCCCTACAAGCACGCCGCCGGCCTGGGGCGGGAGCTCTCCGAGGCGCTTCCGGCGGTGCTCGCGCCCGGGGCCTGCGTCGTCAGCGAGAGCGACCGCCGCGAGATGCTGGGGCTGGAGCTCCCCCTGTCCGACGAACGCCGCTACGGCGACACCGTCATCCGCATCCATGCCACCTGACCACCGCATCGCCGTCTGCCCGGGCTCCTACGACCCGATCACCAACGGGCACCTGGACGTCATCTCGCGCGCGGCCCACCTCTTCGACGAGGTCGTCGTCGGGGTCGTGAACATGCCGATTCGCAAGGGCAAGACGCTGTTCGGCATCGAGGAGCGGCTGGCGTTCATCGAAGAGGCGACGTCGCATCTGCAGTCCGTGCGCGCGGTCTCGTTCTCGACGCTCGTGGTCGAGTTCGCACGCGAGCAGGGGTCGAAGGTCATCGTCAAGGGATTACGCGCGATCTCGGACTTCGAGTACGAGTTCGAGATGCATCAGCTCAACCGTCTGCAGGCCTCGGATATCGACACGCTCTACCTCATGGCCAGCCCGCAGTACAGTTTCCTCAGCTCGAGTGGGATCAAGGAGCTGGCCATGTTCGGCGGAGCCATCGACGGTCTCGTGCCAGAACGTGTGGCAGCACGCTTGAAGGAAGAGCTCGGGCGCTAGCGAACTGAGGGGTTGTTATGGACGTCCTCGTGCTCATCGACAAGCTGGATGACTTGGTGCACAACGCCAAGCTCGTTCCCATGACCGGACAGGTTCGCGTCGACAAGGATGAGATCTACGACATCCTCGACCAGATGCGGGCGACGATCCCCGAGGAGATCAAGCAGGCGCGCTGGATCGTCAAGGAGCGCCAGGAGATGCTCGCCGAGGCCAAGCGCGAGTCCGAGCGGGTCGTCAAGGAGGCGCGCGAGCGCCAGGACCAGCTCGTCGGCCAGGAAGAGGTCACCAAGCAGGCCGAGCGCGCCGCCGAGGACATCGTCGAGGACGCACGCGCTCGCGAGCGCGAGATCCGTCTCGGCGCCGAGGACTACGCCGACGAGATCCTCAACACGCTCGAGGTCAACCTGTCGAAGTTCATCGCCGCCGTCCAGCGCGGCCGCGAGCGCCTGCAG
>Ga0208736_1000157_pt1 | contig 19885 bp, 17 predicted proteins | sample AntDryMetagUQ255_FD_188090 | JGI IMG/M metagenome (GOLD analysis project Ga0208736, IMG submission 188090) | Polar desert microbial communities from Antarctic Dry Valleys - UQ255 (SPAdes) | ecosystem: Environmental > Terrestrial > Soil > Desert | place: Antarctic Dry Valleys | collected 2008-12-31 | reverse complement strand
CTCGGCCGCGCGGTTCTCGCCGTTGGACGTGCCGATACCCATCAGCGCCGAGCCGGCGTCCTGCATGATCGTGCGGACGTCGGCGAAGTCGAGGTTGATGAGGCCCGGGATCGTGATCAGGTCGGTGATGCCCTGCACGCCCTGTCGCAGAACGTTGTCGGCCTCGCGGAAGGCGTCGAGCATCGTGGTGCGGCGCTCGACGACCGACAGCAGCTTCTCGTTGGGGATCACGATCAGCGTGTCGACGACCTCGCGCAGGCGGGCGATGCCCTCCTCGGCCTGACGCGTGCGCTGTGAGCCCTCGAACTCGAACGGCTTCGTGACGACGCCGACGGTCAGCGCGCCGATCTCGTTTTTTGCGATCTCGGCGATCACCGGTGCGGCGCCCGTGCCGGTGCCGCCGCCCTCGCCCGCGGTGACGAAGACCATGTCGGCGCCCTTCAGCGCCTCCTTGATGTCGTCACGCGACTCGGCGGCCGCGCCGAAGCCGATGTCCGGGTTGGCGCCGGCGCCAAGGCCCTTGGTGAGGTCGTGGCCGATGTTGAGCTTGATGTCGGCATCGGTCATCTGCAGCGCCTGGGCGTCGGTGTTGGCCGAGATGAACTCCACGCCACGCAGACCCGCGTCGACCATGCGGTTGACCGCATTGGTACCGCCGCCGCCCACGCCGACGACCTTGATGACCGCGAGATAGCTGCTGCTGGATTCCATGAGTAGGCGTCCGACCCTTGAGTTAGCGTTGAGAGATTCAGGCTCTCCGGAGCGTTGCTGCAGAAAACACAGTAAGCACGGGCTAGAACCGATGTCAACGCGAAGTCTACTCTCGCAACTTCGATTGCAAAATGTACGACCCTCGACCTGAGCAGGAGAAACGGCTCCTGACCGCTATCAACCTACAGTTGAGGCTGAGGTACGAGGGGGATTGGCTGGTAGCCGCCCGCGACGGGCCGCTCGGGGATCCGTAGATCGACATAGCGCGCTCCCTGCGTCCCGCTGTGCGCGAGCACATGAGCCGCGGCGGACCACTTCGCGGCGAAGCGCTCGCCTCCGCCGAAGTAGAGCTTCGGGCCGTCCTGCACGCTTGCGGCCAGACCCCGCGTACCCCGGAACACGCGCGCGATCCGCCTGCGCAGCGGTGCGGGCGCCGCAGCCAGCAGGCGCAGGGCGCGCAGCGTGCCCGCGTCGCCGACGGGGTCGCCGGCAGGTCGCCGCCGCACGCCGACGACCGGCAGCCCCGACGTCGCGCTGCCCCGCAGCAGCGTGCCATCGGCTGCGACCGCGGTCAGGTCGCCGCCCGCCTGCAGCGCGGCGATGGGCCGGTGCGTGACAACGGTGATGCGCAGGCCGTGCGGGAGGTCCGCCTTCGTGCGCAGGCCGCGCACCGCGGGATACGAGGAGACGGCGCGTCGCAGCGCGTGCTCGGCGACGTCGAGGGTGCTCATGCCGATCGCGGCGGCGGACAGCGCATCGACGATCTCCGCGGCCTGACGGCCTTCGGCGCCGGCGACGGTCACGTCGTTCACGCGTACGAGCGAGCTGCTGCGAAGCCACACCCCGAACGATCCCGCGACCGCCAGCAGGATGACGAGAGCGAGGACGGCGCGCAGGCGCCGGCTGGCGAACGAGGACATCGCTTGGGTGTTCGTCGCGCCCCGCCCCGCCCCTGCCCCGGCGGTGGTCACTAGCCTGCGCCGCGTGGACAGCGCCCCGCCCCTGAGCGAGCTGACGACCCTGCGCCTCGGCGGCCCCGCCGCGCGGCTCGTCGACGCGACCAGCGAGGACGAGCTGGTCGCGCTCGTGCGCGAGGCAGACGCGGTAGGCGAGCCGCTGCTCGTGCTGGCCGGCGGCAGCAACGTCGTCGTCGCGGACGAGGGCTTCGCTGGAACGGTCGTACGCGTCGCCAGCCGCGGCATCGAGCAGCTGCAACGCAGCGACGGGCGCGTGTGGCTCGACGTGCAGGCCGGCGAGGAGTGGGATGCGCTCGTCGCGCTGTGCGTCGGCAACGGCGCGGCCGGCATCGAGGCCCTCTCCGGCATCCCCGGCTCGGTCGGCGCGACCCCGATCCAGAACGTCGGCGCCTACGGGCAGGAGGTCGCGGACGTCATCGCCGGCGTGCGCGCGCTGGACCGCCTCAGCGGCGAGGTCCACGCGCTCGACGTCGAGGAGTGCCTGTTCGACTACCGCTCGAGCGTGTTCAAGCGCGATCCCGCGCGCTGGATCGTGCTGCGCGTGAGCTTCGCCTTCGAGCCCGCGGGCAAGTCCGAGCCCGTGCGCTACGCCGAGCTCGCGCGACGTCTTCGGATCGACGAGGGTCAGCGGGCGCCGCTGCAGGCGGTGCGCGACGCGGTGCTCGAGCTGCGCCGCGGCAAGGGCATGGTCCTCGATCCCGGCGACCCCGACACGGTCAGCGCCGGCTCGTTCTTCACCAACCCGATCCTGCGCGAGCACGCCTTCGCGGAGCTCGTGGGGCACGCCGCCGAGCGGCTCGGGCGCGATGCCGTGCCGCCGTCCTGGCCGGCGGGGCAACGGCGCTACGTGAAGACGTCGGCGGCGTGGCTGATCGAGCACGCGGGGTTCGCGCGCGGCCACGGCGACCCGGCCGGCATCGCGATCTCCACCAAGCACACGCTTGCCCTGACCAATCGCGGCGCGGGAACGACCGCCCAGCTCGTCGCGCTGGCGCGCGAGATCGCGGGCGGCGTGCGAGAGGCGTTCGGCGTCGAGCTCGTGCCGGAGCCGGTGTTCGTCGGGCACGCGTGGGTCGGCTAGGCGCCCTCAGCCGGCCGGCGCGCGTGCCACCAGCCTGCGCCCGAGCGTGTCGACGTCCCCCGCGCCGAGGACGAGGCAGACGTCGCCCGCTCGCAGCTGCGCGCCGAGCAGGCGCTCGGCTGCGTCGAAGTCCGGCGCCCATCCCACCACGCGCCCCGACCCCGCGTCGGCCGCCGCCTGCGCGATCAGCAGCCCGCTGACGCCGGGAAAGTCCTCGCCGCGCTCGCGCGACGGGTAGATCTCGAGCACGCAGGCGGCGTCGGCGAGCGCGAGCGCCGCGCCGAACTCGCGAGCGAGCAGCTGCGTGCGCGAGTACAGGTGCGGCTGGAACGCGGCGACGACGCGCCCACGCCCGAGCGTCCGCGCCGCGAGGATGGCGGCGCGCACCTCCGTCGGGTGATGGGCGTAGTCGTCGACCACCAGCGCGCCGCTCGCGGTCTCGCCGAGGCGCTCGAAGCGCCGCCCCGCGCCCTCGAAGTCGGCAAGCGTGCCGGCGAGCTGCGCCGGGTCGGCGCCCGCGATGACGCAGGCCGTCAGCGCCGCGGCGGCGTTGGCGACGTTGTGCGCGCCCGGGACAGACAGCGCGACGTCCTGGCCGGCCCAGGCGAAGCGCGCGCCGCCGGCGTGCAGCTCCACGTCCGTGGCCACGAAGAAGGCGGCATCGACGATCTCCGCGCGATCGAGGAACGCCTCCGCCTCGGGCGTGTCCGCCACGACGACCCGCAGCCCGTTGTTCAGGAACTCGGCGAACGCCTGCTCGAGCTCGGCATGCGAGGCGTACGTCGTGTGGTGGTCGAGCTCGATGTTCGTCACGAGCGCGACCTCCGGCGCGAGCTGCAGAAACGAGCGGTCGGACTCGTCGGCCTCGACCACGAGCCATTCGCCGGCGCCCCAGCCCGCGTTGGCGCCGGTCGTGCGCAGCGCGCCGCCGATGACGTACGAGGGCTCCCAGCCGATCCGCATCAGGGCGTGGGCGGCCATCGAGGCGGTCGTCGTCTTGCCGTGCGTGCCGGCGATCGCGATCGTCCGCCGCAGGCGGCTCAGCTCGCCCAGCAACTGGCCGCGATGGATCTCGGGCAGGCCGCGCTCGCGGGCGGCGGCGCGCTCCGGGTTGTCCGTGCCGATTGCCGTCGAGACGACGATCTCCACTTCCCCGCCCGCCGGGACATTCGCGGCGTCATGGCCGATCCGCGCATCGATCCCGGCGTCGCGCACGCGGGCGAGGTACGGCGAATCGGCGCGGTCGGAGCCGGTGACGGTCGCACCGAGCGCTCGGGCGATGAGCGCCAGGCCGCTCATCCCGGCGCCGCCGAGCCCGATGAAGTGCAGGCGACGTCCGCTCCACTGCGCCGGATTGCTCATGCGTCTGCGGACCGCGCGGCGGCGAGCACCTCGTCGGCGACCGCCTGGGCGGCGTCCGGACGCGCCAGCGCCACCGAGGCAGCCGCCATCGCGGCCAGGCGCGGGCGGTCGGCGAGCAGCGCTGTGACCTCCTGCCCCAGGCGCGCGGGCGTCAGCTCTGCGTCGGGCACGACGATGGCTGCCCCCGCCTGGGCCATCCAGCTTGCGTTGGAGCTCTGATGGTCGGCGCTGGCGTGCGGATATGGCACGAGCAGCGCCGGCTTGCCCGCCGCCGCGATCTCGAAGATCGAGCCGCCGGCGCGCGCGACGCAGAGGTCGCACGCCGCGAGCGCCTGCGCGAAGTCGTCGATGTAGGGGCGAAGGTCGTAGTGCTCGCCGTCCACGCGTGCCGCCAGCGCGTCGTGGTCGCGCGTGCCGGCGGCGTGCAGGACGCGAAACCGCGCCGTGCGAAAGGTCTCGATGGCGGCCTCGTTGATCGTGCGCGCGCCGAGCGAGCCGCCGAACACGAGCACGCAGGTCTCGTCCTCGCGCAGCCCGAAGCGCGCGCGGGCGCCGGCGCGGTCCGTCGCCGGCGGCGCGACCGGGCGGCCCGTCACGAGGTAGCGATCGCCGTCGCGGCCGGCGATCGGGAAGGCGAGGCAGACGCGGCGCGCGCGCGAAGCGAGCAGGCGGTTGGTGATGCCGAGGTGGCTGTCGGCCTCGGTCAGCACGAGCGGGATGCGCCGCGCGATCGCGGCGAGGCCAACCGGCCCGGCGACGTAGCCGCCGCCGCCGAGCACCACGGCGGGCGCGAGCTCGGCCAGCAGCCGGCGCGCATGGAGGACCGCGGCGCCGGCCAGCCCGATCGCACGCGCCGCGCGCAGCGGGTTCGTGCGGCTCAGCCCCGCGACGCGAATCGGTCGCAGCTCATAGCCGGCGGCGGGGACGAGCGTGGCCTCCGCGCGCTCGCCGCCGACGAAGACGACGTCAGTGCCCGCCGCCGTAAGACGCTCGGCCACCGCCAGCGCGGGCACCACGTGCCCGGCCGTCCCGCCGGCTGCGATCAGCACTCTCACCGCTCGATCCTCGCGCATCGGCCCGCTCGCCGGGCGGCTGGGGCAGCAGCGTCAGGTGGCTCGTGCTGCGGGCGGCGATGTTCAGCAGCAGTCCCATCGTCGCCAGCAGGACCAGCAGGCTGCTCGAGCCCGACGAGATGAACGGCAGCGGCACGCCGGTCAGCGGCGCGATGCCGAGCACGGCGAAGACGTTCAGCAGCGCTTGGCAGAGGATCAGCCCGGTCAGGCCGGCGGCGAGCAGCTGCTGGTAGCGCGTCGCAGCGGCCTTGGCCGTGCGCAACCCGGCGTAGCCGATCATCCCGTAGAGCAGCAGCAGGCCGCAGACGCCCGCGACGCCGAGCTCCTCGCCGATGACCGCGAGGATGAAGTCCGTGTGGGCCTCGGGCAGGTAGAAGACCTTCTGCACCGACTCCCCGATGCCGACACCGAAGAGCCCGCCCGAGCCGAGCGCGATCTGCCCCTGAACGGCTTGAAATCCGGTGTCCGTGGCGTCCGCCCACGGGTTGACGAAGGCCGTCAGCCGCGACACGCGCTCGGGATCGATGAGCGCGAACAGCAGGACCAGGACGGCGCCGACCGCGCCGATCCGAGTCAGCATGGCCATCGGCGCGCCGGAGACGAGCAGCAGCGTCCCCATCGTGAAGGCGATCACGAGCGCCGTGCCGAGGTCCGGCTGCGACACGATCAGCACGATCGCGGCGCCGGCGACGACCAGCAGCGGCCGGATCACGGGTCTCATCGTCCGCAGCCGCCCAGGTCGCGTCGCCAGGACGCCGGCGGCGTGCAGCACGAGCGCGAGCTTCATGAGCTCAGAGGGCTGAAACTGCAGCGGCCCGGCTCCGATCCAGCGCTGCGCGCCGTTGATCTCGACGCCGATGCCGGGCACCTTCACGGCCACGAGCAGCACGAACGAGAGCCCCAGCAGCGCCGGCGTCAGGCGCGGCAGCAGCTCGAGCCCGCCGCGGGCTAGCACCTGCAGCACGACGAGCCCGAGCGCGCCGTAGGCGACGTACTTGACGAGGTAGGCGGAGCCGTCGCCCTGGCCTTCGAGCAGCGTGCGCGCCGACGACGCGCTGTAGACCATCACCGCGCCCGCGGCCAGCAGGCACAGCGTCGCGGTCAGCAGGATGTTGTACTCGACCGGCCGGGGCTTGCGCTTGGACTTGGGCGGGGTGTCGGGACGAGCCTGAGCGGCTTGGGCCATTGCCTTCGCCGTTCGACGCGGACGCGCGGAACCCTCGCCGCTTGGCGCTACCGTCGGACGCATGGATCAACGAACCCTCGCGCTCACCGGCGTGCACGTCAGCCCGCTGTGCCTCGGCACGATGATGTTCGGCGCCTGGGGCGAGACCGACCACGACGAGTGCGTGAGGATCATCCATCGCGCGCTCGATGCCGGGATCAACTTCATCGACACCGCCGACGTCTACGCGCGCGGTGAGTCCGAGGAGATCGTCGGCAAGGCGCTGTCTGGCGGGCGGCGCGACAACGTCGTGCTGGCGACGAAGTTCCACGGCACGATGGGCGACGACACCAACGAGGCGGGCAACTCGCGCCGCTGGATCGTGCGCGAGGTCGAGGCGTCGCTGAAGCGCCTTCAGACCGATTGGATCGACCTCTACCAGGTCCATCGCTGGGATCCCTGGACCGACCACGAGGAGACGCTCGCCGCGCTCTCAGACCTCGTGACGCAGGGCAAGGTGCGCTACATCGGCTCCTCGACGTACCCGGCGCCGCAGATCGTCAGGGCGCAGTGGGTGGCGCGCGAGCGCGGCCTGCAGCGCTTCGTCTGCGAGCAGCCCCCGTACTCGATCCTCGCCCGCGGGATCGAGGCCGACGTGCTGCCGACGTGTCTGGAGCACGGCATGGGCGTCATCCCCTGGAGCCCCCTGGCGGGCGGCTGGCTGTCAGGCCGCTGGCGCAAGGGCGCCGGCGACCTGACCTCCCGGCGCTCGGCGATGATCCCCGACCGCTACGACCTCTCGATCCCCGCCAACCAAGCCAAGCTCGAGGCCGCGGACGCACTCGGCCGCCTGGCCGACGAGACCGGCATCTCGCTGATCGACATGGCGCTCGCATTCGTCATCCGCCATCCGGCCGTGACGGCGGCGATCATCGGGCCGCGCACCATGGAACAGCTCGAATCCCAGCTCGGCGCCGCAGACGTCGTGCTCGACACCGCCGTGCTGGACCGCATCGACGAGATCGTGGCGCCGGGGACGAACGTCAACCAGGCGGACGCCGGGTGGACCAACCCGGCGCTGGAGGCCTGGGCGCGGCGGCTGTAGCGGGCGGGCGTTCTCGTGAGCGCGTGGGCCAAGGTGGAGCACCGGTCACTGCCGCCTATCCACCACGACGGGAGCCCTTCAGAGTGTCGCGCGCGACGCAAAGCACACCCTCCGTTTGCTGTGCAGCGAGGCCGTCCCCTCCCGCTCTCCGGACTCGCATCAGAAACCCCGGCTGGCACGACGCTCTAACCAGCAAGCTCCTTGAATGCCCGCCCCCGCGCCTCGTAGTCCGCGAACTGGTCGAAGCTCGCGCAGGCGGGTGACAGCAGCACGACCTCGCCGGCGCGCGCCGCCGCACGGGCGCGCGCGACCGCGACCTCCAGCGAGTCGCACGGCTCACCGCCGACCTGCGCAACCAACTGCGACGCCGCCTCGCCGATCACGTACACGCGAGAGGCGCGGCCGGCCAGGGCAGTGAAGTCCTGCCCCTTGCCCTGCCCGCCGGCGATCAGGTGCACGGCCGCGTCGAAGCTCGCCAGGGCGACGAGCGTCGAGGCGACGTTCGTCGCCTTGGAGTCGTTGACGTAGAGCACACCGTCCACCGTTGCGACCTCCTCCAGGCGGTGCTCGACCCCGGCGAACGTGCGCAGGGCCGCGCGCACGGCGTCGGCCTCGATGCCGCGGGCCAACGCGATCGCGGCGGCGGCCGCCGCGTTGGCGCGGTTGTGCGCGCCGCGCAGGCGGATCTCCTCGTGGGCGATGAGCGGCTCGTCGTCCCACCACAGATGGTCCGCGCGGTCGTCGAGCTCGCCGCCCGGGCCGAACGGGACGCGGCGCGCGCAGCCGCCGAGGTCACCCATATCCAGGCCCGCGGGCGCGACGGCGACGTCGTCGTTGCCCTGGCGCGCGAACACGCGCAGCTTCGCCCCGAGGTAGTCGTCGAACGTGCCGTGGCGGTCGAGGTGGTCGGGCTGCACGTTGAGCAGGACCGCGCCCTCGGGCGCGAAGTCGAGCGCGTCCTCGAGCTGAAACGAGCTCGCCTCGCAGACGACGACCGCTCCGGGCGCGAGCGAGCCGACGAGGCCGCTCAGCGCCGCTCCGACGTTGCCGGCGACGGCGACCGCCAGGCCGGCCTCGCGGTGGATCTCACCGAGCAGCTGCACCGTCGTCGTCTTGCCGTTGGTACCCGTGACCGCGATGAACTCGTTGCCCGCAAGCAGCCGCCAGCCCAGCTCGAGCTCGCCGAGCACCGGCACGCCGCGCTCGCGCGCCGTCGCGATCACGGCGGCTTCGCGCGGCACCCCGGGCGACTTCACGACCGAGCGGACGTTCTCCAGCTGCGCGAGCCCGTCCGAGCGCTCGTGCACCTCTAGGCCCTCCGGCAGTTCCGAGAAATCCGAGCCGGTATCCACCGCCACGACGCGCTCCCCAAGGGCGAGCAGGGCGCGAGCCGCGGCGACGCCCGAGCGGGCCAGGCCGACGACAAGCCAGGGGCCGGGCGGCAGCGGCGGGCGCTCAGGCAACGGAGTACTGATACAGCGTGAACCCGATCGCGCTGCAGATCGCGGCGACGATCCAGAAGCGCAGGATGATCTTCGTCTCCGACCAGGCCATCAGCTCGAAGTGGTGGTGGATCGGCGCCATCAGGAAGACGCGCTTGCGGAACGTCTGGAAGGAGAACACCTGGATCAGCACGCTCAGCGCCTCGACGACGAAGATCCCGCCGATCAGGATCAGCAGCATCTCGGTCTTCGTCATGATCGCCAGCCCCGCGATCGCTCCGCCGAGCCCCAGCGAGCCGGTGTCGCCCATGAAGATCGTCGCCGGGAAGGCGTTGAACCACAGAAACCCGACGCACGCCCCGACGAGGCAGCCCGACAGCAGCGCGAGGTCGTGCTGGCCGGTCGTGATGAACGTGATGCCGATGTAGGTCAGCAGCACGATCGCCGCGCAGCCGGCGGCCAGCCCGTCGAGGCCGTCGGTGAGGTTGACGGCGCTCGTCGTGCCCGCGACGACGATGTAGATCATGATCAGGAACGGGATGCCGGCGAGAAAGCTCAGGTCGACCTGGTAGTCGATGACGCGCAGGCGCAGCGTCTGCGGCAGTCCGGCCTTCTGCGTCGCCACCCACCACAGGCCCACGGAGATCAGGATCGTGATGCCGAGCTTCGCCCGCGCGCTCAGCCCGAGCGAGCGGCGGCGCACGATCTTGATGTAGTCGTCGGCGAAGCCGAGCAGCATGCAGCCCATCGCCGCGCCGTAGACCCCGATCGACCGCCAGTCGTAGTCCGACAGCATCAGGAACGGGATCGAGATCGCGGTGAAGATGATCACCCCGCCCATCGTCGGCGTGCCGGCCTTGACGTGGTGGCCCTCGGGACCGTCCTCGCGGATGAACTGGCCGAACTCGCGATCGTGGAAGAAGGCGATGAACTTCGGCGACAGGAAGATGCAGATCAGCAGTGCGGCCGTGCCTGCGATCAGGACCTCGCCCATGGCGCCTACGCCCCCGCCGCCGTCGCGCGCATGCCCTCGGCGACGACCTCCAGGCCGACTCCGCGCGATCCCTTGACGAGCACCGTGTCGCCGGGGCGCACCATCTGCGATACGAGCGACGCCGCGGCCGCCGCGTCGGCGACCTCGTGCACGTCTTTGCCGAAGCCGGCTCGCGTGTGCGCCGCGAGCGGGCCGACCGCGATCAACACGTCGACCCCGCAGTCGCGCGCCTGCGCGCCGAGCTGCTCGTGGAAGCGAACCTCGCCGGGCCCGAGCTCGAGCATGTCTCCGAGCACGGCGACGCGGCGCCCGGTCGCGGACGCAGACAGATCATCGAGGGCGGCGCGCATCGACATCGGGTTGGCGTTGTAGCAGTCATCGATGACGATGACCGGCCCCGGCAGCTCGATGCGCTGGCCACGCAGCGCACTGAGCGCGACGTCGAGCATGCCTCGCGGCGCGGCGCCGAGCGCACGTGCGGCGGCGAGCGCCGCGAGCGCGTTGGAGCGCATGTGCCGCGATGTGAACGGCAGCGCCAGCTCACCGAGCTCGGCGACGTCACCGCCTGCGCCGAACGTCACGACCCGCAGGTCGTCGCGAAGGTGGGGCTCGAGCAGGGGCTCGCCGGCGGGCAGCACGGCGGTGGCGCCCGGACGCAGCCCCGCGAGCAGCTCGGCCTTCGCCGCGGCGACCGCCTCCAGCGAGCCGAGCAGCTCGAGGTGGACGGGGCCAACGTTCACGATGACGCCGACATCGGGCTCGGCGATCGCCGCGAGCTCGGCGATCTGCCCGCTGCCGCGCATCGCCATCTCGAGCACGAGCGCCTCGGTCAGGGGCGGCGCGCCGAGGATCGTCAGCGGCAGGCCGATCTCCGTATTGAGGTTCTGCTCGCTGGCCACGACGCGCCGGTCCTGGCGCAGCATCGCGGCGAGCAGGTCCTTCGTCGACGTCTTGCCGGTCGAGCCCGTGATCGCGACGACCTGCGCGCCGAGCTCACGCCGCCACGCTCGCGCCAGCGCCTGCAGCGCGGCCAGCGGGTCGTCCGCGGCGAGGATCGCCCCCGTCGGCGCCAACCCATCGGCGTGCTCGGACGCCACGAGCACGCCCCACGCCCCGTCAGCGAGCGCGCCGGCGGCGAAGTGCCCGCCGTCGGTGCGCGAGCCGTGCAGGCCGACGAACAGGTCCCCTGGCCGCACGTCGCGCGAGTCGATCGTCGCGCGCAACGGACCCGGTTGCGCATCACGCGACCCCGGCGGCGAGCCCGCGAGCAGCGCGCCCGCGGCCGCGGCGACGCGCTCAGGCTGCCAGTCGCGCACGCAGCGCCTCGCGGGCGACCGCGACGTCGTCGAATGGCAGCTTGCGCCCGCCCTCGAGCTCCTGACCCTGCTCATGGCCCTTGCCGGCGACCACGACGACGTCGCCGGGCGCGGCGAGGTCGACGGCGCGCCCGATCGCCGCGCGGCGATCGACGATCGACTCGGCAACGGCCCGCTCGCCGACGCCGGCCATGATCTGCGCGACGATCGCCGCGGGATCCTCCGAGCGCGGGTTGTCGGACGTGATGATCGTGTGGTCGGCCAGGCGCGCGGCGATCTCGCCCATCAGCGGCCGCTTGCCACGGTCACGGTCGCCGCCGCAGCCGAAGACGCACAGCAGGCGCCCGCGGGTCAGCGGACGCGCCGCGGCGAGCACGTTCTCCAGCGAGTCGGGGGTGTGCGCGTAGTCGACGAGCAGCGCGAACCCCTGTCCCTCGTCGACGGGCTCGAAGCGCCCGGGCACGCGCCCGGCCTCCGGCAGCGCCGCGACGATGGCTTCGTCGCCGACGCCCAGCTCGCGGGCTGCCGCGACCGCGCCGAGCGCGTTGAGCACGTTGAAGCGCCCGGGCAGCGGCAGGCGCAGCTCGAGGCCGCCGGCTTCGAACGTCGAGCCGCCAAAGTCGCTGCGCAGATCGGTCGCGCGCAGCTCGGCGTCGGCCGCGTCGATGCCGACGGTCACGATCCGCGGGACGAGACGGGCCGCCTCGGCGGCGAGCCGCACCCCGTAGGCGTCGTCGACGTTGATCACCGCGACCTCCGGGCGGGCTTCGAAGAGCCTGCGCTTGGCCGCGAAGTAGTCCTCCATCGTCGGATGGAAGTCGAGGTGATCCTGGGTCAGGTTCGTGAAGATCGCCGCCGCCCAGTGGATCGCGTCGGCGCGGCCGAGCGCCAGCGCGTGGCTGGAGACCTCCATCACGCAGTGCGTGTCGCCGGCCTCACGCATCGCCGCGAAGGTGGCCTGCAGCTCGATCGCCTCCGGGGTCGTGCGCGCGACCTCGTGCTCGACGCCTCCGATGACCGACTTGACCGTTCCCAGCAGGCCGGTCGGGTGTCCCGCCGCCTCCAGCAGCGCGCGCATGAGGTACGCGCTCGTCGTCTTGCCGTTCGTGCCGGTCACGCCGATCGTCTGGAGCGTCGCCGTCGGGTCGCCGTGCAGGCGCGCCGCAGCCGGCGCCATCGCCGCGCGCACGTCGTCGACGAGAACCTCCGGCACGCCGAGCGCCAGAGGGTGGTCGACGACGAGCGCGACCGCGCCGCGCGCGACCGCGTCGGCGGCGAACTCGTGGCCGTCGCGCGTGAAGCCGCGCACGCAGAAGAAGACGCTGCCGGGCTGCACGCGGCGGTTGTCCAGCGCGAGCGCGGCGACCTCGACCGGCTCGGCGTGCGCGGCGGCGTCGCCGAAGACCTCGCGCAGCGTCACGCGATCAGCCGGGGTTTCGGTCGCCGCCCACAGATCGCTGCAGGATAAGGCGGCGGGCGACGGTCAGCCCGGCGCGATGCGAAGGTATGGCAGCGCAAAGCGCATGATCTCCTGGAAGGCCGGCGCCGCGACGGTCGCTCCGAAGATCTCGCCCCGCGGCTCGTCGACCATGATCGTGACGAGCACCTCCGGCTTTCGCGCCGGCGCGAAGCCCACGAACGACGCGATGTAGCGCGTCTTGGAGTACGTGCCGGTGCTGGCTTCGATCTTGTTGGCGGTGCCGGTCTTGCCGGCGATCTCGTAGCCGTCGATCGCGGCCGCCGCGGCGGTGCCGCCCGCCTCGACGACGCCGGTCAGCATCGTGCGCACCTGCGCGGCCGTCCGCTCGGAGACCACGCGCCGTCCGGCGGATGCCGACGTCCTGCGATCGCCGATCGCCCCGATGATCCGCGGCTTGCGCAGCACGCCGCCGTTGGCGATCGCGGCATACGCGCTCGCGAGCTGCAGCGGGGTCACCGATTCGCCCTGGCCGATCGGCAGGTTGCCCATCGACGAGCCCGAGTAGTCCCGGCGCGAGAGCACCTGACCGGATTCCTCGCCCGCCAGCTCGATGCCCGTGCGCCGCCCGAAGCCGAAGCGCCGCACCCAGCGGTCGAAGCGCGTCGCGCCGAGGCGCTGGCCGATCTTGACCGTGCCGACGTTCGAGGACTGCGCGAGGATCTCGGAGGTCGTGAGACTGACGGTGCCGCGCTCGTGCGCCTCCTCGATCACGCGGTCGGCGACCTGGATCGACGGCGGCAGGTTGAAGATGTCCTGCGGCGAGACGGCGCCGTCCTCTAGCGCCCCCGCGACGGTGAAGGCCTTGAACGTCGATCCGGGCTCGTAGTTGAAGCCGACGGCGCGGTTCTGAGCCGCATACGCGGGCGCGCCTCCGAGGTCGTTGGCGTCGACGCGCGGCCAGTTCGCAAGCGCCAGGATCGAGCTCGAGCGCGGATCCATGACAAGCGCGGTCGCGCCCTTGGGCCGCCACTTCGCACCGACCTTCGCGAGCACGTCCTCGACCGTGCCCTGCAGCTGCGCGTCGAGCGTCAGCCGCAGGTCCTTGCCGGCCACGGCCCGCTTGGTCTCCTGCAGGACGATCGGCTCGCCGAGCGCGTCCTTGACGATCCGGCGCCTGCCGTCGCTGCCACGCAGCACGCGGTCGTGCGCGTACTCCAGGCCTCCCTGGCCACCACCGTCGACGCCGAGGCCCCCGAGCACCTGCGACGCCAATGACCGTCGTGGGTACTCGCGGCGCGCGCTGGGAACGAACTGCAGTCCCTCGATCTCGAGCTTCTTGATCTTCTCGGCCTTGGCGCCCGCCAGGTTGCGGGCGAGGTAGACGAAGCCCTTCTTCGTGCTGAGCTTCGCCTGCACCTCCGCGGGGTCTGCGCCGAGCAGCGGCGCGAGGCGCCCGGCCTCCCGCGCGGGGTCCTTGACGAGGTACGGCGTGGCCGCGACGTCGGCGGCCGGCTCGGAGACCGCGAGCTCGATGCCGTTGCGATCGGCGATCGCGCCGCGACGCGCCGGCACGTCGAGCTCGTCGACCTGCTGGGTCGTGGCGGCGCGCTGCAGCGCCGAGGCCTTGACCCCGCCGAGCCACAGCGTGCGGCCTGCGGCCAGGACCAGGAGCCCGAGGATGATCGCGAACAGCAGCCCGATGCGCCGCTCGGTGAGGCCCACTACGGCGCTGCGGTGGTCGCAGGGGCGCCGCCCGCCTGCACGCCCGCCGGATCGACCGCGGCGCCTCCGGCGGCGGGCGGCGGGACTGCGGCCGGCGCGGCGGGGCTCGCGCCGCCGGTCGAGACGGGTGCGCTGCCGCCGGTGCCCGTCGTGACGGGCGCAGGCGCACCGGCGGTGGCGGTGGGAGTGGCGCCGGGGGCCGGCGGCGCCGCCGGCGTGCTGCCGGTGGCGGGCGCGACGCCCGCCCCGAGACCGCCGGGCGTCGTGATGCGGCCGGCCAGCCCGGCGACGGCCAGGTCGGGGGCGCGCATGCGTCGCGCGGCGCGCACGGCGGCAGCGCGCGCGCTTTCGGCGCGCAGGTAGCCCACATCGGCCGGAGCGGGCATGACGAGTCCCTGGTCCTTGGCGAGCGGCACGATGCGCTCGCCGGCGCTCAGGCGCGACACCTCGCCGCGCAGCGCGGCGTTCTTGCGCTCCAGCGTGCTTGCCGTCTGCACCGCGCGCCCGATGCCCGAGTTGATCTTCAGCATCGACACCTGCATCGCGACGATCCCGATCAGGCCGAAGGCGATGATGCCGATCCAGACGCGGCTGCGCACGAGCCGGTCCATCGTGCGGCTCGCCGAGACGTCGATCGCGACCGCGGCGAAGCGCGAGGCGATCGCCACGCCGCCGTAGGCGAGACGCCGCTGGCGCGGGACCGCCGCGACCGACGCATCGGCGTAGGCGTGCGCGTTGGGGTCATGGCGCGGCGCGGCGACCGGACCTGACACGCGTCGCGCCGCGGCCGGCGCAGGAGAGCGCTTCACCGCGCGCCGCCCGGCGTTGGTTGCTGCAGAGCTGCGACTCATCCGTGATCCTCCAGCGGCCGTCCTTCGGCCCTCAGCTTCGTGGCAACGCGCAGTCGCGCCGAGCGTGCCCGCGGGTTCGCGGCGATCTCGCCGGGCGTCGGAGCGATCGACCGGCCCCTGACGAGCTCGGCCTCCGGCTCGCGGCCGCAGCCGCAGACGGGCATGTCCGGCGGGCAGATGCAGCCCTTGGAGCGCTCCGCGAGGAAGCGCTTGACGCGACGGTCCTCGAGCGAGTGAAACGAGATCGCCGCCAGCCGCCCCTGCGGGCGCAGCAGCGCCCAGGCCAGCGGCAGCGCCGCGTCGAGCTGGCCGAGCTCGTCGTTGACGGCGATCCGCAGGGCCTGGAAGACGCGCTTGGCGGGATGGCCGCCGGCAAAGCGCGCCGGCGCTGGGATCGCCGAGGAGATGACGTCGACGAGCTCGATCGTCGACGAGATCGCCCCGCGGGCGCGTACGCGCCCGATCGCGCTGGCGATCTGGCGTGCGTAGCGCTCCTCGCCGAGGTCGCGGAAGATCGTCTCCAGGTGACGTGGCTCGGCCTCGTTGACGAGCTGATGGGCGCTGCGCTGCAGGCCGGGATCCATGCGCATGTCCAGCGGCGCGTCGTAGGAGTAGGAGAAGCCCCGCTCCCACGTGTCGATCTGCATCGAGGACATCCCGAGGTCCATGAACACGACGTCCGCCAGCAGCCCCTCGTCGGCGAGCTCGGTCAGGCCGTCGACGAACGACGTGCGCATGAAGCGCGTCGCGCAGCCGGTCTGCGCGACGAGCTCGGCGAAGCGCTCGGCGGCGGCAGGGTCGCGATCGATCGCGATCAGCGTGCCGGCCGCGCCGATGCGCCCGGCGAGCAGTCGCGCGTGGCCGCCCGCGCCGAAGGTGCAGTCCACGACGACCTGCCCCGGGCGTGGATCGAGCAGCTCGATCGCCTCGCCGGCCAGCACCGGCACGTGCGGAATCGTCATGTCAAGCAGTGTGGCCAAGGTGTGCGGTGATGTCGGTGACGTCGGATGCCAGCGCGGCGTTGTAGTCCGCCCACGTGGCGCGGTTCCAGATCTCGAGCGCGTCACCCGAGCCGGTGACCACGACCTCCTTCTCGAGGCCGGCATGCTCGAGCAGGAAGGCCGGGACCATCACGCGGCCCGCCGCGTCGAGCTCGGTGTCCAGGGAGTTGGCGGCGAAGAAGCGCTTGAGCTTCTGCGCCTCGGGCGACAGCGGGTGAAAGCTCGCGAGCGAGGCCTGCGCGTAGGCGTCGTAGCCGCTGGGCGTCCACAGCGCGACACAGCGCTCGAGGCCCTTGGCGAGCACGACGCCCTCCGACAGCACGGCACGAAAGCGCGCCGGCACCGTGAGCCGGTTCTTTGCGTCGAGGGAGTAGTCGAAGGTGCCACGGAAGACCATGAGAGAAGGTTCGAGAGCCAGGCTGGAGGGGTGGGAGGAGCCCCTCCAGCCCGGCTCACTGCTCGCGAAGTTATCCCACTCTCCCCCACAACACAACTTTCTCTGCACGCTATTTCCCACTTCAATACCCCGGTGCTCCCCCTCCTCGCTCGGAATCTCAGTCTCCAACAGGCGTTTTCGCGGCCCGCGGCGCGAGCCCTCTGCGGGGCGAAACTGCAGGCGGTGTTGCAGCCGCTCAGATGGGCGCGTTCTTGCAGCGCGGGCGCGATTTCCGCCGCTCGGTGTGCATCGGCCGGGAGCGTTCAGCTTCTCACGTGAGCGCGTGCACGAGCACCGCCGCGACGAGCAGCATCACGGCCGGCACGAGCACGAGCGCGACGACGAGCTGGATCTTCGGCGCCGCGCGGGCGCCGTCGTCGCGCAGGCGCCGGGCCTGCTCGGCGCGGGCCTCGGTGGCGAGCGCCTCGAGCGCCGAGCCCAGCGGCGCGCCGTGGCGATCGGCACGCGCGACAGCCGCTGCCAGCCGGGCCACCCCGTCGACCGGGCAACGGGCGACGAGCTCGCCGAACGCCTGCGCCCGCGAGGCGCCGAGCTGCAGGCGGGCGGCGGCGGTGCGCAGCTCCGCGGCGAGCAGGCCGCCGCAGCGCGACCCGACCTCTGACAGCGCGCGGCCGACCGGCAGCCCGGCCTGCACGGCGACCCGCAGCAGGTCGAGCACGTCGGCGAGCTCGAGGCTCATGCGCGCCGCGCGCGAGCGGGCGCGGCGGGCGAGCGCGAGGTCCGGCGCAAGGACGCCCGCGGCCGGCGCGCACAGCAGCGCCACGAGCCCGAGGCGGCCCGGCAGCGCGCTGGCGAACGTCAGGGCGAGCAGCAGGCCGGTCAGCGCGCCCACGCCCTTCAGCGCCATGACGTCGGACGCGGTCAGGTCGAGCGGGGCCCCCGCAGCCGAGATCCGCGCGGGCAGGTCGGCGGGCGCGGTCCGCGCACCGGCGCGGCGGGCGATCCGCGCGAGCAGCACGGTCATCGCGCCGAGACGACCACCCGCGACGCCGTGCCCGCGGCCAGCGCGACGCGCGCCGAGCGGGCCGCGCCGGGCCGCCCCGGGCGCGGTCGCGAGCAGGTCGACGACGGCCGCAGCGGCGAGCACCCCGGCGGCCGCGGCGAGCAGGACGGCGAGCGTCACCGCTGCACCCCCACGCGGGCGATCCGCCGCACGCAGGCGAACGCCACGACCTGCAGCGCGAAGGCAGCAGCGATCAGCGCGGCGCTCAGCGGCGACGAGGCCAGCGTCAGCAGGTAGCCCGGCTGCGCCAGCTCGCCGAGCGCAAGGCCGGCGAACGGCAGGCCCGTCACGAGCAGGGCGCTGAAGCGCGCCTGCGCCGTCGCCGAGCGCGCTTCGGCGACGACGCGTTCGCGCGCCTCGAGCGCGACGGCGAGCGAGCGCAGCAGTCCGGCGAGGTCGCCGCCGGCATCGCGCTGCAGCATGACCGCGGCCACGAGCGTGTCGCACGGGCCCGGCCCCGAGCGCCGCGCGAAGCTGCGCAGCGCGCTGTCGGTGCGCTCGCCGAGCGCCAGCGCAGCCGCCGCAGCACGCAGCTCGTCGCCCGCCGCTCCGCGCACCCCGCCCCCGTGCGCGGCGGCCGCGAGCGCCCCGCGCACCGAATGCCCGCCCGCCAGCGCGTCGGCGAGCGCCCGCGCGATCGCGGGCGCCTCGGCTGCGATCGCGCGGCGGCGGCGCGCGCGGCGAGCACGCAGGACGATCCGCGCAAGCCATGGCGCCGCCGTGCCGAGCGCGAGCCCGGCGAGCGGCCCGGCGACCATCCAGCCCGCCGCGACGAGCGACAGCGCTCCCACCAGCACGAGCCGGCGGCGCTCCGGGCTCGTCGGCTCGCGGCCGGAGCGCAGCGCCTCGAGCGCCGGCGCGAGCCAGCGAGCCGCCGAGCGCACGAAGCGCTCCTGCTCGATCGCCGCGATCAGCTCCCACGCGGCAAGCACGGCGCAGATGCCGGCAAGGCCCGCGAGCAGCGCGACAGGGCTCACGTGGCCCGCGCCAGGCGCTCGGCGAGCGCATCGCCGAGCGGCGCGCGCCACGACGGACGCCCGTCGCGCAGGGCGTACAGCTCGCGCGTCCCGGCGCCCGCGGCGATCCGCACGACCTCGCTCACCGCAACCACCCTGCGCGAGCCGTCGTGCATCCGCGCCTGATGCACGACGAGGTCCAGCGCGCTGGCCACCTGCTCGCGAACGGCCTCGTGCGGCAGGCCGATGCCGGCCATCAGCGCCAGCGTCTCGACGCGGCGCAGCGCCTCCTCGGGCGACCCGGCGTGCACGGTCGACAGCGAGCCGTCGTGGCCGCTGGACATCGCGCTGAGCATGTCCAGCGCCTCGGCTCCGCGGACCTCCCCCACGACGATGCGATCCGGCCGCATCCGCAGGGCGTTGCGCACGAGCCTGCGCACGGTCACCTCGCCGCGACCCTCCAGCGACGCGGGACGCGCCTCCAGGCGCACGACGTGCGGGTGGCGCAGGCGCAGCTCGGCTGCGTCCTCGACGGTGACGATCCGCTCGTGGGCTTCGATGTACTCCGTCAGCGCGTTGAGCGTCGTGGTCTTGCCCGAGCCGGTGCCGCCGCTGATCAGCACGTTGCAGCGCGCGCGCACGGCGCTGCGCAGCAGGTCGTGCAGCGGCGCCACCCAGGTGCCGTTGGCGACGAGGTCGTCCGGGCCGAAGCCGCGCGGGCGAAAGCGGCGGATCGTCAGGACGGAGCCGTCGAGCGCGAGTGGCGCGACGACGACGTTCACGCGCGAGCCGTCGGGCAGGCGCGCGTCGCACAGCGGCTCGGCCTCGTCGACGCGGCGCCCCAGCGGCGCCAGGATGCGCTCGATCGCGTGACGCAACTCGGACTCGTCGGCGAAGCACGCGGCGGTCGCCTCGATGCGCCCTTCGCGCTCGACCCAGACCTGTCCGGGGCCGTTGACCATGACCTCGTCGACGGTCGGGTCGCCCAGCAGCGGCTCCAGCGGGCCGAGCCCGAACGAGCGCTCCGCGATACGGGACGCCAGCCGCTCGCGGGCGCCGGCGTCCAGCAGCCCCGCCTCGCGGTCGACGAGCTCGCGGATGCGCTCGTGCAGGTCGCCGTGGGCGTGCTGCGCGGCCTCCTCGAGCAGGCGGTCGCGCAGCGAGCCGGCAAGCTCGTCGAGCGCCGCGTCGCGTTCGCGCGAGTCCATGCCCTGCGTAGGTCATGGGAGGGCGAAGTTCGCCCCCCGGC
>Ga0208736_1000156_pt1 | contig 19920 bp, 17 predicted proteins | sample AntDryMetagUQ255_FD_188090 | JGI IMG/M metagenome (GOLD analysis project Ga0208736, IMG submission 188090) | Polar desert microbial communities from Antarctic Dry Valleys - UQ255 (SPAdes) | ecosystem: Environmental > Terrestrial > Soil > Desert | place: Antarctic Dry Valleys | collected 2008-12-31 | reverse complement strand
CTGAAATGATGGATGAGAATAAGGGGTTTTTAATTGATCTTTTTAATGAAGAAAACCTTGCTATTGCCATGCTAAAAATGATAAATGATCATGCCTATTTTAACCAGGCAAAAATTGCAGAAGATGCTCATAAGAAATACAGCTATTCAGTTATTGCTAAACAGTTTGATGAACTATATGGAGAAATTTTGAACGATGGATGAAAACTATAGTTGCGTTTCGTGTCCACGACCCCAGCCTTTCGACGCAAAAAAGATGAAGCATTTACTTCATCTTTTTTATCAATTATCTAAATTTTATATCAATACCGCTGCACTACCCGGAATAGAAAACGTTTCGGCTCGCCAATAACTCCTCCTGCTTCTCTTCTTTTTTTCAACGCATCTGAATTGAAGTAGGCAAAGGCCTTGGCAGTATCCATTAACGCGGTCACCAGCGATACTTTTTTATTGTCATCCGGATCATAGCCATAAACCCTATCGGTTATGCCATTATCCAGCCTTTCCTGCTTACCATCTGCAAAACTCTTTTGCCAGGCATCCCAGTCTTTAACAGTAAACGTGGTTCTGGACCGGATGATATCAGGTCCGAGAACAGCAGTATCCTGCCAAGTGGTGGTATTAAGAGATATAGAAGGCGTGCCTACTACGCCACCTTTTTGCATAGCCTTCTTCAGGCTTGGGTCTTTGGCAAATGCTTTTGCTTTGGCCATATCATCTGCTTTCACAGCTACCAACACCATATTGGCATCCTCCACTCCGCGGCCAATTACATAGCTATGTATGCCATGCACTAACCGCATAGAATCATGTTCATCGTAAGAAGCTTTCCATTTTTCAAAATCGGACACCTTGTGTGTTACTATCATCATATTCTCAGGTGTGGTAATGATTGTATTTGTTTCCATTGCAGCCTCAGGAGAAGTAGTTTCAATAGTGGTGGAGTCAGAGTCAGTGCTTGTCGTCTGTTCACTTTCACCGCAGGAGGTTAAAAAGAATACAAGAACTGTGCAAAACAGCATACTGGTAAATCTGTACTGTGTCATTGGTTTTGGTTTTAATAATTAATAAATAGCAGGGATGGGAATAGTGTTACACTGGGTAAGAAGGCAATAAATTTAGTCTTATTAAATTATCCGCCGAATTTTATTCAGTCTACAAGGTTATAATCCTTTCCAGTATTGGTGAGAAAACGAGTCATGCTGCATGTTATCGATTGTCAATGCTTCACTGGGCCTGTCACAAGATACTATCTGTAAACATAAATTTTTATAGGTTATATAACTCTAATATTAAGCGTTACAATCTATATTCTTAACCCATAATTCTCAACTCTTCACTCATAATTGGTTTACTTTTGCCCACTTCTAAATTGAAGAAAATTTTACATGAAGAACATTCGGAATTTTTGCATTATTGCTCATATTGATCACGGAAAGAGTACCCTTGCAGACCGGCTTTTGCAATCAACTGGCACTATCAGCGACCGGGATATGATGGACCAGGTGTTAGATGATATGGATCTTGAAAGAGAAAAAGGAATTACTATTAAAAGTCATGCAATTCAAATAAATTATACTCACAATGGCCAGGAATATATCTTAAACCTGATTGATACACCGGGCCATGTGGATTTTAGTTATGAGGTGAGTCGTGCTTTGGCTGCCTGCGAAGGCGCTTTGCTATTGGTTGATGCCACCCAGGGAATACAGGCGCAAACAATTTCTAATCTTTATCTCGCCATGGAAAATGACCTGGAAATAATTCCCGTGATCAATAAAATTGATATGGATGGCGCCATGATTGATGAAGTGCAAGATCAGATCATTGATTTAATTGGTTGCAAGCCGGAAGATATTTTATTAGCAAGTGCAAGAACCGGTATAGGTGTACCGGAAATATTAACGGCCATTGTTGAAAGAATACCATCACCAAAAGGCAACCCCGATGCGCCTTTGCAGGCTTTGGTATTTGATAGTGTGTTCAATAGTTTTCGTGGTATTATTGTTTACTATCGTATTTTAAATGGAACGCTTAGCAAGGGAGAAAAAGTAAAATTTGTTTCCACCAACCAGGAATATGAAGCTGACGAAGTAGGTATATTAAAATTACGCCCCGAAGCAAAACAGCAGGTTAAGACGGGTGATGTTGGTTATATAATTACAGGTATAAAAAATGCAAAGGAAGTAAAAGTAGGTGATACGCTTACCTCTGCTTCCAATCCAACACCGCAGATGATCAAAGGTTTTGAGGAAGTAAAGCCAATGGTTTTTGCGGGCATTTTTCCAATCAATACAGACGAATTTGGAGAGCTAAGGGATTGCATGGATAAACTGCAATTAAACGATGCCTCATTATCGTATGAGTTAGAAACATCGCAGGCATTAGGTTTTGGTTTCCGTTGTGGTTTTTTGGGTATGCTACACATGGAAATTATCCAGGAAAGGCTGGAAAGAGAATTTAATCAAACAGTAATAACCACTGTTCCCAACGTAAGTTTTATTGCCTATACCACTAAAGGAGAAAAGGTAATTGTAAACAATCCAAATGAAATGCCGGAGCCTGTAAAAATTGACAGGATTGAAGAACCATTCATCAAAGCACAGATCATTACAAAGCCTGAATATATAGGCAATATCATGACGCTCTGCTTAGGCAAGCGGGGTATTTTAATTAACCAGGGTTACCTTACGCCAACACGTGTGGAGCTAACATTCGAAATGCCCTTAACAGAAATTGTTTTTGATTTTTACGATAAATTAAAAAGCCAGACCCGCGGTTATGCTTCGTTTGATTATCATCCCATAGGCATGCGGGTGGCGGATATTGTAAAAATGGATATTTTATTAAACGGTGATAAGGTTGATGCCTTAAGTGCGTTGATCCACAGGGGAAGAGGGCAGGAGTTTGGTCGGAAGCTTTGCGAAAAATTAAAAGAATTAGTTCCCCGTCAACAGTTTCAGATCGCTATACAAGCGGCTATCGGTGCAAAGATTATTGCCCGTGAAAGTATTTCAGCCATGCGTAAAGATGTTACTGCTAAATGTTATGGTGGTGATATTAGCCGTAAGCGAAAATTATTGGAAAAACAAAAAGAAGGTAAGAAACGTATGCGCCAGATTGGTAATGTAGAAGTACCTCAGGAGGCATTTTTAGCCGTGCTGAAATTGGACGATTAAGAATTTATAAGAATTTTCAATTTTCATTTTCTATTCAACACCTATAACTGGTTCCCACAATCCATAAATTTTATCAGCAGAATAACGTTGAATATTTTGTCGTCCATTCATTCCAAACTGTTTTCTTTTTTCTTCATTCTGAATAAAGAATAAAAGAGCGCCGGCCATAGCGTTGATGTTTTCTTTGTCTATTAAAAGTCCATCCTCACCATTTTTAATAATATAACCCGGCCCTGTTGGGCAATCAAATGCAACCGCAGGCACTCCATACGATAAGCATTCTAAAAGCACCATGGGAAAACATTCAAACCTGGAAGTCATCGCATAAATTGAACAAGACAAATATTCTTTTTTCAAATCCGGTGAGGATGGATCAATAATTTCAATATTGGCAGTAAGGTTTAAGTTTTTAATTTTCTGAACCAGGGAATTTTTTTCTTCTCCTGTTCCAATTATTCTCCACTTCCAATCAGGATGTTGCTTAAAAATAATTTCAGCAATATCAGGTAAGAGATCTATCCCTTTAAATTTAATCAGCCAGCCGATAGTTAAAATTGTCTTCTCTTCTAAGGACGAACTATAACGCGGCATTTGAGGGATAAAATTGGGAATTACAGTTGTTTTACAACCCATCTTGTGATAGTACTTTTCTTCTTTTTGATTTAAACAAACCACCAGATTGACTAAGGGATAAAAATATTTGTATAACGTCATCCAAAAAAGGTTACGGCTTAAATATTTGAAGTGATGATGTTCCCAGCTTATGATCTTTATTGATTTTTTTATAGCGATTTTGACAGCAATAGTGTGTACATATTCTGTTGAAATGATTATTGCCGGATCAATCTGCTTTATGAGGTTTTTCAATTTTTGAATGTGCCTGAAAAAATCAATTTTCCTGGTGATAATATTTCCTGTTGGTGTAATTCCAAAATGCAGCGGAAGTTGTTTGATTTGTATTTTTGGTTGCAGAGGGTAAAACGAAGCGGCTGTTTCATCTAAAACAATAATGCATACTACATTATCTTTTTCTGCAAACAAATTAGCGGTATTGACAATAGCTCTTTCTATTCCTCCCGGCACATCTAACCTTGAACAAAGTATGGCGATTTTTTTTTTATCCATTACAGCGATTCATAAAATTCAAGTGTTTGTTTTGCAAAATGATAAGCAGTAAAATTTTCCTTGTAAATATTTATGTTGGCAATTGCCGCCTCTTTTAATTTCTTTCGGTTATGATACGCATATTCTAATTTTTCAGCAAGGTCATTTATGTTTGGCTCGTGATAAATTATGCCTTCGGCTTTAAATTGTTTAAAATATTTATTACCTCCGGAATTACTTAGCAGCAACGGTATGTTTAGTGGAAGCGCTTCTAATACATTCAGGTCAAAATTAGTGTAGCGATTAGGTACTATGTGCAAATCGGCTGCCTCAACAAAATGGAGAGGATCTTCTGACCATCCAACTTCAATCCAATGGGAATGGTGTAAGCTTACACCATTTTCTTTTTTACCAACAACGATAAAATAAATATGCGCATTTGCTTGTAACAGTTTCTTGGCAGCTTCAACCAATAGATCATATCCTTTTACAGCATTTTTTCGCCCAATAAATGTAACAACAAAAGCACCCGGAGGAATGCCGTAATCACTTCTTACTGTATTTATTTTTTCTCCGTTTGAATGGGACTTAACTCCTGTTGAAATAAAACTAACCTTCTTTTTTTTAAAAGAATTTGTAAAATAAGGCCATAATGTTTTGAATGATTCGGTGGCTTGTGCACAAGGGAAAATAAGATGATCTGCTTTTGTGAAGGCATAGATATCAATATCTTCTATTGTCTTAAAAGGAGCAGGCGAGATATTATTTTTTGTTAACTGCATTACATCTTCTAAAAGCTCTAAGTGATACGGTTTTGGAGAATGAGAAGTGAGTACGAGCTTTCCTTTAAATCCTTTTAAAAAATCCTGGTATCGCCACAGATCAATCGTTTCGTGAAAATGTATAATGTCCCACTTGTGAATATCTACCGTATGAAGTATTTCTTCATCTAATACGGCAACTTCTTTAAGCCAGTTTTTTACAAGGCGATTGGATAAATATGTTTTTGGCACGAATAGTTTGGCAACTTGCTTAAGAGAAGATTTTTTTTTCCCGGGTAAGACTGTTTCCTTAAATGAAATTAAATCTTCAAGGAAAAAAACATTGTGTTGATAAGATTGTAAACCTTGCTTTAAATGAAAAAGTACAGAGTAGGGGCCACCGTGCCTTTCCCTTAATTTGTGTGGAAAAAAATGTAATACTCTTTTAGGCATGAGAAAAACTTTTTCTAATAAAGATTTTTGTGCTTTGCCATATTTGTGTACTCATTTCATTTTTAAATAGATACAATTGAAAAAATGCGTAAACTAAAAGGCAGGCGCCCCCACTTAATAAAAGGATCAAATAAGAATTTTGTGTCAGGAATTTAATACCGTAAATAATTAAAATAAAAGGGAGTGCGGAAATTAAGCTCTGGAAAAAAGCAGATGCGGGAAAAGTATAGCGTATAGTTGAGAATGCAAAATAGCCGGTTAGTACAGTTACCAGCAATTCTGTAATGAGAGTTGCTAAAGCCGTGCCCATCTCACTAAATAATAAAGTAAGGTTCCATTGCAATATGATGCTTATAAAGCACGCAACGGCAACACTTAGCAGAAGCTTTTTTTCTCTTCCAAATGGCGTTAATATCTGATATACAAAAAGATTATTTACACCTATGATCAAAGGCAAAAAAGAAAAAATACGAATAAGAGGAACTGACGGCAAAAAAGCATTTCCGGCCAAAACTGCAATGAGTTCATCGGCAAGCAAAAAGAAAATAAAGCCTAAGGGAATAGTTACTAAAATTAAAAAACATAATCCTTTGTGCAATAAAATTTTGATAGCTGCGAAGTCGGCTTTTACAGACAAAGCAGAAATACGGGGAAACAAAATGATGTTTAATGAAAGTACAAATAGCAGCGACAACTTTACAATCTTAATGGCTGTAGAATAATATCCTACAGATTGTGCATTGGTCAGCCAACCCAGGATAAGCACATCAAAAAAAACATATAGACTAATAATTGATGAAGTGAGAAAAAAATGAAAAAGGGGAGGAATGTGTGTTTTTAATTCTTTCACTATTGGCAGGGCTATTCCTTTTGATCCTATGTTAATAAAGTTTATAAAAGCCACACCTACCTGCACGCCCACAACAATTTGGTAATACGTAACATAATCAACATAAGAGCGCACAAAATACAAAATTAAAAAGAGCCCGATGAAGCGTAAGCAAATATTACGGATAGCAATCAGCTTAAAAGCTTCTATGCCCTGCATATACCATTCAGCAATAAAAACAGTGGTTAAAATATTAATGCTCCCCAATGCTATTAAAAAAGCTTCTTCACCAACGGTGGGGTTATTTAAGCATAAAAAAATAAACACCGCCATGCCAGCAAGAGAAGAAAAAAAATGCAGAGAAATAAGCGAAGCAGTAATCTTTTTTTTCTGTGTTTCAGTTTGCGCTTTAGCAATTTCTCTGACACCATAAAACGGTATGCCGATGGATGCAATGGTTATTATCAACCCTGCGCAGTATTCAATAAAGGCGATTTTACCTAAGCTGGCTGCGCCAAGTGTACGTGCTAAATATGGATAAGTAATTAAAGGAAAAAGAATTTGCGAAAAAGCATATAAAAGTTGGAAGGCAAATTTTTTTTTTATGTCCGGCATGAACAGCGTTAGACTGCGAAAATAACAGCCTCTGAGGAATTATTGATCTTTTGTCCCTTTTTTAGTTGTAGCCTTTGTTTTATTTTTATCCGATTGTTTCTTTAATTTTTCTTCGTCGTTTTTTCCTTTATCGTCTCTGATTGCATCGGGCATTGGAAAATCTCCATCTTTTAATTTAAAATTGAAAACCTTGTCAATGTGTACCCATTTACCATTTGTCCATTTAAAGCCTTCATAATCACCATCGGGTATAAAGGTGTGAGGTTTATCATGTTCTTCGGTTTCTGAAATCAGATGATCAACAAGTATAATTCCTTCTTCCTCAATAAAATCAACCAATATCCTTGCTCCTTTTTTGTATTCTATTGAATAACGATTTTGAGGACGTCGTTTAGCGCTATCCATTTCATAACTGAAAACAGCATTGCCAAAAACGGGCTGATTCTTTTCGTTCAAACTCATCACCTCTATCCATTTTTTATTACTCCGTACGCTATTATCATCGTAGCCAAACAATGTATAATAGTTTTTTCCATTGTGCTGCGTTTTAATGATGTTATAATAAACAGCACCGATCCAATTATCCTTGTTGCGGATAGAATCATTAGGCTTATCAGTAAATTCAGAAATATCTCTTAGCGGCACAAGACTTAGCGAGCCATCAGGTGTTTTAAACTGAATGGCCCCACGCTGGCGTGAATAATAATCATCAAAATCAAGTCCCCATGTAAAAATGCGGAATGCGCTGTCAGGAGCATATAATTTAGATATGCCCTGAACAGAATCGAATGGATAATAAAATGAATTTTTAATTTGAAGGCTACGAACTAGGGTGCGAATAAAGAGGCTGTCATTCCGCATGCGTTGTGCGGTAAGGGAATCAACAATCAGGTTTTTTGCAAGTATTTGTAACGAATCTTGTTTTTTTTGTAAAAGCTTTAGATCACTCTTGCCAATTTTTTGTGCATTAACAGAAGAGGCAATTATGCAAAAATAAAAGAAAAGAAGAAGGTGTTTTTTCACAAAGAATAGACGATTTGATTATGCTAAGAACGCTAAAAAAGATTTAAAATTATCCTAAGGTTGCAAGGCCCTTGCAAATGACAGAAGATTGTGATACAATTGATCAATATCCGGATGAGGAAAAGCCTGGTCTGGGTTAGTAGTAGTAACAAAAACGGTAAACATTCCGGCCGCCCTTCCAAAACGCATATCGCCGGGTTTATTTCCTAACATTATAGATTTAGAGAAATCGATCTCAGGAAAATCATTTGCAGCGTGAATTGCCATACCGGGATTGGGTTTGCGGTTAAAAGACTTATCATCTAATTCTGTGCAATAATATATTTTATCGATTTTGCTTCCTGTTGTTTCCACTTCTTTTTGCATGGCTGAATGGATGTCTAAAAGGTCATTTTCAGTCATTAATAATTTGTTTACGCCCCTTTGATTGCTGACAATAATGATCTTTCCAAATTTTTCCCCAATTATTTTAAATGCATCTAAAGCTCCTGGGCTAAAAACAAATTCTCCCCAATGAAGTACATACTTTCCAATTCTTTCTTCATTTATTACCCCGTCTCTATCTAAAAAAATGGTCCAGCTATTATCAATTTTATGCAGCTTTAGTTCGGGCTTTTTTAGATCAACCTCCGCTTGCCTGTAATCTGCCGGCACACCAATATCTATAAAATATCCGGTTTGAACGGAACCAAAAAATTTTTTTTCAACGCAATATTTTTCCAGGAAATCCTTCTCAAATGAAAATTTAAACGGTAATGGACGTGCCAAAAATTTTTCTTTATTCAAAAGATAAGCGCCACCATTGATGAGGCCTTCTTCATAAAATTGTTTTTCTTCAAAAGAGATAATTTGAGCTGCTTCATTTATTTCTACGACACCATAACGATCAAAGTTCTGCATCGTTTTCAATGCAAGTGTACATTCTGCTTTATTCTGATGATGCAGATGTGAAATTGATGTAAGGTTTATTTTAAACAATGTATCACCATTTGCAACTAAAGTATTTTCGGTAGTTATTTTTTCAATAGCCAATTGTATGGCACCACCCGTTCCCAGTGGCTCACTTTCAATCACCGATGTATAATTTAGAGTAGGATAAGCTGTTTTTAGATATTGTAAAATAACATGTGCTTTATACCCCAATGCAAATACAAATTTTTCAATGCCCTGCATGCGCAATGCATCAATAACAAAAGATAAAAAAGGTCGGCCATCAACAGGCGCCATACATTTTGGCAAGTCAGGAATTGTGTCGCGAAGCCTCGTTCCCAAACCTCCTGCTAATACAATCGCCTGGCCCCCTGTCCCCCGGATGGGGGAACTTAGATTAAGACTTTCAATACTTTTTTGGGCAGTCATTAGTAAGCAAACATAGCTGCAATTTTAAAAAAAGTACTTGTTAAAAATGACTGTTGCAAACTCCCCTTCAGGGGATGGGGGCATACTCTTCATTCAGGAGATGGAAGCAGGGTCAAAATATTTTTCTTCCACCAATTGACAAATAATATGGCCCAGCATAATATGGCTTTCCTGAATTCTTGGTGTATCTGTTGAAGGAACATTAATTAAAAAATCACTCAGTTCTTTCATGCTACCGCCACTTGTACCGGTGAAACCAACTGTTATTATATTTTTTGACTGAGCCACTTCAAAAGCTTTCACAATATTTGTTGAATTGCCTGAAGTAGATAGACCCATTAAAATATCGCCACTATTTCCAATGCCTTCAATTAATCTTGCATATACAACATCGTAGCCATAATCATTAGCCACTGCCGTAATGTAAGAACTATTGCAATGCAAGGCCTCTGCAGGTAATGCTTTTCTTTCTGCATAAAAACGGCCTGAAAATTCTGCGGCCAAATGTTGCGCATCTGCTGCGCTACCCCCATTCCCACAGAAATAAATACGATTTCCGTTTTGTAAAGTAATCACTATTTTATTGACTACATCACATACAACCTTTAGCAAATTTTCATCTTGCAATACCTGCTTCTTCACATTTATGGAGGCCTCGATAATATTTTTTATTTTTTTCATTGTGCGGGGTATGAGTTTACGAGTTCACAAGTTTACGAGTTCACGTTTTATTTCATCTACAAATTCCTAATTCCGAGAAAGTAGTTGGCAGTTGGTAGTGCAATTCTTACTTCGTACTCTTACTTCTAACTTTCTAACTCACGCTGTCCATGTTTTTAATCCATGCTCGACAAACTGGTAATTTTTAACTTGCCCGCCAAAACGCTCAAGACTTTTGACCACTTTATATTTTGTGTTACCGGGGCAATAAAATATCATAAATCCGCCACCTCCGGCACCGGAAATCTTGCCACCAGTGGCGCCTGCTTTTTTTGCTGTTTCATAAATTTCTTCCATCAAGCTATTGGAAATACCTGTAGCCATTTTCCGTTTTTGCTGATAGCCATAATCTAAAATTTTACCAAATTCATTAAGACGCCCTTTCAATAATGCTTCCTTCATCATTTGCGCTTGTTGCTTTAATTGATGCATGGCTTCTATCGATTCTGCATTTTTTTCCGATACATTTTTAGACTGCAACTCAATAATTTTTGCTGACTCCCGGCTGGTAGATGTATAATAAAGCAATAAATTATTTTCCAGTTCAAATAGATAATGTTGTTTGATGCGCAATGGATTTACGATTACTTTATCATCGGCATAAAACTCCATAAAATTAACACCGCCAAAAGTTGCTGCATATTGATCTTGCTTGCCACCCGCCAATTTTAAATGATTACGTTCAATTTCGTATGCATATTGAGCAATGTCGTATTCGCCTAAGGGCAATCGCAACATTTCTGTAAAAGCCCCAAGAATTGCCACCACCAAAGTAGAAGAAGTGCCAAGACCGGAACCGGCAGGAGCATCCACAAAAGTGGAAAGTTTAAAACCATTTTTTATGATGCCATAATCCTTTTGCACTGCATTAAAAACACCCTTCAATAAATCCAGTTTTCCATTGATCGGCAAATCAATATTTAAATCAAATTCCTGGTTTTCATCCCGGTCATTTGCTTCCAGTAAAATTTTATTTTCATTTAATGTTTCTATAGTAGCCTGGGCATACAAAGAAATTGTTGCGTTCAGTATAGTACCGCCATATAAATCGCTGTACGGGCTAACATCCGTACCACCACCAGCTAAACCAATTCGCAACGGTGCTTTACTTCTATAGATCATGATTTTTACTTAGCCAAAGCTTTGTACTACTATTAAGCTTCCTTGCAGGTTTATCCTGAGTTTAGCGAAGGGCACCCTTGAGCAGCAATAATGCTGTTGAACATTGTGCAAGCCTCAGATAAATCGCAATCAAACCTTTTCAGCGAGATCAAAAATGGCTTTCGTCAAATTAGCCCAGGAGTACTTTTGCTTTTCGCTGCGAAGATGAGGAATAAAATAATCTTCGCCTAATTGATAGAACTGCAAAATAGCATCAGCAATTGATTTTGGTGCCGGCTCACAAACCAGGCCCACTTTACCATGCGGAACCAATGAAGCAAGCCCGCCAACATTTGTTACTACCATTGGTTTTTCAAAATGATAGGCGAGAGGTGTAACGCCACTTTGCGTTGCATTTCGGTAGGGTTGTATTACCACATCGGCAGCACCCAGGTAATACTTTACTTCTTTATTTGGGATAAAAATATTCTTAAGGATTACCCTGTTTTCTAAACCATTTTCTTTAATAATTTGCAAATAAGGTTTTTCATCTTCATAAAATTCTCCCGCAATTAATAATTTAATTCCCTCTTGTTTTATGCGGTCATCATTCATGGCTTGTAGCAACAGGTCAAGTCCTTTGTATTTACGGATAAAACCAAAGAACAAAATAATTTTTTCCTTGTGATTCAACTTTAAATAATTTCTTGCTTCTTCCTTATTGATCTTATGACCAAAATTATCATATAGAGGGTGCTGCACTAATTGGGCTGGTTTATGTTGGTCAAATTTTCGCAGGTCATTTAATACTTTATCACTCATGGTAATAAACGCATCACAGGATTTTAAAAAATATCGGGTAAAGGTTCTATCGCCAGGCCGATGTTCATGCGGAATAATATTATCTGCAATGCAAACTATTTTTGTGTGTTTATTTTTTTGCACCTGGCGCATTAGCGTTCCTAACGCTGGTCCCATAAAAGGTATCCAAAAACGCACAACGATGATGTCGGGTTTTTGATCCCGCAGCCAACGCCCAACCTTTAACCAGTTAAGCGGATCTACAGAATTGATGGTTGAATAAATTATCAATTTTTCCGGAGCAGGATCAGTGCTGTATTGTGTTTTGCCGGGGAAAAAAAGGGAAGGATACTGTAAAGAGAATGAAACAATTTCACAGCGGTTACCGTTGATGATAAATTCTTCAGCCAGGCGTTGATTAAAAGTGGCTAACCCTCCACGCAATGGATGTGCCGGGCCTATGATGTAAATATGCTGCATTATACACCCAACTTTTCCTCTACAAGATAATAATTACGACCAGGTGCATTCCGTGCAATTAATTCAGAAATAAAACCTGCCAAAAATAATTGCATACCGATAATAATCGCAGTGAGTGCTAAATAAAACCCCGGACGGTTGGTTAGCCCAACTGCCGGATCGATGATCTTTGAAACAATAAGATAGAGCGTTATTAACAAGCCGGCAATAAAAAAAACTGTGCCCCACGAACCAAAAAAATGCATAGGACGTTTAGAAAATTTGCCGACAAAAACAATTGACATCAGGTCTAAAAAGCCATTAACAAAGCGTTCCCAGCCAAACTTTGTGACGCCATATTTACGAGGCCTGTGTTCCACCACTTTTTCGCCTATTTTTCTAAAGCCTGCCCAATTTGCGAGCACAGGAATATAGCGGTGCATTTCACCATAAACCTCTATGCTTTTTACCAGTTTTTTACGATAGGCTTTTAAACCACAATTAAAATCATGCAGTTTTATTTTCGATACTTGCCTGGTAACTGCATTGAAAAATTTGGAAGGAATATTTTTCGTTAATGTATTGTCGTGCCTTTTTTTCTTCCATCCGCTCACCATGTCAAAACCATCATGTGCTATCATCGTGTACAATTCAGGAATTTCATCGGGGCTGTCTTGTAAATCAGCATCCATAGTAATAACTACATTGCCCTGTGCAGCCTTAAAGCCTTCATTTAACGCTGCTGATTTTCCATAATTCCGCTGAAACCGAATGCCCTTGATGCTTTCATTTTCTGCACGTAATTTTTTTATTACATTCCATGAATCATCAACACTGCCATCATCTATCAACACGATCTCATAAGACCATCCTTTTTCCTCACAAATGCGTTTGATCCAATCGCAAAGTTCCGGAAGGGATTCTTCTTCATTAAAAAGAGGGACAACAATAGAAAGATCCATTATACACTAAGTTGATCAAGAGGATTTTGAGGTCGCTTTTTAGTGATAGCTGCCCCTAATAACGAGCCAATACAGCCAACAATAATTAAAACTAACATAGAGCCACCCACTACTCCAACCCAGAAGAATTTTTTTGTGATAGCAAGGGCGTCATCAATCTGTTCATCCGTGATCTTTTCATTTTTTTCCATTTCAATCCTTGCTGCTTCAAATGTTTTTTCCTTTAGATCAGGAAATAGTAAAAAGAAAATTATCAGGAAAACAATAAAAATAATAGTAAATACAGCAGTTGATTTAAAGCCAAAGGCAAAAAGACTACCAAATGATTTTGTATAATCATGCGCCTTGCCATGCTGGTTAACAAAATAAATAAGACCTCCGATTATTAAAACATATTGTAGCAAACCTATTCCTCTTTGCTGAGCCATACCTAAAAATTGAGTAGCAATGGCATAAACTACTATTATAGCAGCGATCAGTAATCCTGCAGTAATATGCGTCATTGGTTTTTTTTGTTCCATAAACAGTTTTAATCATTCAAAAATAAGCTGCCTTTATTGATAATCCCCAAAGGCCGGCCATATAATTCCTTACCAAACAAAGATGTGTTATTTGATTTTGACTTATTTAAGTCTTTTGTAAATGACCAGGGGTCACCTGGCAGAAATAAACTAATGCAAGCCTTGTGATCTGCCTTAATGGATGCGGATGGGAGGTGGAAAATGTTTCTTGCAGTAGTGGAAAAAAGCTCGACCAACCTATCCTCAGAAATTCCAGGTATGGCGGTTTTTACTATTGCAAAACTGGTTTGCAAGCCAATCATACCGTCTTTCGCATTCTCAAATTCCACCAGTTTGTTATCAATATCCTGGGGCAAATGATGTGAGGCAATACAATCAATTGTACCATTTAATACAGCCTGTATCAGCGCTTGCCTGTCCTCTTTTGTACGCAAGGGCGGATTCAGTTTTAAATTAGAATCATAATCAAAAAGGTCTTCATCTGTATATAAAAGATGGTAAGGCGCAACTGAACAACTTACCTGCAAACCTTCTTTTTTTGCACTGGCAATTAGCGCAATGGATTTAATGGTAGAAACACCTGTAAAATGAATTTTTGACCGCGTATATTTCACCAGCTCAATATCCCTGGCTATCATTAATTCTTCAGCAATGGACGGCTTTCCTGGTAAACCTAACCTGGTAGATATAATGCCTTCATGCATTAAGCCATTGGCATTAATACTATGATCATCGGGTAACTGAATAATTGTTTTATTAATGGCCTTGACATATTGCAGTGCTTTTAATAAAATACCTGGCGATTGTATGGTATTTAATCCATCAGAAAAAGCAATAGCACCGCTTTGGTGCATATCATACATTTCTGATAACTGATTTCCTTCAGCATTTTTTGTTACTGCGGCAATTGAATGCAGGTTTACAAGTAACGATCTGCTTTTTTGTATAATGTATTCCACCGGCCCCTTTGTATATACAACTGGAATAGTGTTTGGAACCAGCAATATATCTGTAAAACCACCTGTCGCCGCTGCCATAGCGCCCGTATCAATTGTTTCTTTAAACTCAAAACCAGGGTCGCAGAAATGAGCAAAAATATCTACCCAGCCAGGTGAAATACAAAGGCCCGGAATATCAATTATTTCATCAGCCTCAAGATTAAGTTGGAGATCGATAGCGCTTATCTGGTCGCCTTCAATAAAAACATCTGCATTTTGAGAATGAAAAGGCGAAGAAGGATCAATTATCTTAGCTTGCCTTATTAAGATGCTCATTAAGTAACGAAGTTAATAGTTTGGCAGAATGCTTAAGTGATTAACATGAGTGCATTACAAATTTTCGCTTTTGCCCCTATCCCCTGAAGGGGAATTTATTGGTTTAAAGCTGATGCTTCCTTTAGGGGATGAGGGCTTCTGCGAAATGAGGCTTGCGGAAATTTGAAATGCACCCTTAACATATTATTTGCCCTAATTTTTTTCATCTGTTATACATTTGTACTATATCAATAGCAAGAATGCAAACTTCCTCACATACAAAACACTTTGTTTTTCACGAAAGGGCTACTACTGTAGTTTATGCCGTGTGTTTTGACCTTTTTCGTTATTTATCGAGACCTGGTGGCTGGTAGGACAAGCCGCTGACCAAGGCCCCTGCCAGTGAAAATTTTTCCAACACTATTTAGGATTGGTTATCCAAATTATTTAAATTTTTATAACAAAGTGGACAATCAAAATATTATCATCCGGGTCGCAACGCCTGCCGATAAAGTGTTTGCTGAAACAATTACGCAAGAGATGGAAGAATCTGCAAAAGCAAGAGGAACAGGTATTGCGAAAAGAAGTCCTGAATATATTTCTCAAAAAATTGACGAAGGTAAAGCTGTCATAGCCGTTACTGATGATGGTACGTGGGTAGGTTTTTGTTATATAGAAACCTGGGAAGGTGAGTATGTTGCAAACTCGGGCCTGATAGTATCTCCAAACTTCAGAAAAACCGGGGTGGCAAAATCAATCAAACAAAAAGTATTTGCTTTGAGCCGGGAAATGTATCCTGAAGCAAAAATATTTGGTTTAACAACCGGGCTGGCTGTTATGAAGATCAACAGCGATCTGGGTTATGAGCCGGTTACATATTCGGAGTTAACTCAAGATGAAAAATTCTGGGCTGGTTGCAGAAGCTGTGTAAACTTCGATATATTAATGAGTAAAGAAAGAAAGAATTGCCTTTGCACTGCTATGCTTTATGATCCCAAAGATCATTATGAACCTGAAGAGACAAAAGAATATTTTAAAGAGAAATCAAAAGTGTACGAACGTTTGTTAAGAACCAAACAATGGCGTTTATTAAAAGGATTTAGAAAGAAAAAAGCCGGTGAAAAATCAGCCGGCATTAAATCTTTATTTTATTCTTTCTTTAATCTTTAAACCACCTGTTAGGAATGGAAAAAAAAATCGTTTTAGGCTTTAGCGGGGGGTTGGATACATCATACTGTGCAAAATATTTAAGCGGGGATAGAGGATTTGAAGTACATAGTATTATTGTTAACACAGGTGGGTTTTCAAAAGGAGAATTAGAAGAAGTTGAGCAACATGCCTTTCGGTTAGGTGTAAAAACCCATACAACAATTGATGCTGTAAAAAATTATTACGATCGCATTATTAAATATTTGATCTACGGCAATGTATTAAAAAACAGTACGTATCCATTAAGTGTTAGTGCAGAAAGATTGATACAAGCGCTTCACATTGCAGATCATGCTAAAAAATTAAACGCTGATGCAGTTGCACATGGAAGCACCGGGGCAGGAAACGACCAGGTACGATTCGATATGATATTTCATATCAAGGTTCCGGGCATGGAAATTATCACACCCATCCGCGATTTAAAATTAAGCCGTGAAGAAGAAATTGCTTATTTAAAAGACAAGGGTGTTGAAATGAATTTTGACAGTTCCATGTATTCGATCAATAAAGGATTATGGGGTACAAGTGTAGGTGGAAAAGAAACACTTAATTCAAAAGGAATTTTACCGGAAGGAGCCTGGCCTACGCAAGTTCAAAAAAAGGAAGCGGAAGAAATAAAATTGGGTTTTGAAAAAGGCGAATTAAAAACGATCAATGATAAAATTTTCGATCATCCTTCTGAAGCTATACAATATCTGCAAACCCTGGCAGGTCCTTTTGGAATAGGACGTGATATACATGTTGGTGATACTATTATTGGGATCAAAGGTCGTGTAGGATTTGAAGCAGCGGCGCCAATGGTAATACTAAAAGCGCATCATGCTTTGGAAAAACACGTATTGACCAAATGGCAATTAAGCTGGAAAGACCAGGTAGCGCAATTTTATGGAAACTGGTTACATGAAGGGCAAATTCTTGACCCGGTTATGAGAGATATAGAAGCATTTTTTGAAAGTTCCCAACAAACAGTAACAGGTGAAGTATTTCTGCAACTAATGCCTTATCGTTTCCAGGTTACAGGTATTGAATCAACTTATGATTTGATGAACAGCCGGTTTGGAAAATATGGTGAAATGAATAGCGGCTGGAGCGGTGATGATGTACGTGGCTTTAGCAAAATATTTGGTAACCAAACAGCAATCTACCATAAAATAAAAGAAGAAAATTTAAATGAATAAAAAAATCAACATTGGGATAATAGGAGGAGCAGGTTATACAGGTGGAGAACTGATACGCCTTCTCATTCATCATCCCCATGTAGATATTTCTTTTACTAATAGCAGGAGCAATGCGGGAAAACCTGTTTCTTCAGTACACCTGGATTTGCTTGGCGAAACTGATCTTTATTTTACAAGTAATTACCCTCCTTTAGGGGATGGGGGCAGGGGCATTGATTTACTTTTTTTATGCGTAGGACACGGAGAAGCAAAAAAGTTTTTAGAAGAAAATAAAATTGAAGAGAAAATTAAGATCATTGACCTATCACAAGACTTTCGACTCAATCAACAATCTACAATCGCTAATCGTCAATTTATTTATGGTTTGCCAGAATTAAATAGGGAACAAATCAGGACAGCTAATAATATTGCTAACCCCGGTTGTTTTGCTACTGCCATTCAATTAGGATTATTGCCCTTGGCAAAACTTGGTCTGCTAAAGGAAGTATATTCAACAGGTATTACTGGTTCAACAGGGGCCGGTCAAAATCATTCTGATACGTCGCATTTTAGCTGGCGGGCAAATAATATACAAGCCTATAAAGCATTGAACCACCAGCACTTAAACGAAATACATCAATCACTACATCAAGTACAAACAGCTTTTCCGATTAGCCCTTTGGGGAATGGGGGGGTGAGGTTCGTTCCTTGGAGAGGAGATTTCACAAGAGGTATTTTCATCAGTTCAACAACCTTTTGCAAATTAGGAACAGAAGAGTTAAATAAATTATATGAAGACTTTTATGCTGATCATCCTTTTACATTTTTGAGCAAAGAGCCCATTTCATTAAAACAGGTCGTCAATTCAAATAAATGCATTATTCAACTGGAGAAACAGGGCGATCATTTGGTCATTCATTCGGCCATTGATAATCTTATAAAAGGCGCCAGCGGGCAAGCAATACAGAACATGAATTTGATGTTTGGCCTTAATGAAAAAGAAGGATTATTTTTAAAAGCAACTGCATTTTAATTATGAAGGCAACAATTATTGGCGCAGGAAATATAGGGATGGCATTGGCTGATGGATTGATAAGGTCAAACAATTGTTTGATCCACGACATTACTTTAACACGCAGGTCTTCAACTTCCCTTATCGGTTATAATGAAAAAGGGTTTGTTGTAACTACAAATAATTCAGCAGCCATCAAAGATGCTAACATTATTTTTCTTTGCGTATTACCACAACAACTCAATAAAGTATTGGAAGAAATTCAACCCGGAATAGTCCCTCATAATCAACTGATCGTATCAGTAGTTACGGGTGTTCATACAGATGATATTCGCAAACAATTAAGTGACGAGGTTCGGGTAATAAGAGCAATGCCTAACACGGCGTTACGCGTAAATAAAAGCATGACTTGTTTGTCGGCAGCCAATGCAACGGATAATGATCTTCAGTTGGTGCAACAGATATTTAATACAATGGGTACTTCCATTATTATACATGAAGATATGATGAGTGCAGCCACAGCCTTGTGTGCCTGTGGCATTGCTTTCTTTTTAAGAGGTATCAGGGCTGCTGCACAAGGCGGTGTGGAAATAGGATTTCATGCAAATGATGCTATTTCAATTGCGGCACAGACTGCTTTGGGAGCAGCAATGTTATTGTTGCAAAATGGCACGCATCCTGAAGAGGAAATAGATAAAGTAACTTCTCCAAAAGGTTGCACCATAGCAGGTCTGAATGAAATGGAACACCAGGGACTTAGCTCGGCCATGATCAAGGGAATAAAAACATCTGCTAACATTGCCAAAGAATTGTATAAACGATGAAACTTTTTGACGTATATCCAATTAATGACATCACGATAGTAAGAGCAAAAGACTGTTACGTATGGGATGAAAATGGCATACAGTATCTTGATATGTATGGTGGACATGCGGTGATAAGCATTGGACACACACATTCGCATTGGGTAAAGCGTATTGAAGAACAGTTGAATCAGATTGCTTTTTATTCTAACTCTATAAAAATTCCATTACAGCAGGAGTTAGCTGATAAGTTAGGAAAGATCAGCGGTAAAAATAATTTCCAGTTATTTCTTTGCAATAGTGGTGCGGAGGCTAATGAAAATGCTTTAAAACTTGCTTCCTTTCACACAGGAAGAAAAAAAATAATTGCTTTTACAAAATCTTTTCATGGCAGAACATCTTTAGCTGTGGCAGCAACAGATAATCCTGCGATCATAGCGCCGGTAAATGGAACTGATAATGTTGCTTTTCTTCCTTACAATGATGAAGAAGCACTAAAAGAATACTTTCAAAAATATGGCAGAGATATAGCTGCTGTCATTGTCGAAGCCATCCAGGGTGTAGGCGGAATAGCTATTGCAAACGAAAGTTTTTTACAAA
>Ga0208736_1000155_pt1 | contig 19955 bp, 15 predicted proteins | sample AntDryMetagUQ255_FD_188090 | JGI IMG/M metagenome (GOLD analysis project Ga0208736, IMG submission 188090) | Polar desert microbial communities from Antarctic Dry Valleys - UQ255 (SPAdes) | ecosystem: Environmental > Terrestrial > Soil > Desert | place: Antarctic Dry Valleys | collected 2008-12-31 | reverse complement strand
CAGGAGCGCGACGTGATGTGCTATTCGCCCGACGGCGGCGACCGCAACCAGGGCGGCAGCGTGCTCGACTGCGCCGGCCACCTTCACTTCGACTGCGGGCACGACGACTACTTCGACACGGCGCCGGAGGCCGGCGAGTACCTGGCCTCGCGCTGGAACATCGGCTCCCGGGTGAATCGCTTCCTTTCCTTCGGAGGCGCCGCCGAGAACGCGGCTCCGGTAGCGCGTGACGACGCGGCGATCGCCGAGAAGAGCGTGGCGCGTGGCGTGGTCGTGCTCGCCAACGACCCCGATCCCGACGGAGACCCCGTGACGATCACCGCCGTGGCCAACCGGCCCGCGGCAGTGCTGCGATCAACCCGGGCACCCACAGCCTGCGCTACACGCCCGATCCCGGCTACAGAGGAGCCGACTCCTTCGCCTACCGCATCTCCGACGGGCGGGGCAGGCAGGCCACCGCCACGGCGCGGATGAGCGTACGGGACACGGTGGCTCCTAAGGTGAGTGCGATCTCGCCTGCCAGCCGAGCACGGAAGGTCCCGAGATCCGCGAACGCGATGGTGAGGTTCTCCGAGCCGATGAGCGCGGGCACGGTCAACCGCACGAGCGTGAGATTGGTCCGCAAGGGCAGGACGCGCGCCGTGCGCGCGAGGGTGAGCTACAGCGGCGCCTCACGCACCGTGACCCTCGACCCCAGCGCTGCACTGGCCCGTGGCGCCACCTACACGGCACGGGTCGCCGGGCCGCGAGACCCCTCCGGCAACGCGCTGGCGCCGGCGAGGAGCTGGAGCTTCACGGTCCGCAGATAGTCGCGCCGAAGCCAGCCGTTGCGCCCTGCACGCTAACATGCATATGCATGCGGACTACGGTAGAGCTGGCCGATCCCGTCTACCGGCGGCTACGGACCGCCGCAGCCGAACGCGGGCTGCGTGGCTATTCGCAGATCGTCGAGGAGGCGCTCGTCGAGTACCTCGACGCCGAGCAACAGCGCCGCGAGGTGGTCACCGCGATCGAGGCAGCCGAAGGAGCGTGGGGAGAGGACGACGTCGCCGAGCTTGAAGAGGCTCGCCGAAAGGCCTGGGCACAGTGGCGGATCGACCCGTCCTCGACTCCGACGTCCTGATCGACTATCTGCGCGCGCGGGGCCCAGGGCATGCCCTCGTCGCCCGGTTGCGATCGTCTCTGGCGTATCGGGTCACGGCGGTCTCCGCGTTCGAGCTCGCGCTGGGACGGTCCTACGCTCGAGACCCGCGACCGGTGCTCGCCGTGCTGTCCGTGCCCCACCTGGCGCTGACCCGGGCGGCAGCGATTCGAGCCGGAAGCCTCCTGAGGTCGCTGCGCACCGAAGGCCGGTCGATCGACATTCGCGACGCCATGCAGGCAGGCATCTGCCTCGACGCGGGCCTCCCGCTCGTCACCCGTAACCTCGGTCACTTCGAGCGAGTCCCGGACCTTCGCCTGCTCGATCCTGCCGAGGCGTGATGGCTCGAGCTATCCCTCACGCCCTCTAGCAGCCACGCGCGCCTCGACGGACGCCTGCTGAAAAGTGAGCTCCCCGCCCTCGGCGGCCACCCGCACCCGATCCCCCGGCCCGAACTCGCCCTCGAGCAGCCTGAGCGCCAGCTTGTCCACCAGGCGCTTCTGGATCACCCGCTTGAGCGGCCGGGCGCCGTAGGTCGGGTCGTAGCCGAGGTCGGCGATCAGCGTGCGCGCGTCGTCGGTCAGCTCGATCTCAACGCCGCGCGCGCGTACGCGCGAGGCGAGCGCATCGACCTGGATCGCCACGATCTCGGCGATCTGCTCGCGCGTAAGCGGCTCGAACTCGACGATGTCGTCGAGGCGGTTTACGAACTCGGGCTTGAACGTGGCCTCGACGCCGGCGATCCCGCCGGGCACGTTCGAGGTCATGATCAGCACGGTGTTCTTGAAGTCGACGGTGCGGCCATGGCCGTCGGTCAGGCGCCCGTCGTCCATGACCTGGAGCAGGATGTTGAACACATCGGGGTGGGCCTTCTCGATCTCGTCGAGTAGCACGACGCTGTAGGGACGGCGGCGCACGGCCTCCGTGAGCTGGCCGCCCTCGTCGTAGCCGACGTAGCCGGGAGGCGCCCCCACCAACCGCGAAACCGAGTGCTTCTCCATGTACTCCGACATGTCGACGCGCAGCATCGCGTCCTCGGTGTCGAACATGAACTCGGCCAGCGCGCGGGCGAGCTCGGTCTTGCCGACGCCGGTCGGCCCGACGAACAGGAACGTGCCGATCGGGCGGTTCGGGTCCTGGAGGCCGGCGCGTGAGCGCCGCAGCGCGTTCGAGACCGCGTCGACGGCCTCGTCCTGGCCGATCACCCGGTCGTGCAGGCGCGCCTCCATCTGAATCAGCTTCTCGACCTCGCCCTCCATCAGCTTGGAGACCGGAATGCCGGTCCACTTGGCCACGACCTCGGCGATGTCCTCCTCGTCGACCTCCTCCTTGAGGTAGGTCCCTCTCGCGCCGTCGGTGGAGGCCTCGGCCTCGCGCAGGGTCCGCTCGAGCTCGGGGATCTCGCCGTAGCGCAGCTCGGCCGCGCGCCCGAGATCGGCGTCGCGCTCGGAGCGCTCGGCCTCGCGGTGGGCCTGCTCGAGGCGCTCCTTGACGTCCTGCACCGCGGTGATCGCGTCCTTCTCGGACTGCCACTGCGCCTTCATCCCGGCCGAGCGCTCGCTCAGGTCGGCGAGCTCGCGCTCGATCGCCTCGCGGCGGGCGACCGACGCCTCGTCGGACTCCTTGCTCATCGCCTGGCGCTCGATCTCGAGCTGCTGGACGCGGCGCTCGACCTCGTCGATCTCGGTCGGCATGGAGTCAATCTCGATGCGCACGCGCGAGGCGGCCTCGTCGACCAGGTCGATGGCCTTGTCGGGGAGGAAGCGATCGGCGATGTAGCGCTGCGAGAGCATCGCCGCGGCGATGATCGCGGCGTCCTGGATGCGCACGCCGTGGTGAACCTCGTAGCGCTCCTTGAGCCCGCGCAGGATGGCGATCGCGTCCTCCGTGCTCGGTTCGTCGACGAAGACCGGCTGGAAGCGACGCTCGAGCGCCGCGTCCTTCTCGATGTGCTTGCGGTACTCGTCGAGCGTGGTCGCCCCCACGGCGCGCAGCTCGCCGCGCGCGAGCATCGGCTTGAGCAGGTTGGCGGCGTCGACCGCGCCCTCGGCGGCGCCTGCGCCGACGATCGTGTGCAGCTCATCCATGAACAGGATGATCCGGCCCTCGGCCTCGGCGATCTCCTTCAGCACGGCCTTGAGCCGGTCCTCGAACTCGCCGCGGTACTTGGCCCCGGCGATCAGCGCGCCGATGTCGAGCGCGACCACGCGGCGGCCGCGCAGCGACTCGGGCACGTCGCCCGAGACGATCCGCTGCGCGAGGCCCTCGGCGATCGCGGTCTTGCCGGTGCCCGGCTCGCCGATCAGGACGGGGTTGTTCTTGGTGCGCCGGGAGAGGACCTGGACGACGCGGCGGATCTCGTCGTCGCGGCCGACGACCGGGTCGAGCTTGTCTTGCTCGGCGGCCTCGGTGAGGTCGTTGCCGAACTTCTCGAGCGCCTGGTACTTGTCCTCGGGGTTCTGGTCGGTGACGCGGTGGGGGCCGCGTACGCTGGTTATCGCCTCGGCCAGCTGGTCGCGACTCGCGCCGACGTCGGTCTTCGGATCGTCGGCGAGCGCGAGCAGGAGGTGCTCGGTCGAGACGTACTCGTCGCCGAAGCCGCGCGCCTCGTCGTCGGCCTTGTTGAGCGTCTGGGTGGTCGCGTGGCTCGGGGAGGGCACCTGGGTGACGTCGCCCCGGGCGGCGGGCACGGCGTCGAGCGCCTCGTTGGCGGCGCGGCGAACGCGCTCGGGGTCGGCGCCGGCGGAGCGCAGGACCGGCACGACGATGCCGCCCTTCTGCTCGAGCAGGGCGACCAGGAGATGCTGAGGCTCAAGCTGCGGGTTGCCGCGTGCGCCGGCGATGCGCTGGGCCGCGGCGAGGGCCTCTTGGGACTTGACAGTGAAGCGGTCGGCTTGCATAAGATCTAAGCGACTTTATAGCAGATATTCACGGCCCCCGCCCAATCCCTCACGCATCTTTACTCAGAGAAGGCGGGGCCCTTCCGCGCTCGCGCCGCAGCGTGAGCGAGCACGGCTTCCTCGAGGTCGGGCGGAACGTCGTAGAGGCGGCAGACCAGCAGCTCGATGGCCTCGACGAGGATGCGTCCCTCGTCCAAGAGCTCCGCGACCTCGAGCCTCGTGCCTTCGAGGCGCGCCTCGAAGGCGTCAAGGTCGCGAGGTAGGAGCAGCGCGACCAGGGCGGCTGGCATGAGGGACCGTCCCGCGACGAGGTCCACGACAAGACGCAGGCGAGCCTCGGGCCCCCTCACCCGCGCCGTCTCCTGCCGCCCGCGAATGAAGCGGAGCACCTCTCCTTCGAGCTGGGACCTTCCGATCGGACCATCGCTCGCCAGCTGAACGTCGAGGGTGGGATCGAGTCGCACGGAGACGAGCTCGGCCGTCGGTAGACCCTTAACCGCCGCTCGTGGCTTGATGCCCGGAGCGTCGGTGCGCCACGGATCCTTCACGGTCTGCGCGAGCGCGGGAAACAGCCCTCCGAAGCGCAGGAGGGCGCGCCGGTTGGCCGCCGTCGCTCGGACCAGCTCCGCGACCGCCTCCGCGGCCTCCGCGGTCACCGCCTCGCCACCGGGCGCGAGATCACCGGCGATCGATTCGGCCAGCGCCCGCGCACGAGCGGCGTCGCCTGCGGCCAGCGCCTCGGCCAGGTCGCGGAGTCGGGGAGCCTCAGCCGGCGTCGCCATCCTCTGCACGTGGCGGTAGGGGATGCGGGCCATGGGCTTGGGCTCGTAGTTGCGCCATACGTCGCGCGGGATCTTCCCGCGCACGCCGTACCAGAGGTCGAGCAGCTCGGAGTTGAGCACGCCACAGAGGTAAGCGACCGACAGGCCCTCCTCGCGTCCGGTGCAGAGAGTCGTCTTGATCGAGGGCTGCCACTCTCCCTGCTCGTCGAGCGCGAAGCGGCCGCGATCGGCGCGGTAGAGGGCGATGACCTTCGGAGCGCGCATTTCCGCCTTGTCTCGCGGCCAGGCCGTCTCGAACCAGCGTCGCTGTGTGTTCCTCGCGAACTCAGCCCGGGTCGCCAGCACGGAGCGCCATCGCTCGAGCTCCGCGACCACCGACTCCGGAACCCGGTCCTCGCGACCGATCCAGACGATGCTCGTGTAGTCGGCGTCGTCGAGCGCGCCGTAGAGGATCGCGCGCGACTCCGGAGTACGAGCGAGCAGTTCGGGGTGCTCGGCCCATGGCGGGTCCTTCTCGCGTCCGGGAGGAAGCTCGAGGATCGGATCGCCGGTCTGCACGCCCTCCAGATCGAGGCGGCGCTTGACCTCGGCGGGCAGTCGCCGCTGGATGCGCGCCGTGTAGGCATCAGCGCCCGACTGGACTCCCTGGAAGATGCTCCACCGCGCGCCGAGTGGCTCGACCGACGCCTCATCGTCGGCGATCAACCGATCGAGATGAGCGACCGCTCGCGCCGCCACGTCGCCGGCGCCGTGCTTGATCGGCCAGGGCAGCGAGTGATCGAGGTCGCCCTGCCTCAACCGGTGCACATGTATCCCCCGCCTGCGGCCCGCGCGCCCGGCACCCCGTTTAGCCATCTCGTCGAGGAGCCTGTCTCGGTCGAGCACTCCCGCATCCGGATTACCGGACACCGCCCGCGCGGCCGCCACGTCGTCCTCGAGCGCGACGACCCGCAACTCGTGTCCGCGCGGCACCGGCGCCTTGGTGGCCACGAGAATCGCGCTCTCCACCGTCGGCGTAGGCGCGCGGTGGCGGTCGCCTCGGCGCCCGCGGTCGGGCGCGAACAGGCGAAAGCGGCCGAACAGATACAGCTCGTCGAGCCGGAGCGTCGCCGCAAGCCGCTCGCGCAGCCAGTCGGCGTTGCCGGCGTTCATCCACCCCGCCGGGGTGATCACGCATAGGCGGCCCCCGGGCGCAACCTTCTCTGCGGCCAGCAGCAGGAAGTAGTAGAGGTAGTCGCTCTTCCCGCGGTAGTCCTCGCGCCAGGCCGGAATCGCCCGTAGTCGATCGAAGAGCACCTTGTTGTTGCTCTCGAAGACGTAGGGCGGATTGCCGATCACGAGATCGAAGCTCTCCTCCTCGCGCATCCGCGCGAATGCCTCTCTCTTCTCGCGGTCGAGGGGTACGAGGCCGAAGCCCTCGTCGGCCGCGAGCTCGCTGCGCTCAAGAGGGTTCTCGGCCTCGAGGCCCGCGATGCTCTCATCGCTAGGGCGCCGTGTCGTGAGGGAGTCTGTGTGCACCACACCGAGGACGAAGGGCGGCGGCTCGGCGTGCGCAACCCGCATCCGACCGAGCAGGCGCGAGACCTGAAGCAGCAGGTTCACCTCGGTCAGGTAGTAGGGGAAGGGACTGATCTCGCAGCCGTGGAAGCCGCGCACGATCGCGGTCAGGCCCTCGGTCGAATCGCGAGCGTCCTTCTCGCTCAGCCCCGCTTCGTCGATCACACGCCGAGCGGCCTCGACGAGGAAGCCGCCCGAGCCGGTCGCGAAGTCGAGGATGCGGCGCGGCCTGCGCTCGTCGCCCTCGACCCGGAAGATCCCCTCCGGACCCACGAATCCGGCCCGGTCGAGCATGAAGCGGACCACCGAACGCGGCGTGTAGAACTGCCCGAGCCGGTCCCGGTCGATCTCGTCGACGTAGGACTCGTAGAGCCCGCCGAGGACGTCGGCGTCGAGCTTGCCGAGCGGGACGGGCACCAGCGCGTAGAGCACCTCGACGAGCGCCTCGTCGCCAGGTCGGTACCAGTCGTAGTTGTTCTCGGACCCGTAGAGCCAGTGGTAGCGCTCACGGCCGTGGGCGAACGCCTCCTTGAGTACCCGCTGGAGATCCTCGTCGAGGCGCGCATACCACTGGTCGAAGCCGCCGTCGTAGAGGTAGCTGTCCACGAACTCGACGTCCTCCCATGAGCGGTAGAGGAGGATGCGGGTGAGGGCGAGCTGCGACACGCGGAGCAGGTACTGGCGCCACGCGCGGCCCGCGAGCTCGCGGTCGTCGCGATAGCCGGCGGCCGTGTCCGGCAGAGCAGTTAGGTCCGCGCCGGGCGCTAGATCCAGCGCGATCAGCTCGAGCTCGCCCAGCAGGCCGCGCTCGCGGGCCGCGCTCATGGCGAGCGAACGCTCGAGCACGTCGAAATGCCGGGCGGCGTCGTCCTGCAGGAGGCGGGACAGATCGCGGAGACGCTCTACCAGGAAGTCGAGGTCGATCTGAACCACCTCGCCACGCTGCTCACGCTCGAGCCAGGATCGCGCCGAGCGGATGCGCGCGACCTTTTCGGGAAGACCGAGCTCGCGGTGGGCGAACCGCTCGGCGAAGCCGACCAGCGCTGAGATCGTGCCCTCGTCGCGCAGCGCCTCACCGCGAGCGAGCTGCCAAAGCGGGAGCACGGCGAACGAGAGCTCCGGGTCGTGACCGGCCTCACCTCGCCCGTAGACGCGGATCTCCCGCAGGTTGAAGAGCACCCCATAGTCCAGCTGGCGCTGGTCGATGTAACGGCGGATCTGCGCTTCGTGAAGGCTCAGATCCTGCGAAGAGCTCTTCGCATCGAGGACGAATCGATGGGCCACGAGGTCGTGAGGGGTGAAGTCGGGCTTCAGACCGCCGCGTCCGAGCTGAGGGAAGTATGCGTCCGGCGGAAAGCCGAGCAGACGCTGCATCAGGTCCGCGAGCAGCGGCTCGGTCAGAACCTCCTCGTCCTCCCGCGTACGCTCACGCGCGAGGTACTCGCCGAGATCCCGCGCTCCGTTCAACTGGCGGTAACTGCCGCCGAGGCGATCGAGAGCGGCGCTCAGGCGTCCGAGCAGTTGTTCCTCGCTCGTCGCGGAGGTCACGCCGTCCTGTAACGCAGAGGTGTTGACCCGTGTCCGAGTGCCGCGCTAGGTTGCGGACCATGGACGATGGAGCTCCCCTTCACGCCCTGACCGCCAGAGAGCTCCAAGCTCTGCGGGGAGCCGCGGTGTGGTACGCGAAGTACCACGCCGCCACGGTTGCCGCCCACGCGGCAGAGAAGGGAGCTTACGCCGTAGCCGAACGAGAGGAATACCTCGACCTCGTCACGGCCCTCGAGACGCTCGGAGTGAGGATCCGGGTCCCGGACGCGCTGGTCGAGATGGCCTCCGCGGCCTGAGGACGGCGGACGGCCGAAGCGACGGGCTCTCGTACTGTTCTGAGGGGTCGCGCTCAGTGATCTGACCATGACCCGCGATGCTCGCATCTCGGGCGGCGTCCGCGGTTTGCGGAGTGCGCTCGTCGGCGAAGCCGGCTGAAGGCGTTCAGCGCACCACACGGATATCCACCCCAACCTCGACGTCCTCCCAGAGCCGGTCGGCCGTGAAGGCCGGGGCGTCCATGATGCGAGCGAGAGCAAGGCAGGCGCGATCTGCGAGCGAGAGCCCGGCGGCCCGCGTCACCGCCTCCAGGTCGGCCGCCGTCTCCGCCTGCTCCGCGTCGAATGGAACAACGGCGAGGTCGAGCGCTCCGAGATCGGGGCCGACGTCGGCGAGGGCCAGCCCGCGGCGAAGCAGCCGCTGCACCACCTCTGACCAATTGACGGCCGAGATGGCCGAGCGGTCGAGTAGCGCCTCGATCACGTCCGCTCCGGGCTCTCGCTGCAACAGCGCAAGCAGCGCCGATGCATCGAGCACTACGTCGACGCGCTCCGCCAACTAGCGCTCCGTGTCGCGACGAGCCTCTCGCCGCCTCTCTTCGATCAGTTCGTCGACGAGGTCAGCGTCCGTACCGAGCCCACCGACGCGCGCGCGAAGTCGTGCGAGGGCCGCCGTTCTGGGTTCGAGGATGAGCTGTTGACCCTCTACGCGGGCCACCATGGTCTGGCCGGGCTCGATGCCGAGGAGGCGGCGAAGGGCAGCGGGGATCACTATTCGACCCTGCGGCCCGACTCTGACCTCCGCGGAACGGGATCCATCTGCCATTAGACGAGAGAGGATGGCACAGAACGCTTAGAGTGGCACGCACTGGCCCGTTCGGTGTATCGGAGCCCAGCACCCCGCGGAGCGCGCTCTCAGTCGAGATCCAGAGCGAGTCGGAGCGCGTCATTCAGCCGGGCCATCTCGACCGGACCCAGCGAGCCGCGGTAGCGGACGAGGGCGCCCTTGGGCACGGTGAGGAGGTTGTCGCAGTTGATCGCCGACTCGCTGCGCAGACCTTGGGCTTCGTCGACCAGGACCTCTGTCGGGAGCACGCGGATCGTCCTCGTCACGAGCGCGACAACGACGTTGCGCAGAAACGGGATGGCGACCGCTCGCGTGACGATGACGGCGGGCCGTCGGCCCAGCTCCGGCCAGTCGACCTCGTAGACGTCGCCGCGGTTCAACGCCGGTGACGGCGGCGCTCGCGCTCCTCGCCCGAGATGATGTCGGCTCCGAGCCGCAGCCCGGCCTCTCCGACAGCGGCCTCGTCCGGGCGCTGACCGTGCGCGCGCCGATACTCCTCCGCTATCCGGCGGTCACGCTCCGCGCGCAGGAGCAGATCGATCCCGGCTCGCACCGCGGCGGCTCGACTCGGATATCGGCCCTGCGCGACGGTGGCATCGATATCGGTCAGCTCGTCGTCGCCCAGGCGGATGGCGATCTGCTGACTCATCCCGGAGAACATACCGCATGGGTATTGATCCGGATGCGTAGCGGCGTCGCTTTTCGCGGCCGCGCGCCGGCTATGCGCCGGGCCGCGGGGACGCCTCCTGGGACTCACGGTGAAGCGGTCTGCTTGCATGAGAAGACCACGGAGGCCAAGCGGCGCGGGCCATCCCAGGCGAGCTGGGCTCCCCCGACGGTCACTGGGCGTCCGCCGGCCTTGCGTCCGAGTTTCGTCGTCGAGCACCCGCACCTGGGTACCGCGGACCACTCGCGCGAGCCCAGCTCGTCGGCGTGCCCTCGAGAAGAAGGGCCCCCCGGGGCCGAGAGCCGGCCAAGGAGCTCGCGCAGCCTCGACCGCTCCCGCTCGGAGGCTGCGGCGTCTCCCTGGCACAGATCGCCGACCAACGAAGCGTAGGCCCTGACGGGGGCTGCGAGGCACGCGAGGACCGCGAGCCGGTAGAGATCCAAAGCGTCGCCTCGAGCGCCCGCAGCGGGCCGAGCATCACTCTCGCAGGGTAGAGGCGGGGTTCGGGGCGGACGCAGTCTGGGTCTTTGGCCAGCGGGCGAAGGCACCGGTGGAAATGCTGGCCCGCGGGCGCTTCTCCCCTCGCCGGTCCTCCGCGATGGTCGGCCCGGTCCGCAACCGGAGGTCCCTCCGAACCATGTCGCTCATCAGCCCGTCCCGAAGCGAACTGAAGCGCGAGTTCACCTTTCGCTCGACGTTCTCGCTCGCCTTCGCGTTCATCTCACCGATCATCGGCCTCTACACGATCTTCGCGCTGGCGCTCGGAGCGGCGGGCGGGTTCTTCTGGTGGGGCTTCCTGATCGTGCTTGCCGGCCAGCTCCTGGTGGCGTTCGTGCTTGCGGAGCTGAGCTCGGTGTGGCCGCTCGAGGGCGGGCTCTTCCAGTGGACGCGCCGCCTGGCGGGGAGAACGGCCGGGTGGGCCGCGGGATGGGCCTACATCTGGACGCTCATCCTGCTCATCACGGCGCAGTGCTACGCCGCCGCGCCCTTCGTCGCGGGGCTTGTGGGGATCGACTCGCCGGGCAACTGGGCGCTGCTCGGGATCGCCGTCGTTGTGCTCGGGCTCGCCACCACGGCCAACCTGTTGGGACCGCGGGCGCTCAAGATCTTCGTCGCCGTCTCGATCACCGCGGAGCTGATCGGCAGCGTGGTCATCGGGACCGTGCTGCTCGTGTTCTTCCGCCAGCAGCCTCTCTCGGTGCTGTTCGAGGGGGCCGGGTCTGCCGCGCCCACGGTCGGCGCGCTGCTGGCCGGCGTGGCGCTGATCGGCTGGAGCTTCATCGGCTTCGAGAGCGCCGGCGACATCGCCGAGGAGGTCGAGGAGCCGAAGCGCAACGTGCCCAAGGCGCTCGTGCTCTCACTGGTCATCGTTGCGGCGATCGTCATGTACGCGGGTCTCGCCCTGATCCTCGCCATCCCCAACCTGGGAGCGGTCTTCTCGGGGCAGGTGGAGGACCCGATCTTCGGCACGCTGGCGGCACAGCTCGGAGCGGGCGTGGCCAAGCCGCTGTTCGCAGTCGTCGTGCTCGCCTTTTTAGCCGGCATCGTCGCCGTGCAGGTCGCGGTCTCCCGGGTGCTCTACTCGCTCGCCCGTGAGCGGGAGCTTCCGGCGGCCGGTTGGCTCCGGCAACTGTCCGGGTCGGCAAACGTGCCGCGCAACGCGATCCTCGTCTCGGCGGTCGCGGCGGGCGTCCCGCTGTTCGTGGCGCTCAGCGAGAACGCCTACGCGACGCTCATCTCCATGGCCACCATCGGCTTCTACATCGCCTTTGCCTTTCCGGTGCTGGCCTCGCTGCGGGCGCGCCTTCAGGGTCGGTTCGTCCCGGGACCGTTCAACCTGGGTCGCTTCGGCCTCGCGGTCAATGTGATCGCGGCCGTCTGGCTCGTGTTCGAGATCGTCAACATCGCCTGGCCGCGGCTCCCCGACGCGCCGTGGTTCGTCAACTACGGCGCCGCTCTCATGGTTCTGGTCGTGACGATCGCCGGGCTGGCCACGCACACGCTCCTGCGCCCGCGGATCTTCGCGCCACGGGCCGCTGCCGCCGGCGAGTCGGCGGGCTGAGTTGGCGGGCGCCGCGCGGTTCAGCCACCGCCTGCCGGGCGGCGCGACCTGGTCGCACATCCTGCGCCGCGGCGAGGTGCTCGAGCTCGTGGACGTCGACGGCGGAGCGAACGCCGCGCTGCTGCTGATCGCCGCCCGCGATCCCAGCGAGCGGCTCAACCTGCCCGACACGCTCAAGGCCCAGCACGTCGCGCGCATCACCGCGGGCGTCGCGCTCTACTCGGACATGGGCCGGGTGATGGCCTCGGTGATCGAGGACTCCTGCGGCTGGCACGACCCGCTCGCCGGACATGCCCGCAACGCCGAGCTCGAGGCGCTGTACGGCCCCTCGAGCTTCGAGACGGACGGCAACGGGAGGCGCACCGGAGCGCGCGAAGAGCTGATCCTCGAGCTGGCCAAGCACGGCCTCGGTGAGCACAATCTGATGGCCACGATCAACCTGTTCAGCAAGGTCACCGTCGACGAGGACGGCCGGCTGCGCTTTCACCCCGATCACTCGCCGGCGAGCGCCCGGGTGGCTCTGCGGGCCGACATGGAGGTGCTCGTCCTCCTCAACGCCGGTCCGCATCCACTCGACGGAAGTCCCGACTGGCGCCCTCGACCGATCGAACTCGCCGTGCGTGTCGGCGAGCCGGCCGCCAACGACGATTTCACCCGCGTGGCCTGCGCCGAGAACGAGCGCGGCTTTGCCGCGACCGATCGCGCCTGCGCGTAGATGAGCGCGGTTACCGATCAACTCGTGGAGAGCGCGCTCGAGGCCGCCAGCGGCACAGTCGCGCGGGGTCCGGCGGCACAGCCCTCCCCCTGGGTCGACGGCGAGCCCGAGCTGCGATCCACGCCGGCCACTTCCCGCACGGCCACGCACTGCCCCTACTGCTCGCTGCAGTGCGGGATGGAGATCGTGCAGCCGCCCGACGAGCCGCTCGAGGTCGTGCCGAGCGCCTTTCCCACCAACCGCGGGACGATGTGCCAGAAGGGCTGGACCTCGGGAGAGCTGCTGAGTCATCCCGACCGGCTCACGACGCCGCTCGTGCGCGACAGTCGCGACGCCGAACTGCGGGCGGTGAGCTGGGACGAGGCGCTCGATCGGGTGGCTCGTGAGCTGCGCGGCTGCGCGCAGCGCCACGGACCCGACGCCGTCGGCGTGTTCGGCGGCGGCGGGCTAACCAACGAGAAGGCCTACCAGCTCGGCAAGTTCGCGCGCGTCGCCCTGCGCACATCGGCAATCGACTACAACGGGCGCTTCTGCATGTCCTCCGCTGCGACCGCGTCGATGCGGGCATTCGGGGTCGATCGCGGAATGCCGTTCCCGCTCGAGGACATCGCAGAAACCGGGGCGATCCTGCTCGTCGGCTCGAACCTCGTCGAGACGATGCCACCCGCGATGGCGTACTTCGACGACCAGCGCATCAACGGCGGCAAGCTGGTCGTCATCGACACGCGCGCGACCGTTACCGCGCGCCGCGCGCACCTACACCTGCAGCCGATGCCGGGCACCGACCTCGCGCTGGCCAACGCGTTGCTGCACATCGCGATCAAAGACGGCTTCGTGGACGAGGACTTCGTGCACCGCCGCACGACCGGCTTCACCTTGGTCGAGCAGCGCGTCGGCGCCTACTGGCCGGACCGCGTCGAGCGCATCACTGGCGTCGCGGTCGACGACATGCGCCGCGCCGTGCGCCTGCTGGCGGAAGCGTCGACCGCGATGATCCTCACCGGCCGCGGGCCAGAGCAGCAGAGCAAGGGCACCGACACGGTGCAGGCGTTCATCAATCTCGCGCTCGCGCTCGGCCGCGCGGGCAGGCCGTTGTGCGGCTACGGCTGCCTGACCGGCCAGGGCAACGGACAGGGCGGGCGCGAGCACGGCCAGAAGGCCGACCAGCTTCCCGGCTACCGGCGCATCGATGACCCGCAGGCGCGCCGGCACGTCGCCGCCGTCTGGGACATCGACGCCGACGACCTGCCCGGCGTCGGGCGCTCGGCCTGGGAGATGCTCGACGCGATCGGACGTGACGGCGGGATTCGCGCGCTGCTCGTGATGGGCTCGAACATCGTCGTCTCCGCGCCCGACAGCGCGCGCGTCGAGCGGCGGCTCGCGGAGCTCGACTTGCTCGTCGTCGCCGAGCTGTTCATGTCCGAGACCGCGCGCCTGGCAGATGTCGTCCTGCCCACCACGCAGTGGGCCGAGGAGGACGGCACGATGACGAACTTCGAGGGCCGCGTGCTGTTGCGCCGCGCGGCGCTGAAACCGCCCCCCGGTGTGCGCAGCGACCTGGAGATCCTCGAGTCGATCGCGCAGCGCCTGGGGTGCGGCGAGCGCTTCCCGTCAGCGCCGCGGGTCGTCTTCGAGGAGTTGCGCCGCGCGAGCGCCGGCGGGCGCGCCGACTACGCCGGCATCACATGGGAGCGGATCGCCCGCGAGAACGGCGTCTTCTGGCCGTGCCCGGACGAGCGGCACCCCGGCACCCCACGGATGTTCCTCGAGGCGTTCGCGACACCTGACGGCCGTGCGCGCTTTCACCCCGTCAGCCACCGCGCGGCCGACGAGGAGCCCGACGACGAGTTCCCGCTGTACCTCACGACAGGCCGGACTCTCGTCCACTACCAGTCCGGCACGCAGACGCGACGAGTACGCGCGCTGCGCGATGCCGAGCCGGACCCCTTCGTCGAACTGCATCCCGCCCTGGCGCGCCGCATGCGGATCGAGGATCGCGATCTCATCGCCCTGCGGACGCGGCGCGCAAGCGCGTCCGCGCGGGCGCGCCTGACGCCCGACATCCGGCCCGACACGCTGTTCATGCCCTTCCATTGGGGGGGCGACGGGCGCGCGAACCTGTTGACCAATCCCGCGCTCGACCCCGATTCGAAGATGCCCGAGTTCAAGGTCTGCGCCGTCCGCATCGAGGGCGTCGAGTCCGACAGAGGAGGAGCCACGCCGTGACGTCACAGCCGCGTCTGCTGCAGGGGATCTACGAGTTCGAGGGGCAGGGACTCGACAAGCCGTCGCTGCTGGATCCGGCGCTGAGGTACACCGTGCCGGTCGGCAACGAGGCGCAGTTCGTCTACTTCCGCGGGGGCAACTCCGGCGCCGAGCTCGTCTGCGCGATCGTCATGCGCGACGGTGCGCCGATGCGGTACTTCGCGATCGGCGCGCGTGCGAGCACGCACGTCGCACTGCGTGTCGTCGAGGACCTGCTCGCCGAGACCGAGATCGAGATCCATCTCGCCGCGCCCGTCGGCGCCAGCGGCCACGTCGTCGTCGACGTGGGCCTCGTCGAGATCTAGATCGTCATGTTCACTGCAGAAAGGACCGCCATGACTCCGAACGAAATCGCAGCCACAGCCTCACTCGACGACCCCGAGGGAGGCGCCAGGCAACGGCTGATCGTCATCGGCAACGGCATGGCCGGCGCGCGCGCGGTCGAGGAGATCATCGATCGCGGCGGCTCGGAGCTGTTCGCGATCACGATGTTCGGCGACGAGCCGCACGGCAACTACAACCGCATCTCGCTGTCGAACGTGCTCGCGGGCTCGGAGGATCCGACCGGCATCTTCCTCAATCCGCTGGAGTGGTACGCGCAGAACGCCATCACGCTGCATGCCGGCGTGCGGGTCACGAAGATCGACCGCTACGCCAAGTCGGTGACGGCCGACGACGGCACCACCCATTACTACGACAAGCTCATCATCGCGACCGGCAGCCGGTCGTACTTCCCGCCGATCGACGGCATGCTCGACGACGGCAAGCCGCTCACCGGCATCTTCGGCTTCCGCACGATCGCCGACACCGACGCGATGCTCGGGTGGGCACGCCAGGCGCGCAGGGTCGCCGTCATCGGCGGCGGCCTGCTCGGCCTCGAGGCCGCCCGCGGCCTGCTCGAGCGCGGCCTGGAGGTCCACGTCGTGCACCGCGCCGATCGTCTCATGAACGTCCAGCTCGACGGCCAGGCCGGGGCGATCCTGCTCCGCGGCGTCGAGGAGCTCGGCATCCACGTGCGCCTCGAGGCAAGCACGGCGCGCGTGCTCGGCGACGGCGGCCACGTCAGCGGCCTGGACCTCGGCGACGGCGAGACGCTCGACTGCGACATGGTCGTGGTCACGGCCGGCATCCGGCCCAACGTCGACCTCGCCTCGGGTGCGGGGCTCGTGGTCGAGCGTGCGATCGTCGTCGATGACGCCATGCGCGCGATCGACGAGCCCGACGTCTACGTGGTCGGTGAGTGCGCCCAGCACCGCGGCGAGGTCTACGGACTCGTGGCGCCGTTGTGGGAGCAGGCGGTCGTGCTCGCCGAGCAGATCACGGGTGCGAACCCGAAGGCTGCCTACCACGGCTCCAAGCTCGCCACGAAGCTCAAGGTCTCCGGTATCGACCTCGCCACGATGGGGCTCTCCGAGCCCGAGCACCACGACGATGAGCTGGTCACGTTCTCCGAGCCCAAGCGCCGCGTCTACAAGACCGTCATCGTGCGCGACGGCAAGCTCGTCGGGGCGACGCTGCTCGGTGATATCAGCAAGGTCTCCTTCCTCATGCAGGCCTTCGACCGCGGCATGGTGCTGCCCGACGAGCGCATCTCGCTGCTGTTCGACCTCGGCGCGCCGGCGCCCGCCACGAGCGTCGCGGAGCTTGCCGACGACGTCCAGATCTGCAACTGCAACGGCGTCACGAAGGGTGCGATCAGCCGCTGCGTGCAGGACGGCGCGCGGACGATGAGCGCGGTCGCCGCCGCCACCCGCGCGGGCAGCGGCTGCGGATCGTGCAAGGGCCAGGTGCTCGAGATCCTCGAATGGGCCGCGGACGGCCAGCTCGAGCACGATCCCGCCGCGGAGTACTACGTCCCGAAGATCCCGCTCGCCAAGCCCGACCTCATCGAAGTCGTGCGCAAGCGCGGCCTGCGCTCGGTCTCGTCGGTCTTCGAGGCCTTCGGCACCGAGCCCGAGGATCCGAAGTCCAAGCCCGCGCTCGTGTCGCTGCTGAAGATGGTCTGGGGCGCGGAGTACGAGGATGAGCGCGGCGCGCGCTTCATCAACGACCGTGTGCACGGCAACATCCAGAAGGACGGGACGTTCTCGGTCATCCCGCGCATCGCCGGAGGCGTGACGACCTCCGACCAGCTGCGCCGGCTGGCCGATGTGGCCGACCGCTACGAGGTACCGATGATCAAGATCACCGGCGGCCAGCGCATCGACCTGCTCGGCGTCCGCAAGGACAATCTGCCGGCGGTCTGGCGCGAGCTCGACATGCCCTCCGGCCATGCCTACGGCAAGAGCTTCCGCACAGTGAAGACCTGCGTCGGCTCGGACTTCTGCCGTTTCGGCCTGGGCGACTCGACCGCGCTCGGGATCCGCATCGAGGAGCGCTTCGCGGGGCTCGAGAGCCCGGCGAAGCTGAAGCTCGGCGTCGCGGGCTGCCCGCGCAACTGCTCTGAGGCGCTGGTCAAGGACGTAGGGCTGGTCGCCGTCGAGGGCGCGCGCTGGGAGATGTACGTCGGCGGCGCCGCCGGTGCTCACGTGCGCAAGGGCGACCTGCTGTGCACGATCGACACGGCAGACGAGGCGGTGCTGCGGGTGGGGCGCTTCATCCAGTACTACCGCGAGAACGCCCGCTGGCTGGAGCGGACCTACGGCTTCATGGAGCGCGTGGGGCTCGACACGGTGCGCGCGGTCGTCGTCGAGGATCGCGACGGCGACGGCGATCGCCTCGACGCTGAGCTGGAGAAGTCGCTGGCCGCCTACGTCGACCCGTGGCTGGAGGGCCGTGAGCCCGTCACCGCAAATCAGTTTCAGACGTTGGCCGGAACCTAGCCCGGTCGGTGGCGTTCGCGGGCGAGGCGGGCGCTCGACACGGCGCTCCATGGCGCGGGGCTGCCGTGGTCGACGGGCGCGACGGGTGGCGGGTGAGCTCGACGAGCGCCGACGTCGCCTGTGGGCGGCGGCGGAGGCCCGCATACGGACCCAGCCGCTCGAGGCCGGATCGCGCCGCGGCAAGTGCAACCGGGAGCAAGAGTGACGACAAGCGAAGGGAAGCGATGACCCTCACAAAGGACGAGACCGAGCTCGACGCGCTGGCGATCGACACCATCCGCACCCTCTCGATCGACGCGGTCGAGAAGGCCAGCTCCGGCCACCCGGGCGCGCCGATGGCGCTGGCCCCCGTGGCCTTCCAGCTGTTCACGCGCACGATGAAGCACAACCCGGAGAACCCGGACTGGTTCGACCGCGACCGCTTCGTGCTCAGCGCCGGCCACGCCTCGATGCTCCTGTACTCCATCCTGCACCTGACGGGCTACGGGATCTCGATGGAGGACCTGAAGAGCTTCCGCCAGCTGCTGAGCCCCACCGCGGGCCATCCGGAGTACGAGGCCGACGGCACCCCGGGCATCGAGGTGACCACCGGGCCGCTGGGCCAGGGCCTGTCCAACTCCGTCGGCTTCGCTCTCGCCGAGCGGCTGCTGGCGGCGCGCTTCAACCGCGATGGGCACGAGATCGTCGACCACCACACCTATGCCATCGCGAGTGACGGCGACATGCAGGAGGGGGTGGCCGCCGAGGCCTCCTCGCTGGCCGGGCACCTGCGCCTGGGCCGGCTGACGGTCTTCTACGACGACAACCACATCCAGCTGGCCGGGCCGACCTCGATGGGCTTCTCCGAGGACGTGGGCAAGCGCTACGAGGCCTACGGGTGGCACGTGCAGAACCTGGGCGAGGATCTCAGCACCGGCCGTCTGGCCGAGGCGATCGACGCCGCCCACGCCGACGATCGGCCCTCGCTGGTCATCCTGCGCACCCACATAGCGTTCGGCTCGCCGAACAAGCAGGACTCCCAGAAGGCCCACGGCTCGCCGCTGGGCGAGGATGAGGTACGGGCCACGAAGGAGGCCTACGGCTGGGACCCCGACAAGACCTTCTACGTGCCCGACGAGGCCGCCGAGCACTTCGGCGAGGCGGTGGACAGGGGCAAGCAGGCCGAGGCCGAGTGGACCGAGCGGCTCGATGCCTACCGGGAGGCCCACGCCGACCTGGCCGACGAGCTTGCGCTGTTCATGGAGCGCAGGCTGCCCGACGGATGGGATGCCGACCTGCCGCGCTTCTCCCCCGACGACGACCCGATCGCGACCCGCAAGGCCTCCGAGCAGGTGATCCAGTGGGCCGCGAAGCAGGTGCCGACGCTGGTCAGCGGCTCGGCCGACTTGGAGCCATCCACCAACACGGAGATCGAGGACGGCGGCTCGGTCACCCGTGACGACTACTCGGGGCGCAACGTGCACTTCGGGGTGCGCGAGCACGCGATGGGGGGGATCGTCAACGGGCTCAACCTGCACGGTGTGCGGGCCTTTGGCTCCACCTTCTTCAACTTCGTGGACTACATGAAGGGGTCGGTCCGCCTCGCCGCGCTGATGGGGCTGCCGGTGATCCACGTGTTCACACACGACTCGATCGGTCTGGGCGAGGACGGACCCACCCACCAGCCGGTGGAGCAGCTGGCCACGCTGCGGGCCACGCCGAACGTGAACGTGGTGCGTCCCGCGGACGCCAACGAGACCGCGCTGGCCTGGAAGTTCGCCCTGTCCCAGACCGACGGGCCGTGTGCGCTGGTGCTCTCGCGTCAGGGCATCCCGATCCTGGACCCCGACTCGATCCCCGACGACGCCGTGGCGAAGGGTGCATACGTGTTGCGCGACCCGGCGCAGGGCGAGCCCGACGTGATCCTGATCGGCACGGGCGCCGAGGTGGCCACATGCGTGGATGCCGCGGAGAAGCTGGAGGCCGAGGGGCTGGCCACGCGAGTGGTGAGCATGCCCTGCTGGGACCGGTTCATCGAGGCCGGCCGGGAGTACCAGGAGCAGGTGCTGCCCCCCTCGGTCCGGGCGCGGGTGTCGGTGGAGGCAGGGGCCACGATCGGGTGGGACCGCTGGGTCGGCCCGGACGGCGCTTCGATCGGAATGACCGGCTTCGGCGCGTCGGGCCCGGCCCCAGAGCTTCTCGAGCACTTCGGATTCACCCCCGAGAAGGTCGCCGAGTGCGCCAAGGAGATTCGCGCAGCGCGTAAGCGGGGCAACCCAGACGTAGTCAGAGAGGAGCCATTCGAGATGGCACAGAACGAGCGACTTCAAGCCCTTACCCAGGCCGGGGTATCGGTGTGGCTGGACCAGATCCACCGAGCGATGATCGAGTCGGG
>Ga0208736_1000154_pt1 | contig 19968 bp, 16 predicted proteins | sample AntDryMetagUQ255_FD_188090 | JGI IMG/M metagenome (GOLD analysis project Ga0208736, IMG submission 188090) | Polar desert microbial communities from Antarctic Dry Valleys - UQ255 (SPAdes) | ecosystem: Environmental > Terrestrial > Soil > Desert | place: Antarctic Dry Valleys | collected 2008-12-31 | reverse complement strand
TTTTTTTTGATTGAAAATGATTTATAGTCGTAAATTGAATTCCGTATAAACACTAACATATGATGCGATCATTACTCACCCTTTTTGCACTCTTATCCATATTTACTTCACAGGCACAAAACCCACCAAAGAGAGAGCTTCGCGGTGCATGGATCACTTCATATTTTGGTCTTGACTGGCCAAATAAAAATGAAACACCTGCCCAGCAGCGATCAGCGCTGATTACTATTTTGAACCACCACCAGGCTACAGGGATAAATGTAATTTACTTCCAGGTTCGCAGTCAATGTGATGCCTTGTACCCAAGCAGCATTGAACCATGGTCTAATGATCTTACCGGATTGCAAGGTAAAGCACCGGTTCCTTTTTGGGATCCTTTGCAATTTGCAATTGACGAATCTCATAAACGGGGAATGGAGTTACACGCCTGGCTCAACCCTTACCGGGCCGTTGGAAATACTGCAGTACCTGCTCCAAAACATGTTACAAACACACACCCTGAATGGATTTTAACTTCAAGTTCTACACTTAAAATACTGAATCCGGCTCTTCAGGCTGTACGGGATTATGTAGTAGATTCAGTAATTGCAGATATTGTACAACGTTATGATGTGGACGGCATCCATTTTGACGATTATTTTTATCCAAACGCTCCTTATAATGATGATGCATATTTTACTGCGGACCCACGTGGTTTTACCAGCAGGGGGGATTGGCGCAGGGACAATGTGAACCTTTTTATAAAACAGGTTTATGAAATGGTGGCCGGCATTAAGCCATGGGTTAAATTTGGTGTATCTCCTTCCGGCATTTACAGAAGCAGTACGGACCCTGCCATCGGTTCAAATACTTCTTCAGGTGCATTTCAACATTACAGCGCCATTTTTGCCGATTCAAAAAAATGGTTACAAGAAGGCTGGGTTGATTATTTAGCACCACAAGTGTATTGGTATATTGGACAACCAGGTTCTGATTACAAAGTTTTAATTCCCTGGTGGAATAGTATAGTAACAAACGAAAGACATATTTATATTGGAATGGCGGCTTATAAAGTGAATACTACCGGTTGGACAAGCCGCAGCGAAATTCCAAATCAAATGCGTCTCAACCGGGATCCGTTATATCCTAATATAAAAGGAGAAATATATTTCCGCACTGCCAATCTTGTTAGTAATCCCCTGAATTTTCGTGATTCATTGAGATTAAGATTTTATCAAAAACCATCATTACAACCCACAATGCCCTGGAGGGATAACACTCCATCAGAAGCGGCTTCATCGTTAACAGCGGTTAAATATCAAAACGATTCGGTTGTATTAAATTGGGCCAAACCTTCTTTCACTGCAAATGAATTAGATAAGGCGAAACGCTTTGTCATCTACCGTTCACAAAATGAAACAATTGATATTACAGATGCCAATAATATAATTGTTATCACCCCTAATGACACAACCGCATTTGCTGATAAAACGATTGAACCAAATACAACTTATTATTATACGGTGACCGCTATTGATCGTTTTCACAATGAAAGCAACACAACAAACACAGCTAACAATCTGCCGCCAACTATTACTTGTCCAGCCGATCAGCAATTGTATCTTGACGCATCTTGTAGTGTGACAGTACCGGATTACAGGGACCCGGAAACAGTAACTTCTACAGCAGGGGAAATAACTATTACGCAAATGCCAGTTCCAGGTGCGGTTATAATTGGAAGAGGAAATACTAATATTACTTTGACAGCCACAGATGCAGGAGGTAATTCCGGAACATGCACCTTTATACTTACTGCAATTGATAATCAACCGCCGGTAATTTCAGGTGCTTCTGCTGACCCTTCTTCTATTTGGCCTCCAAACCACAAAATGAAGAATGTTAAAGTGGTGTATACTGTTGATGATAATTGTGGTCCGGTTACTACCACACTTTCAGTCTCAAGCAACGAACCGGAAAGCGGAACAGGCGATGAAGATATAGCTGGCGATTGGCAGATTATAGATGATTATAACGTAAAATTACGAGCCGAAAGATCAGATGTAGGTTCAGGAAGAATCTATACAATTACCATCACATCTGTAGATGCAGGTGGAAATATTGCCACTCAAACGGTTTCTGTAACTGTACCTCTTCAAATAGCACCGGTGACTAGTAATTCGCCAACTTTAATAGATTTAGTAATAAAAGCAACTCCTAATCCGGCAGTAAATCAATTTACCATCAATATCCGAAGTGCTTCTTCAGAGCCAGTAAGTATAAAAGTATCTGATAACAATGGTAGAATTATCGAAAGAAGAAATGGTATAACTGTTACTGGTAGTTTAATATTAGGACGCAATTACCGCCCGGGTATCTATTATGTAGAAGTGATGCAGGGAAAAACAAAGAAAATAATTAAGCTGATAAAAGCAGCAGGTTGATAATTTGACCTCGATTTAAAAGCGGCTTTTCACTGGGTCGCTTTTAGTTTTATATTGATTCAGTTAAGTTATAAACGTTAATGGCTGTAGTCATTCACTCGAAGAAAAGTTAATGCGGCAAAAAACTTTCGTAATGCCGCATTAGAAAATCTAAATAAAATGTTTGCCAAAATTTTCCTTTTAAGTTTGGAAATCAAAGTCATAAATTTTTTATTTTCCATCAGGAGAATACAAACTGGCTATTTGTAAAAGACAGCTTAAATTAATTTAACTTGCTTCCCTGAAATTTTTTAAATTACACTACAAAAGTTTAGTTATGAAAGATCAATCAAAGGGCTCTAATTCCCGCGGTGAAGAAAAAGTAAACCTTCCATGGGAAGCCGAACTGGAAGTTAAAGATCTGATAAGCCCAATAAAATTAAGACGCATACGCCTGGTGCAAACAGCAGGTGTTATTCTGTTGGTGTTGGCGGTTGGTGTATTTGGTTGGTGGCTGTTTTTTGCTCCACCATCAGGCGAAAAAATGGTAAAGCAAATGATCACTGCAGCCGGTGGAATGGAAGAGTGGAAAAATATACAGGATGGCAACTTTGTTCGTACTCACCGATTGTACGATGAAAAAGGAAATATCATCAATCAATCAGAAGAAACTTTTTTCTTTAAAAATGGCAAAGAAGGTCACCAGCTTTTAATAAAGTCCAAAACAAACGGAGGCGATAATGTTGTAGTAGGTCACGATAAAGGTGGTTACTGGGCGTCGTTAAATGATAATGAAGTAGACCCGGTAGAAATTGCAAAAGAACTCGAGTTTATGTGTGATGATGATGGTTGTTCACCACTTTGTGCAAGTGAAATGGCTTTATACCGTATGTCATTTCCATTTAAGCTGGCTGACTATGGTGTGAAGCCACGCAATGCGGGTAATGCTGTATTAAACGGCGAAAAAACCACTTTGTTAGATGTAACATTTGATCCCAAAGTAGGGCATGATCGTTGGGTCTTTCACGTTGATCCATCAACAAAATTGATCCGTAAAATAGAACATTATCCCTCGTTAAAAGAAAATGTACAACCAGAAGAAATTTTTTTATCCGACTTTAAAAAAGCAGGGAATATTATGTTGAGCCATTCAAATAAATATTACCGCAGCAATGGAAAAATTCTGGAAGAATACCTGGTATCAAATGTCAAATTCAATACATCGTTAACTGCTGATTTTTTTAAAAGGCCGCAACAGCTTAGTAAGCTGAATAAATAAAATAATGTTGCAAAGATTTTTTGGGGATGATCAAATGATTGTCCCTTTTTTATGTCCTTATTAATATCCTTGGTAAAGTAGGTTATTGAATTATTATTTTAGCATTCATAATGATTTATAATAAAAATGAACTGCGAAGTAATACTAAAAATTATTTTAGAAAATCCTACACCTTGTGTTGATTATGGTTTACAGGAAGGTAAGGGTGCTGATTTTAAAACTATCCAAACAAAAAGAGGGACTGGTGAGAACCTGGAATTTGAATGTAGTGTAAGAGTAAAGCTTTCTGCAAACAATATTCCTGTATTCCTGGGATCTTATGCTCAAGGACCGGTAAATGAAAGGTTCATATATATTGACATTGGAAAATTTGCGGGCCAAAAAGATTCTTGTTGGGATCGCCGTTTGAAAATTCCTTTTAGGGGTATTACCTCTCAAATGATACAAGAAGCATTATCTAGTCCAAATAGTAAAATTGAAACTGTAGTTCCCGGTTCAGGTAAAAATGGCGGCCCAAATTGCGGTACGGTGAAGCCGTTCAACGGTTGGAAATTAAATTAAGGTAACCATCAATTTACTCCACAAATCATGTGTTTTTATCTCCATTGACGGTTCTTAGATTTTTTGTATCCTTACCTTTTCCAATAAATCATTTGCTAAGCTATTGATCGCTTGTAAAGCAGGTGAGTGTTCAATATCATTGATATTTAAAGAACCATTCTTATCAGCTTCGGCAATGGTGGGATCGAAAGGAATAACAGCGATCACCGGTAAATCAGTTTGCGCACAAAACTGGCGGATAGCTTCTTCATCTTCCGGATTCTTTACTTTGTTGGCAACTGCCACTATATGTTTTATCTCCAGTTCTTTTCCCAGCCTTTGAAAACGAGCCACGGCTTCCATAGATCGATAATAGGGCTCAACAACACACAATAGAACATCCACATATTTTGAAGTACCGCGTTTCATTTGTTCCAGCGAAGCTTCAAGGTCTAATAAAGTTACCTGTTCACTTTCTTCCAACGCTGTATGGATAATTTCTCTAACTGTAGTGTGGATACCGCACATGCAGCCTGTTGCGGCATGCTCAGGTTGACCTACTGCTAATAAAGTAACATTATCACTTGTCTTTATCCCATAAGTATCCATTACCTCGGCTAATGGTAAGTTTAGTTTTGCATATTTTTTTCCATCTTCTTTCTCATAAACCTCCAGCAGTTTTGAAGTGAGTGCTTTGGGCATAGAAGCTTGGGGATCTAAGCCAAGAGTGAGTGCAAGGTTAGGGTTTGGGTCGCCATCAATAGCCAGAACAGAAATGCCTTTACTGCCTAAAGTCCGGCATAACAAACCACTGATGGTGGTTTTACCCACACCGCCTTTACCACAAACTGCAATTTTCATGTTGATTGGTTTTTTTCAATAAATTAAAAGGTACTAACTAAACTATAAAACTAATGTACGAAGCAAATATCAGTTAAATAAGAAGGATTTTCGTTTGGTACTTTTTATTTTCCGATCATGATAATAGATGTACATCTGCATCTGGCCCATTTCCATAACTCGCATTTTTCTTTCGTCATATTCGAAATTTCAATATATAGCCCTCTACTAAAATAGTTAAGTTAAGAAATAAATATTCTTACAAACAATAGAGTCTGGGCGAGAGGATTAAAAATTATAAATCAATAATTGGCTTATACTTAGGAACCAGTGACTTCATTATTACCCATGCAATTAAATAAGCCACAGCGCAGATCGCAAACATAATGGTGTAGCCTGTTCCAATATGTCCCAATGCTTTGTAATGGTCGAATAAAGCGCCGCCAAGTTTGGTGGTTAATACACCGCCAATACCACCAGCCATCCCACCAATTCCAATTACAGAACCGATGGCTTTCTTAGGAAACATATCTGAAACCGTTGTAAAAAGGTTGGCGCTCCACGCCTGGTGAGCCGATGCGCCGATACCAATAAATATTACAGGCATCCAAAAACTAATATAACCCAGCGGTTGTGCTAATAATACTACCAATGGTATTACTGCTATCAAAAGCATCGCTTTCATACGACCGTCATAAGGCTGGTATCCTTTTCTAATAAAATAAACTGGAAACCATCCACCACCAATACTTCCAAACATAGTAAGACTGTACAACACAACTAAAGGAAGCATTATAGCTGTTCCGGCCATTCCGTATTGGTCATTTAAATAAGCTGGCAACCAAAATAAAAAGAACCACCATACTCCATCGGTCATAAACTTACCGACTGTAAAAGCCCAGGTTTGTTTGTAACCTAATAATTTGGTCCACGATACTTTTACATCTGCTGCTACTCTTTCTTCAGGAAGTTTTTCTTCATCGCTGTTGATATAGGCCAACTCACCTGCCGATAATTTTTTTTGCTTTTCAGGCCTTTCATATAATACAAGCCAAAAGAACAACCATAAAAGACCAACAGCGCCGATTATAATGAAAGCTGCTTCCCAGCCCCAGTTTGCAGCAATCCACGGCACGGTAAGTGGTGCAAGAATGGCACCTACATTAGTACCAGAATTAAAAATACCCGTGGCAAAAGATCTTTCTTTTTTAGGAAAATATTCTGCCGTGGCTTTTATAGCCGCGGGAAAGTTCCCCGACTCACCAAAACCCAGCAAAGCACGGGCAAACATAAACCCCATTACCGAAACAGGCAAAGCCACTATCCCAATCCATCCCAACACAGTAGCAATACCTTCACCTATTGGGATTGCGAGGGCATGAATAATAGCCGCGATTGACCAAATGATAATGGCCCAGGTATAACCTTTTTTAGTGCCCAGCTTATCGATAATGCGGCCAGCAAACAACATGGAAATAGCATAGGTAAATTGGAAAACGGCCGCAATATTAGCATACTGGGTGTTGCTCCAGCCAAACTTTTCTTCCAGCATTGGTTTTAAAATGCTCAACACCTGACGGTCTAGATAGTTGACAGTAGTAGCAAAAAATAAAAGTGCACAAATCGTCCAGCGGTATTTTCCTATGGCTTGCTGCATGATAATCGTTTGTCCCCATCCCCAGAAGAGGAGTAAAGAAATCTTTAATGGATGGAGTGGTAGTTTTTAATTGTTTTTATTAACTCAAGAACTTTTTTTGTTTCAACTTCTATTGCAACATAATCTTTTGCATCCATAAGTTTTTTACTAATCAGTTTACTCCCCATTCCTACTGCACATACACCGGCTTTATACCATCCTTCAATATTTTCTTTGGTAGTATCTACACCTCCGGTTGGCATAAATAATAATTTGGGGAAAATGTCTTTAATGCCACTTAAGAATTCCGGGCCCAGCATGTTGCCGGGAAAAAGCTTGATGAATTTTATGCCTGCATTTTCTGCTGCGATGATCTCGCTGGGTGTCATACAACCCGGTGCATAAAAAATATCTTTACCTATGGCATAAGTGGCTACTTCTTTTACAAAACCAGGACTGACCAAAAAGTCAGCGCCGGCGGCAAGGTAGTCCTCCGCCTGTTTCAGGTTCTTAATGGTTCCTACACCCAGCAGTAAACCCGACATTTCGCTGTTTCTTACTTCCACCATTTTTTTAAAATTGCTCAGGGCGGCATCGCCACGGTTGGTATATTCAATGGCTTTTACACCAGCCTTATTAACCGCTCTCAATACTTCAAGGCTTACTGTTTCATCGGCATTAAAATATAAAGGCAGCATGCCCTGTTGTACAATCAGTTCTGTTACCTGTTTGCTTGGAATCATTATTAAATTTTTACTTTGATCACTAATTTTTTTATTGCTCCATCACCAATCATTGGTGCATGAACATCTTCGGGAAAAAATATGGCGAACTGCCCGTTGGTTAATTGAAAAAAAGTATCGGGTGCATCGTTGTAAAACTGCACATCTTTTTCTTCATTGTAATCGCCATTGGGTAATGTACATGATTGTCTTGGCTTCCAGCCATAAGTTTCAACGCCGTTGATGCAAAGCTGTATGTCAATGTTTAGATTATGGCATTCAAATTTTGCAACACTTGCTTCTTTTGTTTTGCCAGGCGCATTGCTAAAGATGGCTTTCAACCCTTCTGCAAAATCTGATTTACCATCAGGTGCATTTTTCAAATCGGTTTGTTCAATAAATTCAAATGCAACAGCAAATAATGGATGAACTGAAAAATACTTTGAGGCGTTTTGGAGGCTGTCAATGATCATTATTTTATGCTTTGGTTTTCTAAAATAACTTCCCGGACAAAAATTAGTTTTGAACCACATAAAATCATAGGTACACAGTAAACACATAGTCCATTTCTATGTGTGTCTTTCAATTGTGCCTTGTGAACTATGTGGTTCAAAAAAATCATCAATCTAAAAAAAGTTCACATAAATATTGACTATTCCACTATGCCGAATAGAATTGTTGCCGTACAATTGTGCGACGCAACAACAGGTTAATAGTAGCATTGCTGCTGGCTACATAATAAAGACTTTATGCTAAAGAACTAATTGAACTGAAAAATCTCTGGACCTAAGTTCTCCGCCAGCTGGCGGGGGACAGGGGGCCGGCTGTTTAACGCTGCACACGACCAGATGCATCACCCTTCATTAACTCTTTTACATCATTCAAAGTAGCGTGGTTAAGATCACCTGGAATGGTATGCTTTAATGCGGATGCAGCTATGCCGAATTCTGCAGCATCTTTCATTGGCATTCCTGTTACTAATCCATAAATAAGCCCACTGGCAAATGAATCACCGCTACCTACACGGTCTACTATGCGTACTTCGTATTGCTTTGTATGATAGAATTCATTGCCGTCATAAACCAATGCACTCCATCCATTATCTGAGGCGCTATGGCTTTCTCTCAGCGATGAAGCGATAAATTTAAATCCGAATTTTTCTTTCATTTGTTTGAAAACGCCTTTATACCCCTCCAGGTTCAACTCACCTTTTGTAACATCTGTGCCCTCCGCTTTAAAACCAAGCGTCGTATCCGCATCTTCTTCATTACCGATACAAACGTCAACATACTGGCAAAGCCTTGTCATTACTTCCCTGGCTTTTTCTTTGCTCCATAACTTTTTACGGTAGTTGAGATCAATGCTTGTCATAATTCCTTTTGCTTTCGCTGCTTTCAATGCGGCTTCTGTAAGCGCTGCAGATTTGTCACTTAATGCAGGGGTGATCCCTGTTGTATGAAACCAATCTGCATTATCCAATATTTTATCAAAATCAAATTCGCTTATATCAACGTCAGCTATAGAAGCACCTGACCTGTCATAAATCACCTGTGATGCCCTCATGGAAGCACCCGTTTCTAAAAAATAAATGCCTAAACGTTGACCGCCTTTCGCTATGAATTGTGTATCCACACCATAGCGACGCAAATGATTGATTGCGGCCTGGCCAATTGCATTATCAGGAACCTTTGTAACAAATGTTCCGTTCAGTCCATAATTACAAATAGCCGCTGCAACATTTGCTTCACCGCCACCATAAGTTATGTCGAAGCTATCAGCCTGTACAAATCTTTTAAAATCAGGAGTGGATAATCTTAGCATTATTTCTCCAAGTGTTACAACTTTTTTAGACATAATCATTCCCAGGTTTAATGTGATTAAAATTTTTTAATGTGATCTTATGCATTTTTTAATGGTGCTGTTTGATCTACATTCTTCCAATTGAAATAATTTTTGGCATTATGGAAACATATATCCTGTATTAATTTTCCAATCCATGGAATATCTCCGGGCAGTTCCCCATTCTCTATTTCACGACCGAAGATATTGCACAATATTCTTCTAAAATATTCATGACGCGGAAAAGAAAGATAACTTCTTGAGTCAGTGAGCATGCCGATAAACCGGCTTAACAAACCCATATTAGAAAGTGTATTGAGCTGTTTCTCCATCCCATCTTTTTGATCAAGGAACCACCATCCGCTACCCCATTGAATTTTCCCAGGTATTGTACCATCATTAAAATTACCCGTCATGGTAGCCATCACTTCGTTGTCGGCTGGATTAAGATTATAGATAATTGTTTTTGCAAGCTTGTCATTTTTATCCAGGCGGTTTAAAAATTTTGATAACACCTGTGCCTGTGAGAAATCACCAATACTATCCCAGCCGGTATCAGCACCGAGTTGTTCCAGCATCCTGGAGTTATTATTTCGCAGAGCACCAAGATGATATTGCTGCACCCAACCTTTTTCCCAATCCCATTCCGCAAAAACCACCAGCATCGCAGATTTGAATTTGGCAATTTCGTCGGGAGCAAGTTTTTTCCCCGACCGTAATTTAGTAAATATGTTATTGATCTCTGTTTCCGTGTATTCTTCGGCATAAAGATGTTCAAGCCCATGATCGGAAACCGAGCAACCCATCATAGCAAAAAAATCATGACGTTTTTTTAATGCGGCCAAATAATCATCATAATTATTTATAGCCGTATCGGATATTGCTTCCAGCTTACCGGCATACTCATTGAAAATAACCGGATCATCCACCTGCATAGCCTTATCGGGACGAAAGGCAGGAAATACCTGTATTTCAAAGCTGTTGTTTTTTATACTTTGATGATGTTCTAACGTATCTGTGGGATCATCCGTAGTGCATAGAATTTTTACATTCATTTTTCTCAACAAATTGCAAACAGAATAATCCTGCGTTTGTAAAAGAAAATTACATTCCTCATAAATTTCGGTGGCAGTAGCGGGGCTAAGCAATTTATCTATATTAAAATAACGCTGTAATTCCAGATGCACCCAGTGATGCAAAGGATTGCGAAGGGTATAAGGAACAGTAGCAGCCCACTGCTTGAATTTTTCGTTGTCGGGAGCATTGCCGGTACAATATTTTTCATTGACACCATTTGCACGCATAGCTCTCCATTTATAATGATCGCCATATAACCATGCCTGTGTCAGGCTTTCAAAGTTTATGTCCTCCGCTATTTGGTTGGGCGGAAGGTGATTATGATAGTCAATGATGGGCATGTGGGCTGCATACTCGTGGTAGAGTCGCTGTGCAGTTTTGCTATGGAGCAAAAAATTTTCACTAAGAAATTTTTTTTCCTGGTCGTCTAAAGAAGCGTTTTGAGGGTTCCCATTATGATGTAAATTCATTATGACTCTTTTTATATATTACTTAATTGCTGTGAGAAAGTCGCTTTATTTATCAATGAATCTATGAAATCATTGATCTGTAAATGCCCAACTCTAACCCCCTCAATTCTGCCAATCCCCTCAACCTGCCAATAGCTGAATAACCGGGGTTAGTTACTTTATTCAGATCATCCAACATCTGGTGGCCATGATCGGGCCGAAAGGGGATCGATCTTTTTTGCTTCTGCTGTAACACCAATAATTCTTTTACTACTGCATACATATCCGCATCTCCATCCAGATGGTCTGCTTCAAAGAAATTTCCCTGTTCATCTTTTTTTACATTGCGGAGGTGAACAAAATGAATGCGATCGCCCATCTCTTTTACCATAGCAGGCAAATCATTATCAGCCGAAGCGCTTAAAGAACCTGTACAAAAACACACACCGTTCGCCGGGCTATTTACTTTTTTTAAGAAATGATTAAAATCACCCATGGAACTAACGATCCGCGGCAATCCTAATATAGGAAAAGGAGGATCGTCGGGATGAATAGCCAGCCTTACATCACATTCTTCTGCCACCGCACTTATCTCCTTTTGAAAATAACAAAGATTCTCCCGCAAACCGGCTGCATCAATATCCTTGTACCACTCCAGCTTTTTCAACATATCATCTGTGGTGGATTTTTTTTCTCCGGGAATACCAAACATCACTACGCCTGACAAAGCTTCTAATTCTTCTTCCGAATAATTTTTAAATCTTTCCTCAGCTTGTTGTAAGATGTCCCCGGAATAAGAAGCTTGCGCATTCCTTCTTTTCAAAATATGCAGATCAAAAACAGCGAGGTCAATCCAGTTGAAATAAAGCGCCAACGAGCCGTCGGGCATTTTATAATTCAAGGAAGTTCTTGTCCAGTCATTCACCGGCATAAAATTGTACGTGATCACCGATATGCCACAAGCCGCTACATTTCGGATTGAGGTTTTATATTTTTCAATATATTTTTTATAATCTCCCGTTTGGGTTTTAATACTTTCATGAACCGTAATGCTTTCTACCACCGACCAGCGAAGACCCATTTTCTCCACTTCATCTTTGCGCTTTTTTATTTCTTCAATAGTCCATACTTCTCCATGTGGAATATGATGAAGCGCCGTTACTACCCCCACTGCTCCGGTTTGCTTTACATCCTGCAAGGTCACGGGATCTCCCGGTCCGAACCATCGCCATGTTTGTTCCATTTGATACATACTCGTTTTTTTTAAGACCTCACCCCCCAACCCCTCTCCAACAAGTTGGAGAGGGGAGCTTACGGTTTTATTGGTAAAACTTTATCTGAATTAAAGTTTTGATTCTGGCAACATCAATTTTTTACACTCCACTGAATATTGAAAATCCTCCATCCACATTTACTACGGTTCCTGTTACAAATTTTGAAGCATCGCTCAATAGCCAAACAAGGGCTCCAACTAATTCGTCTGGATTTCCAAAACGATTAAAGGGTGTATTTTTTAATACAAGATCGCCTCTTTCCGTCATGGTTCCATTGCCATTAGTTAACATACCGCGGTTTTGCTCTGTAAGAAAAAAACCAGGTGCAATGGCATTCATTCTAATTTTATCACCATATCTATTTCCCATCTCAACTGCAAACCATTTTGTATAGCAATCTATGGCAGTTTTTGCCAGACTATAGCCTAATACTTTTGTGATGACTCTTTGAGATGCCATGGAAGAAATATTTACAATACTTCCTTGCTTTTGTGAAGCAATCGCTTCTCCAAAAATTTGTGTGGGCAACATAGTACCAAATAGATTGAGGTTCATCACTTCTTTGAGTGCACCAAAGTCTAACTGAAAAATATCTTTATCAGGAGCTATAATAGCGCCAGGCATATTGCCACCTGCCGCATTGACCAGACCATCAATTTTTCCAAACTCCTTCAATATTTTTTCCCTGGCTGCTTTAAGTTGTTCTTCGTTGGTTACATCAGCAATCAGTGCTATTGCTTTTCCACCCTGGCTCATAACAGATGCTGCTCTTTCGGAAGCTATTTTTTCATTTCTTCCCAGTATGCCTACAGTACCCCCTGCAGCCGCAATGCCATTTATAAAAGCTTCACCTAACACACCCGTGCCACCGGTTATAACGATGACCTTGTCATTTAAAAGAAAGTCGTTTTTATAATCCATTTCTTTATTTTTTAGAGTTATTTAATTTCTTCTGAGAATGGCAACGCGGGCAGCTGTGTAACATTTACCAGGTTCGCCTCTCCAATATTTATCCATGCATAGCGTATCATCACAGGTTTTTGAACTCCTGCATTCCAAACAATAACTTCATTATTTTTTATAGTTGCTTCCGCTTTTACAAAGATCAATGAATCACTTCCTGCTTCTCTATGTCCTATCTCAAATCCGCCTGCTTTTTGATGGTTGACAGTAAACAATTTTTGATCAAAACTTACATGCACTTTCCCGTTTTCATTAATTGCTTTTTCAAAAACAGGTCCTGAGTAAACAACATCATCAAATCCATACGTTTTATTTAATGCAAGAAGGGCTAACCTTTCCCCTACTTCTTTTTTCCGGGTGGGATGAATGTCCTTCATATTTCCCAGGTCAATGGTGGCAATCATACCTGTGTGCAAAACTTTGTTTGCTACGTCCTGCTGCGCCTTACGAAGCCGAGCTGCAGCATCAAGATCACTGTAGCCAAAAGGCGGAAGTTGAACGAAATAAAAAGGAAAGGTTGGTGAATTAGTCGAATTCCATTTTTCTCTCCAGCTTTTAATTAAGGTACTAAAAAGATCTTCATATTCATCTGCATACCCAACATTAGATTCTCCCTGGTACCAAAGCACGCCTTTTATTGCATACGGAATCACAGGATTGATCATTCCGTTGAAAAGCACTCCCGGCTCCCGCCAGGGTCTTTTATAATAATAAAAAGTTTGTGGCTCTGTGGGCTTTTTTTGAGTATTGCTATCTTTTTTCCAGCTTTCCATCGCAAGATGAAAAGCTGTTGAATCTGCACCAACCTTTCGAAGAATTTCACCCCAACGTTTTATATATCTCTGTAACGAATCATCTTCCTGCAAAACTTTTGGAGGTGTCCATGCTTCAGCAGGTGTTCCGCCCCAGGCGGCATATACAATACCTACAGGCACTTTTAAATCTTTATAAATTTTTTTTGCGAAATAATAAGCTACGGCTGAAAATGATGCCGCAGTGGAAGGCGATGTTTTTTGCCATACAGAACCAGGAGCATCATCAAATGGTTCAGGGCCATATTGACGTTTCACACTGAAATAACGAATAGAAGGAAAGTCTGCCAGGGGAATTTCGGAAGCTGCACCTTCGCTTCCTTTTAATGCATAAACCATATTGGATTGCCCGGAACAAACCCACACTTCACCTATCAATACATCAGTGAGGTCAATAGTATTCATGCCTTTTATCTTTACAGTATAAGGTCCCCCTGCTTTTGGCGTTTGCAGCATCCCTTTCCAATTACCCGATGCATCAGTTGTAATGGAAACAGCTTTTGCAGACCAGCTGCCTGTGATCGTTATTTTTTCTCCCGGATCCGCCCATCCCCATACAGCCACTTTCGATTGTTGCTGCAGCACCATTTTATCACTGAAAATGGCAGGCAACTTTATGTTGGCGAAAAGATGGCTTACGAGAAACAACAGCATTCCTGTTAAAGAGAACCGCATGCAATGAAAACTATTCTTTATCAATTGTATTGTTTTATTAGTTGCCATTGTTTTCTTCCTAAGGTGATAGAAGGATTAATACCACAGAACTTCTTTCCAGTTTTACCGGAATCCTAAAAAAACTATTATAATCATGCGTCTGCGTTGTTGTTACGGCCAGCGAGGTCTGTGTAGGATTTATGAAATAGTTGTTATTTTTCGAATCAATCACATAGATTTTACTATTGATCTTACCGGTAAAATATTTCTTAGAAATGTTTTTTATCAATACCTCATGATCTTTGTCTGCGACCGTTTTTGTCCAGTTATAATTCCATACGAGTACCGCTATACCTTTATCATTTCCGTTTGCAGCCAATGCGTGTATTCCTAAACCCACGTTATCAATACCTTTTGATTCTGCTTTGACCCTGTTCTCCATATCCGAAAGTTTCTTACTTAATAATAGCGCATTACCATACGGAGATGCATACCCGTTTTGAATATCCAGCAACTGCGACTTGTATTGTATAGTGCCATGGTGAATAAGCCAGTTAAGCACCCGGTCTATACCGCCGCTATACAGGTAAAAAGCCTTTGTCAACTGGCCTGCAGGTTGCATAGTAACTGTTTGCGCTTCGGTAAGCCCCGATGGCAAAGAAGAACCGCCCACCATGCCATATTCTGATAAAAAAACAGGAATGCGGGGCAATCCATGCGATTGCATAGCACTGTCAATCCTGCTACGGGCCGTTAATAATTCCAGCGGCCGGTTAGATTCTCCATAGCTATGAAAACAGAAGAAGTCAAGCTTTTTGTTAGGATCGGGATCGGTTTTATAGCTTACAAAAAAATTATGTGCATACGCTAACATACCGGGAACATTGCTGGTAAATCCGCCATTACTTAGTAAGATAGGAGAGTATGAAGGCCCTTTCTCTACGAGCAGTATCGCATTGGCTTCATTAAGGCCCCTGTAATAATGCTGGTACACCGGGTAATAGGTGGCCATTGTTTCGCCTCCAAAATCAGGTTCATTACTCACCTGTATATATTTGATCTTTGGATATTTTCTTTTATAATAAAGTATTGTTTCCCTGACAAAATTTTGATAGACTATTCCCGTTGGCATTAGGAAGGAACCAGAATTCCGATGCCCGCTTAAGCAAATAAGTAAGGAATCTGTGGTTGTAGAATAAAAATTCAACGCATCTTCTACCCCCACCCCGCTACCGGAATATGCATAATTATAATTGATGTTGCCATTATTATACACAAACACCAGTTGCACCCACACTCTTGTCACTTTCGTTTTCAATCCCTGTAACCATAACTGCGAAGCTGCGCCGGGTAAAGGACTGGTGGTGGAACTTCCATTAGCTCCTTCTATCTGCATCATCTTTCCCTGTTGAACGGAGCAATCTACTACCACAGTACTGGTAGATTCATCTGGCGGAAGAGTCGGAGGTGGTGGGTCAATTGTGTTATCCGTTTTCTTTTTGCAACTGAGTATAAATAAAAAACATACCGCCAGCAGAACTAAAAATCTTTTTGCCATTGTCTTTTTTTAAGTTTATGAACCGTGTTGATGTATGATGTGGTTTTTCGTTTTTTTTAATCTGTTTGTCAACTTAGTTATTCACTTTATTCATTGCTTTCTTTATCACGCCAAAATCATCTTTTGATATTTCTCTGAAACCACCGATCAAATAAAATCCCCAGCGCTTTTTGTTTTTTATAAAACTAAGTTCCTCCAGCAACGGACGTATGTCGGCTTCCTCCGCCTCTTTATAGGTTACATCACGTCTATAAGGTTTAAAGTCTGCATGAGTATTGGGTTGGTAGGGTTCTTCGTCAGCAACCTGCCCGATAGTCGTAAATTTTTGTAAAGGCCTGCCATTTTCAAACTTGTCTTTCGAAGAATAATAAACTAACCAATCGCCTTTGGAAGGCTTGCTCATCAAGTCTTTCCTTCCATGTCCTGCCTGGGCAAATCTGCCTTTTACGCCTTTCAGCACATGGTCTTTAGATGCAACTATAAAAAAATACTTAGTCATATTATTTTGAATGAGTCCAGATTTCGCTATACGTCAGGGGTTTAAATTCGGTAGCTAACGCTGCCGCTTTTTTCATGTGCATTTGGGCTTCGCCATTTTTTAATATCTCCTGAAAATCGGCTAAAGATGCCCACTGTGCATAATTAGTAACCGTTTTTTTATCGTCACTGATATGAAGGTTAGCGGAGATGTAACCAGGAAGTTTACTCATAACGTTCTCAGTGGCTTCTTTTAAAAGTTCAAATAATTCCAAATGCTTTTCGGGTTCAACCGAAAAAACATTAATGAGTGTGCAAATTTTTTTGCTGTTGTCAATCGTTGTCATACTATTTGGTTTTTAAGTATACATTTCTTTTTAGGGTACTCAATGTTATATCAGTTTCGATTCCAAAAAATAAGCGCTGGTTTATTATTGCTTTCAGATGAACTGATCATGACTTTTTTTCCTTTGTCTTCATCATCGCCCAACTGTCTTGTCTCCCGCACCAGCACAAATGTTATTCCTTTGCCGGCATGTTTTTTTACAAGCTCTGTTACATCCAATAAATGATCCTGTTGCTTTATATTAAAAGCTAACTCCCCCGCTACAAATGCTTTTTGTCCTACTTCTTTTATCAGCGCTTCCTTGCTATCCAGCAGCGGTGCATTGGCCCAATTCAATTTTTGCTGATCCCATTTAACTGTAGGAATACCGTACACATGCAAACGAAACGGGGCATCAGTTTTGTCAGTATAGCCGCTCACCTTAAATAAAATGCGTTGCGATTTGAGTGACACAGATTTTGAAAGATCAAACCATATATAGGAAACACTATTTTTTTCCGGTAGTGCAGCATCCAACTGAACGATCATTTCTTTTTGCGATCCATTACCGGCGGAAGTATTTTTATTCCCTGTTACAGTTGCATCTGCAGAAGCTGCTACAGTAGTTTTTGTTAGTTTACCTTTTGGTATGGTTAATAAAATAACGCTCTGTGCAGATAAAGTAAGATCAATGTTTTTATTGGCAGGAAGATGAACAAGTTGCGTTACTTCTCCATAATATGCGGGGTTTACTGTTTCTGCGGTGATGGGTGTTCCTGGTAGGATATCAAGGCCTTGAAAGTCAAGCTTCAGTTTATAATCAAATAAGCCTCTTTGCACCAGCCACATATGATAATTACCCGATTTTTCATCATACGACGTATAGCTGTCTAAGCCTGAATCACTGACTGTTGGCTTTGTCTCCAATAAAGGTCTTTCGTTTTTAAATCCTTTAGCGAATAAACGAACAACCTGGCCTGTACGCTGTATGCCCGATACATTATAACTGGCTTCGCCGGAAGGGCCATCATCTTTGGGAAATAATTTTATCTCGCGAACTTTTACACTTCCCTTATCGTTGGTTACAAAACGGATTCTATTTGTTGATACCGGTTTTTTGAAAATTGCAAATACCTGCGCATACTTATTGTCTTTTTCTTCGGTACCCGGAATATCTTTCCAATCCTTACCCTCTGCATATTGTAGCTTGAAGTTTTTTATTCTTTCAGGACTTGTGTAAACGCCTGATGCATCGCCTGTATAGATAACAGCGCTTCCGATAGCAGTCATCTTACCGAGGTCTATCTCAATCCATTTTTCATCCATTGCCGAATCCGAAACCCATGTGGAAGCATCCGTTTTGTTTCCATCGGTAATGAATGTAGTTGCACTTGCCGTGTTGCTTGTTGTAACGGTTTTTCCAAACGCTATATTTTTATAAGCATCTTCAACAATGCGTTTACCCTGCCATGTAAAATGATGACCTGACTTAATCCCTCTCGGGTAAGGGCCACTGGCTGTATTGGCAAATTTGAATGCCCACATTCCATAGCCGCCGTTCTTCATATTATTGGCATAAATACCCGCCCATTCGGTAAACAAAGAAGGCGCATCCATGGTTTCTTCTTTGTCTATTAAATAGGCATTCATCCACCGGCCAATCTCTGTATATACAATGGGCAAGGGTTGTTTTGCCGGATGATTATCTACGATGATCTTGCGTATGTTCTCAATCCTTGTGTCATAACCAACCGCAGGTGAGTTATAAGAATGTGTTGAAAAGATCTCCAGCAAATCTTTATTTAAAGTTTTACCATGATAATCGGTACGAATATTTTTTGCTACTGCAGACCACCATTCAGGATTGTTGCCGGCAGTAACGGGCCCAACAAATTTTGGTGTAAGCGTTTTGCCATACTTCTTATTTACATCCTCCACAGCGCTATGAATGGCATCAGAAACTATTTGCATTCCTGATATCCATTGATCCAATTTCATTGGCCCGGAGTTACGGTGATTGGGTTCGTTCTGCATGGCGAACATGCTGACATCACCTTTCCTTGCCGCATAATAAGCCAGGGCATAAAATCGTTGCCACTGTTTCCATTTATTTTCCCATGTATCATCAAAATCCTGGCTGCCCATTTGTAAAATAACATCAATGCCCAGGCGCTTTAACTCAGTAAGTGCATAATTAAAAACCATTGCATTCGTGGAAGAAGAATCAGGCTTATCATACAATGGAAGTAATTTATCCCATTTGAGGTACTTGTTTTTCTCAGGGCTCTGTCTTAATTCATTTTTCCTTTTATCAAATTCATCTACTGACAAAATATTGTTATCAACCTGCACTGCGCTTTGCGGTACAAATGAATTCAACGTGGCCCATACCCTGAAACTGTTGACATTGGAATATTCTATCCATCCTGAAACATTACTTCCGGGAAAATAGTATCCCTGGTTATAACCAACATACTTCATACTCTTACCCACTACCTTATTACTGACAGCGATAACAGCCTGTTGTGTTTGCAATGGAGATTGTTGTTTCTGTATTGTTGATGTAACCGTTGGAGGCTCCGGCATATTTGGGGCCTCATTTCCAAACGCTTCAATCTCCATGATATTAATAGGTTCGCCATCATCGCAAACCAATCTTATTTTAAAAGTCGTTACCGCAGGAATATATTTAAATATTGCTGTTGTAAGCCGGTTCTCATGCACTTCGCTTTGAGGAAAATCACTCCAGTTAGCATCATCCCAATATTGCATTTTAAAATTCTTTACCGACCAGAACCCTGCAGCCTGCGTCATTTCATCTGATTTCTTTTCCGCGTCCATGATACCACTGTGAATCCTTAGTTCAGTAATGGTGTAATATTTTTTTAGATCAATTTCAACAATGTGTGGTGCTTTATCATTTGCCGCCTCCCATTTGGAGGTTCTTGAAATTTTCCCATCAACTATGTTGGTGACAGGAAATTCAACAGTTTCGGAAGTTGCAATCACGGGTTTATTTAAGGCAGCATTCTTTTCTTGTGAAAATGAAATATTATTCATTAAAAGAAAAAGAAACATTATTTGTATTGTTCGATGCATTTAATCTTCCTTTTACTTTTTTATT
>Ga0208736_1000153_pt1 | contig 20178 bp, 23 predicted proteins | sample AntDryMetagUQ255_FD_188090 | JGI IMG/M metagenome (GOLD analysis project Ga0208736, IMG submission 188090) | Polar desert microbial communities from Antarctic Dry Valleys - UQ255 (SPAdes) | ecosystem: Environmental > Terrestrial > Soil > Desert | place: Antarctic Dry Valleys | collected 2008-12-31 | reverse complement strand
GAGCGGGACGATCCGGCGGATGGGTCGGGACATGCGCAACCTCTCTCAGACGATGGCCGGCGGAGCAGGCACGCGCCCTTCCCCCGGCGAGCGTGATCGTGCCACACGATCAGATCATCAGCGCCGACACGCCGGCACATGAGGCTGGATCCAGGCTCAGGCGCCACCGCCCTCCGCGCATGCCCGGATGGCCGCGGCGAACTGCTGCCCCCGCGCCTCATAGCCCGCCGGGGTGCCATGGACGCCGTCGGCGGCGAGCAGCGCCGGGGAGCCGGCGACGAGCGCGCGCCAGTCGGCGATCTGCAGCCCGGGCGCGATCGCCGGCTCTGCGGCCAGCCGCTCGAGCACGCCGTTGGCGGCCGCGTAGGTCACGCCGTGCACCGGCGGGGCCACGATCGTCGCCCACACCGCACAGCCCCCCGGGCGCGTGGCGGTCAACCGCACGGCCTGCGCAAGAGCGTCCGTGGCGCGTGGGTCGTCGTTGGTGAACAGGCTGAAGGCGAGGATCGCGGGCGTGTCGCGCTGGGCGGCGAGGATCCGCATGCCCTCGGCCAGCGGACGCCCGATGCGCGCGTCGGTCTGCACGCGCCAGCCCGGCAGCGCTGCGCTCAGCGAGTCCTCCATCCCCACCGCCAACGAGTCGCCGATCACCAGCACGTCCTGCGGCAGCGTCCGCGGCGCCGGCTGTGCGCGTGCCCGCGACGAGCGCGCGCGGCGGCGTGGCGCGGGCGAGCCGTCGCTCGCCCTCGCCGCGGGGCGCGGGCCGGCGAGCTCGATCGTCGCCACGGCCGCCGGCGCCGCCTCCTTCCCCCTGTCTCCGGCGTCGATTGTGACAAATCGCGCCGCAGACGTCGTCGTAAGCGTCATGAACGCGCTCCAGCGCCCGTCGGCGGCGGCGGTCGCCCGCGCGAGGCAGCGCTGCGGGCGGCAGCCGGCGCTGACCCGCACGACGCTGCCGGGCCGGGCGTCGCCGCGCAGGCGCACGTGCCGCAGCAGCGCGCCGCTGCGCGTCACACGCGCGCGCAGCCTGCTGCCGTCGGCCGGCTGCGTGATGACGATCGGCGCCGGCGCCGCCGTCGTCGGGACCGGCTGCGTTCGTTGTGCGCGGCCGGGCGCCGCGCCGTCACCGCACGCCGCGAACAGCGATCCTGCGAGCGCGGCACACGCGCAGGCGATGGTCGCCCGCGCGCGCCCGCTCATGATTGTCGAGCGACTAGTGCCGTGAGGCGGAAGTTCGTGTGCAGCTGGGGGATGGCGGGGCGCGTCTGCCGGTGACCGGCATCCACCGTCGTGCCGGTGGTACGGCTGTGGATGCCGGGTGCCGGCATCCACGGTCCGGCGCCGCCAGATGCGTGCGCACTTCTGACTCACGGCACTACCCAGGCGGCAGCGCGCGATCGGCGCGCAGGCGATCGATCAGCAGCGTCGCGGCGATCGACGCGCCCGCCACGGACAGGTGGATGCCGTCGGCCTGGCGCGCGTCGACGGTCCTGTCGCGAAACGAGACGTGTTGGCGGAAGCGGCCGCCCGGCGTGAAGACCGGCACGAGGTCGATCACGCGCGCGCCGCCGCCGACCCGCCGCCCGGCTCGCCGGATCGCCGCGTTGACGGCGCGGTAGACCCGCGCGAAGCTGTTCGGCCGCGGCGCCGGAAGCGTCATCCAGTAGACGTACGAGCGCCCGCCGCGCAGGTAGGAGCGCATCATCGACGCCACCCTCCGGGCGTACTCCGCGACCCAACCGGCCCCGCAGCAGGCGACGCTCGCGCCCGCAGCGGTCCGCATCGCAAAGCCGTCGTTGGCGCCGATGAACATCACGGTCACATCAGGGTGCAGCGACTGCGCCTGCTCGCGTGCCCGCTTGACCCAGTCCAGCGCAAACGGCTTGGAGAGCCCGGTGCTGATGCGCGCGTCGCTGCGCACGCTCGTTCCGCGCCGGCTCTCCAGGCGCTGCTCGAGGAAGCTGTCGACGATCTGGATCATCGAGTCGCCGGTGGCGAGCAGGCGCAGGTGCCCGGCGCGGGCGAAGGCGGGCGAGCGCGGGGCGCGGGTGCGCAGGACGCGCACGCCGGCGGCGGGCACGGTCTGCGAGCACGGCTGCGGCCCGGGCGCCTGCTCGCATGGGCCGCCGTCGCGCCACGTCAGGAGCGCCTGCCAGCTGACCGCTGCGCCGAGCCTCACCCGCATCGAGCGCGCGGGAGACAGCACGATGAGCAGGCGCCCGCTGACCCGTACGCGCGCGCGCCGCAGCAGGGGCGCCGGTCCCCGCGCCCGGCCGTCCGGGCCGATCGCCGAGATCGTCGCGTGCAGGCGCGCGCCCCGGCGGACCACGCACACGCGCCGCCGCGCCGGGACGGACGGCCCGAGCACGAGGCAGGCGAAGCGCTTACCCGGCTCGATCGCCGAGACCCGCACGGCGCGCGAGAGGCGCAGCTCGAAGCGCAGGTCGTCATCGACCTGACGCAAGAGGGCTGTCTGCACCCGCAGCGACGGGCCGGCGGGCGGCTGCACCTGCGCTGCGGCCGCGGCCGCAGCGCAGAGCGCGGCGACGCAAACCACCGTCGCGACCAGCCCCCGACGTCCCACGCGATGCACCTGGCTCCTCTCCGGCGCCGGCGGCGCCTGCCGAGAGCGCCAGCCTAGTGCGCGCCGTGGCGGCGCAGGGCGATCAGCCGCCGGCCATCGCCGGCAGGATCACGACGATGTCGCCGTCGCCGACCGCCGTGTCGAGGCCGCCGAGCACGCGAACGTCCTCGTCGTTGAGGTAGACGTTGACGTAGCGGTTGAGCTCACCGCCCTCGGCGAACAGCTGCGACTGCGTATCGGGGTGCGCCTCGGCGAGCGAGTGCAGCACGGTGCCGACGTCGCCGCCGGCGGCGTCGACCTCCTTGGCGCCTCCGGTCGAGGGACGCAGCACTGGGGGAATGCGGACGATGGCCATGGGCGGGGTTCTAGCACGCCACGGGCATACGCCCCGCGCCATCCTCGCGAAGCGGCCGCATCCGGTCGCCGTTCTCAGCCCGCAGCGGCACAGAACGCCTCGTAGTCGGGGAAGACGCCCATCTCGTCCTCGGAGATCTCGTCGGGCGGGCGCGAGCAGATCGCGCACTCCGGATCGCGGCGGACCTTCAGCTCGGTGAACGTCGCGCCGAGGGCCTCGTACAGCAGCAGACGGCCGATCAGGGGCTCGCCCGCGCCGACGATGAGCTTCACGACCTCCGTCGCCTGCAGCAGGCCCATCGTCCCGGGCAGCACGCCGAGCACGCCGTTGGCGCCGCAGCTCGGGGCCAGCTCGGCCGGCGGCGGCACCGGATACAGGCAGCGGTAGCACGGTCCCTCGTAGGGCGAGAAGACCGACAGCTGGCCGTCGAAGCCGAGGATCGACGCGCTGACGACCGGGATCTTCAGCCGCACGGTCGCGTCGTTGAGCAGGTAGCGCGTCGGGAAGTTGTCGACGCCGTCGACGATCACGTCGTAGCCCTCGATGATCTCCATGATGTTCGAGGCGTCGATTCGCGTCTCGTACTTCACGACGTTCACGTCGGGGTTCAGCGCCTTCATCGTGATCTCGGCCGAGTCGACCTTCGGCGTGCCGATGCGGTCGGTCGTGTGAATGACCTGGCGCTGGAGGTTGGAGAGGTCGACCACGTCGTCGTCGACGATGCCGATCGTGCCGACGCCGGCGGCGGCGAGGTACAGCGCGGTCGGCGAGCCCAGCCCGCCCGCGCCCAGCAGCAGCACCTTCGCGTCCAGCAGCTTGTACTGGCCCTCGGCGCCGATCTCCGGCACGAGCATGTGGCGGCTGTAGCGCTCGCGCTGCTCGGCGGTGATCTTGCGCGGCACGTCGACCTTGTAGCCGCGGTCCTTCCACAGCGTGATCCCGCCGGTCATCGACTCGACATGCTCGTAGCCCAGCTCGGCGAGGGTCTTGGCCGCAAGCGCAGAGCGGTTGCCCGAGGCGCAGTACACGACGACGTGCTGGGAGCGGTCGGGCACGGCGCCCTCGATGCGCGACTCCAGGTAGCCGCGCGGCACGAGCTTGGCGCCGGGAAGGTGGCCCTGGGCGATCTCATCGCTCTCGCGCACGTCGACGATCGTCACGGTGCCGTTGCCGTCGCCGTCGTTCAGAGCAGCGTGGACGTCCGCGGGGTCGACCTCGGCGATCTGGGTCTTGATCTGGCGGATGAACTCCGCGCCGGAGGGGCTCACGGGCAATCTCCTCAAAGGTGGTCGGGCATTCGGTACTTCAGAAAGTGTAGCGAGGCACGACCGCTCGTCGACGGCGCTGGGCGGCAGTGGCGCAAGCACGCTCGTCAACGTCCGAAGAGGCGCCCCACGCACCATGGGACGCCTCTTCGGCCGATCTGAGAAGGAACCTGGAGGGATACCTTTGTGGAGGAGGCTGCATCAGGAGTATCGGACATCGCCGCCGCTGCCGACATGGGGTCAGGACCCCATGCGAAAAGCCGCCCTCCTCACCCAGGTTCTGACGGTCAACACGATCGTCATCGTGGCGACGGTCATCGCCGCGATCGCCGTCGGCGTGAGCCTCAACGGCGATGACCCGACCGGGCCGCGCCCGCTGCTCGTGCTCACCGCCGCGATCCTGCTGACGATCCTCGCCAACAACTTCGTGCTGCGGCGGCGCTTCGCACCGCTGGAATCGCTCACGCGGACGATGGAGCGCGTCGACCTCATGGTTCCCGGCACGCGCGCGCAGCCCTTCGACGGTGAGTCCGCGGACATCGCTCGCCTGCGCGAGACGTTCAACGTCATGCTGCACCGCCTGGAGACCGAGCGCATCGCCGCTGCGTCGGCCGTCCTGCGCGCGCAGGAGGCCGAGCGCGCGCGCCTGGCCCGCGACCTGCACGACGAGGTCAACCAGGCGCTGGCGGCGGTGTCGATGCGCCTTGCCGCGACCGCCGAGAGCGCCCCGCCCGCGCTCGCCGCGGAGCTCGCCGAGACCCAGCGCCTCGCCACCCAGGCGATGCACGAGCTGCTCGGCCTCGCACGCGACCTGCGCCCGGCGGCGCTCGACGACCATGGCCTCGTGCCGGCGCTGCGCACGCAGGTGCGGATGTTCGGCGAGCGCTGGTCGGTCCCGGCGCACTTCGCGGCGGACGGGACGCGGCCGACGCTGGGCGAGTTCGAGCAGCTCGTCGCCTATCGCGTCGTGCAGGAGGCGCTGTCGAACGTCGCCCGACATGCCAAGGCCAGCCGCGTCAAGGTCACGGTCATGGGCTGCAGTGGGGCGGAGGTCAAGGTGACCGTCTCAGACGACGGCAACGGCTTCGACCCCCACAAGCTCGACGGCGGGCGCTCCGGCCTCGCCGGCATGCGCGAGCGCGCGCTGCTCGCCCACGCGCACATCGACGTGCGCTCGGCGCCGGGCGAGGGGACGACGGTGCAGCTGACGCTGCCGGCGCGCGGGCTGCGGAGCGCGGCGTGAGGCTGCTGATCGCCGACGACCACGGGATCGTCCGCGGGGGCCTGCGGCTGCTGCTCGAGCGCCAGCCCGACATGCAGGTCGTCGCCGAGGCCGCCGACGGCATCGAGGCGGTCGCGATGGCGCTGCGCGAGCGCCCCGACGTCTGCGTCCTCGATGTCCAGATGCCGCGTATGACCGGCCTGCAGGCGACGGTCGAGATCCGCGCACACGCGCCGGAGATCTCGGTGCTCGTGCTGTCGATGCACGACGACGAGCGCTACCTCTACGAGGCGCTGCAGGCGGGTGCCGCCGGCTACGTCCTCAAGCGCGAGGCGGACACGGTGCTCGTCGATGCCGTGCGCGCCGTCGCCCGCGGCGAGCCGTTCATCACCAACGCCGCCGAGCGCTCGCTCGTGCGCGAATGGATGCAGGACGACAGCTGCGGGCCGGTCGAGCCGCTGACGCTGCGCGAGCGCGAGGTGCTCAAGCTGATCGCCGAGGCGCACACCAACCGCGAGATCGGCGAGATCCTGCACCTCGCCGAGAAGACGGTCGAGTCACATCGCGCCAACCTCCTGCGCAAGCTCGGGATGCGCGATCGCGTGGAGCTCGTGCGCTACGCGATCCGGCGCGGGCTGATCGAGGCGTAGTCCCGCCGCTGCAGCCGGTCCGATCCTGGTCTGTGGTCGCAGCGCGACCACGCGACAGGACTGGTGCGCGCGCGGGTCACCGCCTCGCCGGGGCCCCCGCGCTGACTACTCTCCGGCGCGATGTCGCCCCGCGTGCGCCTCGCGCTCTTTCTGTCCGGGATCTTCGCCCTCACCGCCGTTGCGGCGGTGACGCTGTTCGCGGTCGGCGATCGCGCAGCGCGCAGCGGCGCCTTCGAGGGCGCCCAGCGACCGGCGAGCATCCCGCCTGCGGACTTTCGCCTGCGCGACGAGGAGGGGAGGCCGATTCGCCTCGGCGCCCTGCGCGGCAAGCCGGTGGTCGTCACGTTCCTCTATACGACGTGCAGGGACACCTGCCCGCTGACCGTCGACCAGATCCGCGGCGCGCTGGACGAGCTCGGCCACGACGTCCCGGTGATCGCCGTCAGCGTCGATCCGCGCAACGACACGCCGCGCGCCGCCAGGCGGTTCTCGCTGCAACGCCGGATGACCGGCCGCATGCGCTGGGCGCTCGGCGACGAGGCGCGCCTGCGGCGGCTGTGGCGGGCGTACGGCGTCCAGCCGCAGACCGACCGCCTGGAGCACTCGGCCTCGACGGTGCTGCTCGACGGACGCGGCCGTCAGCGCGTCGGCTTCGCGACGAGCGTGCTGACCCCCCGGGCGCTGGCGCACGACATCGCGCTGCTCGAGCGCGAGGCGCGGACGGCCGGCTGAGCAGCTCAGCGCACGGCCGGCTCGTCGGCCGGGTCGGGCATCGATCCCTCGGCGCGCTCGGCGCGCCGGTCGCGGATCGACGTGATCGCCAGCGCTCCCACGACGATCACGACCGGCACGACGTACAGCAGCTGGACGAGCCAGTGCGAGACGTGGGCCAGCGGCAGGCTGCTCACGAGTTGGCCGCCGACAGCAGCCACAGACCGAGGGAGGTGAACGCGATCATCACGGCGAGCATCCAGTATTGCGAACGCGTCGCGACGCGACCCTCCGTGAACGTGACGAGCGCGCGGTCGTGCGCCAGGATCAGGCCCGCGACGTGGCCGAGCACGAGCGCTGCCACCTGCACGTACCAGATCGCATTGGCCGAGATCCACGTGTAGTCGATCGTCGTGCTCGCGCTGCCGAAGACGTTCGCCCCGCTGCCGAGCGGGTCCGAGGCGAGATAGAGCATCGCCTGGCCCTGATAGGCCAGCAGCGAGAAGTAGTGCGCGACGACGTACGCCAGCGCGATCGGCACGAGCGTATGCACGAAGCGCGCACCGAGCTCATCCGTCGACAGCCGGCTTGCGCCGGCGTTGCGCATGCCCCACACGCCCAGCCGGTAGAGCCCCGCGACGAACGCCACGACGGTGATCAGGCCGATCGTGAACGCGATCTCGAGCGCCGCCGCCTGGCCGAACCCGATGTCGTGAAGCGAATCGGTCATCCGCGGCGCGATCTCGCCCCACAGCGGGCCGCCCTGGAAGCCGTCGAAGGACGTCGTGCCGATCATCGTGCACAGCAGCGCGACGGTGCCGGGCACCGCGTCGAGCGTCGTCAGCCCGCCGAGCGCCGTCCGCCGGTGCAGCGTGCCGCGCTCCCAGTGCAGCGGCGACATGCGGGCGAAGAGCCCGAAGTAGACGCCGAACGCGTCGCCGTAGCGATTCCACGTCTCGATCCCGTAGAGGCTCATGCCGACGAACTGGACCGCCGCGTAGGCGAGTGCGAGCACGGCGAGGTTGCTCGGGTCGCCACGACCCGAGTAGACGAGCTCCACCCACGCAAAGGCGAGGATGCCGGCCGCCGCCGGCCAGCGCCCGAGCCACACCGGATACGTCATCGGGGCCGGCAGTTGCTTGGATCCGGCCTTCGAAGCGATCGCCGCGACCGCGCGCGCGATCGAGCGCCACGGGTTGAAGGCCTTGAAGACGTCGCCGAAGAGCAGGCTCGCCACCGCGAGGCCGACCCAGAAGACGACGTAGATGAACGTCGGCGCGATGTTGTTCGTCGACGTCTGCGAGCCGGTGAGCCCCGCGAGGACGACGAGCACGAACAGCGCCACGCCGATCGCGCCGCAGAGCGGGTCCAGCAGCCGTGGCAGCGACGCGATCCGCCGCTGCGACGGCTGCTCCAGCCGCGGGCGCGGCCACAGGATCGCGAGGCCGACGAACGAGACGACGAGCACGGCCACCGCGCCGTACAGAAACAGCCACTTCGGGATCGGCAGGTCCTCGCGGCCGACGAGACCGTGGGCAAGCGCCGCCTCGGGCACCACGACGAGCGCGCCGGCCGCAAGGAGCAGCGCGGCGAGCAGGCGGCGGCGGTGCATGCGGCGCAGTCTAGGAAGCCCGCCGGGCCGTGGCGCCACAGCTGCCGGGCCGGCGCACGCTGCTACGTTGGCGCCCGTGCGAGCCCCGGTCGACACGCTCAGCGCGCCGCCGATCCCGGCCGGCCTGGAGTGGGTGAACGTGGCGAGCCTGCGCATGGACAAGCAGCTCGGCCGCCCGGTGCTCGTCGAATTCTGGGACTTCTGCCGCGCGAACTCGCTGCGCACGCTGCCCTACGTGCGCGCATGGCACGAGCGCTACGCACCTCACGGGCTGCGCGTCATCTCCGCGCACGCGGGCGCCTACCCGCCGTCGCGCGACCCCGCGGCCGTGCGCGCCGCGGTCGCCCGGCTGGGAATCGAGCACCCGGTCGCGATCGACGCGGACTTCGCGCTGTGGCGCGACTACGGCAACGAGGCGTGGCCGGCGCGCTACCTCTTCGACAGACGCCTGCGGCTGCACTCGATGCACTACGGCGAGGGCGCCTACGACGAGACCGAGCGCGAGATCTGCGAGCTGCTCGAAGTGCCGTGCGAGCCGCTTGGGCCGATCCGCCCGGAGGACGCGCCCGGTGCCCTGCTCGCGCGGCAGACCGCCGATCAGGAGGGGTCGTGGTCGGGACCCTACGAGTCAGGCGGCGTCTGGGCGGTGCTCGAGCGCACGGCGCCGCCGGATGTGCCGGCGCCGTCCATTCGCGCCAACGGCGAGCAGATCGCGGTCGCGCACTCCGGCTGCTTCGCGCTCGTCGAGCACGAGCGCCACACGGCCGGGGTGCTCGAGCTCGAGGTCGGCCCCGGCGTGACCTGCCACGCCGTGCAGTTCACGCCGGGCCTGGCCCCCTGAGCAGCTGCGCCGGCAGGTCGCCGAGCAGCCGCTCCAGGCGCGGTGGCCCGTGCTCGTCGAGCGCGATCGCGCCCCCCGGCCAGTACGGGCTCGCGCTCTGCGCGCCGCCCATGAAGTGCGTCTCGAACACCCAGCAGCCTGTGTTGTGCAGGTGCGTGCCGGCCGCCGTGCGCCACTCGCCCGCGTCGTCGCCGTCGAGCATGCCGGTGCGATGGGTGTGGCCGAACAGCAGGTGCGCGGGCGCCAGGCCGAGGCGGCGCGTGGCCTCCGCGATGCCGCCGAGCCCCGCGCGGCGCAGCGCGGGACCGCTGAGGTCGGCATGCACCGGTCCGAGGCCGGCGCGGTTGACCACCCCCACCGCGAGTCCGAAGCCCGCGCGCAGCGCGACGCGGCCGGGCGCGCGGCTGCGCCCCGGTCCTTCGAGCGCGTGCCAGACCTTGACCGCGGTTCCGCCGCCGGCCGAGCGCCGCTGCCTGGCCGCCCGCTGTGCGCTGGCCTGAATCCACGCGTAGACCGGCGCCAGCAGCGCCTCGTAGTCGTCGGGCGTCGCCTGCTCGCCGACGGCGCCGACCATCCGCCCCATCGTGCGCGACGCCAGCACCTCGAGCGTCGGGACCACTCCGTGCACGTCGAGGTAGTGGCCGTGCATCGCGTAGACGTCGTCGCGCAGCCACAGCCCGGGGTAGGCGATCTCGACGGACGCCGGAGCCAGCCAGCTCGCGAGGCGCTTGGCGATCCATGATGCGCGCTTCGGCTTCACGCGCTGCTCGAGCGCCAGCGGCGCGGGCGCCACGCGGCGACCGCGCCAGTCCAGCCAGCCCGCGACGAGCGCGTGGTCGTGGTTGCCGGCGGCGATCACGACCTCGCCGCGAGTGCCGAGCGCGTCGCCGATCGCCCGCATCACCGGCTCAGCCGCGGCCAGCGCGTCGCGCGTCGGGCCGTGGCGCAACTCGAGCGTGTCGCCGAGCAGGACGAGGCGGTCGACGCCGCCCAGCCGCGAGCACAGCAGGTCGAGCGCCTGCGGCCTTGCGAGCACGTCGACGCCCGTGCGGATGCCGAGGTGCAGGTCGGAGATGACGAGCGTGCGCATCGGCGGCGCAGGCTACGTCAACGGGGCGCCGGGCCAGCCGCCGGCTTGTGCGATCCTCGCGCCGTGGAGCCCCGTCAGCCACGGAAGCACGGACGACCGAGGGACTTGCGCGACACGGTCTCGCTGCGCGACCGGATGCTCGTGGAATGGGTCGCGCAGGCGGCGGTCGGAGATGCCTTTCCGCAGCCCTACTGCTGGGCTCGCAACCCCCTGGAGTCGGTGATCCTGACGCTGACCGATCTCGGTGTCATGGCTCGCCCGGCGCGCGGGACCGAGTGGCCCGCGATCGCCGCGGAGGCAAGCGCCGCGGCCGTGGCGTGGCTGCAGGCGCACCCGCGCCCCGGCGAGATGGACTCACCCTGAACGCCGGAGAGGGGTAGTGGACCCCGCCGTCCCTGCGCGGACGACGGGTTGTCCTGCTGAGCTGTTTCGCCGGCGCCGCCTAACCCTCGTCGGGGTCCTTCGACTCCGGCTCCGGGTCGGCCATCTCGTCGGTCTCGCCGCCGGGCGCACTTGCCCGTGCCCCCATCTCCGCTGCGTCGCCCCGGTTCTCCGGCGCGGCGCCGCCCGCGTCGGCGGCGGCCGCCTGCGCTCCCGCCTCGGCGGCATCCTGGGCGCGCAGCTTGGAGGTCTCCGCCGGGCCCTCCGCCGTCAGCTCCCCGCCCTCCCACCTGCTGGGCGCGTCCGGGATCTCGGCGAGCTCGTCCGGCGACACCGCCCGGAGAGGCGCAACCCTACCTGCGCGCGGCCAGATCCACGCGAATGCGCTTGGGCAGCATGAAGCGCACGTCCTCGCGGATGACCTCGAACTCCGACACGTCAAGGACACCGCGATCGGCGAAGAACGCCACGAGGCGCTTGACGAGCTCCTCGGGCGCGCTCGCGCCCGACGAGATGCCGACGACGCGCTTGCCGTCGAGCCACTCCTCCTGGACCTGGGTCTCGTTGTCGATCAGGTAGGACTCGGCGCCGTAGTCGCGCGCGACGTCGACGAGGCGCTGCGAGTTCGACGAGTTGCGCGACCCGATCACGAGCAGCAGGTCGCACTCGGTGGCCATCTGCTTGACGGCCGCCTGGCGGTTGGTCGTCGCGTAGCAGATGTCGTCGGTGCGCGGCCCGGTGATCTCGGGGAAGCGCTCCCGCAGGCGGTTGATGATCGTGCGCGTCTCGTCGACCGACAGCGTCGTCTGCGAGATGTAGGCCACGCGGCTGGGATCGGAGACCTCGAGCGCGTCGACGTCGTCCTCGCTCTCGACGAGCACGATGCTGTCGGGGGCCTCCCCCATCGTCCCCTCGACCTCCTCGTGGCCGTCATGGCCGATCAGCACGATCGTGTAGCCCTCGGCAGCGAACTTCTTCGCCTCGACGTGGACCTTGGTCACGAGCGGGCAGGTGGCGTCGATCGTCGACAGGCCGCGCTCGGCGGCCTGGGCGTGCACCGCCGGCGAGACCCCGTGCGCGGAGAAGACCGTCGTCGCCCCCTGGGGCACCGTCTCGTCGATCTCGTCGACGAAGATCGCCCCGCGCTCGCGCAGCTGCTCGACGACGTGCTTGTTGTGGACGATCTCCTTGCGCACGTAGACCGGCGCGCCGTAGAGCTCGAGCGCGCGCTCGACGGTCTGTACCGCGCGATCGACGCCCGCGCAGTAGCCGCGCGGGGCGGCGAGCAGCAGCTTCTCGACGGTGAATGCCATGGTGCAAGCCTAGTGCGTTCGACGCGGCGCTCCGGATGCGCGCGCCCCCGCGGCGCCGGTGCGGCATCACTCCGATACGCAGCATCGTTTGACGATAGGTCGTGTTGCAGGTTCGTCCGGGCGGTCATACCGCTCACCCGAGCGTACGCGCAGCGCACGCCCTTACCGAAAGGCCGAATATGCCCGTCAGTTCACCCGCACGACGACTGATCATCAGTGGCGGACTCGCCGTCGGCTTGTCGCTCGCGCTCGGCGTGTCCGCCGGCGCGCAGGGCGGCGCCGGGCAGGCATGCCCGAACGAGTCTCAGACACCGATCGTCGGAACCGCGGGCGACGACACGCTCAACGGCACGGTGAATGCCGATCGCCTGCTGGGCGGCAGCGGCGACGATGTCATCAACGCGCTGCAGGGCAACGACTGCGTGCGCGGCGGGGATGACTTCGACGAGATCCAGGGCGGCGCGGGGCGGGACACGATCTTCGGCGAGCGCGGCCCCGACGATCTGGGCGGTGGCGCCGACGCCGACCGCATCCTCGGCGGCGACGGCTTCGACTTCCTGTCGGGCGGACTCGGCGACGACGAGCTGTTCGGCGAGGGCGGTCCTGACGACATCAACGGCGGCCGCGGCGACGACGAGCTGGACGGCGGCGAGGACATCGACTTTCTCGAGGGCGGCCTCGGCCGCGATGAGCTCGACGGCGGCGACGACTCCGACAGGTTGTCCGGCGGCGACGACGCGGACACCATCAGAGGCGGCGACGGCAACGACCGCCTGTCCGGGGGCCTGGACGGCGATCGGCTGATCGGCGGCGACGGCAATGACCTCATCGACGGCGGCGATGGACGCAACAGCTACTCCGGCGGCGCCGGACGCGACGTCATCGACGCGGCCAACGGCAGCGTCGAGACGATCAACTGCGGACGCGGCCGCGACACCGTGCGCGCCGACGCGAGGGACCGCCTGCTCGGCTGCGAGCGCGTCTTCAGGCTCCGGCTGAGCAAGTCGGGCAACTAGCCGCGGGTTTCCCGGGGACGGGCGGACGGTGCGCGGCAGCGCCGTCCGCCCGTGGTCCGCTGGGGCGAGGTTGCTCGGCGCCGGTCGCTGCGGTCGCTGCTGCTGTCACGCTGTGCCCGGCCGCGCCTCAGCGCTCGCGGCGCAGGCGCGAGACCAGCAGGTACGCCGCCTCCCCGACGGCGTCGAGGCTGCGCCCGGAGACCTTGTCGAGCGTGTCCTGCAGCGTGTCGGCCTGCGGGTAGTCGAAGTCGATGACGTCGATCGCGGGAATCTCGCGATCGAGAAACGGCGTGTGGTCGTCGAGCACTCCGCCCCCGGTCCTCGCGGGAAACAGCGCGCCGACGCCGACGTCGCTCGCGGCGGTGCGCAGCTTGCGCCACAACGCGACATCGGACGTCGCCTCACGCGGGAAGCTCAGCCCGCGCGCCTCGGCGATGTAGTCCAGCAGCACGAAGCTGCGCGTGGCATCGGCGTGGCGCTCCGCGTAGGCCTTCGAGCCGCGCAGCCCGCACTCCAGAAACGGCTCGCAGCCCGCCGGCTCCTCCTCGCCGTCGAACAGGACGAAGCGCAGCGGCCGGTCGCCGGGACGGCGCGGCGCGCGCGCGAGCGCTCGCGCAAGCCAGACGACGGCGGCGGTGCCGGCCGCGCCGTCGTTGGCGCCGACGAAGCCCTCGGGCTGTGCCTCGACGTCGTAGTGCGCGCCGACGACGATCGCCTTGCCGCGGCCCGCGATCGAGCCCACGACGTTGCGCAGCCCGGGGTGGCCTGCAACCGCCTCGAAGCGCCCGCCGGGCAGCAGGGCCCGCAATCGCATGGCCAGCCTGCGCAGCGCCGGCGATCCCGCCGGGCGCCAGCCGAAGCGCTGCACCTGCTCGCGCAGCAGCGCGTAGGCGCGTTTGGAGTCGAAGCGGTCGGCCGTGGGGCGGGGTGCGAGCGGGTCGGCGTCAGAGGCCGCAGCGTTCGCAGCCGCGGCCGGCGCCTTCGCGGCCGGTGCGGGCTCGGCGCCGGCCGCCGAGCGTGCCGTCGTCGTGCGTTCGCCGTCGCCGGTCATCGAAGACGGCAGCGGAAAACCCTGCGCCGCCCAGAACAGCAGCGTCAACCCCAGCAGCACCTGCGCGAGCAGCGCGAGTGCGAGCGGACGGATCGTCTTGTCGGTCATCGGTCCCGCCACGATACGGACCACGCCGCGGACGGCCCACTAGGCTCCTGCCCGATGCCCACGCGACACCTCGACCGGCTGACGGCGATCGACGCCTCGTTCCTGCATCAGGAGGGCCCGGAGTCGCACATGCACGTCGGCGCGCTCGTCATCGCCGAAGGGCCGGTGCCGCCCTACGAGGACTTCCTCGACTCGATCCGCCGGCGGCTGCACCTCGTGCCGCGCTATCGCCAGCGCCTCGCCTTCCCGCCGGCGAACACGGGACGCCCGCTGTGGACCGACGACACCGGCTTCGACGTCGCCTACCACGTGCGCTACACGGCGCTGCCCGCGCCCGGCAGCCACGAGCAGCTCATGAACCTCTGCGCGCGCGTCTTCTCCCAGCAGCTGGACCGCACGCGGCCGCTGTGGGAGATGTGGCTCATCGAGGGGCTCGACGACGGCAGCTTCGGCCTGCTGACGAAGGCCCACCACGCGATGATCGACGGCATCGCCGGCGTCGACCTCGCGACCGTCCTGTTCGACCTCGGTCCCGAGCCGACGCCGATCGACGAGGACCTCGATCCGTGGGTCCCCGAGCCCGACCCGAACCCCGTCGACCTGCTCGGCGCCGGCGTCGCCGGGATGGCGAGGGCCACGCGGTCGGTGACGAGCAAGGCGATCACCGCGCTGCGCGAGCCCGAGCGCGCGCTCGAGGACGCGCGCGTCGCCGCCGAGGGCATCGGCGAGATCGTGTGGGCGGGCCTGAACCCCGCGCCTGCGACGCCGCTGAACGTCGCGATCGGGCCGCACCGGCGCTTTGCCGGCATCGACTCCGAGCTCGCCGACTTCAAGGCGGTCAAGAACGCCTTCGGCGGCACGGTCAACGACGTCGTGCTGGCCGTCGTCGCGGGCGCGCTGCGCCGCTGGCTGCACTCGCGCGGCGTGCGCACGGAGGGCGTGGAGCTGCGCGCGCTCGTGCCGGTGTCGATCCGCACCGACGACGAGCGCAGCCACGGCGGCAACCGCATCGCCGCGATGCGCGGGCCGCTGCCGGTCTGGGTCGAGGACCCGATCGCACGACTCGAGGTCGTGCGCGCCGCGATGGACGACCTCAAGGACTCCAAGCAGGCGATCGGCGCCGAGGTGCTGGCCAACGTGCAGAACTTCGCGCCGCCGACGGTGCTCGCCCAGGCCTCGCGGATCAACTTCTCGACGCGCCTGTTCAACCTGCTCGTCACGAACATCCCCGGCCCGCAGTTTCCGCTCTACGTCCAGGGCCGCGAGATGCGCTCGGTCTTTCCGATCGCGTTTCTGCCCAAGAACCACGCGCTCGCGATCGCGATCATGTCCTACAACGGGCGCATGAACTTCGGCCTGCTCGGCTGCTACGACGCGATGGCCGACCTCGACGACTTCGGCGCGGCGATCAAGGACGCGCTCGCCGAGCTCGTCACGCTGGCCTCCGAGCGCGCAGGCTGACGCTCAGCGGTCGACGCGCGTCGAGAGGTCGGGCCTGGAGGGCACGGCCTCGCGGTTGCCCGCGACGTCGACGGCGACCGTGTAGAAGCGATAGCGCGACCCGGCGCGCGTGCGAACCGACAGGACGGTGCTCTTCGTGCGCTTGATGCGCTTGTAGGCGCCGCGGTTGGTCGAGCGGAAGACGTCGTAGTGCGCGATGCCCGAGGCCCGCAGCTTCGGCGGCGCGACGTCGCGGCCCGACCAGCTCAGCCTGACCGCGCGCGGGCGGCGCACGCGCTTGGGGCCGCGCAGCTTCGAGGCCGGCGGCCGGCGGTCGATCGCGGCGACGGCGGCCAGCGCCGCGCCGGCGTTGACGATCCCCCAGCCGAGCTCGGGCGAATGGCCGCTGCCCGCCGGGCGCGAGGCCGTCTGCTTCAGCACGCGGATGACGTCGGCGGCGCGGACGTCGGGGTTCAGCGAGCGGGCGAGCGCCGCGACGCCGGCGACGATCGGCGCGGCCATCGAGGTGCCCTGCAGGTAGGCGAAGCGGTTGTCGGCACCGATCTGCGTGCGGCAGTTGCACGCCGGCTGGGGCAGCAGCAGCCCGCCGCCGGACTCGATCTCCGTCGCGTTGCCGGGGAACGCCCCGATCAGGCCGGGCGGTCCGATCGTCTGGTCGAACGCGCCGTAGGCGGCGAGCGAGATCTGCGAGCCGCGCCCGGCGAAGGCCGCGCGCCGGTCGGCGAAGTCGGCGGCGGTGACGGTCAGGCCGCGGCCGGCGGTGATGTCCGGCCCCGAGCCCGTCGGCTGCAGCAGGTTGGCCGGATCGCCCTGCTCCTCGACCGGCCTGTCGGCCGCCGCCGCGACGAGCACGACGTCCTTGCCGACCGCGTAGTCGATCGCCTCGGAGATCGCGCGCGCGGGCGGCCCGGCGCCGGACGTGCCGAAGCTCATGTTGATCGCGCCCGGCGCGAGGTCGGCGGCCTGCACGATCGACCGCGCGATCGAGCCGTCGCTGAGGTCGGTCTTGATGACGATCACGCGGCAGTCCAGGCCGGAGCCGACGATCCCGACGCCGTTGTCGCCGGCTGCGCACGCCTGCGAGGAGACGTGCGTGCCGTGGCCGTTCTCGTCACCCGTGGCGGGCCCGTTGCCGGGCGTCGAGTCGTTGTCGACGGCGCGCGCGACCTTGCCCGCGAGGTCGGGGTGGCCGCCGTCGAGCCCGGTGTCGATGACCGCGACCGTTGCGCCGGCCCCGCGCTCGAGGTCCCAGGCGGCAGGCAGGTTCGTGCGCGCCACCCACCACTGCAGGACCGTGCCCGGCGGGACGCCCGTCGCGGTCTCGGGAAGCGACAGCGACGGGTCGTTGGGCACGAGGCGCAGCTCATGGCGACGCTCGGCCTCGACGTGCGCGACGCCGGGGCGCCGGCGCAGCGCGCCCGCGATCGCCGAGAGCGCGCGGCCGCCGGTCGGGCGCACCGACACGATGCCGAGCTGCGGGATCTGGGCGCCGTCGCGGCGCACGCCGTCGAGAGCGCCGGCCGGGGTCTGCGTGCCCGCCGCGGGCTCGAGCGTCACGAGCAGGCGGCCGGTGTACTGCGTCGCCGCGCCCGCCGTGGCGGGTGCCAGCAGCGCCAGCGCCAGCAGCAGCGCCCCGGCCAGCCCGCGCGGGCTCAGAAGCCCAGGGCGAACTTGGCGTCCTCGCTCATCTTCTCCGGCGACCACGGGGGGTCGAAGACCATCGAGCTCTTGACGGATTCGACGCCCTCCAGCGGAGTGACGAACTCCTCGATCTGCTCCGTGATCTGCGGGCCGATCGGACACGCCGGCGTCGTCAGCGTGAAGGTCACGTGGACGTTGCCCGAGTCCTGCTGGATGCCGTAGATGAGTCCCAGCTCGACGAAGTCCAGCCCGAGCTCGGGATCGATCACGTTGGTGAGTGCCTCTTCGATCTCCTCGAGTGATGCCATCAGGCGAGTCTAGCCGGGGTGTCGCGCCGGCTTGAGGTAGGTTGTGCGCCATCGTCTCCTACGACGAAAACCCACCCCTGCTGAGATGTTGCGGCGACGAGGATCGCTCGACGCAGTCCCGGCGCCGCCAAGCTCTGTCGCAGGCGATCAGCGCCCCGGCGGACGTGCTCGTCGACCTGTCCGAGCTGGCCTTCGCGGACCCCTCGCTGATGCTCGACCTGGCGATGCTCGCGCGGCGCCTGCGCAAGGCGGGCAGGCAGCTGCTGCTGCAGGGCGCACAGCCCGACATCAGCGCGCTGATCGAGTACGTCGGCCTGCATCGCCTGTCCGGCGTGCTGATCCTGCCGGCGCCCGCCGCCGCCTGAACGCCGACGCGCCCCGCGGCGCCGGCGGCCCGCTCGCGCGCTCGCGTAGCCTTGGGAGCGCGTGCCGATCCTGCTCGTTCTCCTCTTCATCGTCGTGCCGATCGCCGAGCTCTACGTGCTCTGGCAGATCGGCGGCGCGATCGGCATCCTGCCGACGATCGCGCTGCTGATCGCGGACTCCATCCTCGGCGCCGCGCTGATGCGCTCGCAGGGCCGCGCGGCGTGGCTGCGCCTGCAGGCCGCGCTCGGCGAGGGCCGCGTGCCGGGCCGCGAGGTGATCGACGGCGCGCTCGTGATCTTCGGCGGCGCGCTGCTGCTGACACCGGGATTTCTCACCGACGTGCTCGGGCTGGCGCTGCTGCTGCCGCCGACGCGGGCGGTGATCCGCAAGCTGCTGCTGCGGCGCTTCGCCGGCCGGCTGGTGGCGAGCGCGACGAGCGGAGCGCGAACGCGGAGGTTCGCCTTCGGGACGGGCCCCGGGCGCCCGCGGGCCGGCGCGATGGACGACGACGTCGTCGACTCGAGCGCGACCGACGTCGATCCGCGCCGCCCCCAGCTGCCATGAGCATCGGGCCGGACGACGACCGCCTGCATCTGCCCGCCGAGCCCGATCCGGCGTTTCGCGACGCCGTGACATTCGCCTTCGGCGATCCCGCCGCGAAGCTCTACGGCCTCGCGCGCCTCAGCTTCGGGTCGGAGGGCGCGAATGGGCTGGCCGTGCTGTACGCCGGCGACCAGCCGGTGGGTGCGAGCGCAGGCGGGGGCGACACCGCCGGGGACCCGCCGTCGTGGGACTCCGTCCACGCCGCCGGGGTGCGCGTGTCTGTCGCGGCGGCGCTCGAGGCGTGGACGGTGACCTTCCAGGGCAGCGACGTCGCCTTCGACCTGCGCTACGAGGCCTGTTCGGCGCCCGCCGTGCTGCTCGCCGACGCGCCCGCCGCCCGCGCCGCTGGCATGCAGGGCTACGAGCAGCTCTGCCGCGTGACGGGGACCGCGAGCCACGGCGGCCGCACGCACCAGGTGCGCTGCCTTGGCCAGCGCGGGCAGCTGTGGGGCAGGCCCGATTGGAGCCGCATCGAGCTCGCGCGATCGCTGTCGGCGTGGCTCGGCGAGGACCGGGCGCTGACGCTCACCGCGGTGCGCCCGGCGAAGTCCAAGGGCCATTTCGACGAGGTCCTCAGCGGCTTCATGTTCGAGTCCGGCGAGGCGGTCGAGATCGCCGATCCGCGCCTGTCGACGACCTACGACGCCGCGCGCCACCAGCGCCGCGCCGGCCTGGAGCTGTACATGGACGAGGAGACCGGGTCCGCGCGCCGGGTCGGCGGCGAGGTGCTCTGCGGGACGTCGCTCGACCTCGGCGAACAGCGGCTGGACAGCGCCTTCTTTCACTGGCGCATGGAGGGCCGCGAGGGCGTCGGCCGCTACGACGTGCTGCGCCGCTCCGGCGACGGAAAGCGCAGGCGGGCGCGGTGATTCGCGCCCGGCCGGGCGACGCTCAGTTGTCGGAGCCCAGCCGGTCCCAGAGGTAGAGCTCGACGCACTCGGTCGCGAGCTCGCGACAGCGCTCGCGCGAGAGGTGCGGCAGCACCGTCTCCAGGGCCTGCTCCTCGGCGACGCCGGCGTCGAACGCCTCCTCGCCGCGGAAGCCCGCGGCGATCTTCAGCGCCTCGCGCCGGTTGTCCCCGAGGCTCTGGAAGGCATTGACGAGGAACTCGCGGTTGGCGATCGCATGGCCGACCTCGAGCGAGGCATGCCATGCGGCGAGCATCGACAGGTCGTGCTCGTCGAGATCCTGGATCGCCTTGGCGTAGTGCGACGCCAGCTCGTTCTCGGGGATCTCGTCGACCCACGCGCGCACCAACTCGCCCAGCAGCTGCCTGCGGGCCTCACGGCCAACCGACTCGGCGATCACGCGGATCGCATCCTGCGGTTCGATGAAGCAGAGCGGCATGTACGGCTCCCTGGCGCTCGGGAAGGAACGGACAGCTAGCAAGGTAGGGGTGGGGTCGGACGGGATGGGTTGGTCGGCACCCGCACTCGTCGTGTCCGTACACCGTCTCGTTCTCGGAGATCCACTTCGGTCCCGAGGACGGGCTCTCGTCGGATTGCTCGGCGTCGTTCGACAACCTCCAGCCGATCCGGCGAGGACTTCTCACCGAACGGATCGCGGCGCTCGATGGCGCTCGTCGTCGGGAGATCTGCGG